>WNGG01001299.1_pt1 | contig 28143 bp, 31 predicted proteins | sample 5400661 | NCBI WGS metagenome assembly WNGG01 (sample SAMN13153372, study PRJNA577476) | soil metagenome | isolation source: 100 cm soil or saprolite under Garry oak tree replicate 1 | place: USA:California | collected 2016-06-15
TACGACCAGTTCAAGGAGCAGCTGCAGAAGACGGCGGTGGGGCAGTTCGGGAGTGGGTGGGCCTGGCTCGTCGCAGACCGCCAGGGCAAGCTGTCGGTCAAGGGCTATCCGAACCAGGACAGCCCGTACATGGACGAGCTGACGCCGATCCTCGGCGTCGACGTGTGGGAGCACGCCTACTACCTCAAGTACCAGAACCGCCGCGCCGATTACGTGACAGCCTGGTTCAACACCCTGAACTGGGACGCGATCAACGCGCGATTCGGCGCGATCTGGACCTAGGTAGTCACCAGCACCGCTAGGTAGAATCTCCCGATCCATGGATAAGATCCGAAATGCGCTCGTCGTCGCGGAGGCCGTCCTTGCGCTGCTCCTCATGCTCGGCGTGCTGACCCAGACGCCCAAGGCGTCGGGGCTCGGAGGCACAATCGGCGGTGGTGGCGACGGGCTGGGCGGCGGCTACCGGACGCGACGCGGCCTGGAGCGGCAGATCTACTGGACGACGTGGGTACTCGTGGCCGGCTTCCTGGTCTGCTCGGTCGCCAACGTCTGGGTGGCGGCGCATCCGACTCAGTAGTCTCGCCGCCGCCGCATTCGCGGCGGCTCTGGCCCTCATGGGGTGCCAGCCGGTCGCCACGGTGCCGAAGCCGGCGCGTGGTGGCACGGCCGTCGAGGCACTCGTCGGCCAGGCGACCGTGCTCAATCCGCTTTTTGAGTCGAACGAGAGCACCCGCGACGTGGACAGCCTCATCTACCAGGGGCTGACCGCCGTCGACTCACAGCAAAACGTCGTCGGTGTCCTGGCTCGCGACTGGGCAGTGTCGCCAGATCACCTCACGTACACCGTCAACGTTCGCGATGACGTCAAGTGGGGCGACGGCGAGCCGTTCGGAGCAGACGATGTGCTGTTCACGTTCCATGTGCTGCAGGACCTCGAGTACCAGCAGCCGGGCGCGGAGATCTGGCGCCAGGTCGGCGTGACAGCCGGCCGTCAGGGCCAGGTGGTGTTCGCACTGCGCGCACCCGACGCGTCATTCCCGGTCTCGCTGCGGGTTGGCATCATCCCCAAGCACATCTTCAAGGGCATGGCGCCCGACCAGATCGCCTCGAGCCCTTACAGCGCGGTGCGCGCGTTCGGCACTGGGCCTTTCAAGGTGGGTTCGATCAGTCCTCTCGCGATCACGTTGGATCGCAACCCTTACGCCGCTCCGCAGCCGTACCTCGATCATCTGGTCCTCCGCACCTATCCCGCGAACGATCCACAGAGCGCCATCCGGGCCGTGCTGACCGGCGCCGCCGACCTCGTGGGCGGCATCCAGCCGCAGGAGGTCGACACGCTGCAGGGCCGGACCGACCTCACAGTCCAGGAGGTGCGCATGTTCACGAGCTCGTTCGTGAGCTTCAACTCCGACGGCGTCGGAAAGCAGTTCTTCGGCGACGCCAGGGTCCGGCTCGCGCTCGTCCAGGCTATCGACCGGCAGAAGCTCGTAAACGAGGTGCTGGCGGGCCGCGCGGACGCCGACCCCAACCCGATCCCGACTGCCGACTGGGCGTACTCCGCCGCCGCGGCCAACCTCCATCCCTACGACCCAGTCGCGGCGGCCAAGGCGCTGGACGCGACGGGCTGGGTGGCGAACGCGACCTCCAAGCTGCGCGCGAACAAGGGCACGCCCTTCAAGGTCACCCTGGTCGCGGCGAACTCGTATCCAAATCAACAGATCGCCGAGGCCGTCTCGCGTCAGCTGGGAGACCTGGGGGTCGAGGTCGACGTCAAGCCACTGCCGGCGTCGAAGCTGCTGCAGGACTACGTCCTCACGCACAGGTACCAGATGGCGTTGATCTCGATCGACGTTGGCCCGGATCCCGACCAGTATTCGTTGTGGCACTCCGGCGTCGACCCAGCTTCGCTCAACTTCGCGTACTCGAGAGGCTGGGGGTTGATCGACCAGGACCTCGAGGCGGGTCGCGCCGCGGTGGAGCCGCCGGCTCGACTCGCCGCTTACCTCGACTTCCAGCTGCTGATGGCCGACGCGGCGCCCGCCATCTTTCTCTATGCGAGCCGGTACGAGTACGCCGTCTCGCAGCGCGTGCACGGGGTGCACACGAACAAGGCGATCGAGCCGTACGACCGCTTCCAGTACGTGACCGACTGGTACGTCAATACGACGGGGTAGCAGGAACCGAGCCCAGAATTAGACCGCATGGACCTGGGACTGCGTGGTCGTCTGGCTCTAGTCACCGCGGCAAGCAAGGGGCTCGGCCGGGCGTGCGCGGAGGCGTTGATTGCAGAGGACGCACGGGTCTACATCGCGTCGCGCGACCCCAAGGCGATCGAGGCGACGGGCCGCGCGATCCACGCGGCGGGGTGGTCGGCGCATGACATCTCTCAGCCTGGCGAGCCCGCAGCCGTGGTCAAGGCGGAAGTCGACGCACTCGGTGGCCTGGACATCCTGGTCGTCAACGCCGGAGGTCCTCCGCCTGGGACGTTCCAGAGCGTGCCGCTCGAGGCCTGGGAGCAGGCGATCCAGCTGACATTGATGAGCGCCGTCCGCCTGGTCGATGAGGCGCTGCCCCATCTCAAGCGTTCGAGTCAAGGCCGGATCGTGTTCATCAGCTCGATCTCGGTCCGCCAGCCGATCCCAAACCTGGTGCTCTCCAACGCCCTTCGCGGCGCCGTCACGGGCCTGGCCAAAACGCTTTCCCGGGAGCTCGCCCCCCATGGGATCACCGTGAACAGCCTCGCCCCCGACGGCATCCTCACCGATCGAATCCGCGAGCTGGGTGTGACGCCGGGCTCGCCGTTGGGCCGATTCGGCGACCCCGCCGAGTTCGCCGCCGCGTGCGCCTTTCTCTGCTCCCGCCAGGCGGCCTACATCACCGGGCAGACACTCGGCGTCGACGGCGGCTCCCTTGTGGGCGTCCACTAGGATTCGGATGAGATGAGCACGGCTGTGCGATTCGCGGAGAGGATGTCGCGCCTCGGCACGGAAGGCGCGTTCGAGGTCCTGGCGAGGGCACGCAAGCTGGAGGCCGAGGGCAAGCGCATCGTCCACCTGGAGATCGGCGAGCCGGACTTTGCGACGCCCGACAACATCGTCGAGGCCGCGATCGGCGCGATGCAAAACGGCTACACCCACTACACACCCGCAAGCGGGATCTTCGAGGCCCGCGAGGCTGTGGCGGCGTTTGTCAGCCGCATGCTGAGCACGCAGGTCGATCCCGCCGACGTCGTGCTCGTCCCAGGCTCGAAGAACGTCCTTCTCTTCACCCTTTTGGCCTGCATCGAGCCGGGCGACGAGGTGATCCTCCCCGACCCGGGCTATCCGGCGTACGCGTCGCAGGTGAACTTCATCGGGGGTGTGCCGAAGACGGTCACGCTTCGCGAGGAGAGCGGGTTCCGGATGGACCTGGACGAGCTCGAGTCGCTAGTCACGCCGAAGACGCGGATGCTGATCATCAACACGCCACAAAATCCAACTGGCGGCGTGCTGACGGCCGAGGACGTGAAGTTCGTGTGCGATCTCGCGACCAAGCACGACCTGCTCGTCGTCTCCGACGAGATCTACAGCCAGCTCGTCTACGGCTTCCACCATGTCTCGCCCCTTTCGCACGAGGGCATGCGCGAGCGGACCGTTTTGATGGACGGTCTCTCGAAGTCGTACGCGATGACCGGCTGGCGCCTCGGCTACGCGGTGGCTCCTCGCGCGCTGGCCGCCAAGCTGGACACGTTGATGATCAACTCCTCGTCCTGCGCCGCGGCATTCACCCAGATCGCCGCGATCGAAGCTCTGGGATCGCCCGAGTCAGAGCACGCGGTGCGCCGCATGGTCAAGGTGTTCGAGCACCGCCGCGACCTGGTGGTCGACGGCATGAACGACATACCCGGTATTCGCTGCGCGCGGCCGCAGGGATCGTTTTACGTGTTCCCGAACATCGAAGGCACGGGGTTCGACGAGCACGAGCTGGCGAGCCGCCTGCTGGACGAAGCCGGCGTCGCGGTTCTGCCGGGGACCGCGTTTGGCCCCGCGGGGAAAGGGTTCATCCGCCTCGCTTACACGCAGTCGGAGGACGAGCTGACGCTCGGGCTGCGCCGGATCAAGGAGTTCGTGGCCGCCAACCGCTCGTAGCGCCTACCTCTGCGTGCGCTTACCTATAGTGTTGGGCTCATGGATGGTGGCCTTCGCCGTCTGACCGAGCCGCTGGTCAGAGACGGCGGGCGCCTTCGCCCCGCGCCCTGGGAAGAGGCGCTGACCCGAGCCGCCGCCGGTTTTGAGACGGCGCGTCAGAAGGGACCTCAGTCGTTCGGCATGTTCAGCTGCTCGAAGACGACCAACGAGATGAACTTTATGGCGCAGAAGTTCACCCGCGCGGTCATGCACAGCAACAACGTCGACAGCTGCAACCGAACTTGACACGCTCCAAGCGTCGCCGGTCTGGCGACAGTGTTCGGAGCGGGAGGAGGAACCTCGTCCTACCGCGAGGCTGAGGAGACCGAAATGATCATCCTTTGGGGCTCGAACGCGCGCGAGACCCATCCGATCTTCTTCCACCATCTTCTGCGAGGCGTGCGCAGCGGAGCGAGGCTCGTCGCCGTCGACCCGCGACGAACCAGCTCGGCCGAGTGGGCCGACGTCTGGCTCGGGATCGACGTGGGCAGCGACATCTCGCTTGCCAACGCGATGGCCCGCGAGATCATCCACAACCAACTCGCCGACAAGGAGTTCATCGCCCGAGCCACGACCGGCTACGACGAGTTTGCGCGATGCGTTGAGGCGTACACGCTAGATCGCGCGGAGGCCGACACCGGTGTGCCGGCGGCCGCGATCAAGGAGGTCGCGCTCGCGTATGGGCGCGCCAAGACCGGGATGATCTGCTGGACGCTTGGCATCACTGAGCACCACAACGCGGTCGACAACGTGGTCGCGCTCATCAACCTGGCGCTGCTCACGGGCAAGGTCGGCCGCTACGGCTGCGGGCTCAACCCGCTGCGCGGGCAGAACAACGTCCAGGGCGGTGGTGACATGGGCGCGATCCCGGCCCGCCTACCTGGTTTCCAGGACCTCGAAAACCCCGAGCTCCACGAAAAGTTCGCCCGCGCGTGGGGCGGCGCCGACTTCCCATCGCAAAAGGGCTGGCACCTCAGCGAGATGTTCGAGGCGATGGATCGCGGCGAGCTGAGCGCGGTCTACATCGTGGGCGAGAATCCCGCGCGCAGCGAGGCGGACCAGACGCGCGCGGTACGCCTGCTAAGCGGCCTCGATCACCTGGTGGTCCAGGACATCTTCCTCACGCAGACCGCGGAGCTGGCGCATGTGGTTCTGCCGGCCGCCGCGGGGTGGGCGGAATCCGAAGGCACGGTGACGAACAGCGAGCGCCGCGTGCAGCGAGTCCGCCGCGCGCTGGATCCGCCCGCGGGCGCGCGCGACGACATCGACATCATGTGCGACCTGGCGCGGCGGCTTGGCTGCGATTGGGGAAATCCGACGGCCGAGCAGGTGTGGGACGAGTGCCGTTCGCTGTCGCCCATGCATGCCGGCATGGCGTACTCGCGACTCGCCGAGCTCGGCGGCATCCAGTGGCCGTGCCCCGACGAGTCGCACCCCGGCACGCAGTTCCTGCACGCGAGGCTGTGGCAGGAGCCTGTCGAAGGGCCACGCGCTCCTTTCCACGCGGTCGAGAACGATCCACCGGTCGACAAGCTGAGCGACGAGTTTCCGATCCGCCTCACGACGGGTCGCCGGTTGGACTCGTTCAACACGGGCGTCCAGACGGGCGAGTACACGTCTCCACTGCGGAGGGGCGAGGCGCTTCTCATCTCGCCGGAGGATGGAAAGCGATACGGCGTGGGCGACGGGGAGCGCGTCCGCGCGAGCTCGCGTCGCGGATCGGTCGAGGTCGACGTTCGGTTTGAGCCGTCGCTGCGGCCCGGGCTCGCGTTCATGACGCTCCACTTTCCCGACCAGGTCGCGACCAACGTCCTGACCATCGATGCGACCGACCCCAAGTCCGGCACGGCCGAGTTCAAGGCCAGCGCCATCCGGATCGAAAAGATCCCCGTCAGCGCCGCCACATAGTGGACATCCGGACCGCCGGTGGCCCCGCCACCGAAGAGGAGATCGCGGCTGTCGACGGGCTGCTGGGCAGTCCCGAATCGCTATGGGAGGGTGGCGAGCGGCACCCTGCGGACGACCACGTCGCGTTCGGAGGGCGTGCGCTGCGCTCACAGCGTCACCTGCTTCTGCCAGTGCTGCATGCGATCCAGGACCGCGTGGGCTGGGTGAGCCGTGGCGCGCTCGAGTACGCGTGCCGGCGCCTGTCGATACCGCCGGCGGAGGCGTACGGGGTCGTCAGCTTTTACGCGCGCTTCGCGCTCGAGCCACGCGCCGAGGTGACGCTCCACGTCTGCGATGACATCTCGTGCATGCTTGCCGGCGCGAAGGTCGTCGAGGGAGGGCGTCCAGTGCCATGCCTTGGCCTTTGTGATCGCGCGCCGGCGGCGCTGGTTGAGCGATCCGGCGTCGCGCACGATGAGCGCCAGATCGCGCCGTTCGACCCGGCGGCGGATTGGATGCAATCGCCACCGCCAGCCCCCCGAGGGTCGCGTCTTATGGCGACGAAGCTCCTGCGCCGGATCGCTCTGATCGACCCCGAGAGCCTCGACAGCTACCGCGAGCAAGGAGGCTTCGAGGCGCTCCGTCGGGCGCAAGAGATGGGCGCCGAGGCGGTGATCCGCGAGGTGACCGAGGCGCGGCTTTTAGGCCGGGGCGGCGCGGCCTTTCCGACCGGCCGCAAATGGGAGTCGGTCGCCAAAGCCGCGACGCATCCGCACTACCTGGTCTGCAACGCGGACGAATCGGAGCCGGGGACGTTTAAAGACCGCGTCCTGATGGAGGGCGATCCATTTGCGCTAGTCGAGGGCATGGCGATCGCGGCGTTCGCGACGGGTTGTGAGAAGGGCTTCCTCTATGTGCGGGCGGAGTACCCGCTCGCCAGGAAGCGAGTGGAGGGTGCGATCGTCCAGGCGCGTGCGGCCGGCCTGCTTGAAATCGAGATCGAGGTGCGGCGCGGAGCGGGAGCCTACATCTGCGGCGAGGAGACCGCACTCTTCAACTCCATCGAGGGCAAGAGGGGAGAGCCGCGCAACAAGCCGCCGTTTCCGGTCGATGTCGGTCTGTTCGGCAAGCCGACTCTGGTCAACAACGTCGAGACTCTCTTCAACGTCCTTGAGATCGTGCTCGAGGGCGGCGCCGCGTTCGCCACGATGGGGACAAAAGAATCAACCGGCACACGCCTCTTCTGTGTCTCCGGGCATGTCCAACGGCAGGGCGTGTACGAGGTGCAGATGGGGACCACGCTGCGCGAGCTGCTCGAGCTGGCGGGCCCGACGCGCAAGACGCAGGCCGTATTGCTCGGTGGCGCGGCCGGGTCGTTCGTGATGCCGGAGCAATTCGATGTGCCCTTGAGCTTCGAGGGCACCCGCGCCATCGGGGCGACGCTTGGGTCTGGCGCCGTCATCGTCTTCGACGACACCGCCGATATGAAGGCCGCCATGCTCCGCATCGCGCGCTTCTTCCGCGACGAGTCGTGTGGTCAGTGTGTGCCGTGTAGGGTGGGGACGAAGCGCCAGGAGGAGATCCTGGAGAGGATGTTCGCGGAGCGCAACGGCGGCGCGCGATCGGATGTGATGCTTCTCAGCGACATCGCGCAGGCCATGCGGGACGCTTCGATCTGCGGCCTCGGTCAGACCGCCGCGAATGCGATCGCTTCCGGTCTCACGCAACTGAAGGTCCTCAATGTCTGAGGCTGTTTTCGTGGGCATGCCCAAGAAGCTGGTTGGCATCACCATCGACGACCGCGAGGTCGATGTCACCGAGGGCTCGACCATCCTCGATGCGTGCCGGCGTCTCGGCGTCGACACGCCGACGCTCTGCCAGCTGGACAACCTGACCCCGGTCAACGTGTGCCGGGTTTGCGTGGTCGAGCTCGAAGGCGCGCGGGTCCTGGTCCCCGCGTGCTCGCGCAAGGTCGAGGCGGGCATGAAGGTCCAGACGAACTCGGAGCGGGTGAAGCACAGCCGGCGCCTAGTGCTCGAGCTCCTGGCGTCGTCCGTCGACATGTCGCTGTGTTCGGCGCAGGTGCAGGGCTGGATGGCCCGTTATGGGGCGGTGCCTTCGCGGTTCGGCGCCGGTGTCGCGACCGCGGCGCAGCCCGTCAAGGTCGACAACGAGCTCTATGTCCGCGACTACTCGCGATGCATCCTTTGCTACAAGTGCGTTGAGGCGTGCGGCGTCGATGCGCAGAACACCTTCGCCATCGGCGTCGCAGGTCGCGGCTTCGACGCCCACATCTCGACCGAGTTCGACACGCCGCTGCCGGAGTCGGCGTGCGTGTACTGCGGCAACTGCATCGGCGTGTGCCCGACTGGGGCATTGATGTTCAAGAGCGAGCACGACATGCGCGCCGCCGGCTCGTGGGATGAGTCACGGCAGAGCGTGACCGAGACGGTATGTCCTTACTGCGGTGTTGGCTGCATGCTCGAGCTGCATGTGCAGGACAACTCGATCGTGAAGGTGACATCGCCCCTCGACCACAGCGTCACCTCAGGTCACCTATGCGTCAAGGGGCGATTCGGTTTTGAGTTTGTCCAGCGCCGGCGCGGCTAAGTTCTAGTCGTCGCCTCCGCCGCTTTCGTGGTCACCACCGTCTTTGTGCTGTTCGCCCTGCCGGTTGTCGCCTTCGTTGTCCCCGGTCTCGGTGTCATTGTCGGCGGCCTCATTTTCGTTGTCGGCGGCCTCGGGCGTCTCCGCCGGCTCGGGTTTCTCGGTCGGCTCGGCGGTAGGTTTCGCGTCGGGAGTTTCGGTCGCTTCGGGCGACTCCGACGGCTCGGGCGTCTCGCTGAGCGCGCCTGGGGCCTCGTCGCTGGAGAGCGAGGACTGAGTGCCCGCGGATCGCGTCAAGAGCTGAATCGTATGAGCGGAAGCACCTGCCCCTGCGACCAGAAAAGCTCCCGCGGCCAGGCTGACGATCAGTACGACTGGTCTTTTCATGACCCTAGAAACGCCTGGTTCCCAGCAAGTCGGAAGGGCGGCTTGTCAGTCCGAGCTGGAATCGTGGCCGCCAGAGGATCCGCTACCAGAGCGGTCTCCCGAGCCGTCCCCGGATTGGCTTGCGGTGGGCTCCGGCGATTCGGCCGGCTCAGGTCGGTCGGTCGGTTCGGGCTGCTCTGTTGGCTCAGGCTGCTCAGTCGGTTCTGGGCGCTCGGACGGCTCCGGCGAGCTGTGGTGATTGTCTTCCTGGCTAGGTGTGGCGGCCGGCGCGCCGCGGTGCTCCTCCGGAGTGGCAGTCGGGCTAGGGTTGGCGTCGTTCGGGTGGATCACGGTCACCACGCGCTCGCTCCACACGACCGGGTTGGGGCTGCCGGTCGCCGCGAAGAGGCTCAGCGCGAGGATGGCGACGAGGCTCACGGCCAAGACGGCCGGCGCGATGCGCAGGCGCACGGGCCCGCCCTGCGTCAGGTAGCGGGGCGATGAGGAGCGGGGGCGGATGCCGTCCAGCTCACCGCGCAGGCGGCGGACGAACCCGGGGCCGAGCGGGTCGTCCTCAGTCTTCGGCATAAGACTCACGTTTGTCAGAAGGGAACGCTGGAGGCGCTCCAAGTGAGAAGTCGGCTTCGAGCACGGTGCGCAGGCGCTCGCCGGCCTGGTGCAGACGGGTGCCGATCGTGCGTTCGGAAACGCCCAGGGCGGCCGCTATCTCGCGGTTGTTGTAGCCGTGGTAGTGGCGGAGCACGATCGCGGCCGCCAGCTTCGGCGGGATCAAGCGCAGAGCTTTCAGGAGGTCGGGTCGGGTGGCCTCGTCCGCGGGGTCCGTGGCCGGGGCGGGGCGGCCCATGCGGCGCAGCACTTCGCCGACCGCCCGCAGCTTGACGCTACGCCGGTGGGAGATCGCGCGGTTGACGGCGATGCGGTGGACCCACGCTTCGGCAGGTGCGTCGGGGCGCCAGCGCGGCCAGGCCCGGAACGCCTGGACGAAGGCGTCCTGGGTGCAGTCCTCGGCCGCTTCGGGGTCGGCAAGGATCGCCGAGAGGGTCCGGAAGACGCGTGGGTAAGCGGTCTGGTAGAGGCGGTCGAAGTCGTCCTTCGAGCCGGGCTGGTATGTGTCGGCCGACACGGGGGGTATAACGGCGCAGGGTACATCGTTGGTTGCTGGGAGCACGGGGGTGAAGGGGGTGTGGGGGGACGACTGGCGGCGGAGTCAGATTCGTCGCTCCCGAGCGAGTCTTCCTGAGGCGGCGGAGGTGGGGCGAGCGCCGGGCTGCGTAGAGACCTAGAGTTTCGGTCATGCCGATCGTCTGGACGCAGGATCCCGCCGCCAATGAGCTGCTGGAGACGGATCCACTCGCGCTTCTGATCGGGATGGTGCTCGATCAGCAGGTGAAGATGGAGAAGGCGTTCGGCGGACCCTATGAGCTGAAACGCCGGCTCGGTCATCTGGACGTGCGGACGATCGCGAGCATGGACCCGGAGCGACTGGACAAGGTCTTTCGCGAGCGGCCCGCATTGCACCGGTTCCCTGGGAACATGGCACGGCGCGTGCAGGCGATGTGCGCCGTCGTGGTGAAGGACTACGGCGGGGACGCCGCGTCGGTGTGGCGTGGCGCCACAGACGGCGACGACCTCGCCGCGAGGATTTCCAAGCTGCCGGGTTTTGGCGAGATGAAGACGAAGATACTGATCGCCGTGCTGGCGAAGAGGTTCGAGGTCAAGCCGCGCGGTTGGGAGAAGCACGCCGCGAGCTGGCACTCGGTCGCGGACGTGGACTCGGCCGAAACGATGGCGCAGGCTCGCGACGTCAAGCGGAAGATGAAAGCCAAAGCGAAAAGCTGACTATCTGATAAGGTTTGCCACTCCGGCACCGCCGTAGAGAGCGGTGCGGATAGATCGAGATGAGATGCGAGGACCAAGTTGAGATACTGCACGCCGAGTCGGGATGAGTCCCGAGCCCTTGCCCGAAGCCATGCGCTGATCCCTGTCTATCGAGAAGTGCTGGCCGATATGCTGACCCCGGTCCGCGCTTACACGCTCCTGTGCCCGGCCGGCGAGCCCGGGTTCCTGCTCGAGAGCGTCGAGGGCGGCGAGCGCCTGGCCCGCTACTCGTTCATCGGGTTCCAGCCCCGGCCGCTCGACCTCGGCCACAGCAGCCCGCTTGACGCGCTTGCTTCGGTGGCCGGCGAGGACACTGCGCCGGTCAAAGGCATCCCGCGATTTCACGGCGGCGCCGTCGGATACCTGGGGTACGAGACGGCGCGGCACTTCGAGCGGCTGCCGGTAGCAAAGGGCGCGCCTCCTCCGATGCCGGAGAGCGCGTTCCTGCGTGCCGAGGACCTCGCCGTCTTCGACCACGTGACGCGCCGCCTTCAACTGCTTACGATTCACCGCCCGAGCCGCGAGGACTACGACGAGGCGGTGGCGAGGATCGACGCGATGGAGAAGCGCCTGGCGAGCGATCCGCTGCCTGCGCCAGGGCACGGAGTCGACGGCGCGCGCTGGGAGCCGAATGTGACCAAGGGTCAGTTCCACGCCATGGTCGACGCCGCGCGCGAGTACATCATCGGCGGCGACGCCTTTCAGATCGTCCCTTCCCAGCGATTCCAGAAGCCGCTCGCGGCGAACCCATTCGACGTGTACCGATGCTTGCGGGCGATCAACCCCTCGCCCTACATGTTTTTCCTGGCCCTGGGCGGGGACCGTCATGTGGTCGGCACCTCGCCCGAGAAGCTCGTCCAGGTCGAGGGCAGGCGAGTCGAGACCAGGCCGCTCGCCGGCACGAGGCGCCGCGGTGCGAATCCCGAGGAGGACAAGCGCCTCGAGAAGGAGCTGCTCAGCGATCTGAAGGAGCGTGCCGAGCACGTCATGCTGGTCGATCTCGGCCGCAACGACGTCGGCCGCGTCGCGCGGCCTGGCACCGTGGTCGTCGATCGGCTGATGGAGGTCGAGCGCTACTCCCACGTGATGCACATCTCGTCCACGGTCAGCGGCCAGCTCCGGGAGGGGAAGACGTCGCTCGACGCCTTGCGCGCGGCGTTTCCCGCCGGCACCGTGTCTGGAGCTCCGAAGATCCGCGCCATGGAGGTGATCGCCGAGCTCGAGCCCGACCAGCGCGGCGTTTACGCCGGCTCGCTGGGCTACGTGAGCTTCGGCGGCAACATGGACATGGCGATCACGCTGCGCACAGTTGTCGCGACCGAAGGTGTCGCCTACGTCCAGGCCGGGTGCGGCGTGGTCGCGGACTCCAAGCCCGAGCGCGAGTACGAGGAGACGCTGGAGAAGGCGGGCGCGATGTTCAAAGCAATCGAGATGGCGGAGGACATGTGATGGCGCGGCTCGCGATGATCGACAACTACGACTCCTTCACCTACAACCTCGTCCAGTACATGGCCGAGCTCGGCGCGGAGCCGGCGGTGTTTCGCAACGATGAGGTGACTGTCGAGGAGCTGTCCAAGTTCGACGGAGTCGTCATTTCGCCCGGACCTGGAACGCCCGACGACGCCGGCGTCTCGAACGATACGATCCGCGCGCTGAGCGGCAAGGTGGCGATCCTGGGCGTGTGCCTTGGCCATCAATGCATCGGTCAGGTGTTCGGTGGGGAGGTCGTTCGCCACGAGCCTGCGCACGGCAAGACGGCCTGGGTCCACCACGACAACTCGGGCGTGCTCGCAGGAGTCAGCGAACCGTTTGAGGCGACGCGATACCACTCGTTGATCGTCAAGCGCTCCAGCATGCCGCAGGAGCTGGTGGTCACCGCGTGGACGCACGACGGCGTCGTCATGGGCCTTCGCCATGTCAAGCACCCGACTTACGGCGTGCAGTTCCATCCCGAGTCGATCCTCACGAAAGAAGGTAAAAAGATTCTCGGCAACTTCGTCCGCCGAGCCGCGGCCCCACCATTGCCCTCCCCACTTCGTGGGGAGGGGTCTGGAGAACACGTTTGATAGAGGCGATCGCCAAGGTCGTCCGCTGCGAGAACCTCTCCGAGGACGAGGCGGCCGCGGCCTTTGAGGTGATCATGCGCGGCGACGCCACTCCCTCCCAGATCGCGGGCTTCGTCGTCGCTCTGCGCATGAAAGGGGAGACGGTTGAGGAGCTCACCGGTTTCGCGCGCACCGCACGCGCGGTCGCGACACGGATCCAGGTCGAGGGCGCATTGCTCGACACGTGCGGCACCGGCGGGGACGGTCTCGCGACCTTCAATATCTCGACGCTCGCCGCGATCGTCGCTGCCGCTTGCGGCGCGCGCGTCGCCAAGCACGGCAACCGCGCGGCGTCGTCGATGTGCGGCTCGGCGGACGTGCTCGAGCAGCTGGGCGTGAAGATCGACCTTGCCCCGGAAGGTGTCGCTCGCTGCATTGACGAGGCCGGGATCGGATTCCTGTTTGCGCCGGTGTTTCACCCGTCGTTTCGTTTCGCCGGCGTCCCGCGGCGCGAGCTTGGCCTGAGAACTGTGTTCAACGTGCTTGGTCCGCTTTGCAACCCAGCGGGCGCGAAGTACCAGGCCCTCGGTGTCGCTGACGGGGCGATGGCCACGAAGATGGCGGACGTCCTGCAGCGCCTCGGTGTCGAGCGCGCGATCGTCTTTCATGCGAGCGACGGGATGGACGAGCTGTCGGTCGCATCGCCGTCCACCGTGATCGAGATCGACGGCCGCCGCAAGGAATATGAGCTCGATCCGGTGGAGCTCGGCCTGAGCAGGGCGCCGGTCGAGGCGATGCGGGGTGGAGGCCCCGAAGAGAACGCGCGCCTGGCGCGAGAGGTGCTTGGTGGCGCCAAAGGTCCGAGGCGCGACGTCGTGCTCCTCAATGCGGCGGCGGCATTGCGGGCGGCGGGTCTGGCGGAGGAATGGAAGGACGGCCTGGGGCTGGCGGCCGAGGCGATCGACTCGGGACGCGCCGGCGAGGTGCTGCTGCGGTGGGCCACAATCTCGCAAGAGTGAATCCGGAGGCGGAAGACGTCCTGTCCCGCCTGGTCACCGAAGCCAGGCAGGACCTGCAGCGTCGCCGCTACCTCGTGGGCTCCGACCAGTTCGAGCTCGCCGTGGCCGCCTACGCGCCCAAGGATTTCCTGGGCGCGCTGCGGACGCCGCACCTGTCGGTGATCGCGGAGATGAAGCAGCGGACCCCGAGCATGGGCGTGCTGTCCGAGGACTACTTTCCAGCTGACATCGCGCACGCATACACGGACGGCGGCGCCGCCGCGATCTCCGTGCTCACCCACATGGCCGGCTTTGGTGGCCGGCCCGAGCACATCCGCATCGTTCGTGCCGCGACCGAGCTCCCGATCCTGCGTAAAGACTTCGTGACCGACCCGTTCGAGATCGCTGAAGCGAGAGGTTGCGGCGCCGACGCGGTGCTGCTGATCGTCGCAGCGCTCGACACCGCGCAGCTCAAGGATCTCATCGCGGTCGCGAAGAGCCGTGGTCTCGCCGCGCTGGTCGAGGTCCACGACGAGGACGAGACTGCCGCGGCGCTCGAGGCGGGTGCGCTGGCGGTGGGAGTCAACCACCGTGACCTTCGGACGTTGGCCGTCGATCTGGCTGTGAGCGAGCGTCTGCGCAAGCTCGTACCGACCGACATCGTTTTCGTCGCGGAGAGCGGCATCCAAGGTCCCGAGGACGCGAGGCGTATGCGGGAGGCGGGGGCCGACGCCATCCTGGTCGGCGAGCTGCTGATGCGTTCCGCCGATCCGGCCGCGCAAATCAGAGAGTTGACGCAGTGATCCGGATCGCCGGGCGCGCGCAGGGCGCATGATTCGAATCAAGATCTGCGGCATCTGCGACCTCGAAAGCGCGCGCTTCGCGGTCGAGGCAGGCGCCGACATGATCGGTTTCCACTTCTGCAACTCCGATCGGCGCGTCTCCCCCGAGGACGCCAAGGCGATCCTGGACGAGCTGATGGTGCGGCCGAAGATCGTCGGCGTCTTCATCGACGAGTACCCGGGCGAGGTGCGCAGGATCGCCGATTTCCTCGACCTGGACCTGCTTCAGCTGCACGGCTCAGAGCCGCCGGGCTTCGAGGCCGGCCGGCCGGTCATGAAAGTGCTCAAGGTGAGGGACGGCCAGGTTCCCGGGACGGACGATTGGCCCGACCCGATCATGCTCGACTCGTGGGCCGCCGACCAGCGCGGCGGCACCGGCCGGACCTGGGACTGGGAGGTCGCGCGGCCTCTGTTCGCGTCGCGCAGCGTATTCATCGCCGGCGGTCTGGAACCGGGTAACGTGGGCAAGGTCGTGAGCGAGTTCAAGCCCTACGGCGTCGACGTCTCCAGCGGCGTCGAGGCGCGCGTTCGCGTCAAGGATCCGGAGAAAGTGCGCTCGTTCATCCGCGCCGTCCGCCTCGCCGAGGCGCTCGCCTGATGTCACGCTCAACGCTGACTCACCCCGTCGACGGTCGGTTCGGCGCATTTGGCGGGCAGTACGTGCCCGAGACCCTGATGAGCGCGCTGCGAGAGCTCGAAGACATGTGGCACGAGGCAAAGGCCGACCCCCAATTCCAGCTCGAGCTGGCCGGCCATCGGCGCGCGTTTGTCGGACGCCCGACACCGCTCTACGCCGCGGGCCGCTTGAGCGAGCACTTCGGCGGCGCGCACATCCATCTCAAGCGCGAGGACCTGTGCCACACCGGAGCGCACAAGCTGAACAACGCGGTCGGTCAGGCGTTGCTCGCGGTGCGCATGGGCAAGAAGCGGGTCATCGCCGAGACTGGCGCGGGTCAGCATGGCGTCGCGACCGCGACGGTCTGCGCGCGATTCGGCCTCGACTGCACCGTCTACATGGGCACCGAGGACATGCGCCGCCAGTCGATGAACGTGCGCCGGATGAAGCTTCTCGGCGCCGAGGTCGTCGAGGTCAAGTCAGGGTCGAAGACGCTCAAGGACGCGACCACCGAGGCGATCCGGGACTGGGTGACCAACGTCCGCACCACCCACTACATAATCGGTTCGGTCGTCGGCCCGCACCCGTATCCCGAGATGGTGCGCGACCTGCAGCGCGTGATCGGCGATGAGGCGCGCGACCAGTACCTCTCGCTCGATGGCAAGCTTCCCGACGTCGTCGTCGCGTGCGTGGGCGGGGGCTCGAACGCGATCGGCATGTTCACGGCGTTCCTCGACGACCGCGATGTCGTGCTGATCGGAGTCGAAGCGGCCGGCAAGGGGATCCGCACCGGCGAGCACGCGGCGTCGCTGGTGGGCGGCCGTCCTGGAGTGCTGCACGGCTCGTACTCGTACGTCCTGCAGGATGGCGATGGCCAGATCCTGCCGACCCACTCGATCTCGGCGGGCCTCGACTATCCAGGCGTCGGGCCCGAGCACTCCTTCCTTCGCGATATCGAGCGGGTCGAATACGTCGCCGTCACGGACAAGGAAGCGCTTGCCGCCTTCAAGCTGTGCACGCGGCTCGAGGGCATCATGCCGGCGCTCGAGCCGTCGCACGCGATCCATCACGCGGGCGTGATCGCGCGAGAGCTCGGACCGGGCGGACGGATCCTCGTCTGCCTCTCCGGCCGCGGCGACAAGGACATGGACTCCGTTGATGGTGGCTGACGCCGGGCGCGCGCAGGGCGCACTTCCTATAAAGACGAAGCTCGCCAACGCGCTCAAGTCGAAAGGCGGCGACCTGAAGCTCGTCGCGTACATCATGGCCGGGCATCCGTCGGCCAAACGCTCGATCGACGTGGGGAAGAGGCTGGCTGCTTCCGGCATTGCGGCGATCGAGATCGGCATCCCGCACTCGGACCCCCTGGCCGATGGACCGGTGATCCAGCGCGCGGGCCAGGCTGCGCTCCAGCACGGGATGACCGTCGCGGGAGCTCTCGAGGTCGCCGCCGGGGTCGCGAAGGAAGGCGTGCCCGTCGTGCTGATGACCTACATCAACCCGGTCCTCGCCTACGATCCGCGGAAGTTCGCCGCCGAGACCTCGCAGGCCGGCGTGGCGGGCGTGATCGTGCCCGACCTGCCGATCGAAGAGGCCGAGCCCGTATCCGGCTGGCTCCGCTCGGCGTCGCTCGACACCGTGTTCATGGTCGCCCCGACCACGCAGCCAGACCGCATCGCCACGATCTGCTCTCACTCGAGCGGTTTCGTCTACTGCGTCACCGTGACCGGGATCACCGGGGTGCGCAAGGACCTGCCGGCGGGCATGACCGAGATGTTCGCCGAGGTCAAAAAGCACACGTCGCTCCCCGTCGCGGCCGGGTTTGGCATCTCGCGCCAGGAGCACATGAAGGCGTTGCGCGGGCATGTCGACGCCGCCGTCGTCGGCAGCGCGATCGTCGACGAGATCGACAGAGCCGGAGACGGCGTCGCCCTGGTCAGGGAGCTCCTGAAAGCTTGTCGGTAAGAGGTATCAGGGGGGCCACGACGGCGAGCACGAACACCGGGGATGCGATCACCGAAGCCACCGAGGAGCTTCTGCGCGAGCTCGTCCGCCTCAACGACCTGGACGCAACTGAGATCGCGTTCGCCTACTTCACCACGACGCCTGACCTGAACGCGGAGTTTCCTGCCCTCGCCGCCCGCCGGCTCGGCTGGCTCGACGTGCCGCTTTTGTGCGGACACGATATGAACGTCCAGCAGCCCAATCCTCGGGGCGTCCCCATGTGCATCCGCATCCTCTTGCTGTACAACACACCACGGCCGCAGGCGGCGATGCGCTTCGCCTACCTCCGCGGCGCCGAAGCGATCAAGACCGACCTGGATTACATGAGAGGGGCGTTCAAGCCGTGATCATCGTCATGTCGCACCAGGCGACGCCGGCCGAGATCAAGGCGGTGGTGGACCGCGTTGAGGAGATCGGCCTCAAGACCGAGCTCTCGAAGGGCGAGGAGCGGACGGTCATTGGCGTGATCGGCGGCAACGCCTACGCCTACAGAGACGCGTTCTCGCACCTCGGCGGGATCCAGGAGATCGTCCCCATCACCAAGCCGTTCAAGCTCGCGAGCCGCGAGTTCCGCCGGGCCGACACGGTCGTCGACGTCGGCGGGGTGAAAATCGGCAACGACGAGGTCGTGGTCATTGCCGGACCGTGCTCGGTCGAGGGCGAGGAGATGCTCATGGAGACCGCGCGTCACGTCGCGGCGCAGGGCGCGCGGATGCTGCGCGGGGGAGCGTTCAAGCCGCGGACCTCGCCGTACTCGTTCCAGGGACTGGGCGAGTCGGCGTTGAAGATGATGGCGGCCGCTCGCGCCGAGACCGGCCTCAAGGTCGTGACCGAGGTCGTCTCGCCAGGTGACGTCGGGCTCGTCGCGCAGTACGCGGACGTGCTGCAGCTGGGCACCCGCAACATGCAGAACTACGCGCTTCTCCAGGAGGCGGGCCGCTCCGGCAAGCCGGTGCTTCTCAAGCGCGGGATGTCGTCGACGATCGAGGAATGGCTTCTCGCGGCCGAGTACATCCTGTCGCAGGGCAACCGCGACGTGATCCTGTGCGAGCGCGGAATCCGCACGTTTGAGACCGCGACCCGCTTCACGCTGGACCTCAACGCGGTACCCCTGGTGCGCGAGCTCTCTCATCTCCCCGTCGTTGTCGATCCCTCGCAAGCGACAGGCAGGTGGTCGCTCGTCGGCCCCATGTCCCTGGCGGCGATCGCGGCCGGCGCGAACGGGTTGCTCATCGAGGTCCACCCGACGCCGAACCAGGCGTTATCGGACGGCGCACAGTCGCTGGACTTCGACGCCTTCGACCATCTCATGGCCGACTTGCGGCGGCTGCTCGGCGCGATGCAGAAGCAGCTGGCTTAGAGCGGCGTGCCGACGGTCGCGATTGTCGGGCTCGGCCTGATGGGCTCCTCATTCGCGCTCGCCCTCAAGAAAGCCCGTCCCGACATGACTGTCGTGGGCAGCGACCGCAACCCGGTCGTCGTGCGGAAAGCGATCGACCGCGAGATTGTCGCCACCGCGAACACGGACCTGAGCGTGGTCGAGGTGGCCGATGTCGTTGTCGTCGGCGCTCCGCTCCACGCGATGCGCGAGCTGCTTGCGCAGCTGGCCGTGAAAGCCGCGGGCAAGCCGATCACCGACATGGCGAGCACCAAGGCGACCGTCATGGAATGGGCCGCCGCAGAAGGGATCGACCTGGTCGGGGGCCATCCCATGTGCGGCAAGGAGACATCTGGCATCGACCACGCCGAAGCAGACCTCTTCGAGCACGCCCCCTGGGTGCTTACGCGCGACGATGGGTGGATCACCGAGCTGATCGAGGCGGTCGGCGCGCATCCGGTCGTGATGGATGCCGTGACCCATGACCGGCTCGTCGCGGGCGTGAGCCACGCCGCTTTTCTGCTCTCAGTCGGCTACGTGCTCGCGCTTTCGCGACGCGAAGACTGGCCCCAGGCTTCGCGTCTGGCCGCCGGCGGATTTCGGGACATGAGCCGGCTTGCCGCCGGCGACCCCGATCTGTACGCCGGCGTCGCGCGCACCAACCGGCAAAACCTCATCGAGATGCTGGACGCGGTGAGCGCCGAGCTCGCGAGGCTTCGCCGGCACCTCGACGCCGACGACCCGCGTCTGATCGAGCTGTTCGAGGAGGCGCGGGACGTGCGTGAGCGCTGGGCCAAGAGTTGATCGCCACCGTGCGAAGCGCTCGCCGGCTGGAGGGCGCGATCACGGTGCCCGGCGACAAGTCCATCTCGCACCGGGCGCTCATCCTTGGCGCCATCGCATCCGGCGAAAGCAGGGTGCGCGGCCTGTCCGCGGGCGCTGACGTGCAGTCGACCGCGAGCTGCCTTGGCGCGCTGGGCGTGGAGATCGACGGATCGATTGTCCGTGGCCGCGGCATGGGTGGGCTGCGTGCCTCATCCGGGCCGCTCGATTGCGGAAACTCGGGCACCACGATGCGGCTGCTGGCGGGATTGCTCGCGGCGCAGGGATTCTCGAGCGAGCTCATCGGCGACGAGTCGCTGTCCCGCCGGCCGATGGACCGCGTCGTCGCTCCCTTAAAGCAGATGGGCGCGAACGCCGACTGGCCTCCGTTGCGAGTGGGCGGCGGACAGGGCCTGCACGGCATCGAGTACCACCCTCCCGTGCCGAGCGCGCAGGTCAAGTCGGCGGTTCTGCTGGCGGGGCTTTATGCCGAAGGCAAGACCTCGGTCATCGAGACTGTCAAGACTCGCGACCACACCGAGCTGATGCTGGAGGCGATGGGGGCGACCGTCACTGTCGACGGACTGACGGTCGAGTTGGAGCGCACCGCAAGCCTGGCTCCGCTCGACATCGATGTGCCAGGCGACTTCAGCGCCGCGGCGTTCTGGCTGGTCGCGGCGGGGATCGTCAGCGAATCGAAGGTCAAACTCGTTGGCGTCGGCGTCAACCCGACGCGAACCGCGCTCGTGGACCTGCTCACGACCGCGGGCTTTCATCTCGCCAGGTCGAAGCCGCGCTTCGAAGCGCGCGAGCCAGTCGCGGACCTGCACGTGCGACCCGCCGGCGACCTGCGTCCGCTCCGCATCGAGGGCGTGATGGCTGCTGAGATGATCGACGAGCTGCCTGTGCTGGCTGTGGCGGCCACGCAGATCGCCGGCACGAGCGTGATCTCGGGAGCGGGCGAGCTGCGTGTGAAGGAGTCCGATCGCGTGGCCGCGATGGAAGCTGGGTTGAACGCGATGGGCGCCGATGTCGTGGCCCAGGCCGACGGCTGGATCATCAAGGGACCACGTCGCCTCGAGGGTGCGCGGGTGAATTCCGTCGGCGACCACCGCGTGGCGATGGCGCTTGCGGTGGCCGCACTCATCGCGGACGGCAAAACCGAGATCGAGGGCGCCGAGTGCGTCGAGATCTCTTATCCCGCGTTCTTCGATCACCTGGAGTACCTGGCTTGAAGGTTCGCCGCGAGATCGATGTCGAGGTGGTCGCGCTCGAGCTGTACGAGCTCGAGGTAACTGCCCCACGCGACGATTTCGAGCTCGAGGTCAGGCGCACCACCCAGGTGGCGCGGTCCCCGCACGCAGCCTCTTTCGACGCGGCCCGCAAGCTATATCGGAAGTTCGGCACCGATCCCACGCGGACGCGTCCATCCTCGGAGGCGCTCCTGCGCCGGGTCAAGAAGGGCGAGCCCCTGCCGCGCATAAACTCGCTGGTCGATGTCGCGAACGCGCTGTCCGTGCAGCTCCAGGTGCCGGTCGGGCTCTACGACCTCGACAAAGTGAAGGGCGACGAGCTCGTGATCCGGCTGGGACAGAAGGGCGAAAGTTATCAGGGCATCGGCAAGGAACGTGTCAACGTCGCGGGGCGGATCTGTGTGGCCGACGCCGAAGGTCCGTGCGGCAATCCAAGCGCCGATTCAGCGCGCACCATGATCACCACGGACACAGAGCGCGCGGGGTGGATCTATTTCTTGCCCGTGAGCGACGAGGATGTCGACCGCACCGCCGAGCTAATCGCCGTTTTCGGGCGCGGCCTGATCCGGCTGGTCGAGTCATGAAGGTCGCCGCCGAGCAGGTCCTCTGCGTCAATCGCGAAGACATCTTTCCCGACGGCGCGTGGCACGGATTCGTGACCGACGATCTGGAGCGACCGCAGAAGGTGATCCGCGAATCCCACTTCTTCAAGCCTCGGGCGGAGGTGGAGAACGATCCTAGCTTTCAGCAGATCATCCCGTACGTTGTGTTTCGCCATCGCGACCGCTACCTGCTGACGCACCGGCTGCGCGCGTCGTCGGAGCGGCGACTGCGCAAGCAGTACTCGCTGGGCGTGGGCGGCCACATCAATCCCGGCGACCTGAGCGCGGGCGACCCGATCCTCGACGGCCTCAAGCGAGAGTGGGAGGAGGAAGTCGTCTACGACGGGCGCTTCGAGGCGCGGCTGCTTGGATTCCTGAACGAGGAATCGTCGCCAGTGTCGAAGGTCCATCTCGGCGTCGTGTTCCTGGTCGACGGCGACAGCCCGAACATCAAGATCCGCGAGACCGACAAGCTGGCCGGCGGGCTACTCACGCTGGACGAGATGCGGATCTACTTCCTCGAGATGGAGTCGTGGTCGCAGATCGTGTACGAGCGCCTTCGCATGGGCGAGTCGTGAGGTACGTGGAGGCCGGCGGCGCTCGCGTCTCGGTCATCGGCCTCGGCACGTGGCAGTTCGGCTCGACCGAGTGGGGTTATGGGCGCGATTACAACACCAAGGTGGCGGGCGACATCGTCCGCCGTGCCCTCGACCTCGGCGTCAACCTGATCGACACGGCGGAGATCTACGGACTCGGTCGCTCCGAGCGGATCATCTCCGGCGCGATACGCGACAGGCGCAACGCGGTCTTTCTCGCCACCAAGCTGTTTCCCATCGGTCTCCCGTTCATGACGGGCTGGCGCGCGCGCTCCAGCCTGCGCAGACTTGGCGTCGACAGTGTCGACCTCTACCAGCTCCACTGGCCGAGTCCATTTTTTCCGCCGCGGTCGACGATGCCACGTTTTCGACGGCTGGTCGATGAGGGCGTGACCCGGCATGCGGGCGTCAGCAACCATGGGCTTGCCGCCTGGCAGGAATGCGAGCGGGCATTTGGAGGACCGATCCTGTCCAACCAGGTGCGGTTCAGCCTGGTGCATCGGGAGCCGGATCGGGAGCTCGTGCCCTGGGCGCAGCGAGAAGGTCGCATGGTCATCGCGTACAGCCCGCTGGGGCAGGGACTGCTTTCGGGCAAGTACCAGACCCGGCCGCCGGCCAACTTTCGGCGGGTTCGCGGCGACTTCACCGCGGAAGGCCGCGCCAGACGGGCGCCTCTGATCGACGCCTTGGGTGAGATCGCCGGCGCACATGGCGCGACGGCGGCGCAGGTCTCGCTCGCCTGGCTCGTCCGCAAGCCGAACGTGGTCGCGATCCCGGGAGCATCGAGTGTGCGGCAGCTCGAGGAGAACGTGGCCGCGGCCGATCTGACCCTCAGCGACGACGATGTTCGCCGACTGGATAGCCTCAGCCTGTGAAGCTCAACTCCGTCGAGCTGCACCGGATCAAGCTGTCGCTCGTCGCGCCCTTCGAGACCTCGTTCGGGGTCCAGACCGAACGCGACGTCCTGCTGCTCAAAGCGATCACCGACGCGGGTGAGGGATGGGGCGAATGCGTGGCGGGTGAGGAGCCGACCTATTCCTCCGAGTACGTCGAAGGCGCCCAGGAGGTGCTCATCCGCCACCTGATCCCGCGGCTGCTCAACCGCGAGATCTCTCTGGCGGACGTGGCGCGGATCCTGCGACCGATTCACGGCCACAACATGGCCAAGGCGGCGCTCGAGATGGCGATGCTCGACGCCGAGCTGCGGGCGGACGGCAAATCGTTTGGGCAATTCTTTGGCGCCACGCGCACGGCGGTGGACTGCGGGGTGTCCGTCGGAATCCACAGCTCGATTCCAGAGCTGCTGCAGACCGTCGGCGGGTATCTCGACGCCGGGTACCTGCGGATCAAGCTGAAGATCAAGCCCGGCTGGGACGTCGAGCCGGTTCGTGCTGTGCGCGAGCGCTTTGGGGACGTGCCGCTGCAGGTGGACGCGAACACCGCGTACTCGCTCGCCGATGCAAAGCACCTTGCCGAGCTGGATCGATTCGACCTCCTGCTCATCGAGCAGCCACTACCGGAGGAGGAGGTGCTCGCCCACGCCAAGCTCGCGCGCAACGTCAAGACGCCGATCTGTCTCGACGAGTCGATCACGTCGGCGCAGACGGCGGCCGACGCCATCGAGCTCGGCGCGTGCCAGGTGATCAACATCAAGCCTGGCCGGGTGGGCGGTTACCTCGAGGGCCGCAAGATCCACGACGTATGCGTCGAGCGAGGCATTCCGGTCTGGATGGGAGGCATGCTGGAAACAGGGATCGGGCGCGCCGGCAACGTGGCGATGGCCGCGATGCCGGGTTTCACGCTGCCTGGAGACACCTCGGCGTCAGACCGTTACTACCACCGCGACATCACGGAGCCGTTCGTCCTAAAGGACGGCAGGCTCAAGGTGCCGACCCGGCCTGGTCTCGGAGTGACGGTGGATCACGAATACCTGGACTCGATCACGTTCTGGACTGGGACGCTCGGGCGTGGCGGCATGAGCGCGGCCTCGGGCTAGCGTCTACCCCATCAAGTCGGTCATGGCCGCGGCGCGTGCGGCGGAGCCCAGCCGGCGAAGGCCAAACCTGTCTTCGATGGTGGCGAGCAGGTTGTAGTGGTTGTAGGCGTGGCCGCTCACCCGGTGCGGCGTGTTCGGTCGGATGACGATGGTGAGGACCGAGTTGATGCTGTCCTCGCCCTCATCCCAGGTCAGGAGCAGCACACCGCCTTCCTTCCATGCCTTCGTCGCGAGGATGGTCGGCACGGTCTGAGCCAACCACGCGTCGGCTGTCGCGGTCGAGCAGTCGTGGCCGTCGTGGCACATGTTGGGGGTGATCCAGACAAACCGCGGAACGTTGCCGGAGATATCGCGGGCGAACTGCGTGAAGGGCACGACCTGAGAGGGGCACCGGCCCCCGTAGTACGCGAACGGATTGTGCTTGACGGCGTAGAGAGTGGTGTTGCTGAGGCAGCCGCCGCTTGTCATGCCCTCCATGTAGGCGCGCCAAGAGATCCCGGCCGACGTGAGCTGCGCGCCGAGGCCGCCTGCCGGCAGGGCATGGTACCCGTCGTCCGTGATTCCCCATGTGCTGCCCGAGGTCATGGCGAGGTAGTTGGGAAGGCTGGGGTGAGTTACTCCCCGGTAGTTCGTCGCAAGGCCATATTTCGCCGCCAGCTGCGACGTGTAACGACCGGCGAGCGCGTCTTTGTACGAGCGGTTCTCCATCACGATGACGAAGACGTGCGATGGGGAGGGGGCGGGCGCCGTGGTCGGAGCCGGCGCCGTGGTGGGAGTCGGCGAGGAGCTCGGCGACGCATTCGCCGTGGGTGTTGGACTCGCCGTCGGCTGCACCGCCGCGACGGGGGTCGGGCTGGGATGCGCGGCGGTGCGGGCCGGCCCGCAGGCCGCGACAGCGATCACGGCTAGGATCGGCAAGACCATGAGACTGGCATCCGGGCGGTGGGAGTTCCACGTTCGGCCGGAGCGGGGTGGGCGGATCACCTCACTTCGCCTCGACGGCGAGGAGCTGCTGGACCAGGGCATCGGAGTTGATCAGCCTACCGCGAAAAGCTTCGTCGAGGGCGGCGCATGGGGCTGGGACGAGATCGTGCCGAACCTGGAACCGACCGACGAGCTGCCCGACCACGGCGAGGCGTGGCGGCTGCCATGGGAGGTGCTGGATGAGGGCCTGATGCGGTGTCGGGGCCGGCTGGTGCCTTGGGAGCTGCAGCGCCGCATCGAGCTCGATGACGCGGTCAAGGTCGCGTATCAGTACCGAAATGTGGGTAGGTCAACGCAGCTCGCGTACTGGTGCGCGCACCCGCTGTTCAGGTATGAGTCGGGGATGGAGATCGGCGCGGAGGTGCCGAGCGCTCTTGGAGAAGGCGCCAGCACAAAGGTCTTTCTACCGGCTGGATCGGTCGACCATATCGTGCTCGGGTGGAGCTCCGGCAAGCGCATCGCGGTGAGCTGGGACGCGTCGCTGACGCCTGATGTGGCCATCTGGATGTGCAATGGCGACATCGGCGGGTATCGCCAGATCGCTGTAGAACCGGCGACCGCCTCGCCTGTGCTCGAGCCCGGCGCGTCGTTCGCCTGGTGGCTTCGAATCACCCCTCTCTAAACTGAGCCCGTGCCCAAGGTCATCGGGCTGCGCTGTCGGGAGTGCGGCGCTGAGTACGAGCTCCAGGCGACGCACGTCTGCGAGATGTGCTTTGGTCCGCTCGACGCCGTCTACGACGAGGCGTTGCTGCGCAAGATCGTGAAGCGGGACCGCATCGAGTCGGGACCCAAGTCGATGTGGCGCTATCGCGACCTCTTGCCCGTCGAGGATTCCGTCGCGGTCGTCACACTCGGCGAGGGCCTGACTCCGCTGGTGAAGGCGGACCGCCTGGGCGCGGAGTTCGGACTGCGCAACCTCTATCTGAAGAACGACAGCATGAACCCGACCAACTCGTTCAAGGATCGGGTCGTTTCCGTCGCCATCAGCTGGGCGCGCGCGCACGGTTTCGAGACGATCGCATGCGCCTCGACCGGGAACCTCGCCAACGCGGTGGCCGCGTACGCGGCGCGCGCGGGTCTGGAGTGCTTCGTCTTCATCCCCGTCGACCTCGAGCCGGCGAAGGTCGCGAGCATCAGCGTCTTCGACCCGAATGTCGTGGCGGTGCGAGGGAACTACGACGAAGTGAACCGATTGTGCAGCCAGCTGATCGAGTCGACGCCATGGGCTTTCTGCAACATCAACATCCGCCCCTTTTACGCCGAGGGCTCGAAGACGCTGACCTTCGAGACCGCCGAGCAGCTCGGGTGGAAGCTCCCCGACGAGATCATCATCCCGATCGCCAGTGGCTGCCAGTTCGTGCGCCACCGCCAGGCGGCGCGTGAGCTCATCGAGTATGGCCTCGTGCGCGGAGACCGCGTGCCTGCGTTCACAGGCGCTCAGGCGCTGGGCTGCGCGCCGGTCTACAACGCATTTCATTCCGATACTCCGGACCGCGTCCTGCCCGTCAAGCCGAACACCATCGCGCGGTCGATCGCGATCGGCAACCCGTCGGACGGTGTTTACGTGAACCGCATCGCGCGCGAAACCGGCGGCGTGGTCGAGGCCGTGACCGAAGAGGAGATCGTCGATGCGATCCGGCTCCTTGCGCGGACCGAGGGAATCTTCACCGAGACGGCGGGCGGGGTGACGATCGGCGTGCTCGCCAAGCTCGCGCGCGAGGGGCGCTGGAATGGCGACGAGGTGGTCGTCGCTTATGTCACCGGCCACGGGCTGAAGACCGCCGACGTGCTTGCCTCGGTGAACGGCCACGCCAAGCGGGTGGAAATAGAACCCACCATGAAGTCGTTTCGCGAGAAGGTGTCGATTTAGGTAATGGCGCAATTTCGAATTCCTGGACCCTTGCGGAGGCTCTCGGACGGCCAGGTGACCGTCCCCGTGGAGGCGGCCGACCTGGCGTCGGCGATCGAAGCGCTGGACGCCCGGTATCCCGGCTTCCGGGACCGCTTGCTCGATGAGAAGGGCGAGCTGCGCCAGTTCGTCAACGTCTACGTGAATGACGAGGATGTCCGCCTGGGGTCGGGTCTCCGGGAGAAGGTCGGCAAGGACGACGAGATCTCGATCGTGCCGGCGGTGGCGGGGGGCTAGGGACTACTCGACCAGGTCTCCCTCGGCTGGTTCGACCTTCACTCCGCGAGACTCCAGGTACTCGACGCCGCGGTCCAGCTCCTCAGGCTCACCCGACACCTCGAGCAGCACCCAACCCTGGTCACGAGTGACATCAGCACGGCGGATGTTGGTGACGATCTCGAACTTGCGCCCGACCTGGTAGATCACCGGCTCCTTGACCAGGGACGGTCCGAATATGAGCTTGAGTCGGCGTCGCGCCATCGGGAGCGAGTGTAAGTCCAAAGGGAAAGACTGTGAAGGGGGTGACCCAGGCGGGCACGGTGGCTTTGCAGGGTGGCCTGCCGTGAATATAAATTTACTGAAAATACATGGACAACCCAAACATAAGTTCGTATAATCGCGACATGTTTGATGAACTCGTCAAGCTCGAGTCTGCGATCACCGATTTCGATCGCCAAGCCGACGACGATTTCGTCGATCCCAGGCGCCTTAGCGCCGCCATCGACCGCCTCCAGGGCAAGCTCTGCCGGGCCGTGGCGGCGGCCAAGAAGCGCAACCAGGATCTGCTGACCGGCCAGAGCGCTTGCTCATGGGTGGCAAGGGAATGCCACATGTCCAAGACCGCCGCGGCCGATCGGCTGTGCGTCGGCAGCCAGCTCTGCTCGATGCCGATAGTTGCTGAGGCGCTGAGCTCAGGCGAGATCGGATTCCAGGCGGCCTCGGTCATCTGCCATCTGCAAGAGCGGGTTGATCAGATCGGCGCTCGCCTCGACGAGGAGATGTGGATCGGCAACGCCAAGCGCTTCTCCATCAAAGACCTGCGCGACATCGCGGCCGGAACGTGGCACGCGGTCGACCCCGAGGGCTTCTCGGCCAAAGTCGAAGACGACTTCGAGCGCCGCCAGCTCTTCATCAGCGAGAGCGGCGGCATGTACCGGCTGGACGCCTGGCTGG
>WNGG01001676.1_pt2 | contig 28143 bp, 25 predicted proteins | sample 5400661 | NCBI WGS metagenome assembly WNGG01 (sample SAMN13153372, study PRJNA577476) | soil metagenome | isolation source: 100 cm soil or saprolite under Garry oak tree replicate 1 | place: USA:California | collected 2016-06-15
GCAGCATGGCGGGCTTCTTCCGGGCTCATGCCCGCCTTAATGTTGTCCTCAATCAGCCTCTCGAGATGGAAGCGCAGCTCTTCGTCCATGTCGCGGTCCAAACGACCGGAGCGGAGAAGGGAAATCATGGTTCGCCACATTGCGTGGAATAAGTTCATTGAAGCTCAACGCCTCCGCTACGTTCGGAGTTCAGGCTGTAGCCTGCTCAGAGTCGAACTCTCGCTGCAGCCTAAAGGCTGAACTCCATGCCTATTGCTCGGAGTTCAGCCCCTCCTATGCTGTTTGGAGAACGCGATTGATCGCTGCGGAAAGCCGCTCCCAGCTTTCGGTCTGCGTCTCGAGCTGCCTGCGCCCCTCTCTGCTCAGGCGATAGAATTTGGCGCGCCGTCCGTTTTCGGAAGTTCCCCATTCGTAGGCGATCCATCCTTTCTGTTCCAGCCTGTAGAGTGCGGGATAAAGCGATCCCTGCTGGACCCTGAGCACGTCTTGGGAGATCTGCTGAATGCGCAGCGAGATCCCGTAACCATGCATGGGCTCGAGGGCCAGGGTTTTCAGGATCAGCAGATCCAGCGTGCCTTGCAGCAGGTCCTCACTCGGTTTGGTCATACTCTCTCCTAGATGTTCTAGGAAGATATGCAGCTACCTGTAGGATGTCAAGGAGAAACTACTTCGGACGTGTAAACAGAAAAACTTGCCACGAGTTTCACGGCGCAGCAGAGCCGCAACCAAAAGTATGAACGAAAACCACAGATGAACACGGATGAACAGAGAGCAGCCCAGCCGCAACCAAAACTATAGTCCACTGTCTCTTTGGAGTGCGGCAGCTTGCTGCTGCCTTTGTTCGTGCGGAGTTGCTCCGGCTCCGGAAAGGCGCAAGCAAGCTTGCGCACTCCAAAGAGGACGCACCAAGAAAGTTGGGAAAATCCTTGCCAGGTTGCGAAGGATTTTCGGCGTAGTACTCCGAATTGTCTTTGCTCGCTGTACTTGCGAACAAGGCCGTCAACTTGACGGGCCTCCCGCGCCCGGTATAATCGGACAACCATGCCCAAGCACGCGCTCGAACCATACATCCTGGAACCCGCGCGCGAATGTATGCCGGTACGCGAGCTCAGGGCGCTGCAGAGCGAGTCTCTCGTCCGTGGGACACGCCGTGCCTGGGAACAAGTGCCCCTCTATCGCCGCAAGTTCGAGGAAGCGGGCGTCGATCCGGGGGAGGTACGATCGATAGAAGATCTGCCGCGCCTCCCGTTCACCCACAAGACGGATCTGCGAGATACCTACCCCTTTGGTATGCTGGCCGTCCCGTTCGAGAGAGTGGTTCGCATCCACGCGTCCTCCGGGACAACGGGAAAACCTACGGTCGTGGCCTATACCCGCAACGACCTCGAGCTCTGGGCGCAGATGATGGCGCGGGCGCTGGCAGCGAGCGGCGTACGGCCGGGCATGGTGGTGCAGAATGCCTATGGCTACGGCCTGTTTACGGGAGGCCTGGGATTTCATTACGGCGCGGAACGCCTGGGGGCTGCCGTCGTTCCGATCTCCGGCGGAAACACGCAGCGCCAGCTCCTGCTTCTGCAAGATTTCGCCAGCGCGCTCATCGTCTGCACGCCCAGCTACGCGCTGTTCATCAGCGAGGCGGCCGCCGAGGAAGGGATCGACCTCCATGACCTCCCGGTCGCGGCAGGCATTTTCGGGGCGGAGCCGTGGAGCGGAGAGATGCGCGCGGAAATCGAAGCGCGGTGGGGAATTCGGGCGTACGATCACTACGGTCTGAGTGAGATCATTGGTCCGGGAGTAGCCCACGAATGCCCGGGGCGAAACGGGCTGCACATACAAGAAGACCAGTTCATTCCCGAGATCGTCGATCCCGCGACCGGCCAGAACCTGCCGGACGGCTCTCTGGGGGAACTCGTCATAACAGCGGTGGGCAAAGAGGCGTTGCCGCTCGTACGCTACCGCACGCGGGATTGCACGCGCCTGTTACGCGAACCTTGCCAATGCGGGCGCACGCTGTCGAGAATGGAGAAGATCGCCGGGCGAACCGACGACATGATCATCGTGCGCGGGGTGAACGTCTTCCCGAGCCAGATCGAGAGCGTGCTTCTGAAGTTCGAGGGGCTGGAGCCTCATTACCAAATCCTCGTCGATCGCGGCACCAGCCAGACCGACGACCTCGAAATCCGAGTGGAAATCCCCGAATCGATCCGCCAGGATCCGGCCAAGATCGCGCAGTTCGAGTCCAGGCTGTCCTACGAGATCAGCGGAACCCTGGGAATACGCGTTCGGCTCGAACTGTTGCCGCCGAAATCACTGCCCCGGAGCGAGGGCAAATCCCAACGCGTCATCGACAAACGGAAGCCGAACCTTTGAGTTGAATTCGATGAGGTGAATTCCAGGCGGCGCCGGGTCTGGAAGACCTCTTACCTGCCGTAGGAGATTATCATGGCAACATCGAGCGACTTCGAGTATATGCGCCTGGAGAGGGAGGGCAAGCTGGCCTGGCTGACCTTCACGAGGCAACGTTACCTGAACGCAATGAACATGGCGGCTGCCGAGGAGCTGCACAGGGCGGCCACGTCGATCGCTAATGACGCGGAGGCGCGGATCCTGATCGTGCGCGGGGAAGGGCGCGCATTTTCGACGGGAATCGATCTCAAAGAGCTTGCTGCGGGCGGGACCAGCATGCGCTACTTCCGGCGTTGGGATGAGGCGCTCCGGGTTTTTGAGACGATGGAAAAGATAGTAATCGCCGGAGTGCACGGCTACTGCCTCGGAGGCGCGTTGCAGCTCGCGCTGGCCTGCGACATCCGAGTGAGCACCCCGGATTGCCAGTTGGGGCTGCCCGCTATCAAGGAATCGCTGATCCCCGGACTAGGCACCTGGCGCCTGCCCAAGTACATCGGTTGGGGACGGGCCAAGAGGATGATCCTGGGGGGAGAGAACATACGGGGCGAAGAAGCCCTTGCCATCGGCCTGGTTGACCACGTCGCGCCCGCGGAGGGCTTCTTCTCCCATGTCGATGCCATTGCGGGCCGCTACGTCCGTGCCTGCTCGACGGGAACGCGCATGAGCAAGTTGCTGACCAGCCGTGCATTCGAATTGGATTACGATGCGTTCTTCCAACACTACCTCGAGCTTCAGGAGCGGGCCTTCACCAGCGCTGACGCCTCCGAGGCAAAACGCGCGTATCTGGCGAAGGAGGACCCCGTATGGAAGTGATCCCCGCGGATCAGCGATGTCTTGAAAATGACAAATGATAATTGACCAAACGCATCCGCTTTACCAACGGGGACACGGAGCAGCGGAGCCGCGACCAACAAACCTTGGCGATCCCCTTTGCGCACTTAGCGCCTTCGCGGTGAAACTGAGCCCGAATTAAACGCGAAGAGCGCGAAGGTGCTCATTTTCCGTTGCGCGGCCCCAACCAAGTCCCTATCCTTCGTCAGGAATGCAGAGTTCCAGGGGACTCAAGCCATGAAGAAGAGCGTGCTGTTTCTCGGCCTGTTTTTCGTCCTTATGGGGACCGCAGAATGTGCCTCGCAAAAGGCGGCGGCCAAATATCCCAAGCTCGTCCTTTTGATTGCCATAGACCAGTTCCGTTACGACTACCTGACGCGCTTCCGCGAGCAATACACGGGCGGATTGCAGCGCCTTCTGACTCGGGGAGCCGTATTTGCCAATGCCAACCTCGAGCACTACCCGACGGTGACAGCGATCGGTCACGCCGCCATGCTCTCGGGCGCGACTCCGGCAATGAGCGGCATCGTAGGCAACGACTGGTATGATCGCGAGTCGAAGACGCAGGTTACCAGCGTTTCCGACGATAAAGTCAAACTCCTGGGGGGGACTGCAGAGGCAGGCGCCTCGCCTCGGCGCCTCCTGGTCAGCACCCTGGGCGACGAACTGAAGATGGCCGGCAGAGGCGCGACTCGCGTCGTGGGAATGTCGTTCAAAGACCGGTCCGCGATACTTCCGGCCGGGCACATGGCGGACGGCGCTTACTGGTTCGATACCAGGACCGGAAACTTCGTCAGCAGCACATACTATTTTCCGGATCTGCCCGACTGGGTGAAGGAGTTCAACAAACAACGCCTGGTTGACAAATATGCCGGCGCTGGGCGGGAAATTCCGGGAGCAGGGGATGCGAGCATGCCTTCCAAACCGGGTCCCGAATTGTACGAGTCAGTTTATAGCTCATCCTTCGGCAACGAGCTGCTGGCGGCTTTTGCTGAGCAGGCGATCAGGTCGGAGAAGCTGGGACAACGGGATGCGACGGACGTGCTCACCGTAAGTTTCTCGTCTAACGACGTCGTAGGCCACGGAGCGGGCCCCGACTCTCCCGCCGTTCGCGACATTTCCATACGGACCGACCGAATTCTCGGGAAACTTTTCGAGCAGATCGAGGGGATCGTTGGATTGGATAATGTTCTTGTCGTCTTGACCTCCGACCACGGAGTTGCTCCGCTGCCGGAGAAGCTGCGCGAGCGGAAGATGCCGGGCGGACGGATGGAAGGGGCCGAATTGTTCAACGCGATTCAGACAGCGCTCGAGGGGCGCTTCGGCGAAGGGAAATGGATGCTTTCCACGGCGGGGACCTCGCCGTACCTCAATCACGATCTCATCGCGCAGAAGAACCTTGACGCCGCAGAGGTCCGGCGAGTGGCGGCTCGGGCCGCAGCTTTGGTTCCGCGCGTGCTCCGGGTGTACACGTGGGACCAGCTTCAATCAGGCCAGGTGACCGGCGACAGGATATCCCGGCGCGTGCTTCGCAGCTTCAACGCGCGGCGTTCCGGGGACCTGGAGATTCTTCTGGAGCCCTATTGGATCCGGTCCATCGTGGGGACAACCCATGGAACTCCGTATTCCTACGACGCGCACATACCGCTCATTGTGATGGGACGCGGAATCAAACCTGGAAAGTATCCGCAGAGCGTGGCCCTGAACGACCTGGCCCCCACGCTTGCCACGCTGCTCGACGTAGAGACTCCCAGCGGGTCTGAGGGCCGTGTCCTGGACGAAATCCTGCAATAAGCGCTACGATGCACCACGAAGGCACACAGAACACCAAGAAAACCTTAACCACTCAGAAGCTGTGAGAAAATCCATTCGCCCGTAGGGGCGACCCCATGGGGTCGCCCGCCCGGCCAATGATAGCGCGGATCCGCGGGCGGCCACGCAAGGCCGCCCCTACGTCAATTTCTTCACAGGGCGAATTCGGTGCTTCAGAATGGGTGCATTAAAGTTGATGATCAATCGCGTCTTTCGACGGAGCATCAGCCTTTTCCTTCTGTTTCTGCTCGTGCAATGGTCTTTGTGGCCTCCGTGCTACGTAAAAATCATTCCCCAACTGGAAAGAATTTTTCGTCTGCGTAAACTGCACAAAATGAAATCACCGACGAACACAAACCCGTGTTCATGCGTGTTCATCGGTGGTTTCGTTGGTTTGCGGCTTACGGCCCGCCAGGTCTTTGTGGTGAAAAGAATGGGTCTCCTGGGGATGGGACTAGCCACAAAGTCGCACTCCTGTGTGGCACTGTTGTTCACTGGATTTCCAATTAGAAAACACTGCAAGTAGTCGATATAGAGGATGTGAGCACCGAAGGATGCAAGTTGGCGACAGAAGAATCTATGATCCATTATCCGTCTACTCATGCTCTCCACACGGAGGAAGGCACCAAGGATCTGAAGCACTACTTCGCTTATCTTGCTGCGAAGACGGTCTGCAGGCTCCGGATAGACTTGATGCTCTTACGTTCCAATCCGACCGACCCAGTGGTGTTGGGCCAGTTCACGGAACGGCTGGAGAACCTGGCGGCGAATTCCGTGAGCTGGGGATTCCAGGACATCCATCGCCTCGCGCAAGCACTGCTACGGGTCATGCTTGACCTGAGATCCGGAATTCAAGGCTGGGACGATTCCACAGCGCGAGTTCTTGCAGACGGCCTGGACGTTCTTGGGACCCTGGTATATGACCACGAAAACGAAGCCCATAGAAGGAGCGCTGTCATTCGACTTCTGAACTCGCTCACAGAGTAAGAATATCGCCTTTGATCCCAGGGTCCGGCGCTCGCGCCAAAGTGTAAATCCCCTCACCGACCCACAGACAAAATCAGAGAACATTGATGTCCAGAATTCGCAAGCTCAACCTGTCCGATGTTTCAGATGCCACTGCGGTCCTCCATTCTGCCGAGCCCTGGGATTCCAACGAGGGATTTCGAGAGAGATCGCGCCAGGTACTCGAATCTGTTTCGGGCAGGGAGGGCCTGTATGTCGGCGAAGAGAACGAAACTGTCGCAGGCATTGTATGGTTCCTGCCTGAACCTGTTTTTGCGGAGGGCGGACTCGTGATCCTTCTGGCGGTGCGGCCCGAAATGCGGCGGCGCGGAATCGCGCGACAGCTCCTCGGGTTTACGGAGAGAAAAATCTTCAACCAGTCGCAGAGCTCCTTTTTTTCCATTTCCTCCCAGAATAATTCAGGGCTGCAATTCCTCGAGAAGATGGGTTACACGAAAGTGTCCGAGATTCCTTCTCCGGTCGGATCGGGCGATGCCCACTGGATCTTCAGGAAGACCGCGCAAGCGCGGAAGAACGCGCGATAGTGGAACGCGTTTCCAAGGATAGACGGAAACCGTTGACTTGCGGTAAGTTACATACCTTTTCCCTTGACAGCTCAAAAAAGCCGCGATTAAACTAACCCCGGCGTTGCCAGAGACGCTCCACAGTGACGACCACCCAAAGGCCTGATGCCAGCCGGTTGGCAAATAAATCCAGAATCGAGGTGAGCATCGGCAGCGCCTTGGAGTATTTGGACTTGGTTCAGACACTCACGGATTGCATTACCAGTTTCATGGCTTTTGATGAGGACGCAGCGCACTGGATCGGGATGTCGGTTCGGGAATCCGTGACGAACGCCATACAACACGGCAACAAGATGGACCAGGACAAGAAGGTAGATATTCGATTCGAGGTGTCGCCGGACCGGCTCGATATTTCGATCACCGATCAGGGACGGGGATTTCGTGTGGAGGATCTTCCCAGTCCCCTCGATCCCGAAAACCTCTTAAAACCCAGCGGCCGTGGTATCTTCTATATCCGCTCCTTCATGGATGAGGTGGAATTCAAGCCTCTCCCGCAAGGCGGTATGGAGGTGCACATGGTAAAAAAAGTGCCTTCAAACTAGTAATGGATTTCATAAATGCGGCAACGTATTTGGAGTGCGGCAGCCTGCCGTCGCTTTGGGCTGGCGAAGCTTGCTTCGCCCAACTAGAGCGTCCCGCAACGCGGGACGTGCTCCAAAAGGGCACAGATACGTTGTTGTATTAGCGAACCAGTGTACTTAAGGAGATAAGCCTTATGAAGATCGAGACTCGCAAGGTCGGAGACGTGACCGTATTGGACTGCAGCGGCAAGATCACCTTGGGCGAGGGGACCATGGCCGTGCGCAATTCAGTGCGCGAAATCCTCAAAAATGGCGGTATGAAGATCATTCTGAATCTGGGTGACGTGAACTATATCGACAGCTCTGGAATCGGCGAGTTGGTGAGCAGCTACACAACGGTTACCAACGGAGGCGGCCAGCTCAAGCTCCTCAACCTTACGAAGAAGATCCAGGAGCTCCTCGCCATCACCAAGCTGCTGACAGTGTTCCAGGTGTACAATGACGAGCGGGCTGCAGTTGCCAGCTTTTCTTAGCGAAACAGTTTGTCGAAGTTCACAAGCTTGGACAGGTCGTTGAAAAGGGCGAAGCCCATTAGCAGGATCAGAAATACGAACCCGATGTGAACGATCTTCTCCTTGAGGGCCATGCTCAGATCGCGGCGCATCAGACCCTCGACCAGCAGGAGGGCGATGACGCCGCCGTCCAGGATAGGTATGGGGAGGAGATTGAAAATACCCAGCTGCAGGCTGACCAGGCCGAGGAATCCGAAGAAAACCTTCGCACTGCCGGTCCTCGCGGCGCTTCCCGATATTCGCGCGATCTCGATCGGCCCGGAGAGCGTGCGTACCGATGCTGAACCCGCGAAGATCCTGCCGATGATTTTGAAAGTCAGGGCAGAAATCTCGTAGCTGCGCCTTATCGAACGAGCTACCGCCTCCACCAGGCCATACTTTTCCAGGTCCGCGGGTATTTCGGCGACGAAGCCGATGAGCGTTCGACCATCCTTTTCGAACGGAGTAATGGTCAGATTCACGACCTGTCCCTGCCGCAAGACCTCAAACTGGAGGGGTACGTCTTTGCTGGCCGAGATGATGTTGAGGATCTCGTCATAGGTTTTTCCAGAGAATCCGTTTCTGCGGACCGAGAGTATTTCGTCCCCTTCCTTCAGACCGGCCTTGTGCGCAGGCGAGCTGGGATCGACAGAGCTGACAATGGCTCTGGCGAGCGTGACGCGGAATCCCAGAGCCAAGGGGTCGGGCGTTTCATCCTTGGGTGCCTCGAAGCGCAGCCGCAACTTCTCGTGGTTTCGCTCGACTACCATTTCCAGGTTGTTTTTGGGGGCCGTGGCGAGGGCTATCTCCATGTCTTCCCAGGTGCGCACGGGATTCCCGCTCACCGAGATGATCAGGTCTCCGGAGCGAAGGCCGGCGCGATGGGCAATCGAGTTCTCCGCGACGGGTCCCACAATCGGAGGCTCCTTGAAATACCTGGGCACTTGAACTCCGCTGATGTAGGAGGACGTAAGTATGGCCACTGCCAGGACGACATTCATGAAGGGGCCGGCGATGGCCACGAGGAAACGATGCCATCGGGGATGCGATTGAAATTCATCGGGTGAGCCCTGACGCTCTTCGTCAAACGTTTCTCCAGCCATCTTCACATATCCGCCGATCGGAATGGCGCTGAGCCGGTAATCAGTGCCGCCGCGAAAAAATCCCAGGAGTCGCGGGCCCATGCCCAGAGAGAAGACCAGGACACGGATCTTAAGAAGCTTGGCGACCGCGAAGTGGCCGAACTCATGGATGGTGATCGTTATTCCAAGCACCACAATGAAGGCAAGTATGCTTACCATGGTCAAGAATCCCCGCGGGCCTACGAAGAGCGTGGACGATGCCTTACGCCTGACATAGGCGGTGCGTTAACTTTCGCGCTTCTTCCCGTCCCCAGGCATCTGCCCCCAGAATGGCCTCGAGAGAAAAAGCATGTTTAGGGGTGTGCGCATCCAGTACCGTCTCGATTATCGAGGGGATGGAGTGAAAGGGAACCTCGTCGTTCAAGAATGCTTCCACGACAACTTCGTTGGCGGCGTTAAGCACCGCGGGAGCGGTTCCCCCGGCGCGCAACGCTCTGTAGGCGAGGTGCAGGCAACGAAACTTCTCCAGGTCGGGTTCGTGGAACTCCAGTCTTGAAAGCCTGTGGATGTCCAGAGAGGGAAGAGGACAATTCCATCTTTCGGGGTAAGTAAGCGCGTATTGTATGGCAATGCGCATATCGGTGACGCCGAGTTGCGCGAGAACGGACCCGTCCACGAACTCCACCATGGAGTGGACGATGCTCTGAGGATGGATTGCGACATCCACTTCGTCCGCGGAAACTCCGAAGAGCCAGCTCGCTTCGATGACTTCGAGCCCCTTGTTCATGAGGGTGGCGGAGTCGATCGTGATTTTCTTGCCCATTCTCCACGTCGGATGATTGAGCGCCTCTGCCCTGGTTACCGTAAGCAGTCTTTCTTTGGGGGTTTCCCGGAAGGGTCCTCCCGAGGCCGTCAGAATCAGGCGCCGGACTTCGCTGCGGCGAGCTCCGCGCAGGCACTGGTGGATGGCATTGTGCTCGCTGTCGACGGGGAGAATCTCCACGCCCTTTTCTTTCGCTTTTTGCATCATGAGCTGCCCCGCCATCACAAGAGTCTCTTTGTTAGCCAGAGCCAGCTGTTTTCCCGCCTCGAGCGCGCGGTAGGTGGGGAGCAGCCCCGCCGCTCCCGTAATGGCAGAGAACGTCAATGTCACTTCGGGATGGCAGGCGACCTGCGTGTGACCCTCATCGCCGCAAACGAAGCGGGTTTTCGACAAGGGGTATCCTCGCTTGTGGAGAAGGTCCTGTAATTCCAGAGAAGCGGGCTCGTTCGCGGTCGAGGCGATCTCCGGCTGGACCTGCTGTACCTGATCGGCCAGCAGGGCAACATTCTTGCCGCCCGCGAGCCCTACTATCCGGAACGCATCGGGAAAACTCGATGTGACGCGAAGGGTATTGGTGCCGATTGATCCCGTAGATCCCAAAAGAGCAAGGGTCTTTCTCATAACGACGAGGCAAAATACTACCACAATTGCGGAGGAATGGGGAGCAGAGGGGCAGAGGGGCAGAGGAGATTCTTTTCCTCTCAGCCCCTCGGCCCCTCCGCCCCTCTGCCCGACGGACCTATGTAGCTCCGTCGTGAAACTCATCAGGGCGCGTAGAGCTTCAGAAGGTAGAGGTACAGAACGGGGATGGCGAAGAGTAGACTGTCAATGCGGTCTAAGACCCCCCCGTGGCCCGGGATCAGGTCAGAGCTGTCTTTAGTGTCGGCCGCCCGCTTGAGCATAGACTCTGCAAGGTCGCCGAGCTGGCCGGCGGCGCCAAGGAGCAGGGCGGCGGGGCCCACGTGTCTAACAGGGAGCTCCGGGAAAAAGAGACGCTGCAATAGGAGTGCGGCTCCGGTTCCTGTCAGCAGGCCTGCCACGGCTCCCTCGTTGGTCTTCTTGGGACTGATTACGGGCGAGAATCGGGTGCGGCCGAAAGCTTTTCCCGCCAGAAGAGCAGCGGTGTCTCCCACCCATATGACTGAGAGCAGGATCAGGACCCACTGAAGGCCCAACCTTTCGCCAAATTCGTAGCGGATCGGAAGCGCGGGGTAGAGACACAGGGCCAGGTACAGGACGCCGAGAAGGTCTACCATCATTCCGGTCACGCGCTCGCGCATGGGCGCCTGTCTCCCCATTGAAACAAGAAACGCCACTACAACGACGAGCGACAGCAGGAGCTCTCCGGGCACCAGTTTGATGTGCAGGCAGAGAATCAAGAACCAGAAGCCCGCGTGGCCGAACCACGGTTGACCTCGCAATCCCATTTTTTTCATTAAGTGGAAGTACTCGCGCAGGCACGCAGTGCCGAGGATTCCAAGAGCGCACAGCAGGACCGCCGGCGATGCGAAAACAACCAGAGCGAGCACCATGGGGATAAGGACCAGGGCGGAGGCGATGCGTGGAAGCATGGCTACCCGGCCGAGGCGGTTAGGGTCTGTGAAGAAATAATATGGACGCTTTGTTGCAGGCCCCCAGGCCCGCTGGCGAGGCGCGAGCGACGAGCAATACCCGGCGCGGTATGTGAGGAGCGAGCGACAAAGCCAGCGGGCTGTCCCGCTACGCGGGAGAGGGGCGCGTCCTGAGCTTGCTCGGGATCCTCGACGATGTCCGACATCGCCTTCGTCGCGGCGCCTCGCATCTGCCCGCCCGGCGCTCGCGCCAAAGTGTCCATATTATTTCTTCACGGGCCCTTAGATGCCGCCGTAGCGCCGCTCGCGTTTTTGGTACTCGAGGATGGCCTCGAAAAGATGCTTGCGCCGGAAATCAGGCCAATATGTGGGAGTGATCCAGATTTCGCAATAGGCGATCTGCCAGAGAAGAAAGTTGCTGATGCGCATTTCCCCGCTGGTGCGGATCAGCAGATCCGGGTCCGGGATGCCCGAGGTGTAGAGAAACCGCGAAATCGTCTCTTCGCTGATCGGAGTCCGGTGCCCGTTGTGGTCGAGCTCGGCATGGAGGCGGTTAAATGTATCCACGAGCTCCGCGCGCCCGCCGTAATTGAGGGCGACGTTCAGAATCATGCCAGTGTTTTCGCGAGTCTTGCAAACGGCGTGTTCCAACTCGCGTTGTACCGACGGCTCGAGCTCCTGGATCCTTCCGATGGTTTGGAAGCGGATGTTGTTTTTGTGAATGTTCTCCAGTTCGGCCCGGACGTACTTTTTGAGCAGGCTCATCAGCGTGCGTATCTCGGAGCGTGGCCTCTTCCAGTTTTCGACCGAAAAGGCGTACAGCGTCAAGACCTGAAGGCCGAGCCGGGCGGAAATCTCGACTATTTCCCGAACTGATCCGATGCCGGCCCTGTGACCCGCCACTCGGGGAAGATTGCGCCGGCCTGCCCAACGGCCGTTGCCGTCCATGATCACTGCCACGTGCCGCGGCAGCCTTTCAGGATCGATTCTTTTGAGCAGGCTGGCTTCGGCGGAACCGCGCTTTGCCAGCCCTTCCAGATCTACCATCGGGCCAATCCGTCCACGCGCGTGATGTTAACACAGCGCAAATTTCCATGACAACAACAGGATCAGGGGGCGGAGGGGCAGAGGGGCCAAAAACAAAAAGCTTCCTCCGGGCCCTAAGCTTTCCCTTTGCCGCTTGATCCCTTTGCCCCTTGACCCCTAGACGTACGGTAGCGGACGTGCAGTAGCACGAGCCCATGAGCGGGCACGGTGAAGCCGGCCAGATCCCGGTTTCGGGAGGCGAACAGGTTGCCGAGTTGGTCCAGGTTCATCCTCCCACGCCCCAATTCGAGAAGGGTTCCCACCATGTTTCGGACCATGTGGTGCAGGAATCCTTCGGCTTCTGCGGTGTAGAGCAGTCTGTGGCCTACTTTCTTGAGGTCGGAACGATAGACCCAGCGGACCGTGTCCTTGACTGCGCGGCCGGAAAATGCCGCCAGACTGGCGAAGTCATGACTGCCTTCGAATGACTTTGCGCCGCGGCACATGAGATCCAGGTCCAGGGGATAGGGGTAATGGTAGTGATCGCGCGCCAGATGCGGCGGCATGACTTTCCCTCGGTAGATCTGGTACCGGTAGGTCTTTGAGTACGCGGAACGCTGCGAGTGAAAATTCAAAGGGACCCGGCGGGCGGAGAGGACCCGAATATCTCTGGGCAGGAGGCCGTTCAGAGCCCGGGCGAGGCTGGCAGGCGAGAGGCGCGCCGCGGTGACGAAGTTCGCGAAGAATGTGCGCGCATGCGTGCCGGCATCCGTTCTTCCGCTTCCCACAAGACTCACAGTTTCTCCCGTAATCTTTCGGATCGCTTCGCTCACCACTGCCTGGATTGTGGGCTGGTTGCGCTGAATCTGCCAGCCGTGGTATTGGGATCCGTCGAAGGCCAGGGTCAAACAGATGTTTCTCGTCCCGGTTTCACCGCCCTGCTTCCTGTGTGACATACCCGACATGTCTCCAGCGTTTAGGACGAGTTCCGAGGTTTCCGGGCCCATCCCGAGCCCGGAATGACCAATGACAAATGACCGATGATAAATGACAGATAGACTAGACCAAGACTAGTTTCTGGCGCGAAACTGGCCCCGAGGGCGCGACTCAGGAAAACCCAGGGCGCAAGCCCTGGGAACAAGCACAGCAACAACGGGAGCCCCGAAGGGGCGAAGCAGTTGGTGCCGGTATTAAAGAGGTGCTTATGACGAGCATTCATCCGGGGTTGCGACCGAACCTCCCTGCGCCGCCCTTCAGGGCTTCCTGCAATCTGGATCTTGAACCCAGGGCTTGCGTCCTGCGTTGTCCTGCTGGACCCTTCGGGAGCCTTGGTTTCGTGACAGAAACTGGAACTGGACCAGGCTTGCCAGACCTGGGCCCCCGGGATTTTTTCATTTGTCATTGGTCATTTATCATTTGTCATTTTCGAGCGCAAGATCCCTGCCGCAACGCAACGCTTTGCCGTGGAAGGGCCCGCAGGGTCTGCCAAATGACTGCTTAGGGCGGCGGGTCTTGTGCTAGAATGGCACTCCTATAGAGAGGCAGATATGTCGGGTCACTCAAAATGGCATTCCATCAAGCACAAGAAGGCCGCCACGGATTCCAAGAGGGGGCGCATTTTCACACGTCTGATCAAGGAAATGACCGTCGCGGCGCGTTCCGGCGGAGGCGATCTGGATGCCAACCCGCGGTTGCGCCTGCTTGTCAACAACGCGAAGTCGGCCAACATGCCCGCCGAGAACATCAAACGCGCGATCATGCGCGGGACCGGCGAGCTCCCGGGAATCAGCTATGAAGAAGTGACCTATGAGGCATTTGGCCCTGGGGGCGTAGCTATTTACCTTCGTGTCCTCACGGACAACCGCAACCGCACCGTGGCCGAGATTCGGCACGTCCTCTCCAAGCATGGCGGTAACCTGGGAGAAAACGGCTGCGTATCATGGATGTTTGACAGGAAAGGCTACTTTGTCGTCGAAAAGTCCGCGGCCAACGAGGACAAGTTGCTGGAAATAGTGCTCAACGCCGGCGCCGATGATATGCAAGAGGACGGGGACAACTTCGAGATCTTGTCTTCACCGGAAAACTTCGAAAGCGTGAAATCGGCGTTGGAAGCGGCGAAAATTCCGGCAGCAGTGGCCGAAATCTCCATGGTGCCCCGAACCTACGTGAGACTGGAGGGCAAAGACGCGCAGACCATGCTGAAGCTCATGGAAATGCTCGAAGACCAAGAGGATGTGCAAAACGTGTGGGCGAACTTCGACATCGATGCCGCGGAGCTCAAAGAAGCTTCGTGAGACGGATTCTGGGCGTTGATCCCGGAAGCGGATCCACAGGGTATGGCATCATTGAAAGCGACGGCTCGCATCACAGCGCCGTCGTTTATGGCGCGGTGAGGAGCACGGCGCGCCTGCCTTTCCCCGCGCGCCTTCTCAAGATTTACGCAGAGCTGAACCGGGTTCTCGACAGCGACTGCGTGCAGGCCATGGCAGTCGAAGAAGTGTTTCATGCCGCCAACGTGCAGTCTGCGCTCAAACTGGGCCACGTGCGAGGAATCGTGATCCTCGCCGCGGCCCAGCACAGCGTTCCTGTGTTCGAGTACTCTCCCCTGGAGATAAAAAACGCCGTTGTCGGATACGGCCGGGCTGAGAAGGCTCAGGTGCAGTCGATGGTCCGGTTCCTTCTGTGCCTATCGGCGCCGCCGACGCCGTGTGACGCCGCGGATGCTCTTGCCGTCGCCATCTGTCACAGTCACCATGCCTTCGCCGCGGATTGTCTCAGCGCGGCGGAGGCACAGAGATAATACCTCAGCTTGTTGGGAGTTTAGGTTTCAGCCTGCGCGAAGTGGAGCCTGAGGCCTGAACTCCAAACCAGGAGCGATCGACAGAGACGAGATGGTCTCTGTGTCTCCGTAGCTCTGTGGTTGATAAGTCAGGATTCAAACGACGACCATTCCGGCGTAGCCCACTACGCGGTCGAAGTCGCCGCTCACAGCGCCGGAATTTGCGTAGCGTATCAGATGCCCTTGGGTAGCCCCCAGATCGCGACTGGCTGTCAGGGCCGCTACCGTGGGGGCGAACCCACACATACTGACGTCCTTTTCGCGAACCACGCGGTAGAGTCCCTCGGGATCCACAGCCAGCACCTTGTCGATGGCGTAGCGGTCCTTCTGAGCGGAAATGTCAGCAGACTCGTAATGGTTCATATCGGTGCTGGAGACGATCAAGACCGGCTCCGGGACCGACTCCACAGCGCGGGCCGCCGCGTGGCCAAGTTCCTCCAGAGTTGAATAGTCTCCAGTCCCAATGCATATGGCGGCGAAGCTGAAGTCGGGCACCATGGCTTGAATGAAAGGGATCTGAACCTCGAGGGAATGCTCGCGCGCATGAGCCATGCAATCCTCACGCAACGCGGGACACTCACGCTCGAGAGTCTCCGTCAGGTCAGGATCGACGGGAGCCTCTCCCAGGGGAGTGTGCCAACTTCCCGGCGGATAGATAGAAAGCGGGACGCCCATCCCCGTGTGGTTGGGACCAAGGACGATAAAGCGCCTGGGAAGCCTGACAGAACCGTAAACTGCCCCAGCCACCGCACCGGAGTACATGTATCCTGCATGCGGTGCGACGATCGCCTTGGCGTTGTACACGCAGTCTGACCTTTTGAGGTACGATTCAATTTCACGCAGCAGGGTATTGGCACTCGCGGAATAGAATTTCCCTGCGACCGCCGGCTCACGAGTCATGACCAACTCCTTGGGAAACATAATAAGATGATGCTCGCCAAATCAAGGGTATTTTCCGGAGGTTCGGTCTCACGGCTCTCACCACTAAGACACCAAGAATCACTGAGACCATTGGGTTGCGGCTGGGCTGCTCTGTACTACTAAGCGGAAAATCCTTCGCGATCTGGCAAGGATTTTGTGCGTTCTCCTGGGCGCGCACGCTCCTGTCTTCACCACAAAGAAGAACACAAAGATCCACCACGTTCTTGGCCGTGTGAATCCTTCGTGGCTTCGTGTCTTTGTGATGAGATTCTTTTGGTTGCGGCGGGGGCTGCTCTGTGTTCATCTGTGGTTTTATTCCGTGAAGACCATCACAGGTTACCATTTCCAGAGGCCGCCAAAGGCCTTGCTGGCTGCGTTCGAGATTTCCCGGAAAAGCGGTTTTTCCGGAGGAACATCTTGCGCCGGAGAGTCATGTTCCATCTGGGCCAGGACAGCCTTGGTGCATTCCTGTAAGCCTTCCATGCTGTAACCCCCCTCGAGAACGAAACATATTTTCCCGCCGCAGGACTTTTCCGCAGCCCGGATTAGCGAGGCCGCGACAGAAGCGTAGCCCTTCCGGGTGACGGCCAGCCCCCCCAGGGGGTCCTGGAAATAGGCGTCGAATCCCGTCGAGACGAGGATGAGTTGCGGCTGGTACTGCTCGAGAATCGGCGCCACGATGTGCGCGTATATGGGGGCAAAGACATCGTCTCCCGTCCCGGCCGGAAGAGGGAAATTCAGGGTGTAACCCTTTCCTTCCTTGATCCCGGCCTCGTCGAAGTTGCCGGTGCCCGGATAGTATGGATATTGATGAGAAGAGACATACAGTACCTGGGGATCGTCGTAGAAGGCGGCTTGCGTCCCGTTGCCATGGTGTAGATCGATATCGACGACGGCTATGCGCAGGAGTCCATAGCGCTGACGTGCGTATGCCGCGGCGAGGGCAACATTGTTAAACAAGCAGAATCCCATGGCCTTGTTCGGCTCGGCGTGGTGTCCCGGGGGCCGGACAAAGGCGAAACCGCGCGTCAGATTGCCGGAGCAGATGGCATCCACGCATTCCAGAACACCGCCGGCCGCATAGAGACCCGTCCGGTAGCTCTCACTGGAGACCACCGTGTCGGGATCCAGGTAAGAGGGAGCCTTCTGCGCCGCCCGTTCTACACGCTCGACGTGTGCCGGATGGTGGATCAACTCCAGTTCCTCGCGCAGCGCCGGTCGCGGCTCGACCCGCGACCATTTGTCCAGAGTCTCGTGGGAATCCAGCGCCTTCTGAATGGCCGCGAGCCTGCGTGGCGATTCCGGATGCCGGCTCCCAGGATCGTGCAGCAAGTAACAGTCGTCGATGAGAAATCCCAATCTCCGTTCCATAGAAGGAATAGTGATTCTTCGTGCCTTCGCGTCTTCGTGGTAAAGGACTACGACCAATCCGCCACGAAGACACGAAGAGGCGAAGAATCGCGAAGCGTTTTCAAGCTGCTGGAAGAATCACACAACGCTGCTGTGTAATGTGCGCGGCAAATTCGTCGTAAAAGCTCTTGATATAGCTCTCGACGGGCATGGCGGCGGCGTCTGAGAGAGGGCATATGGTTCGGCCTTTCATCTGAGTGCAGAGGTCCAGTAGGATCTCCAATTCCCCGGCACGCCCCCGGCCGTGCTCGATGCGGGTCAGGATCTGGTAGAGCCATTCCGTTCCCTCGCGGCACTGCGTGCACTGTCCGCAGGATTCTTCTGCGTAGAAGCGGGTAATGCGCCGGACTGCCTTTACCATGCACGTGCTTTCGTCCATCACCACAACACCGGCTGAACCGAGCATGCTGCCGGCTTTGGCGACGGAATCATAATCCATGCGCGTATCCACGCGGTCCGCCGTAAGAATAGGAACCGAAGACCCTCCCGGTATGACGGCCTTGAGTCTGCGCCCGTTACGGATGCCGCCGCAGTGGTCGTAAATCAATTCTCGAAGTGTGACCGTCATTGGCAACTCGTAGACGCCCGGCTTGTTCACGTGTCCGCTTACCGCGTACAGACGTGTCCCCGTGTTCCTTTCAACGCCAATGGCCGCATACCACTCGGGACCGTTGTTGATGATGTGTGGAACGTTGGCCAGCGTCTCCACGTTGTTGATCACCGTGGGACATCTGTAGAGGCCAACGACCGCAGGAAACGGGGGCTTAAGCCGGGGATGGCCGCGCTTGCCTTCAAGCGATTCGAGCAGGGCTGTCTCCTCTCCGCAGATGTAGGCGCCCGCGCCCCGGTGGAGTATCAGGTCGAGATCATACCCGGAACCCAGAATATTCTTTCCGAGATACCCCTTTGAGTAAGCCTCTTCAATGGCCTTCTCGAGCACCGTGGCTCCGTAAGAGAACTCGCCCCGGATGTAAATGAAAGCGAGATGACAGTCCAGAGCGTAGGCGGAGATCATGGTTCCTTCGAGGAGCAGGTGAGGGTCTTTTTCAATAACGAGCCTGTCCTTGAAAGTCCCCGGCTCGCTCTCGTCGGCATTTACACAAAGGTAAATGGGCTTCCCGGCGTTCTTCGGAACGAATCCCCATTTGACTCCGGTCGGAAAACCGGCGCCTCCACGCCCCCGGAGGCCGGACTTCTTTACAATTTCGATGATGTCATTGGGCTTGCAGTCTCTCAGGGACTTGCGCAGCCCCTGGTACCCTCCCAGAGATTCGTACACCCCGATCTCGCGGAGGTTTGGAACATGCATATTCTTCGTCAGAATTTTCATCGACAGAGGCCTTGGGAGGAAAATATTGGGACCGGCATTGTGGAATGCGGATTGTGGATTGCGGATTTCAGTCCGAAATCGACAATCCGCAATCCGCAATTTCCATATTCCCAGCCAACGATAAAACTCCTTCAAAATACCGGCTAATACTACCATAATCTAAGCGACGGTTTACGTATGATCCCGGCCGGGGCACTGCTCGAAATTCGCCAAGTCTTTGAACGCTGCCAAAGAAATTACCCGACGATCCAGCAGGACCTGGATGTGTTTGCCGCGCACGTAGAACAAATAATGCATCGCATGCCGGAGGCCGAAGGGGCCGCGAGTTTCCAGGGCGACTGCAACGCCTGGCTCGTTGGCTTTTCCCGGTTGCACCATATGGATCTCTTCCTGGCACTGGCCTGCTCCCGCGGAGACCGTATTGCCTGGGAGTATTTCGCGGACGATTACCTTCCTCTGGTGCAGCGCTTCGCGCTGCAGGTCTGCAAGAACAGCACCGAAGGCGAGGATCTCGCCCAGGAGCTTGTCGTAAATCTTCTGCCCGCGCCCGGGAGGGAGGCAAAGCTGGCGAGCTATAACGGGCGGGGTTCTCTGGCCGGATGGCTGCGTGTGGCAGTCGCGCATGCTGCGATCGACCGCTTTCGGCGGTCACGCAGGCAGGTTTCCCTGGACGAGCTCGAAGAGCAGAATCGCGAAAGGCCCGCCCATTTTCAACGGGCTTCCGAAAACGGCGTCGAAGAGAGGCTGGATTCCCACTGGGGACCTGTGTTGTCAAAGCTGCTGTGCGAGGAGCTCCGGCGCCTGCAGCCGCGGGACCGATTGCTGCTCTCCCTCTATTACGTTCAAGGCGTTCCGCTAAGGGAGATCGGACGGCAGTTTGGTGTTCACGAAGCAACGGCTTCCCGTTGGCTTGAGCACCTGCGGCGCGGCATTCGTAAGAGAGTGGAACGCGAGATCAAACGACACCACGGGTTGGGGTCGAGAGACCTCCAGTCGTTGTGGCGCTGGGTTTCGGAAGAGGAAGGCCTCGCACTGGAAAAGCTTCTCGCGGACGCGGGCGACCGCTGAACCTGGCAGAGAATGAAGACGTGAAAGCAATGCAAGATTCCCTGGTTCAGACGTCTTCAACTTAGCGGTCGTTTTAACAAATACGGTGACGTATTCTGGCGGAGCACCTTATGGGAGACGAACTTACACGGGATCGGCAGAGCCCCGCGACCAAAATCAAGTTTGCCGTAGAGACGCGGAGAAGGATTTGTAAATGACAAATGACCAATGAAAAATGACAAATTGCATGCGAGGAACGAATCCACAAATCCCTCGCCCTTTATTTGTCATTGATCATTTGTCCATTGGTCATTTGTCATTGGTGATACCATGCGTAGGACAGAAGACCCCATAATCGATTCCGCCATCCGAAAGGCATTGGGCAGCCGGTTGTCCTTGTCATCCCCCAATTGTCCGGATGACAACGCGATTGCTGCCTACCTGGAACAAAAGTTGTCCCTGGCGGAGCGGGCGCGGCTGGAGGACCATGCTTCGACCTGCATGCAGTGCCAGGAGGTTCTGGCGCTTTCCATGAAGGTCGATGACACTCGGGGGGGCGACTTCGTGGCTGCGCGGCCTGCTCGCAAGGTCCTCTTCCGCTTTTCTTTCACCCTCTCCTCACTCGCTCTTGTCGTTGTGGCCGTGGCTGCGGGTATTCTCATACTTCAAACGAGAAGCTCGCGAAAGCCTGCTGTCAGTCAGGTAGCTGAATTTCGGGAAAAAAAGTCTCTGCCTGCCGCCACGGGAAAAGATCCAGCCGATTCTGTCGCTCAAAACAGCCGGCAAGTGTCCGTCGAGTCCACTGATCTGAAGGCAGCCGTCGCCCCGGTGGTGCGTGACGAAGAGTCACGGCTCCGTGAGAAGGCGCGACGGGACAACGCTGCCCGGGAGACGGATATGCCTGCAGCTCGGGCGAGAAAATCTCAAGAAACTCTGAAGGAAAGAGCTGCGGAGCTCGAAGGGGCGGCTTCTCCGGCTCGGAAGGATGATGCCCGGAAACAGGTCGCAGGGGTCGCAGGGCAGGTGGTCAGGACTCAAACGGCCGCTGGGGGTGACAAGGATGGCCTTCTTCAAGTGCAGTCCAACGAGAAACCGCAGGTACCCGCAAGCGCTCCCGCGAGCGCGGTGGTTGCGGAAATGTCCGCCAAGACGGCGCAGATGACGCCCCAGAGCGCGCTTGATGCGTTCTCCCAGTTTGCCGATCAAACCAGCGCCTATGAGCTTCAACGGGCAAAGGGCGCCGCGAACAGGAAACTCGAGAGCGCCCCGAAGGTACTAATATCGCAAACCGTCAAGAAGGCCGGAAGCAAGACCTTCTACCTGCTTGCCGGCTATTGGATTGATGGGGAGTGTCGCGGTCGCTCCGCTGCTCAGATCGAAGAAGTATCCGAAGGGGAGGCTCGCTATCTCGAGTTGAGCAGGGAATTCCCGGGAATTTTGGAGCTGCGATCTTCCAGACTGCCTGTGCTGCTGCATCGGGGCGACAAGAACTACGTCATCCGCTTTCGCACCCCCTAGGGTTCGCGCAGAAATAACTTCCCATTTTGCTGCAGGCCCCCAGGCCCGCTGGCGAGGCGCGAGCGACGAGCAATACCCGGGGTGGTATGTGAGGAGCGAGCAACAAAGCCAGCGGGCCTGCGGGCCCGCAGGGGCGCGGCGGCGAAGGGCGCGTATCGGCTTTGTTGCCGCTCCTCGACGATGTCCGACATCGCCTTCGTCGCGGCGCCTCGCATCTGCCCGCCCGGCGCTCGCGCTAAAATGGGAATTCATTTCTGCGCGAGCCCTTAGCTTAGCCCACCACAAAGACACGAAGACACAAAAGCTCACACAAACAAGAACCTGGTGGATCTTTGTGTCTTCGTGTCTCCTGTACTATGAAGCTTGAATTTCGTACCGGGCCGGACAGGATGGGTGTGCTCCCAGAAGAAGCTTGGCTGTTCTTTGCGTCTTCGCGTCTTCGTGGTGAAGGCTTCCCACGCTCCACAAGCTAGCTGCGGAGCTTGCCGACACGCACCTGAGCCGGCCGCACGAGTTGTTCCCCTATCCTATAGCCGCGCTGAACTTCTTCGACGACGAGTCCGTCTTTGGCCGGGTCAGCGACTTCAACAATTCCCACAGCCTCTCCCAGGTTGGGATCGAAAGGCTGGTCCAGAACTGGAATGACTTCCACACCCAGCGCCTTGAGTTTGGATCGAAAGAGATTCGCCGTCATAACAACCCCTTTCAAAAGACCCTCGGTGCCGTCAGTTTTTTGCGCCGCGTCCAGCGCCCTCTCCAGGTTATCCAGGACCTCGAGAAAGGGAAGCAGGAGGTCTTTCTTCTGGAGCTGAATTTGCCGCTCGTAGTCTGCCTCCAGGCGGTTTCGCATTTTCGCGATCTCTTCGTCGACCTGCTTTTTCTTCTCTTCGGAGCGTCGCTCGGTCTCGGCAAGCTTCGCCACCAATTCCTCGACGAACGCGGGATAGCGAGGCTTCTCCTCGACTGCGGCTTCAGCGGGGATGCTGTCGATATCCGCGAAGTGACGCTTGTCAATGACCTTGAATTCGGCAGCATCGCCGTTGCTGAGAGCGCTTCTTTTTTCTTTCATGACCGTTCGTCTCAGGGCTCCATACCCACTGTTCGATTTTGACTGAAGGCCAAAGCCTGAGCGCGGTTCTGCGCGGCTTGAACGGCTTCCTGTGCCTTCAAAGTCAGTTTGTCCAGGCGCGTTAGTTTCTCCTATTGCAGTTGAGAATTGTCTCTCACATTCGGATGTTTGAGAAGGCGTATAAAAGCGGAATCGGCGCGGGCACGCGGATTCAAGTCTGCGTGGGTTCGCGTTCATTCTCGGGGCATGGCCGTCTCGGCCCTGCCCACGTTAGATCCTCACTTCTGACGGGGCGGACGCTCGTGCCACGACCTGATGCAAATTTTGACCGATTTATGAACTTTGTGCCCACCAACTGAAGCCAGGCCTACAGGGACACCGGAGCATCCTTAGGATGCTCCGGTGCCCTGGGTCTCTAGATATCCTGGATTTTAATACGAGTATTAGTGGACAGCTACCGGGATCTCGCGAGGCTTCAATTCGGGCCTCTGCGGGATCGTGACCGTCAGAATGCCGTCCTTGTAGTCGGCTTTGATCTTTTCGCGATCGACGGTTTCCGGCAGCGTGAAAGACCTCGCAAAGGTCCCGGAGTACCGCTCCATCCGGTAATAGTTGTTGCGGTCTTCCTGATGCTCGAGCTTTCGCTCGCCCTTCAGGGTCAGGACGTTTCCATCCAATTGGACCTCGATGTCTTTCTGCTCTACGCCCGGAATCTCGGCGCGGAGTACGAGGTTGCCGTCTTTCTCCAAAACATCCACCGCCGGCCGCCAAATGTCCGCGCTCTCGAAGATGGAAGAGCGAAACGGCCAATCATTGAAGAAATCCTCGAAAAACGGGTTTGCCGGCGCCGGAAACGCCGATCGTGACGGAGATTCCGAGCCGCGAACCCCTGGAATAAGTTTCATCATTTTTGTACCCTCCTTTTTATTATAAAGTTGTTTCTGCGCTCCAGTTCTTTAGCGCCTTATGCCTTAGTCTGGTGCCGTGTGCTGGCATAGTCCTCGCACAGCTTTTACTTCACGGAAACCGGAATCGTTTTCGGCTTTACCTCCGGTTTCTGTGGAATCGTCACCGTAAGGATTCCGTTCTTGTAGTCCGCCTTTATTTTTTCCGCGTCTACTGTTTGCGGAAGAGTAAAGGATCGTGTGAATGTCCCGTAGAAGCTCTCTGCCAGGTAATAGCTGTTTCGGTCCTCGCCGGGCTCCGGCTTTCTCTCGCCTTTCAAAGTCAAGACATTTCCTTCGAGTTTCAGGTCAATATCCTTCTCGCTGATGCCTGGCATGTCGGCCCGGATAACCAGGTTGCCGTCCTTTTCCAGGATGTCAACAGCCGGCTTCCACGTATCGCCCCTCTCGGGGGCCACGGTGCGGAACGGATACGTGTTCAAAAAGTCCTCGAAGAGCCTGGACACCGTGGGAAAGGGACTGACGGTTGAATCAGACTGCCGAGTGGGACTGGTTGCTCTCATGGTCATCTCCTCCTTATGATTTGAGTATGATTTGAGTTTCGGTAACTATCGCGTCATTGTTGAACGCCGTATTGTAATAGGATCTTAGTGTCCTCTTGTCAACATGAGCTCTTATTTCCTCCGAAAGAATCGGGATGGGACGCGGAAGCTCACGGATCCGACGGGTCGAAACGGAACAGATCTATTCCGTGAAGTTCCGTCAGATCCGTGTTCATCCGTGTCCCATGAAGCTATTTCACTTGCTTTTCAAACCCCGCCACAATAAAAAAGCGCTCACTAACCGTAAGCTCGCGATCGAGTTGAGGGAGACTACGCGAATGGCCACACAGCCGAGCACCAAGTACCAACCTTTCGTTCCCGAACGGGCTAGCATGAAGGAGTTCACGGCCCGGGCCATGCTCATCGGTCTGGTCATGACGGTGGTTCTGGGCGCGGCTAACGCGTACCTGGGGCTGCGAGCCGGAGTAACGATTGCCGCGACGTATCCTGCAGCCGTCATTTCAATGGCCATCCTCCGCGTCCGCCGGGGGACCATTCTGGAAGAGAACATTGCGCGGACCGCCGGGTCCATCGGCGAATCCGTCGCCGCCGGAGCCATCTTCACGCTGCCCGCCTTCCTGATCTCGCGCTCCTGGCCGTCATTCGGCTTCAAGGACGCATACTGGAAGTCCACAGCACTGATGCTGGTCGGGTCCGTCCTCGGTGTGCTGTTTGTCTCGCTGGTGCGCCGGGTGATGGTCGAGGAACCTGAGCTTCCGTTCCCCGAGTCCGTCGCTGCAAGCGAGATTCATAAGGCGGGACAACGCGGGGCCGAGGCGGCCCGATTCCTCTTCTACAACATCGGATTCGGCGCGCTGGTCTATATCCTCGGCGTATTCCGGCTATTCGCGGCCGACAAGGAGGCCTTCGTCCGGATCGGCCAATTGGGCCGCAGCACGGTGCGGTTGGGGGCCGGCGGCAACGCGCCGGCGCTCAATGTGGGCGGCATCACCGTGGCGCCGGCTCCCAGCGTGAGCCCGGCCTACGTCGGCGTCGGCTACATCATCGGTCCGAGGCTGGCGGCGTTGAACTTCTCCGGCGGCCTCTTCGCCTGGGGCTTGATGATTCCCATGCTGATCTACTTTCTCGGGCCGCAATTGCAGAATTTCCTGCCGCCCGGGCCGGCCGAAGCAGGCCCTTGGGAGGGCCTCGCTAACCAGGTGTGGCGCTACATTGTGCGTCCCATCGCCGTGTGCGGAAGAGTCTGTCGATCGCCCTCGGACGGACGTTGAAGGAGCTGACCGCCCCGCCCGCGGAGATGGACAAAGAGGGACGTCTCAATCAGTACATGAGCTCGAAGAGCGTGCTCGGGCTGATCGGCGTCACGTTCATCGTTATGGCCATCCTGTATGTTTACCTTGCGGGGACAGCCTTCGTCGGGCTGGTCGCGGCCGTCGTCATGCTGATCGCCGGATTCTTCTTCTCGACCGTCTCCGGAAGCCTCGCAGGCATGATCGGATCTTCGAATAACCCGATTTCGGGGCTGACGCTCTCGACGCTGATCATCGCGGCCCTGTTGCTCGTGACGCTCGGTGTATCGGGCGCCCCGGGGGTTGTAGCCGTGCTTGGCGTCGCGGCGGTGGTTTGCGTTTCGGCGGCTGTCGCCGGTGAACTGCTCCAGGACTTCAAAGTTGGCTACATCCTCGGGGGTACCCCGCGGACCATTCAGATCGCCGAGCTGATCGCGGTGGTGGTTGCCAGCCTGGTAATGTATTTTCCGCTCTGGATCCTGCACGAAGGTAACATCCGCTCCGGTGGAATCGGCTTTGGCAGCCGTGAATTACCCGCGCCGCAGGCGGGTTTGATGGCGTCGTTGGCCCAGGGCATCGTAGGGGGCGAGATGGCCTGGCCGCTGGTTGTCATGGGGATGCTGATGGGCCTGGTCATGATTCTCGTGCAGGTCCGCAGCCCGATGCTGTTCGCCGTAGGCATGTATCTGCCGCTTGCGACGACCTTCGCCATTTTCGTCGGCGGAGCGATCCGCGGGTTAACCGAGGCGCTGCGTGATCGCGGCGGCGAGCGCATGCCGGGTCTGATGACGCGACTCGTCTTTGGTCAGAATGCCCCGCTCATTCTGCGGGACGCAGTGCTCAACGACGCCCAGAAAGCGCGAGTCGAGAACACCGGCATCCTGATCGCATCGGGGATGATTGCCGGCGAGGGACTCATGGGCCTGCTCGTGGCTGCGTTCGCCTTGTTCGAAGTGCGGACACCTGTAATTTTCACCGAGCCTTCCTACGCTGTAGGGCTGGTCGTGCTGGGGATTCTGGCTTATGTATTGGTGAAGGTACCGTTAAGCAACGCCGGTTCTCCCGACGAGCCCGCCCCGCCCACCGCCATCATGTAGGTACGACGGCAACCAGAAAGTATGAACGAAACCACGGATGAACACAGATCGGTGTTTATCTGTGTTCATCCGTGGTTTCGTTTTGTGCGGTTTACGCCGGTGAAGAACCTTTCCAGGTTGCGAAGGATTTACAGATGCAGGGTTTCAGAGATATGACCATAGGGCGATTGCTGAGCGACCTCGCGCTCTCTTTGCCGGACCAGGAGGCGCTCGTCTATCCTGACAGAAACCTTCGCTGGAGTTTTTCCCGATTACAAAGGGAGGCGGTCCAACTGGCCCGCGGGTTGATGGCAGCCGGAATCGAAAAGGGCGACCGGGTGGCGCTTTGGGCAACAAATGTTCCGGAATGGATCGTACTCCAGTTCGCTCTCGCCAAGGTCGGCGCCATTCTTGTGACGGTAAACACGTCTTTGCGGCGCAATGAGGTGGAATACCTGCTCCGGCAGTCGGAAACCGGCACGCTGTTCCTCATCTCCGGTTCCCGAAAAGTCAACTATGCTGAGACGATCTGCGAAATAGTACCCGAATTGACCCGGTCGCGGTCTGGGCATCTCAGCTCGGAGCGCCTCCCGTTTCTGAAGCAGGTGATCTACATAGGCTGCGATCCGCAACCCGGCATGCTGCGCTACAGCGAAATCACGGACTTGAGCGGCGGGGTCTCGATGGAAGAGTTCGAGCGCGCGGAGGAGAACCTCGATCCGGATGAAGTCATCAACATGCAGTACACGTCGGGCACGACAGGCTTTCCCAAAGGAGTGATGCTCAGCCATCGAAATATTTTGAACAATGCATCAGATATTGGGGATCGGCTCGGATACACGCCCGCGGATCGGCTCTGTTTGACCGTGCCCCTCTTTCATTGTTTCGGCTGTGTGATCGGCGTGCTCGGCGCTTACACTCACGGCGCCAGCCTGGTTCCGCTGGAGGTCTTTGATCCGCGACTGGCCCTCGAAAGGGTGAGCCGGGAACGGTGCACTGCCATATATGGCGTCCCCACCATGTTCATTGCGGAGCTCGATCAGCCGGATTTCGATCAATTCGACCTGTCGAGCTTGCGGAAAGGCATCATGGCCGGAGCGCTTTGTCCGATAGAATTAATGAAGCGGGCGATCGACCAGATGCATCTTTTGGAGTTATGCATTGCCTACGGTCTCACAGAGGCCTCCCCGGTCGTGACCATGACTTCCCCGGACGATCCCCTCGAGAAGAGGACCACAACGGTCGGGCGCGCTCTGCCTAATGTGAAGGTGCGAATCGCCGATCCGGCTACAGGAAAGGTTCTTCCCAGTGGTGAACAAGGCGAGATCCAGACCCGCGGGTATCATGTGATGAAGGGTTATTACAAGAACCACGAGGCAACGCGGGACGCGATGACCTCCGACGGCTGGTTACGATCCGGCGATTTGGGCGCCATGGACGCGGATGGCTATTGTGTGATCACGGGCCGAATCAAGGACATGATCATCCGTGGAGGGGAGAACGTCTACCCGAAGGAGATCGAGGAATACCTGAGATCTCATCCTGCGGTGAGCGACGTGGCCGTGTACGGAGTCCCGAGCTACAAGTACGGGGAGGAAGTTGCCGCTGCCGTGAAGCTCAAACCTGGGGCGCAGGTCACTCCGGTCGAGCTCGAGGAGTTCTGCAAGGGAAGTATTTCGGACTTTAAGGTTCCCCGATACATTCAGTTCGTCGACGAGTTCCCATTGACCGCAAGCGGCAAGATTCAGAAGTTCATCCTGCGCGCGCGGGCCGCTGAGGATTTTGGACTGAAACAAAATGATTCCAGTGACATCTAGTTTGCAGCGAGCAGGGAGCAGGGGGCAGATGTGCGCGTGAGCCGGTGCGCAGAGAAGCTGTGGAGCAGAGGCGCAGAGTCCAGAGGAAAGTCCGGTTCGACTCTGCTCCTCTGCTTCTCCACCCACTGCCCCTCGGCTGTAGTTGAG
>WNGG01005029.1_pt1 | contig 28136 bp, 19 predicted proteins | sample 5400661 | NCBI WGS metagenome assembly WNGG01 (sample SAMN13153372, study PRJNA577476) | soil metagenome | isolation source: 100 cm soil or saprolite under Garry oak tree replicate 1 | place: USA:California | collected 2016-06-15
CATCGGTGAGGTTCATCCATTGCGGTTTGTGCGTTGCCCTACCGGTCGCATAATTCCCGTACCCTCTTTGCGTACAGAATTTCTGCATTGTGTCCTGGGGAATATGAAGCTGGATCTGTTCAGAGAGCGATTTTACCCAGGTGTGGCGAGTGCCACGCTTGAGCTTAATAACGCGATCTGCTGAATATGTTTTCAGTTCATATCCGACGAACGTGACGCCCTTTTTACTGTGGCAAATATGCGATTTTTCTTCCGCTATGGTAAGCCGGAGGTCGTGTTCTATGAACTGTCGAACCTCTTGCCTGATTTGTTCCGCGTCTGCACGCGAGCCAATGATCCCAATACAAAAGTCATCTGCATACCGACAGAAATAGAGTCGTTTGTATCCGTCGTCGAAAGGATCTCCGCTTGGTAACTGCTTCCGCAATTGATCGACTCGTCGAATTTCTTGCTGGATGCGCTGAAGTTCGTGTTTTCCCTCCTCCTTTCCCTTCAGCCTATCCCATTCTCCTCTGAGGCGTCGAATGTGGTAGGAGTAGCGGCGGTACAGGGGATTTTCCTTGCGTTTCTTCCCTTGATCGAACTGCTGTTTCATCGTGCTCAGAAACGTATCCAGTTCGTGTAAGAGCACGTTGGCCAGGATCGGGGCACAGATTGAGCCTTGAGGAACACCGCTGTACGTGGCGTGATAGCGCCAGTCCTCCAGATAGCCAGCATCAAGCATGGCTTGGATGAGGCGAAGAAAGCGTTTGTCCTCAATTTTCTTCGAGAGCAATTTCACCAGCAGATCATGCGGGATCGTGTTGAAGTAATCTCGGATATCCATATCCACGAACCATTTGACCGCTGTCCATTGGCGATCTATCTGCTCCAATGCGGTGTGTGGAGATCGTCCTGATCGAAAACCATGCGAATGGTCATCGAAGACAGGTTCGTAAATCCGTTCCAGGATGCTTCGCACTACCTCTTGGACGAGTTTATCATCCCCAGAAGAGATGCCGAGTGGGCGTTTCTTGCCATTTTTCTTCGGAACATAGGTCCGGCGAACCGGTTGAAAACGATAGGTTCCGCTTTTGAGTCGCGTAATGATTGACGTGACCCTTTCTTCGGAGAACCCATCGAGTGTGACTTCATCTACGCCTGGCGTCGTTGCTCCTTTGTTGGCATAGATGTTGGCATAGGCTTCATACCACAAGATCGGGTCTTCCATCAATCGGAATATCCCATTGATTGGCTTCCCTTGTTTTGAGATCGTCTCAAGTGCTTCTAATCGCCTAATCACTGTAGCGGATAGCATCAGCACGTCCTCGCTTTCGGATATTTTGAAGCTGTCGTAAACTCTTCCCCTTCCCCCCGGTATTTCTGGTTTCGCAAATATTACTATTCACTTATCCTCATACCAGTATCACAACCACGTCATTGTGGTGCGATCTGCGGTACCCATTACAGGCCCACTTTGAGTATTATGGGAAGTCCGTACCCATGCAGAGCTTGCACTCTGTTTAGGGCATCCCGCCTTTACGGCAGAGTGAGATACAGCGTGCCCAGGCGTCCCGTCCGTCCCTTCTTTCCCTTGTACAAAGAGTCTGCTAGCGCCGATGGATACGCTTTAAGTCCATCAATCAAAGCGTAGGTGCTAGTCCTAACGTTTGTAGCCACCTTCCGTTAGGGCCATCGAAAAGGCCAGTGAGACTAGGATTCAAACAGTGTCGTCTTCGCCATACACGCCTTGTACTGGCCGTTCAGAAGATCAGTGACTTCTCCCTACACGGCCTTCCCCACATGCTTTGGTCGCCTTCCTCTTTTGAGGGAAGGGTAAGTGGGGTGTACAGAGAACCCTCCATCAGTTCTCGCACCGTCTGGTGCGCTCTATCTCTGCCGCCGAAGCGGCGCACATGGACTTCGATCTGGTCGGTCATGCGCGTTGCCCCACAGTGTTCACAGACCTGGGCCAGAAGCCGTTTTTCCAGTTCTGACCGACTCCCCCATCTGGTGTGGGTCGGGTCCTCTCTGGACGCATTGACATCCCATATGCCAGGTTGGCCTTGTATTTTGTGTAGACCTTGGCCACCGGGATCTGATGTTTGCGGGCCAGCGTCTTTGCCAGCGAGATTTGCATCACCCATTTGAGGGTGTGGAGCGTGTGAAGGTTGTAAGCCATCCGGTAGTAATTGACGATCCCCCGATATTCCAGTTGATAGGTGGCGATGATGCTGTAGTCACTCTCATTGAGCACCTCTGCTCGATGAATGAGTTTGTTCTTGCGCATGTATCGCTTGCATTTCTCTTGCACGACGGTGTGTGGCACGCGAAGGCCAATGTTCGCGTTGATCCTTCGGTTTTTCCGCCCCTTTTTATCGCGGTATTGCTTGCTGTCGCTTTGCAGCGTGGGGCTCTCGTATCCCAGGAATGTGGCTGCTTGACTCCTTGCATGGGTGATCACGGTCTTTTCCTCCGACAAATCGAGTTTGAGTGCTTCGCGCAGGAATGTTCGGAGGTAGTGCTTGATCTCTTCTGCCTCTTCCTTTGGTCCGATGAAGGCCAGTGCGAAATCGTCGGCATATCTGCAATAGCGTCACCGTCGGTAGTCGGGGTCATGCGTTTCTCCAGAAGGAAGGTGTTGCGCCTGTTGTTTGCATTTTCGAGCAGCCTCCCTCTGCCCTTTTTGGCGCAAACGAGAGGCTTGTATCCGGAGCCTGTGGTAGGCGGGGTTGGGTTTCCTTCTGTCTCCTTTGGTGGAGCGGGGGATGAGTCTGCTTTCCACAAACCGGTCGAGTTTGCTGAGTAGGATATTGGACAAAACGGGACTCAAGATCGAGCCTTGGGGGACTCCGCTGAGCGTTTTGTTCAGTTTCCACGTTCTTCTTGGCGAGCATGTACCAACGCTGATGATGTTCCTTGCACAGACCTACTTTCACCCGACAGCAACCGTAACCCTGTTCCCAACGCAGAAGGAAGTGAGCCAAACCTACTCATTTCTTGCGGTCACGGGTACTGCTGACCCAGGACAACATCAGGTGAGTTCCCGGCTCTTGACAGTTACAACGCCCACCAAAAGCGAAACCATCAAGACTACTGGACTAGCACAGACCCCGCCAATCCAGGCACAGGGAGCAGTCATATTCTACAATCAAGCTCCATACAGCCAAACCATTGAAGCAGGAACGGTTCTCACTGGCAGTGATGGAATACAAATCGTGACCGATGAAACCGTCACGATTGCCCCAGGGAGCGGAGCAATAAATGGGAGCGCGACTGTTTCCGCTCATACGCTGCAAGCGGGACGACAAGCAAATATCGCGCCTCTTGATATAAACGGGTTCTGTTGCGTGGCTGGTATCCTAGCAAAAAATACCAATGGTTTTACCGGAGGAGAAGACCCGAAAACCTACCCGATTGTGAGCCAGCCTGATGTTAACGCAGCCACAAAACAACTTGCTGGAACGCTTGACCCACTGGCAAAAGATGCGATAGGCAAGCAGATGAAGGCTACCGAGCAGATACTTACCCCGCTCAATTGCACCTCTCAGACAACCGCAATACCAAAAGTAGGGGAGAAAGCGACCCAGGCACAGGTGAATGTTTCCGAGACCTGCACCAGCCAGGTGTATGACGATGCAGCGTTGCAAGAGTTAACCAGGTCACAATTTTTACGGGACGTGGCAACACAGGCAGGAGCAGATTTTATTCCCAAGGGGGCTGTCGCCATTGCTCTAGAGAAAGCAACACTGCTGGATAAAAGCCACAACGCCTATCACCTTTCAGTAACAGCCACAGGGAGCGTGATCTTTCATCTCTCAAAAGCCCGACTTGCTACCTTGACCCGCCAGATTGCAGGCAAGCGTCTTGACCAGGCGCAAAGAGTACTCCTACAGCTTCAAGGAGTGCAGGGAGTGTATATACGACCGCTATCCAGTAGTGATAGTTCCTTACCAACTGACCCAAGCCAAATAGCCATACTGGTTATGACAAGTTCGTAATGCGTTTTTGTCTTTTCGCTGTAGAACACTGGAAAAAATGAGGAAGTTTACGGTATACTTAGAGGTAAGAAAATATGAAGACGGTGTGTTGCTGTTTGCGGCAGTCAACACACCCTTCCCCGTCCGTAAGCCTACTACGGAGCGATTGCCTCTATTATACCACACGCAAGGGCGCTGTGGTAGGCTTACTCTGTTGCAGAAAGTGAGCCTACCGCTATGCAAGACGTTACCTCTTTATCACCTCATACGGTGCTGGGAAAAATCAGCACCACCCCACCAGTGTTCTGTCTCAGAAAGACGTATCGCTTCTCTCTTTTTCTTGTAGGAAGGGAGAGTGAGGTATGTTACCGCCTGAAAAGCATGAGCGCGCTTTACAATTGTTTTGCAGAATACTACACCGACTAGAAGAAAGGGATAGAACCCATGCAGCAATTGATCCTACAACCCACGCAGCAAAAGAAAGTCCAGAGCAGCATATGGAACCAGTTCCAACAATTCGCAACGCTTATACACTATCCTTGTCAAGTGTACCCGCGAGTCTCAACCCCAGGGCAACGGAATAATGTCAGTGCGGAAATGCAGCTCGACCGCCGTTTTGCTCTTTTCTGTGGTTGGTCTGATGACGATAAAATGATTATTGTTGAGAAAGACGATTTAGGAGTATCAGGACAACTCCGAATGGATGAACGACTCGCATTTGTGAAGATGCTTCGGAATATCGCATCAGGCAGAATTAAAGCGGTCATTGTTGCGAACATCAGTCGCTTTTTCCGGCGCAAGTGGAACGATGAAGCGGAAAAATTCATGCAGATATGCGACACCTATGGGGTAAAGGTGATTATCCCAAACGCCCAACGGACGGCTATCAAATCTGTCTATGACTTTTCCAAAAGTTCGGACATCCAGCAGTTCAGACGGGAATGCGAAGAAGCGTGGAAGTATCTTGAAAACCACGTTTACGGTACCATGCTTGCAGCGCAAGACGTGTTGGGGCAAATTGGTCGTTGGGGGGGATGGAATTTACCACCAGGCTACATCGTTGACCGACGGGAGAAAATAGACGGAGAACTTAATCCCAACTATAGATTGTACATCCCCTACCAACCGCATGCAGAAATTCTCGACCGTCTCCATGATCGGTATTGGGAACTGAATTTTAATACTATGGCACTTTTGCGCGAAATAGCGCGGCGTGAGTACCTTTTCCCTGCTTTTGAGCCGTGGGTTGATAAAGAGTTTCATACCAAACTCTGCTTAACCCGCGTGTTGGATGATAGAGGCAATATCAAAGGCTACACCATCACGTCAGATCATGGGCTGAGAAGCGTGTTAAGTAACGTCATGTCAATTGGCTACTGCATGTGGAAAGGAGAACTTGTCTCAACAGAGAACCATGAGGCGATTATCGATTATAACAAGTTTGCCATGTCCTACAATCACATCTCTGCAACACGGCTTGACGGAACGCCGAATGAATGGGTGTTAGGACGGCGATCCTCATACGCGAAGAAACACAATCCAGCATACGCTGCTATTCTGGATGGAAAGCTGCAAGCAAGCGATCCAGGCTATCGCATAAACCAGTGTCCCAAGCTCATGAAACAGAAAGAGCGACCAACAAAGATAGAGCGGTATTATGGATTTTTCAAACGCCGCCGAAGTGAAGGCTTTGCGTCAAAGTACATGATACTTAGTAACGATGTAGACAGGATTTTTCTTGACCATTTCATTATGCGCTTACAGCAAGCAGACGAGTTTGAAAACTTTCTTGACGCTGAGAAAGCAGAACTTCAAACACAAGCGCAGATGCTTCTTGACTTGGATGTGCAAATAGATGCGGCAAGGAAAGCCCTTGCACTCAAGAAGGCGTATCTCAAATCAGGAAAAATAAAAAATCTTGATTTGCTTGAAGAACTGGACGCCGATTATACAATACAGCAAGAAGATTTAGCGCGAATGGAACGACAACGGGAGCGTATCAGTAGCAGCAAAACACCTGCGCAGCAGAGACGCAGCTACAAGCAAATGATGCGAGAAGCGGGAACCTGTTGGAATGAGGTTGTCACCCCTGATGAACTTCCCCTGATGATTGAGGCATTTGTTGATACAATAGTCATTGAACCCCTGTCCCCCCATTTTTACGCAATGCGTATCCAATGGAGCGATCCCGAATGGGGCATTGATGAACTAACATGTTATCGGGATGGAAGCCCCTCAATACGCTGGACTACGGAAGAACTTGACATATTGCGTGACCGATATGAAAAATCCCCAATGGAAGAATTGTTCCAGCTTTTGCCAAGGCGAAACTATGTTTCGCAGCAACGGCAAGCAGAAGTATTAGGGTTACGCAGACAATATCAGTTCTGCCCTCGACATCTGCCAAAAGCCTTCTGTCTTCAGGATTGGGAGATTATGCAACAGTGCGGGGTAACGGAGGAAGAGTTGCTCATATCGAAAGGTGGAAGATTGGTAACATTAGCTTTGCCAATGGACGCATCTTTTTCGAACTCGAACTGGAGCCAGGTCAGGAGTGGCAGACGTGCGGCGAATTGATCTTTGAACATGGTCAGCAAGTCATGGAGCCCGCCTACGGCCACCGAACATCTGAGCAATTGGTAGAGCCGTTGAGTGAACTCGACGAACTCCAAGAGCAGTGGCTGAGGAGCAGCCCAAAGCTCCTGACTCCGAATGAACATGTCTATCGTGCCTACCGGCAGGCAATCGAAGACATGGGGGCCTTGCGCATCTATGATCTGGATGTGTCAGCAGAGGAGTGGGTGCCAGCGGCAGGTGTTCCCTGGTTTGTCACGCTCTTTGGACGTGACAGCCTGATCATCTCGCTCCAGAACATGAGCGTGTCCACAGGATTTGCACGTGGCGCGCTCAAGTGGTTGGCTGACTACCAAGCCAAAGAACGCGATGACTACCGCGATGCACAACCCGGCAAGATTCTGCACGAGATGCGCTTTGGGGAACTGGCCCATTTCAGCAAGATTCCGCATACCCCTTACTATGGCACGGCTGATGCGACCATTCTGTACCTGATCGTACTCTCCGAAACGTACCGCTGGACAGGCGATGTCAACCTGCTCAAGCAATACCGCGAGGTGGCTGAGGGATGCCTGAACTGGATTGATCAGTATGGGGACCTGGATGGCGATGGCTTCCAGGAGTACAAAACCTTCTCATCGCTCGGGTATGAAAATGTGAACTGGAAGGATTCGGGAGATGCCGTCGTCTATGCCGATGGCAGCCAGGTGAAGCAGCCCAAAAGCACGTGCGAACTACAGGGCTATGTTTACGATGCCAAGGTGCGGATGGCCGAAATTTTCCAGGCGCTTGGTGACGAAGCGCGGGCGCAGACGTTACTCCAGGAAGCCGAGACCTTGAAGCGCCGCTTCCATGAGGTCTATTGGATGGAGGATGAAGGCTGCTATGCCTATGGACAGGACGGCCACAAGAAGCTGATTACCTCCATCGCCTCGAACGCGGGACACTGTCTATGGAGCGGCATAGCAGACCAGGACAAAGCGGAACGCACAGCTAAACGGCTCTTGCAAGAGGATATGTGGAGTGGGTGGGGCATTCGCACCCTTTCCAGCAAGAATCCCGCCTACAACCCCTATTCGTATCACCTTGGCTCGGTCTGGCCCCACGACAACGGCATTATTGCCGCCGGGTTCAAACGCTATGGGTTAGCGAATGAAGCGAACCAGGTGACCCGTGCGATGTTCGATGCGGCACGACGCTTCGAGGCTTACCGCTTGCCAGAGATCTTTGCCGGTTTGAAACGGAAGGGGCAAACATCCGATTTTCCAGCACTCTATCCTCCGGGAGCGAATATTCCTCAAGGTTGGGCCTCCGGCAGCGTCTTTCAAATGGTGCAGACGATGCTCGGATTGCGTGCTGATGCTCCAAACAAGCGACTCTACGTGAATCCGACGCTGCCCGAGTGGTTCTCGGAAGTCGTGTTGCGGAATCTGCGCGTCGGTCCTTGCACGTTCACCCTGCACTTCTGGCGTGAGGGAGAGCGCTCCCGCTGGGAAGTAGTGAATATGACCGTTGATTCAGGGGTGGCACAAGAAGACGTGATTCAGGTGATGGACGAACTTGCTGTGGCCTCTTCTCGTAGTTAATGAGCCAGGCTTCAGACCCTCTGGGTGCGGTTCATTTTTTCCGTGGGGGCAATAGTGACGTACCATTGAGCGTAAAAGGTGCTCCGCATTCAAGCTCGCTTGTCCGTGGGTTTTGCCCCCACGGTTTTTTTGCAAAGAGCGCAGGTGGGTGAGCCTGACCCCACAAGCTCTCACGGGTAGGTTTTTTGGACAGTGGAGATGCCACCTCGCGTAGGGGCGGGAGTGGTGCGGATGTAGGGGGCATCCTGTCTGGGGGACAGGTATAGGCCCTTGTGGCCGCCCGTTGGGGTGGAAGGGCCTAGCAGCTTGTCGGAGAGAAGTAGGTGTCCCCATCTGTGATGGTATACTTGAAAGCATGAGTAGAATCTTCAAAACGGTGGACTACGACCAAGCGCTCGATCTGACGGTGCGCTTGGGCGACTGTCTGCCCCCCGACCATCTGGCCCGCTTCATGGTAGACAGCGTGGCCCAACTTGACCTCTCGGCGCTGTATGCCCAGTATGGACCGCGCGGTGGGGAAGCCTACGCCCCTGAAGTGTTGTTGGGCTTGCTGCTCTATGGATATGCCACTGGTGTGTTCAGTTCACGCAAGCTTGAGCGTGCAACCTATGAGGCGGTACCCTTTCGCTTTATCGCAGGCAACTTGCATCCCGATCACGATACGCTGGCGACCTTTCGGCGCACCTTCCTGCCAGAACTGAAGAACCTCTTCGTGCAGGTGCTCTTGCTCGCCCAGGCGGCCGGCGTGTTGAAACTGGGTACGATCAGCCTGGACGGGACCAAGGTGCATGCTGATGCCTCCAAGCGCAAAGCAGTCAGCTACAAGCGTCTGCTGGAGTTGGAGACTCAGCTTCGAGCGGAGGTCGAGGAACTCTTTGCTCTCAGCGAACAGAACGAGCAGCCGGAGGTGTATGACGGGCTGATGGTGCGCGAGGAGATTGGACGACGGGAGAACCGGCTGGCGCGACTGGCGAAGGCTAAAGCGGTGCTCGAAGCCCGCGCCCAGGAGTGCTCGGCAGTCGAGCAGGCCGACTATGAAGCCAAGCTGGCACAACGCGCGGAGCGGGAGCGCACAACGGGGCGTCGCCCAGGTGGCCGCCCACCGAGTCCGCCTGTGCCAGGCCCCCGCGACAGCGACCAGTACAACTTCACTGACCCGGAGTCACGCATCATGAAAAACCCGACCAATGCCGGCTTTGAACAGGATTACAACGCGCAGGTTGCCGTGGATCAGGGGAGTCTGCTCATCGTGGGATGTGCGCTCTCCAATCACCCCAATGATAGCCAGGAAGCCGAGCCCACGCTCGCTGCCATTCCATCGACGATCGGGACGCCCGAGGCGGCGTTGGACGCTGGCTACTTTGGCCCTGCGACGCTGGCTGCCTGTGCGAAGCGTGGCATTGAGCCGTACATCGCCACTGGCCGTGATCCTCATCATCCCAGTTGGCAACAGCGGTTCGCCCCGCTCCCTGATCCGCCGTCCGAGGACGCCAGTTCCCAGGTCAAGATGGCCTACAAGCTCAGAACCGCCTTGGGCAAAGCGATCTATGGGGCACGCAAATGCACCGTCGAACCGGTGATCGGGATCATCAAGGAGGTGCTGGGCTTCCGCCAGTTCTCGTTGCGCGGCGCACAGGCTGCTACGGGTGAGTGGTGTCTGGTCTGTTTGGCCTTCAATCTCAAGCGCTTCCATACCTTATCCTGGGCGTAGTGCGGAAGTGGAGACATCTTGCCAGCTCATCATGAGGACCCTGCTCCACGTCGAGACGCATCTCCCTCTTGCTCCACGCCAGTGCTTATCAACCACCTTGGGCCGCTTCCGCCTCTGGCACATAGCGCTCCGCATGACCAAGAGGGGTAAACCAGAAGGCGAACGCAACCAGAAAGACGAGCACACCAACACTGCCGTAGACGAGGCCCACATTCCCGGTCTGCGCAAGTGCCAGGCCGCCAAGTAGCACGCCTAGCGAACCGGTTGGCCAGGTCAATACTCTCGTGAAGGTGATGACGCGCCCAAGCAACGCGTTGGGAACGATCAGCTGGGTCATGCTGTAGGTACTGATCAGAAAAAGAACGTCTGTCCCGCCGCGCAAGGCCCAGATCACGAGGACAGATGGATACCAGTGGGTGAATGCCATGAGCGCGGTGAGCAACCCCAGTACCATCATCGATCCTAACGCTACGACGCCAAACGACCAGCGTTTGCGCAAGCGGTTCGTCAGCAGGGAAAACACAACGACACCGATACCGTCGCTGGCATAAAGCAGCCCTATCTGCATATCGCTCGCACGCAGCCATTGTTTCGCATACCACACGATCTGGACGTCAGCCGTCGGCAGGATGAAGTTGAAAAGGAGCAGCAGCAGCATGAGCCAGAACACTATCGGGGAGCGCAGCACGTAGCGCAGTCCTTCGAGGATAGCATTGCCGATTCCTGCCACCACTTTCTTCTCGCTTGGGCTGGCGTTAAAGCTCCTCTTGACGAGCAAGAGCGAGACAGTGGAGACGAGAAACGAGGCGGCATCAATCAAGAGCAACAGGGGCAGTGGAACACGCACGAGCAAGAGCCCTGCCACAAGCGGCCCAATGATACTGGCCATTGAGAAGCTGGCCTGGACATACCCATTCGCCGCTATCAGATCCTCCGGTTCAACAAGACTGGGAAGAGCGGCAAAGTTGGCGGCAGTGAAACCAATGGTCAGCGTTGCATTGACGAACGAGACAGCATAAATCCACCAGACCGACAACAGGCCCAGGACAGCAAGGAGAGGAAGCGAGGCAATCACCAACGCACGGGCACAATCAGTGCAAATCATGACGCGCTTGCGATTGATGCGATCAACCCAGGCGCCGATCGCTAATCCGAAGAGGAGATACGGCAGGACAGTGAAAACCATCGTCAGCGCAAGATTCAGAGGCGAGTTAGTCAGCTTGAAAACGAGCAAGGGCAATGCGAAGCCAGTCACCGAGCTGCCAAGCGTAGAAAGGGTCTGCCCGCTCCAGAATTTCCAGAAATCGACTTTCAAATGCCAGAGAGGTGCATGAGCAAAGAAACCAGACATGGAGCTCTCCCTCGTGAGCCGAACGTGCTTGAGGGAGTATCGTCTGTTCCCTTGTAACACGCCGCCCTCTTCTTTTTGAGGGAGGAGCAATGTTCCTGTCCCTCGCTTCGATTGTACTTTGCTTTCAGCATGTTTCCAATCCTATTTCTATGCTGTAAGCATAGGTCTGTCATCAGATATGCTCTAAGCAAAGAAGGAGAGACAAGAGATTTTCAAAGGCAGGTCATTTGGAAAGATGTATTACGGCGTCTGTAAAGTAACCGACCTGGAATGGACACTGATATGATTGCTCCTCCGTTCTCTCCGACAAGCTGCTAGGGGAGCGCATATCGCTGAGGCACGGCGGGCAGCCACAAGGGCCCCCACCCCGCTCCACCCCGCCCCTGCCCCTACGCGATATCCTACGCTATTGCAAAAACCTACCTGTGTGAGACCCCCACAAGGGGGGTCACGACATGTCACGTGTCGAGGCTCCAACATGTCGTGACCCCCCTTGTGGGGGTCAGGCTCACCCAAATTTGAAACGCACCCCAACCCTCTTCTCAACCTTGCTGATAATCACTTAACTTGATACGTACTGGACAGAGCTCAACTCTTTGAGTTCTGGCTCTCTTCTCTTCCCACCCTCACTCATCGATGGCCGAGAACAGATTATTCAGCGACTCGGCCAGCGTCGGATGAGCAAAGACGGCATCGCGCAGGACGGTATAAGGGACCTTGCCTATCATCGCCACTTCCAGGATGGCCATGATCTCACCGCCTTCGATGCCCAGGACAGCAGCACCGAGAATCTGTTTCGTATCGGCATCCACTACCGCTTTCATGAAACCTCGAGACTCGTCCATTTCTAACGCACGGGCCACGTAATTCATCGGCATCTTGGCAACCCGAATGTTTCGGCCCTGAGCCTTTGCATCCGTCTCGCTCAGTCCTATGCGACCGAGTTGCGGATCAATGAAGACGGTGTAGGGGACCAGCCGATCATGGATACTGGCATTCCCTTTCTCGAGGAGATTGCTACGAATGATGCGGAAATCGTCGTAGGAGATATGCGTGAAGGCCGGGCCACCCTTGATATCACCGAGTGCGTAGATACCCGGTACGTTCGTCTCCAGGCGCTCGTTCACCTGAATGAAACCACGTTTGTCCGTCTGTATTCCTGCTGCATCCAGATTGAGCCAATCGGTATTGGGTACCCGCCCGGCTGCCATGAGCAGGTGCGATCCGTTAAGAGTACGTTCTCCCGTCTTCGTCTGCACCGTCAACTGAATATTTCCCTGGAAGGGTTGTTTGACACTCACCGGCTTGGTCTCTAACAAGATTTCTAAGCCGTCCTCGCGCATGATGTTGGCCACTTCCTCGGCCACATCCGGGTCTTCACGAGCCAGGAGATTCTCTCCCCGTTGGATGACAGTAACCGAACTGCCGAAGCGACGGAACATCTGACCAAATTCCAGCCCGATGTAGCCTCCACCCACGACGAGGAGATGTTCGGGTACGGTATCCAATTCCATAATCGAGGTCGAATCTAACGTCGCTACCTCTTCTATGCCGGTCATGGATGGCTTTGCCGGTCGGGCACCGGCATTGATGAAGATCGTGCTGGCTGTGAGCTGACGAGTCTCGCCGTTGTTCAGACGAACTTCCAAGGTCTTCGGAGCTGTAAAGGCAGCCTCTCCCATCAGGAGATCTACGCCTTCGGTTTGCTCAATGCGGTGCTGGCCGCTCGTGCGGAAACTCTCGACAATGTCGCGTTTGCGTTGCCGGACTTTCTTCATATCGATTGTGACTGGACCGGTCTGGACGCCGTAGTCAGCACCTCGCCGGGCTAAATAGGCGACGCGACCACTGGCAACCATGGTCTTCGTAGGCGTGCAGCCTTCGTTAATACAGGTACCTCCTACATGCACCCGCTCGATCAGAGCGGTCTTCCACCCGGCTCGAGCCAATGCGGTGGAAAGCGGCCCTCCTGCCTGGCCTGCGCCAATCACAATTGCATCATAAGGTGTTGTTGAAGTCATCGATGTTCATCTCCCTGTGTGGTATCTTCTGTACTAAATGTACTTTCTCGTGCCACATAGTCATTTCTTCCGCCGATTCGTTACACATGGCAGAGTATGTGAGGAAAAATGATCCGACGAAGCCAGGCAGAAAGGTACCTCAATATGCCTGGAGCCACTTTTCTCAGGTGTAACAAATAGAGCCGAGCCAAGACTACGTCACTAAAATAGTACATTGAATGTTACCACAACTATTCGATTGCTGCGAGGTTGTTATGCCAAATGTTTCATTCTCTGGGCTGCTGATTGTCGCCATCGTTGCTTTCCTGGCACCGCTCTTGCTCGGTCTGACGCCTGCACGCCGTTTACCCGCGGTTGTGCTCGAGATAGTAGCCGGTATCATTATTGGCCCATCGGTGCTGGGTTGGGTCAAGGTCGATCTGCCGATTTCCATCCTCTCCGTGCTTGGACTGGCCTTCCTGCTCTTCCTCGCCGGGCTGGAGGTCGAACTTGAGCGGTTAAGAGGACGCCTGCTGGCATTTGTGAGCCTGGCTTTCCTGGCTTCATTGGGACTGGCATTGTTGGTCGGGTATGGGCTCTTTGTCGCCGGGCAGGTGATATCACCGCTGCTCATTGCCATTATCCTGGTTGCGACCGGGTTAGGTATCGTCATTCCGGTGCTGAAGGACGCAGGCGAAAGCTCCACTGATTTTGGACAACTGGTCATCGCCGGTGCCATGTTCGCTGAATTTGGCTCGATTATTCTGCTCTCGCTGTTCTTCTCACGTGAAGCCACCAGCACCGGAACCAAGGTAGTGCTGCTTGCAGGTTTCACGTTGCTGGCTGTGGCTTTTGCCTTTGTCGTGCTGCGCCTTGAGCGCTCGATGCGTATAGGAGCAGTGCTGCTGCGCCTCCAGGACACGACGGCGCAGATTCGTGTTCGTGGGGCCTTCATGCTCTTGGTCGCCTTTGTGGCGCTGGCCTCCTTCCTCGGGCTCGAAACCATTCTTGGTGCATTTATAGCAGGCGTGATTCTGCGATTGGTCGATGGAGACCGCATGATGACACATCCGCAGTTTCGCCAGAAGCTTGAGGCGATCGGCTTCGGCGTCTTTATCCCGGTCTTTTTCGTGACCAGTGGCATCCGGTTCGACCTGGCTGCGCTCTTCTCAAGCCCTTCGACTCTTTTGCGGGTGCCGGTCTTCCTTGTGGCGTTGTTGCTCGTCCGGGGTGTGCCTGCTCTCCTCTACCGTCCACTGGTCGGCACTCGTCGTGCGGTCGTCGCCGGACTCTTGCAGGCAACATCGCTTTCGTTCATCGTTGCCGCATCGCAGATCGGTCTGGAACTGGGCCTGATTACAAAGGCGACGGGCGCGGCCCTCATAGCGGCTGGACTGCTGTCTGTCCTGATCTTTCCTCTGCTTGCTCTCACTATCTTACGCCGTGCTGAGGTAGTTCCCACATCTGACACATCCGTTTAGATCACTTCTTTTGTGTGAAGCACTTCATATCATTGCTCTCATTTATAGACTATACTTTAAAAAATTTCATCGTTTACAAAAGGGAGCTGTTTGCGTTCTTCTTAAAGAGAGTAGAAGGAGGCGAAAACCATGCGACCCGAAGAATTAGTTGGGCGAGTCCTGGGCCACTACCGCCTCATACGACAAATAGGTCAGGGAGGCATGGCAACCGTCTTTCTGGCCCAGGACATCCATCTACGGCGCGAGGTTGCCGTGAAGCTGTTTTGGCCCAGGCCAGGAGAAACGGGAGATTTCTTTCGTAGATTTGCCCGTGAAGCCCGCGTCCTCGCTCAACTCGATCATCCTAACATTCTGCCTGTCTACAATTATGGTGAGCAAGATGGCCTTGCCTATCTGGTGATGCCCTACATGCCACGAGGAACTCTCAAGGACCTCTTACAAGCACGAAAAGTTCTTTCTCCAAAGGAAGCACTCCACCTGGCGACGCAAATATTAAATGCGCTGCAATATGCCTACGAGCGTGGCCTCATTCACCGCGATATTAAGCCTGGGAATATGTTACTGAAGGCTGACGGCACCTTGTTGCTCTCCGACTTCGGTCTGGTGAAGGTATTGTCAGCCAATAAAGACGCTCAATCTCTCATTGACTCCGCGAACCGGGGAGGTCCACTGGTTGAAGGAACACCTGCCTATATGGCGCCAGAGCAGGCACAAGGGCAAGCGACGCATCTCAGCGATATCTACAGTGTTGGTATTGTGCTCTACGAGATGCTGACAGGGACACGTCCCTTTACTGCCAACAATGCACTGAACATATTGGTGATGCATAGGTACACCCAGCCACGTTCATTATGTGAGATCAACCCAGATATCTCATCACAGTTGGAAACTGTCGTACTACGTGCGCTTGAGAAAGATCCAGTAAAGCGTTATCAACAACCAACCGATTTCCTAAACGCCCTGACAGAGGTAGCCTCATCAGAGATGTCTACGAACATGAGGAGCAAAACCGCAGCTACTCCTCCTGCTGCTTTGCCTCCTTCCACCACGCCTTACATGATAGACAACAACGATTCTGAGGCAATGAGAGAGACATTCATCACCGATGCCCCATCTGCGCAAAAGATATCCCTTGTGGATACTTCTATACCCGCGTTGACTCCGCCTCCATCTTCTAACAAGCATGCCCAACGTTCAGCTCCACGAGCTGTATTCGTCGCAATGGCACTGCTCAGTATATGTAGTTTGCTCATTGGTCTAGTTGTGCTTCCGCAAGGACGTAAAATACTTCATCTTGATAGTATCACCCCTAAAGCTATAACCGCCTCTATGTCACAGACATTGACCTCCTGCCCTTTAAGCGGAGCACGAGCGGCTATTAGTACCCCAATGCCACCAGGCCATCACCAAAACATTGTCTATATCCTCAATGAAGGGTCATCCGGCAATCCTACTTTTGGCATACTGAAACGCTACGATGTCACGACTGGTAGCAAAACCGAGATAGCATATCTCTGAGCAACCTCTCCCATTACGTCAACTCAATCCCAATATCTCGCCACAGTTGGAGGCTGTTGTACTGCGTGCTATTGAGAAAGACCCGGCAAAGCGTTATCAACAGCCAGGCGATTTTCTGCAAGCACTGATCCAAGGAAGCGATTCAGAGGAAGTTGCTAACATGCTGAACTGGCCAGGACCAACCTTCCCTCCTACTCCACCTTATACACCGATCCAGGCTCTTACCAGTTCTTCGACAACACCTGATGGTACGAACAATACTGATCCCAAGACGGACGAGAAAACAGCGATCGGTCCTCAACAATCTGTCCAACCTGCATATGCGACCCTACCTATAGCGAGCACGGCTTCACCTTTTGCCACACAGACAAACGTTGAACCAATTACGCTTGCTTGTTGGCTTCGTTGTATCTCCTCCAGGCCAGAGATTGCTTGGTATTAGTCACAGTCCACCTCACAAGACTGGTGACACCACCACTGTCTCCATGCCACCAACACTGACGAGTTGCCCCAAGCAGGAACATCGCGAGCCGCTATTATGGCTCCACTTGCGTTAGGGACTCACCAAAATACTGTGTATATTGACAATGAAGCTCCAAACACCACGTCTATATTCGGTATATTGAAACGCTACGACGTCACCACTGGCAATAAAACCGAGATCGTGAAGATGCAAAACACCCATATCGACGAGGCACAGGTATCGAGAGATGGGGAATGGGTTCTCTTCATCGCACATGTACTTGGACAACCAGAACTACGTCTGGTACGGATGGACGGGCAGGGCTTACAGACGCTCCATTGTGCCGCACCAAGCACAAACCTCTCCGCCGTACAATGGTCTCCCAATCAGAAATTGTTGGTGTTCAACGAAGGCGGAGCAATGGGTGCCCCAACAGTATACCTACTAGACATAACTAATGGAAAACAGCAGCCAGAGCTGGTACCTTCCATGGGGTACATCTCAGAAAACTGGCTCGATAACACCCGCGTCTATCTGACCGGCTTCGTCCCCAATTCAGATTTTACGAGCAGAGTAGGTTTATTCATCCTTGATACGAAGAAAGGTGAAAATCAACATGATAGCGATCTTCAGCAAATCGTCAAATTATCGCAGCCCTGTTGGGATTTCGCTAACAGCCGTGACAGCACAAAGCTGTTCGTGAGTCAGTGTAACAGCGCAACAGGTATGGGAGGTCCCAGCTTTCAAGCAGGCCCTAGCACCATTACTACACAATCTGCAACAGGTGGGCAGCCGAAGACCATTTATAGTAATCCAAAAATCGCTGTGACAGCAATACACATGATTACGAACACCAGTATGTTAGTGACCATCGATACCGAGAGTTCTGACGCCAGTATCGACACAAGTCAGAATGGACTATGGAAAATGAATACGGATGGTTCTAACCTGACACAGGTAACTAGTGTTGTGGGGATACCAACCATTTCACCTTTTGGAGGCATGTATGCATTGCAGGTTGACAATTTTCAGCTCCAAACTCAATCGTACTCACTCCTTTTTGGTTCGCTAAGTGGAGATATACTGACTACGTTCGACTCCTTGAGCAATGTCATACCAATCACTTCTGATGAGAATATGCCTAATTTGACAATAGTAGGATGGACAATGATGTGAAAGTTTATTCATCAGGTGTGAGTGATATCGGGAAAGGGGTGCAGGAGGTCCCCTGGTTTTTCCCCTTTCCCCTAAAAGGTTGAAGATGCACTAGGGATTGAACTCGGTGAGCGTCTGCCGGGCGGAGCTTGTGTTGTCGAAGAATTCTCCCACGGCCCAGGCCTGACCGGAGCTCGGGTCCGCAGCAGCCGCGTTCAGGACGTTTTCGCTCGCGCTGGGGTTGGGGCTGGTGACGACACTCCAACTGGTGCCGTTTCATTGTTCAATCACCGTCTGTGTGACACCCGTGTTGGGGTCGACCACAGACCCCACGGCCCAGATGTTGTTGGCGGAGACGATGGCGATTCCTTTGAGCAGCCCCGGACTTGGGCTAGAGACGACGCTCCAACTGGTGCCGTTCCACTGCTCGATGAGGGTCTGGACGCTGGAGCCATTTACGAACTGCCCCACTTAGAGGAAGTCCACATTTCCTCTTGTGTTTGGCTTGGCTATCTCCCTTTTCCAGGATGTTTTCTACGACGGCGTGACGAGCTACTCGTATGACGCCTTTTTGTCTTGGTGGCAAGAGGTGGATGCAATGGGGCGCTGTTCGCGTACCTGACCACTGGAGACACCCACAGTGATCCCCAGCCTGTCGTGAAGTATTGCTGAAGCATAGTGAGGATGAGCGAGACGAAGCGATAGAGTGCCAGGCCCGCTGCAAGTTGCCAGGCAATGACGATGGTGATGCCCACTGGAATGAGCAGAAGAAGGAACTGCATGTTCTGTGAAAGGTGCGTAAGTGCATCTCTTGTCTCTGTGAGCGAGATGGGCTGTGCCATACGCATTTGTGCGAAGGTTACTAACCCTGTAAGGAGTGGGAGCAAATGGGTTGGATCGGGAATACCTAGCGAGATGTGCCATGAGGCGTTCAAGATGGTCAACCACATCAGATTGATGTTTGGGAGCGTGGAGAAATGGAAAAGGAAGGGATATATGATACGATTGATTGCCTCAACTGAGGGGGCGTAGAGAACCGTATTGAGTGCAAAGTAGAGACCAGAGTAGATCGGGGCTTGAATGAGCAGCGAGAGAAAGGACGAACTTGGATGAATACCATGCTTTTGATAAAGAGCTTGTATGGCTTGTGTTTGGCCATACCGGTCCGTTGCATACTGCTGACGAATCGCTGTGATCTGGGGCTGTAGTGCTCTCATCGCTTTGGCGTGCCGAAGTTGCCGGAGCGTGAGAGGAAGCAGGAGCAGTGAGATCACACATGTCAGTACGACAATTGCAAGGCCAAAGTCGCCGAGCAGGAAATACAGCAGCATGAGTGCATTGAAAATGGGGTACGTAAAGACGATATTGAAGAGAGCGATCAAAAAATTCATGGCACCCTCCTTTATAGAGTTAGATTCATTGTCCTTCCTCTTTACGAACGAGGTCGCTGATGGTTGGAGAGTAGGTGGGCGAACCGATAAAAACGAAAACGGAAAACGTTACATAGGAAAAACAAGCGAGGTGATCACGTCAAAAAATTGGTAATCTTACACATGCCAGCCTCATCAGATACCTGCTACCATTGGATCAATCCTGCCGAAGAGTACTGGAAATCGGCACCGGGCTCGACCAATTGAACGTTGTGGCGGCAGGTATCCGAAAGGAGAGTGGCTTTAATGATCCCGATCCTTCGATTGTCCTTCCCATCCCTGCTGAGTCGCATGAGTATGCTGCTACTGCTCTTGTTGCTTCTGACTACCGCAAACACCGTCCATGCAGCCTCGCGTACAGCTAGACAAGTGGCTGTTACTGGCATTCCTGCCCTCTACCTGGCAGATGACGATGATGATCATAATAAAGAAACTTTGTATGCCATCGACGCGGCGGTGGGTTCCACGCGTTGGAGCGTCAGGATCACTCCTGACGGTTCACCTCAGACGCCTTTTGCTGGCTTTGGCAACGTCTACCTCAACGATGTCAATGCCCGAGCCTTCAACGCTCAAAACGGTGCAGCAGTGTGGACACAAAATTCACCTCCCGCTACCACCACCACTCCGGTTGGCTTTAACGGCATGGTTCTCGCTGGAGGGAGCAACGGCACGTTCCTGGCGCGCAATGCGAACAACGGCACGCTGGTCTGGCAGTCCGCGCCCATTCCGAACTTTAACCCCTCGCGGGGAGTGGTTGCCACCGAGGGAGGGGTCAGCCGCGTCTACTTCGGTGGCTGCTGCTCTGACAACGTCTATGCCCTCAATGCAACAACGGGTGCCCTGCTCTGGCAGACTCACCTCGGGTCGTCGGCTGGTACCGTGGCGGCTCCGACAGTGGATGTGAGTCGCGGTCTGGTCTATGTCGCATCGACCGATCAGGAGGTCTATGCCCTCGACGCGGTGAGCGGTCAAGTTGTCTGGTTTTTCTTCGCCGGAGCTGCTGTCGAAGGCAGTCCGTGCGTTAGCAATGGCCTGGTCTACTTCGGCTCCGATGGGGGCAAGTTCTACGCGCTTGATGCCAGCACCGGCAGCCTGCGCTGGTCTTTTACGGGTGGCAAGCGTCTGATAGCCACGCCAGCCGTTGTTAGCAATCTGGTCTACTTCTCAGACTTTGATAGCGGCACAGTCTACGCCCTCAATGCGACTACCGGCGGCTCCCCCGTCTGGACCTTCCACCCAACCTTCAACAGCGTAAGCCATATCGGACTTCTTGTCGCCAATGGGTTGCTCTATGAGGCAGTGCTCAGTTTGACACCCCCACCCCAACCCGATATGGTTAGTGTATATGCTATCAACGCCACCACTGGTGCCTATACCTGGCGCTGGGACGGCTTCCCAAACGGCAGATTCGCTACCACGGATACTGCACCCCCTCCGGTTATTGTGACCTAACGTCGGTAGCTATCATCCTTACGTGTTCAGCTCAGCGCAGGGGACCCTTCGCTGAGCTGAATATATGAAACGAGGTACTGTATATCCTTTGCAAAAATTTCTGGCGTACCCGAGCTGGAAACTGGGGTGGCCGTCATCATGCCTGGCTGCTATACTATCACTATCCACACTCTTTGAGTAGAAAGCACTGAACCTGGAGTAGCTTGATATCGCACTAAGACATCCTTTCAAGGTTTAGCTTAGTGACACTGTGCTACTAGCAAACTTCTGCAAGTCCCCTGACAAATCACTATATGAACTGCAACTAACATTCTATATCCGGTGAGAAAATCTACTCATCCACTACCAATAATTCCTATTAATCGATGGAGAGCTTGTGCTTTACCTTGCACTCATGAGAAAATAACCTCGTCGGTGGTGCGGCGAAGGAACTTCCATAATTACTGCTTTGAACTTGGTGGCAGTCTCACGCATTTCATCCTTATACGATAGTTTCGCTACTTCTACCTCTGTAAGGAGAAAAATATACAGGAGATGGATTTACAACAAATCGGTCACTATCGGTTGCAACAGCCGCTTGGACAAGGCGGGATGGGAGTGGTCTATTTGGCGGAAGATCAAAATCTTCCCCGCTTGGTCGCATTGAAAATGATTCGATCAGATATCCATCCCGTCGAACTGCCAAAAGCCCTTCGCCTCTTCAACCGTGAGGCCCAAGCTATTGCTCAACTTAAACATCTACACATTTTACCCCTCTATGATTACAACACCGTGGATGTGCAAGGAGCACAAGTCCCTTATATGGTCATGCCGTTCTGCCAGGATGGCTCACTTGAAGCATGGTTAAGCATCACACCACGCCTTTCTCTACAAGTTATTGCGTCCGTGATACTCCAGGTAGCCGATGCATTACAATACGCTCATGAGAAGCAGATCATTCATCGAGATGTCAAACCAGGAAATATTCTTCTTGAACAACGGAAAGGCACGTTTCTCCCTCATGTGTACCTGACTGATTTCGGAATAGCTGCCATTATGGATGGAGCGACTAGTACAGGGCAAGTTATTCGAGGAAGTCTACCCTATATGGCTCCGGAGCAATTGGAAGGACGGCCTACCTTTGTAACAGATCAATACGCGTTGGCAGTGACGGCATACCAGCTTCTCACTGGAAAGATGCCGTTGGGAGGAAACCCACCGTTGCCAAGTGCAGTCAATCCTGTTCTTTCTCAGCAAGTAGATATGGTTATCCTGAGAGGACTTGCGAAACAACCTACAGATCGCTTTCCTTCTGTACTGGCTTTTGCCGAAGCCCTACGGGACGCTCTCCAACATGATTCTCTTGCTCTAACATACCCTGCTGCGTCCAACAATCACTCGACCGCACCTTCTTCAGGACGGACAACGTTTGCAGATTCGCACCCTCAGCCATCTCCCCTCATTCTCCCAACACCACTCCCATCGATGACAGCAAGTGCAAAACCGATGCCAACTCCAACCATAGATGGCAAGGAAGTCTTGGATCGAGTGCAAGGGAAAAATATTCCATCCAGCTGGCGTGTCTGCTATCCTGCCTACTCAGGAGGTTTGTGGCGGGTCATTTCAGGAGGGGGATGTCGGGCCTACTTGTGCTATTTCATTACGGGAGTAATTACCGCGGCGTGCTCGGCCAGTATTGCCAATCTTATTGGTTGGAATCTTGCTGGGCTTCCATTGGGCGTCCTTATCATTCTCTATGTGTTCTCGATGTTGATCGCATACAGCAAACAAGTTTTAGTCTTCATGCCGAACGGTCTCGTGTTGCATACATGGAATTGGCCCTTTCCATGGAAAGAGACTCGCGCCATTGACTATAGGGTGATTGAAGGGATGCGTGTTGATTCCAAGCCCTTCTTGGGCTTTGTCACCCTTACCTTTAAGCGTACTGATGGAGCCACGGACATGAAAACCCGCGTTGATAGAAGCTTCGGGGACGTTGATATGACTTTGAAGGCTATCAGTAACGCATACAATCAATTCATGGGAAATACGTCAGCTCCCTCATCTATTGGGATAACTCTGTTTACTTACTGTGGTCATTCTCATATAGTATGTGATGTGGCATGGTCTCCTGATGGGAAACGCATTGTATCTGGAAGTGCCGATAAAACGGTACAGATCTGGGAGGCCCTCTCCGGTGAGCAACGAGCTACCTATCGTAGCCATTCAGGAGCAGTAACCGCTGTGGTGTGGTCGCCCGATAACACACGCATTGCCTCAGGGAGTACTGATGGGAAAGCTAGAGTGTGGGACGTGGCAACAGGATATAATACACTGACCTACAGTGGCCACTTTATTTGTATGGATATAGTTTATATTAGTATACGTGGAGTTTCATGGTCGCCCGATAACACACGTATGGCTTCAGTAAGTATGGATGGAACCATAAGGATATGGAATGCAGCTTCTGGCAAGGGGATCGTTAAATGCCGTACCCCTTCTGTCTCACTCTTTTCTGATACTTTTTGGGCAACCGTAAGATGGTCACCTGATGGGACCCACCTCGCTTCGGCTATTTGTCTGTATGGCAAAGGTACGGGAGTACAAATATGGACAGCCAATGGGGAACACATTTACACCTATACAGGGCATTCTAAAGGGGTAGCAGCAGTAGCATGGTCACCCAATGGCATGCGGATTGCCTCTGCAAGTAAAGATGGAACTGTCCATGTCTGGGACGTCGTTAATGGGGGAAATGTTTACTGTTATCAGGGGCATTCTGATTGGGTCACAGGGGTTGCATGGTCGCCTGACGGTATGCGAATTGCCTCGGCAAGCAAGGATAGAACTGTCCATGTTTGGAATGCAGCGGATGGAAGCAATGTCTGCTGCTATAATAGTCACACTGCGTGGGTGAATGCGGTCGCTTGGTCCCCTGATGGGACACGTCTTGCCTCAGCAAGCGATGATAAAACTGTCCATATATGGAGAACAGCGTAGTGAAGTGCGGCACATAGCAGCATCATCCTTGATCAGCTTATCAGTATCAATCATATATATACTTTGCATCTGGTGTCAGGAGTGTTGGGTTTAGACCTTCCAAAGGAGAGAATTATGCTAAAAGTGAATGACTACATCGACAAATATCGTCTCATCTCTGAAGTCGGTAGTGGTACCTACGGTATCGTCTATCAGGCTCAGCATACCTTCTTCACCAATCGCATCGTCGCGATCAAATTCATGCATGCTCTATCACTTCAGAATGCACAGGAGCGTGACCTCTTCCTTGAAGAAGCACGCTTACTCGAAATGGTGAAACATCCTCACATCCTCTCCATCATTGATGTGGGGATGCACGAGGGCTTACCATACCTGGTAACTGAATATGCAGGCAATGGTTCACTCGCAGACTATCTTAAGCGTCAGCAAGGCAAGCCATTACCTGTAGAGGAAGCCCTAACGATCCTCTCGCAAATAGGGCAAGCACTCCATTATGCTCACCAACAGAACATCGTTCATCGTGACCTCAAACCTGAGAACATCCTCTTCAAGGCAAAGGGTGATGTTCTTCTTGCCGACTTTGGGATCGCCAAGATTCTTACCACAGTAGGTATTCGACAAGGCACAGTCGCTGGCACTCCTGCTTACATGGCACCAGAACAGTGGCAAGGCTTAGCGAGTAGAGAAAGTGATCAGTACGCTTTGGGATGTATCGCTTACGAACTCTTCACAGGAAGGAGACCGTTTGTTGCAGCAAATCACATTGCGATGATGTGGAAGCAGGTGCAAGAGCATCCAGTTCCGCCAAGACAGTATAATCCTGATTTACCCATGCATATCGAACAGGCAATCCTCAAAGCATTGGCAAAAAAACCAGAAGATCGTTTTCCTTCTGTGTTGGCTTTTACCGAAGCCTTGCTGAATGCACTCCCATATAATTCTATGGCTCCCATGTCTTTAGCTGCGTCGAAGGACCACCTGACTGCGTCCAGCAATCAACCGCCCTTGAGACAAGGGCAGGGTGCAATAATTCTTCCTGCCGTTCTAACGAACACAACTACGCCTAATAATTCACTTTCCAGTTCGCAGTTAAGCCATTATCAAGACCGGAACGTGCCAAAGCAAGGCTTTCGCGTGCCACTTCCTGCAAATGCTTTTCGCAAATTTGTGTTGCTTCTGGCTTTTCTTAGCTCTGCATTATTTTTCTTATCTCCTTTCTACTCGCCACCAGGAATACTCTCTATAGATTACTTTTTACTATTCATTGGCCTTGGACTTTTATTGTTGGATTTATTACTTGTCTGCGTCAAAGCATTATTGCTAGTACATTGAGGCCGAAATAGGCCTGTGGTAGAATAGGAGGAAAAAGGGAAAGAGAAGAAAAGAAAAGAGATGCAAAAAGGGCCAAAACCAGCAGAGTTGATACTAAGCGAGCAAGAGCGAAAAGAACTGGAAGCACTGGTGCACCGGCATAGTACGCCTCAACAAGTGGCGAAACGGGCCAGGATCGTGCTGGGGGCAGCAGCAGGAAAAAGGAATGCGGAGATTGCACGAGAACTCTCGGTCAGTGTGGACACGGCTCGTACCTGGCGTGGGCGCTGGATCGGTTTGCAACCCATCCCGCTGAGCGAACTCTCGATCAGCGAACGATTTGAGGATATACCACGTCCGGGACGTCCAGCAGAGATCACGGCCGAGCAAACCTGCCAGATAGTCGCGATGGCTTGCGAACAACCAAAAGAGCGTCCGATCAGCCACTGGACGGGCCGCGAAATTGCTGAGGAAGTCATGCGACGCGGCATTGTGCCCCAGATCTCTGCACGCCATGCGGCTCGCATCTTAAAAAAAGGGATCTTAAGCCGCATCTGATCCGTTACTGGTTGACCCCACCGGCTGATCCGCACAAAGAGGAAACCATTGGGGCGATCTGTCAAGTCTATCGGCAAGCTCCCGATCTGGCCAAAGAGGGAGAACGGACGATGAGCACCGATGAACTGACCGGGGTTCAGGCTTTGGAGCGCAAGCACCCAGGATTGCCGCTGGCTCCCGGAAAAGTGGAGCGACGCGAGTTTGAGTACATTCGCCACGGCACCCGCGCCTTCATTGTCAGTCGCGATGTGGTGACCGGGAAGGTGGTGGCTCCCTACGCAGGCCCCACGCGAACGGAGGAAGATTTCCTGGCGCATGTGCAAGCGGTCGTTGCCACTGCTCCCCAGACCACCCGCTGGCATTTTGTCTGTGACAATCTCAACATCCATCAGTCCGAGGCACTGGTACGCTTCGTCGCTGAGCGCAGTGGCAGTGATGAGGATTTGGGGGTCAAAGGCAAGAGTGGTATCTTGGCCTCCATGCCCAGCCGTGCTGCCTTTTTGAGTGAGCCGAGCCATCAGGTGGTGTTTCATTATACCCCCAAGCATAGTTCCTGGCTCAATCAAATTGAAATCTGGCTCTCCATCCTGGTGCGCAAGTTACTCAAACGGGGCTCCTTCACTTCCGTTGAGGAGTTAGAAGCCAGAGTCTTGGCTTTCATTGAGTATTACAACGACACGATGGCTAAACCTTTCAAGTGGACGTACCAGGGGAAAGCTCTGATGGCTTAAACCGTCGGCTTATTTCCGCCTCAGTGTACTAGGTAAACGAGGATGGAGCCTTGGGCTCCTTCTGCTAGGGCCTCTTGCTGGAATATTTTATGGCTTAATTGGCCCTGGACCAATGGAAAGAACTTCACACACGCAATTACGTCCTCTTGTTAAAAATAAGAATTCTCAGTTTCGTTTCTTTAGAAAAGTACTACTTATTGTTCTTATCAGTGCAGAAATACTTGCCCAGATAGTCGGATTCACTCTCTACAGCTTATACGCCGTGGATATCATTAAAAGTAGAGCTATTGATGCCTTATTTGCATCATATCCTGTGCCTCCCTATGGAGATATTGGCACACCGGCATGGTTGGTGTCTTTTGACACACTCAAAGAAGACGCCTTAGATCCTTCCTGGGGGAATTGTTACCGCACAAAAGTGGGATCTGATCTTCCCCTATCGAACGGAGACTCTCCCAATACTTGCCTCTATGGAGGTGAATACTATAATTATGGTCGTTATATCCTGCTGCGGGACAGCCATCCTAGCAATTTTGCATTTTCAAGTTTTGTTTTTGAAGTGAATATGGCTATTCATAGCGGAAATGCAGGTGGAATCATTTTTCTTTATCAAACCCCATATCACTCATAGAATTTTACCTGCTACTACGCTTTTTCCTTCAATAAGGATGGGCAATACAGTTTGGAGCTCTATAATTCACCCTCTGATGCCAACGGAAGTTTTAAATCCCTTATCCCTTTCTCCTCCTCAAAAAATAAATTTATCACAACAGGTCTGGACGAGCCAAATCTCATTACCGTAGTAGTACGTGAACATAACTTTAAACTGTACGCAAATAACCACTTTCTCAATCAAGTGCATGATGACACTTGCGCTAGGGATGGTCAGGTCGGCCTTATTGCTGATATTAATAGTGATGTTCACTTTACTGACGCGAAGATATGGACATCTGATGCTCCACAATAGGATTTAGGATGTTAGAGTAACGTAACAAATTGCTCTATTCCTATCATTTGGTTATCTTAGATGTACCTCAAGGAGAGACGATGCTATGTGTGACCTTGAATCCATGCTGCGCGTACAATATGAAATAATTGGAGATGGTTCTTTATACAATTTCAGCTTTGCAGCATATGACAGCTTCGCTACTCGTCCCCCATAGTGGAAATCGCCTCTCGAGAGGACGAGAGGGTGAAGCAGAGCCTTTCAAAGCAAAACCTGCTATATTACCACTAACCACACTCTACTAATAGAAAGGACTGAATGATGTACCACATCGCCCAAATAAACATCGCCCGTATGCTGGCCCCTCTCACCGATCCACTCATGGCTCCCTTTGTCGCACAACTGGATGTCATCAATGCTATAGCCGATGCCGCCCCTGGCTTTATCTGGAGATTGCAAACGCCAGAGGGAGATGCCACCGCCATCCGGTCATACGAGGATGAGAGCATTCTGGTGAATATGTCAGTATGGGCCTCTCTGAAAGAGCTTTCCCACTATGTCTATGCCAGCCAGCATCGACAGGTGATGAAGCGGCGGCGTCAATGGTTCGAGCATTTCGACGGCCCGTATATGGCGCTATGGTGGATTCCCCAAGGCCACATTCCTACAGTGGAAGAGGCGAAGGAGCGTCTGAGCTACCTGCGTACTCATGGCGAAACGCCCTATGCCTTCTCCTTCAAAAAGCCATTTCCGGCACCGGACGAAACTAACGAAGCGCTTACGCACATACTTGCTGAGTGTTTGACATAACGTTAGAGTTGTGTTTCCTCATCTGCAGTTCCGCCAAACGTGCAGTGAACCCAGATGTCTCACCGCATTTTGGGGAGAGATACTATCTCTACGCGCTCATCGTTGGCTTCCTGTGGATTTC
>WNGG01004207.1_pt1 | contig 28105 bp, 28 predicted proteins | sample 5400661 | NCBI WGS metagenome assembly WNGG01 (sample SAMN13153372, study PRJNA577476) | soil metagenome | isolation source: 100 cm soil or saprolite under Garry oak tree replicate 1 | place: USA:California | collected 2016-06-15
CGGCGTCATGGACCGTCCCGGCGTCGCCGCTGCGATCTTCGAACCGCTTGGCAAAGCCGGGATCTCGGTGGACGTCATCGTTCAGAACGTCGGCCGGTCAGGACACACAGACCTGACCTTTTCCGTGGCCGAGTCGGACCTCAAGGCGGCTGAGAAGATCGTTCGGACAGCCGCGAAGAAAGTGGGGGCGAGGCGGGTCTCGTCCGCCGGTGGCATCGCGAAGCTCTCCATAGTCGGCACCGGCATGCTGGGTATGCCCGGCATTGCGGGGCGGATGTTCCGCGCTCTCGCGGACGCCGGCATCAACATCGAGATGATCAGCACATCGGAGATCCGCATCACGTGCCTGGTGTCCCGGGCCCAGGTCGAGAAAGGGGTCCGCGTCCTCCACAAGACGTTCGAGCTGGATACGGCCTAAGAGGTGCCGGTCAACGTCGCGATCGTCGGCCCTTCGGGGTCGGGCAAGACCACGCTCTTCAACGCGCTCACCGCGGGGCGTGGCGCCGACGGCGTCGGGATGGTCGACGTTCCCGATGAGCGCGTGCGCCGGCTCTCGGAGGCAGTGCGCCCGGCGAAGACCACCGCAGCGCAGGTTCGAGTCGAGGACACGCCACCCGGGAGTCGGGCGCAGCGCGTGGCCTTTGCGCGGCAGGCGGACGTTCTCGTCAAGGTGGCGCGATGCTTCGGACCCGATCCAGACCCTGCCGGCGAGATGGAAGAGTTCGCCCTCGACCTCGTGCTGGCGGACCTTGCCTCGGTTGAGCGAAGGCTGGAGTCGGTGGCGAAAGAGGTGCGCGCTGGAAAGAAAGCCGCCGCCGACGAGAACGAAATATTGATGGTGGCGAAGGAGCATCTCGATGCAGGCAAGCCGCTGCGCACGCTCACACTCGAGCCCGAGCAGAGCCTTTTGTTGCAAGGGGTGTTTCCGGTCACGCTCAAGCCCGCGGTCTACGTCGCGAATGTCGCCGAAGAGCTGTTGCCCGCAGGTGGGGAGCCTGCCGCCAGGGTGGAGGCGCTCGCGCGGACCGAGCCTGCCCCAATGATCGTGCTGTCGGCGCGGCTCGAGGCCGAGCTCGGAGAGCTGGATGAGGCGGAGCAGGCCGAGATGCGCGCCGGCTACGGCATCGACGAGGCCGGCCTCGGTCGCATCGCCCGCGCGGTTTGGGAGGCTGGCGGACTGATCACTTTCTTCACCGCAGGTGAGCCTGAGGTGCGCGCATGGGCATGTGAACGCGACGCGCCGGCGCCAGTGGCTGCGGGCAAGATCCACAGCGACTTCGAGAAGCACTTCATCCGCGCCGAGGTGACCTCCGTCGACGAGCTGGTCGCGGCGGGGTCGATGGACGTTTTGCGGTCGACGGGGAAGCTTCGAATCGAAGGTCGTGACTACCGAGTCAAAGATGGCGACGTCGTGTTTTTCCGTGTCGGGCGTTAGAGGTGATCTAGAACAGGGACCTTCCCCCGAAGAACGTCGTCCACATCAGGTTGCCGAGAAAGACCAGCACGGCCAGGACCACGATCAGAATCACGAATCGCATGTTCTGCCTAACGGATCGTAACGGGGGCGGCTTGCGGCCTGGCCGCCGGGATCGTCTCCACTCCATCATTTAGGCCGATGTCCGAACTTCGAACCCCCACGAACTCTGAGGCTGCGCCGTGAGTTCGCGGGGACCCCTAATGTTCAGCGGGGCTCACGTGTGGGTGAGGGTCGAGGGACCGGACGCCGTTCTCGGGCTCAGCGACTACCTCCAGGATCAGATGGGGGAGATCACCTCGCTCCATCTGCCAGACCTCGGCGACGTGATTCGCGCCCGACGGCGCATGGGCCATGTCGAGTCGGAGGAGGCGTCGTCGCCGATCGAGGCGCCGATCACAGGTGAGGTTCTCGACGTCAACGGCGATGTCATCCAGAACCCCGATCTCGTCAACAGCGAGCCCTATGGCGCAGGCTGGCTGCTGCGGGTCCGCCTCGATGACCCCCACGAGCTGGATGACCTGATCAGCGAGGAGGAGTACGCGGACCTGACCACCGAGGTCTGAAGCGCGCTCGCCGCCATCTTCATCATTACTCCGCGATGTTGAAGGGCAGGCTCTGGCGCGACGGCGACTTCATGAAGCTCTGGGGCGGCCAGTCGATCAGCGAGCTCGGCAGCCAGATCAGCCAGCTGGCCCTACCCACGGTGGCGATCCTGCTCCTGGGCGCCACACCGTTCCAGGTCGGCCTGCTCACAGCACTCGAGTTCCTCGCGTTTCCTGTGCTCGGCCTGGTCGCTGGCGTGTACGCCGACAGGCTGCGCAGGCGGCCGCTCATGATCGCCTGCGACCTGGCGCGAATGATCGCGCTCGCCAGCGTCCCCGTCGCCTTCGTCTTCAATGCGCTCTCGATGCCCCAGCTTTACGTGGTGGCGCTGATCACGGGGGTGGGCACTGTCTTCTTCGACATTGCCTATCAGTCGTATCTACCAGCGCTGATCTCCCGAGCGGACCTCGTGGAGGGCAACACCAAGCTGTCTGTCAGCGGCTCGGCGGCTCAGATGGCCGGGCCCGCGCTGGCCGGGATCCTGATCCAGCTGGTGGGTCCAGCCCGGGCGGTAGCGGCGGACGCTGCGTCCTTCCTGCTTTCAGTGCTTTCGCTGCTCTGGATTCGCAGGCCGGAGCCGGAGCCAAAGCCGGCGTCGGATCTAGGCCGCACCGGGTTCCGGTCGGAGATGGGGGAGGGCATCCGATTCGTCTTCGGCAACCCCACCATCTGGAAGATCGCAGGCAGCACGTCGACGGCCAACCTGGGCTCCAACATCTTCTTTGCGGTCTATCTGATCTTCGCCTACCGCGTTTTGCACCTGAGCCCGGGGCTCATCGGCGTCATCTTTGGCGCAGGAGCCGTGGGCGGCCTGCTCGGGGCGTTGAGCGCCTCGTGGATCGCCCGCAGAATAGGTCTCGGCCCGACGTTGTTCTTGTCCATCGTCGTCGAGGGCGTCGGGGTCGCGCTTGTGCCCATGGCCCAATTCGGGTTGGCGGTGCCGCTGCTGTTGGCTGCATCGCTCATAGGCAGCTTCGCCAATCCCGTCTACAACATCAATCAAGTGAGCCTCCGCCAGGCGATCACACCCGACCGCGTGCAGGGCCGGATGAACGCGACAGTGCGAACGGTGATCTGGGGAACGATCCCGATAGGGGCTTTGATCGGCGGCGCGATCGGCAACACATACGGCCTGGTGCCGGCCATGTACACCGGTGTTGCGGTGTCGATCCTGGCCGGCATCTGGATCCTTCTCGGTCCGATTCGGCTCAGCGTTCAGCCCCAGGCGGCATAGCGCCTGCGGATCGCCCGCTCAGTGGATCCCGTAAGCCAGCCGAGTGTTCCTGCGCAAAAGGACGACCAGGATTGGAATTCCGACCAGGACCAGCGACCACAGACCCGAAACCACGACCGCGGTCACCCATCCCCATGGCTTGCGCGCCTTCAGGCCGAAGTAGGCCGCGGAATGCAGGGCGGCGGCGGTGCCCTCGATGAAGAAGACGATGGCCGCATCCAGCACGAGCAGCGTCGTGATGTCTCCCGTGAGGCCCGCTTGCCGGAGGGCATCCTCAAGCTGCTCACGGCCTGCCGGCGCGGCCACGACGGCCGCGAACTGGACCAGCTCGATGAGCCAGAAGACGGCGCCGGCCGCGAACACGAAGGGGAGCCAGCGCAAGCTCGGCATGGGCGCAGGCGCCGCGGAAGGCACAGCCTGGCCGCAGCTTGGACAGAAGCGAAAGGCGGCTTGCAGATCGGTCCCGCACCGAGTACAGCGGCTCACGACCATATCCTCGCCGCCCTCGGCCGGCTACATGTTAATGCTTGACAGTCCCCATATTCGGGGTTATAACTGCCCTCGGGACACAACATGTCGTAGCCCACATCTCAGAAGGTTGAGTCCCACGGCCCAACTCAGGCAGGCGGACAACCCCCATAGGTCGCTCCCTACAACCTAGCACCGGCTCCCCCACCGCCTGCCTGTTTCTTACCTCCCCACCGCGTGGGAAAGCACCTCCCCACCGCGTGGGGAGGTCGGCCCCGCTCGCGCAGCGAGCGCGGCCGGGTGGGGAGCGCAACCCTCCCCACCGCGTGGGGAGGTCGGCCCCGCTCGCGCAGCGAGCGCGGCCGGGTGGGGAGCGCACTCAAGCCCGTTGACTTTTGGGAGGACCTAGACTTGGCCTCCTATGAGCCGCAAGCGAAAAAAGGGTCGAGGCGCCAGGTACCGGCAGCCGGTCAGGGTCGGCGGAACCGGCGCGGGCGGCGCCCAGACCGCGGTCAGCTCGCAGCGCTCGGTCTCGCAGGCCCGCGTGGGCGGCGACCAGGCGATGGTCCGCGCGGTCGAGATGTCGCTGGGCGCCCGCAACCAGATCGTCAAAGGACGCGGGGGACGGATGGTCGTCCAGTCGAACGATCCGGCGATACCGCTCGACCGCGTCCCGTACTTCACGAAGGACCTCGTGCGACTGGTTGTCGTGGGCGCCGCGATGGTCGTCCTGCTGGGCGTCGGTGCCTTCGTCGTCCCGCAAATCGTCGGGTAGTCCGCGCCGAGCTACCGACCAACGCTAAATCGTGGACATGTCGCGGGCCTGAAGACTAGAGTTTCCGCGCCATGACGATGCGAACCAGCGCCTCAGGGCAGCAGGCGCTCAAGCACACCCTGCGCCGGCGAAAGCTGGCGGCTGTAGATCACAAGCACCCGGTCAACGTCCTCCACCACGAGGAAGCCACCTTCGGCGAGATGCTGGCCGATCGGATCGCAGCCGGCATCGGCTCGTGGATATTTCTGATCATCCAGACTGGCGCCGTCATTTGCTGGGTCACCTTCAACGTCATCGGGTTCATCAAACACTGGGATCCCTTCCCGTTCATCCTCTTGAACCTGCTCTTCAGCGTGCAGGCGGCGTACACGGGACCCGTCCTCTTGCTGGCCGGCAACCGCCAGGCACAAAAGGACCGCCTCACGCTCGAGCACGCAGCGGAAGAGGCCGAGAAGGCGGATGACCAGAACGTCCAGATCCTCAAAGCAATCAAAGAGAACACGGACGTGACCGTTCAGATCCTTCAGAACGTCGAGGCACTGGTCTCCGACCATATGGCGGCTGACGCCAGGAACGTCTCGCAGCAGGGGGCCTAGCCGAACTTCACCTAGCCGCCCTCCCCGAGGCCATACACTCAGTCCGTGCGCGTGATCCTGTTCACAGGCAAGGGCGGCGTGGGCAAGACCTCGGTTGCGGCTGCCACCGCCGTCCACTGCGCACGAAGCGGTTATCGCACCGTGGTCATGAGCACGGATCCGGCGCACTCTCTCGGCGATTCGTTCGACGTCGAGCTCGGCTCAGACCTGACCCCCATCTACAAGAACCTCTGGGCTCACGAGGTCTCCTCCCTGCACGAGATGCAGCGCCATTGGGAAAAGCTGCACGAGTACGCGGTCGAGGTTTTCTCCACCCAGGGTCTTGATGAGGTGGTGGCGGACGAGGTCGCGAACCCTCCAGGAATGGACGAGGTCGCCTCCCTGATGTGGATCAAGCACTACGCGCAGCGCGATGAGCACGATGTGCTGATCGTGGACTGCGCTCCCACCGGGGAGACGCTGCAGCTCCTGACCTTCCCCGACGCCGCCAAATGGTGGCTCGACAAGATCTATCCCTGGGAGCGGCGCGCGATGAAGGTCGCCCGCCCCGTGCTGCAGCCCATGATGGGCATACCACTCCCGTCGGACGAGGTCTACGCCTCCCTGAAGGACCTCCTGCTCGATCTTGGCGGCATGCGCAAGGTGCTGACCGACCCCGCCACCACCACTGTCCGAATCGTGCTCAACCTGGAGAAGATGGTGGTCAAAGAGGCCAAGCGTGCCTTCAGCTACCTGAGCCTCTTCGGCTACGTGACCGACGCCGTCATCGTCAACCGGCTGCTGCCCGGCGAGCTTCACGACGAGCTGTTCAAGAAGTGGCAGCGGATTCACCGCCGCTACCAGGCCGAGGTCGAGCAGTCCTTTGCCGGGATTCCGATCCTCAACGTGCCGCTCTTCGATCGGGAGGTTGTCGGGGACAGGATGCTGCAGCGCATGGCTCGGGCGACCTACGGCGACCGCGACCCGGCCGAGCATTTCGCGCACTCGAACCCGCAGCGAATCGACAAGGACGGAACCGATTACGTCCTGTCGCTCAAGGTGCCATTCGTCGACCGATCCGCCGTGGACCTGAGCCGGCGTAACGGCGAGCTCTACGTGACCGTCGGCAACTACCGCCGCGAGATCTCGCTGCCTCGCGTCCTCGCCAAGAGGGAGACGGCCGGCGCAACCATCAAGGATGGAGAGCTGCGGGTGCGCTTTGCCCGGCCCGTACCCAAGCGCTCGTGAGCCGCGACGGCGAGCGCCTGATCGAGCTCATCAACGAGCTTGGATCGCGCGTCAGCCAGGTCCTCACTGACATGGTGCCGCCCAAAGCGCAGGTGCACCTGCTGAACGCCCAGCGTGAGCTCATCACCGCGCTGATGCTGATCTACGAACACCGCGTGACGGACACCACCCCGGGTCGCGCGCGCCGGCAGGCAGCCGCGCCGCGCAGGCCCTCGCCACGACGCCGGCCCCCGCGGCGAGCGGGCAAAATCCCGATCGAGTGAGAACGCTTTGACCTCACTCGGCGCCTTCCTCCTGACGGCGCTGATGCTGGTGCCTGCCCTGCTCGTCGCGATCCCGGTGCACGAGATGGGGCATGCCGCGGCCGCCTACTTCCAGGGCGATCGCTCCGTCCGCTACTTCGGGTATTTCAGCCTCGACCCACGCCGGTTTCTCGAGGTCACAGGAGTGATCGCCGTGTTCATCGCGTTGGTCGGCTGGGGCAAGCGCGTCCCGGTGCAGCCCAACCGCATCAGCACCGCGCGACAGCGCCTCATACATCAGCTCGGCGGCCCGGTTGCGAACCTTGGCGCCGCGATCGTGTTCGGATTGGTCCTCCGTGGGCTTTTCGGAGCGGGCATCCGGCCCGACCTGGCGCTGTCGCCATCTCTGCTCGCGTTCGCGGTCTACGCGATCGTCTTCTTGAACCTGTCCATGTTTGCGTTCCAGCTCCTGCCGATCCCGGGGCTGGACGGATGGGACGTGATCGAGACGCTGTTTCGCTCTCGAAATCCTCGCTTCTTCTACAACGTCTCGGTGCGCCGGCGCGAGATCTGGGTGGGAGCGATTCTCGTCGTCGTCATCGGCTCCTTCCTTGGCGTGCCTGTGCTCAGTGTGGTGATGTCGCCCCTATACACGCCGGCCAGCCTAATCTCTGTGGGGCAATGCATCGGCTACGGAGTTCCAGGATTCAACCGCCTGCATCCCTGCCTGCTGTAGGCACGCTGGCCAACCAGCCGGACTACGCGGCGCTGGCCAAGGAGTTTGGGCGGGTCCGCGTCGTGGAAGCGATTCGCGAGCAGATCGCCGCCGAGCGCGAGGGCGAGGTCCTGAGCGACTCCGACCGCACTCAACACGTCGCGCGCCGGCTTCGCGAAGAGTCCGCGCCGCGGTTGCGCCGGGTCATCAACGCCAGCGGCGTGATCCTGCACACAAACCTCGGCCGCGCACCGCTTTCTCGCGCTGCCACAGATGCCCTCACCGTCGCCGCTGCGTACAGCAACCTGGAGATGAACCTGGATACCGGCCGTCGCGGCGAGCGCGCAGATCTCCTCTCTGGGCCACTCAAGGCGCTCTTTGGGTGCGATGCGGCGCTGGTCGTCAACAACAACGCCGCCGCCGTGCTGCTGGTGCTGACGGCCCTCTGCAAGGGCCGGGAGGTGATCATCTCCCGCGGCCAGCTGGTCGAGATCGGCGGGTCGTTCCGCATGCCCGATGTCATGCGCATGTCGGGTGCGCGAATGGTCGAGGTCGGCACGACGAATCGCACGCGAGCCGCCGACTATGAGGAGTCGATCACCTCGCGGACCGCCGCGCTGCTGCGCGTCCACACCTCCAATTTCCGAGTCTCCGGCTTCACCGAGTCGGCCACGCCTGGCGAGATGGCCGAGGTTGCGCGGCGCCACGACCTCCTCCTCATCGACGATCTCGGCAGTGGGGCCATCGAAGCGATCGCCGACGAGCCTACCGTCGCCGACTCGCTCCACCATTGCGACCTCGTCACCTTCTCGGGGGACAAGCTCATCGGCGGCCCGCAGGCGGGGATCGTGCTGGCCCGAGGAGAGAAAGGGGCGGCGGCCATCCGCAGGCTCGCGCGGCACCCGCTGGCCCGGGCCGTGCGCATCGACAAGCTCAGCCTTGCGGCCCTCGAGGCGACTCTCCTCCAGCGCCTCGCCGGCCGGCTCGACGAGATTCCGGTCGAGCGCATGCTGCGCGCTCCCGTTGGCGAGGTCCGCCGCCGCGCCGGACTTTGGTCGGTGAAGCTCGAGGAGCGCGGCGTTCGGACAAGACTCGTCGAAGGTCAGTCCGCGGTGGGTGGGGGCTCCCTCCCGGAGCACGGCCTGCCGACTGTGCTGGTGGCGATCGAAGGCCGCGCATCGCGCCTGGCCGAGGCGCTCCGGCGGGGCGACCCGCCCGTGATCGCGCGCATCGATAACGATGCCTGCTCACTCGACCCGCGAACGGTCTTGAGAGGCGAGGACGAGCAGCTGATCGACGCCGTGGAGGCGGCGGCGAAGAGGCTCTCGCGTTGATCGTCGGCACCTCGGGGCACATCGACCACGGCAAGTCGACGCTCGTCACCGCGCTGACCGGCATCGACCCCGACCGCCTGGCGGAGGAAAAGCGGCGGGGGATGACGATCGACCTCGGCTTCGCGCACATGCTTTTGCCCAGCGGCCGTCAGATCGGAATCGTGGACGTGCCCGGGCATGCACGTTTCATACGCAACATGCTGGCCGGCGCCCACGGGATCGATGCCGTGCTCCTGGTCGTCGCCGCGGATGAGGGCGTGATGCCACAGACGAGGGAGCATCTCGAGATCGTCGACCTGCTTGAGGTGCGCCGCGGCCTGGTGGTCCTGACCAAGGTCGACCTGGTCGATGCTGCGTGGCGCGAGCTGGTCGAGGCCGAGGTGGCGGCGACCGTGAAGGGGACGGCCCTGGAAGGCGCGGCGGCGATTGGCGTCTCGGTGCTGACGGGAGTGGGGCTGGCCGAGCTGGTCGCTGGGCTGGATGCGCTGCTGAGCAGCGTGGAGCCGCGCGCTGATCTCGGGCGGCCACGATTGCCGATCGACCGCGTCTTCACGATGACCGGCTTCGGGACCGTGGTCACGGGGACGCTCGTGGACGGGGGTCTCGAGGTGGGGGACGAGCTCGAGATCATCCCAGTGGGCCGGATGGTCCGAGTGCGCGGACTGCAGCAGCACAACCAACCGGTAAACAAGGCGGCACCCGGAAACCGGGTTGCGGCCAATCTCATAGGGGTCGAAAAGAGCCAGCTTACGCGAGGCGACGTGCTCGCGCGGCCGGGAAGCGTACCGACGACGAACCGTGTCGACGCTCTGGTGCGTGTGGTCGAATCCGCTCCCCGGGACCTACGTCACGGGGCTGAGCTTCTCCTCCACACCGGCACGACCGAGGTCGGATGCCGCGCCATCCTGCTTGAGGGCGACGCCATCCAGCCCGGACACCATGGCTGGGCCCAGCTGTATCTGGAGCGTCCGATCGCCGCCGCGGCGGAGGATCGCTTCGTCCTGCGGATACCGAGCCCTGCGGCCACGGTCGCGGGCGGCCGGTTCGCGGACGTGGCGCCGCGCAAGCATCCGCGCCATGACGCTGCAGCGCGTGAATCGCTCGAGCGGCGCGCGGCCGGCGACGTGCTGCAGGAGGAGCTGCGCAAGTACCCGCGTGGAGTCACAGTCCCGGCTCTGCTCAAAGCGACCACGGTTACGAGCGCAGACCTTTCGAAGCTGAGCGCTCGGCGGGTGGGCGAGTGGCTCTTTGCCCAGGAGGCATGGGATGCGATCGCGGACCGGGCGCGCGGCGAGCTCGCCGCTTACCACGCGGCGCATCCGCTTCGCAGCGGCATGGCGCGCGAAGAGCTGAGAAGCCGGCTCGGGCTACCTCCGGGTTCGTTTCCAGAGGTGGTTCGTGGGCTCGCCGAGGAGGGCCGGCTCGAGGAGAGAGACGGGGAGCTGGCGCTGCCCGCGCATCGAGTTGAGATCCAGGCCGCGGACGGGCCGGCTGCGCAACTGCTCGAACTGCTTGCCCGCGAGCCGTTCGCGCCGCCGTCACTGCCCGAGGCCATGAAGCTGACTGGAGCAGGCCTCGAGCTGGTGCGCGCGCTCGCCCAGCGCGGCGACATCGTGCGCGTGAGCGATGAGACCGCGTTCACTCGCGAGGCGTACGAGGCCGCGGTCCTCGCGGTCAAGGAGCTGATCGCCAGCGGGGGATCGGTCAGCGTCGCTCAGCTGCGCGATCGGTTGGGCGCCAGCCGCCGGCCGGTGCTGGCCCTGCTGGAGCATCTCGACGCGGCCAAGGTGACGCGCCGCGTCGGCGATGTCCGACTCCTCAGGTAACCTTCCGCCCAATGCGCATCGCGGAGCTCCTGGGACGCGGCCGGCCCACTATCTCATTCGAATTCATGGCGCCTCGAGATGAGGCCGAGGTCGACGTCCTCGAGCGCACGATCGCCGCGCTGGCCGGGCATGCTCCGGATTGGGTCTCGGTGACATACCGCCTGCGCACCGGTCAGAAGACCCTCGAGCTTGTGACCAGAATCAAGCGGCAGTACCACATCGAGGCGATGGCCCACCTCACCTGCGCCAACGCTCGCGATGAGACGCGCCGGATCTTGAACTGGATGGAGCGCGAGGGTGTCGCCAACGTGCTGGCGCTGCGCGGCGACCCGGCAATCGAAGGCGAGCCGTTCCAACCTGTCGACCCCGGCCTTGCGCACGGCAGCGACCTTGTCGCATTCGTTCGCCGGAGCGGCTATCGGCTGGGGATCGGCGCCGCCTGCAGCGCCGAGAAGCACCCGGAGAGTCCCGACCTCGAGCACGAGTTTCGCTACATGCAGCTCAAAGTGGAAGCGGGCGCTGACTTCCTGATCACGCAGCTCTTCTTCGACAACAGGCACTATTTCGACCTCGTCGCGCGGGCGAGAGAGGCCGGCATCCGCGTCCCCATCGTCCCCGGGCTGATGCCCGTCCCGAGCCGGCGTTCGCTGAATTACATGACCGCGATGTCGGGCGCCACCGTGCCGCCGTCGCTCCAGCGCCTGATCGACGAGCAGCCCGACGACGATGCCATTCGCAAAGTCGGCGTGCAGCACTGCATCGCCCAGTGCGCAGAGCTGATCGCGGCGGGCGTGCCCGGCCTGCACTTCTACACGTTCAACCGCGCGCGAGCGCCAATCGAGATCCTCTCCGCCTTGCGCGGCCAGCAGCTGCTCGCCTCGTAGCGCTTCGCGACCATTAACCTAGCGAGGAAATGCTGGCCGGAATCGACCTCGGCGGGACGCAGGTGCGCGTGGCGCTGGCGCGCTCGGATGGAAACCTGCTCACGAGCATCAAGACCAAGACCGCGCTGTTGAAGAGCCCGCAGGGAATGGTGGACTGGGCGGCGGGGGAGATCGAGCGCCATCGCGGCAGGGAGAAGGTGCGCAGCATCACGATCGCGGCACCCGGCCCCATCGACGTCATGCGGGGCGTGCTCGTCAACCCGCCCAACCTTCCTTGGCAGAACGTCCCGCTGGCCGCGATGCTCAGCCGCGCCACCGGCGCCAAGGTGCAGCTGGCCAACGATGCCGACATGGCGGGGCTGGGGGAGTTCCACCGCGGCGCCGGCCGAGGCACTCGCAACATGGTCTACATCACCTGGTCCACCGGAGTCGGCGGCGGCTTGATCATCGACGGCAAGCTGCACCGCGGCGGGCACGGAACAGCCGGCGAGATCGGTCACATGATCATCGACCCCAACGGCCCGCTCGACAACTGCGGCCAGCGCGGCTGCCTCGAAGCGTTCATCGGTGGCGCGAACCTCGCGCGTGAGACGGGGTACACCGCGGCCGAGCTGTTCGACGCGGCCGCGCGTGGAGACCGGCACGCGCACATGGTGGTCGAGCGAGCCGCGCGCTACATGGGGATGGCGCTGATCAGCCTGTCCAACCTGCTCGACCCCGAGATGTTCGTTATCGGCGGCGGCGTTTCGCATTCCTGGAAGCTGGTGCAGCCGACCATGGTCGAGGTGCTGCGCTCGTCGCCGTTCATCAAACTCGATTCGTGAGCGAGCAGCACAGGAGCTGAGCCCGGAGATGGGCCGCATGGGCGCCGAAGATCCGTCGAGGGCTTTTCCGGCCGAGCCTCTAGAGGATCAGGAGCTTTTGAGGCTCCTGAAGCAGGCCGCCTCGGAGCTTGGCGCGCGCGCCTGGATGGTGGGCGGTTACGTCCGCGACCGGCTGCTCGGCCGCCCACACCCGGACATGGACATCGTCGTCGAGGGCGGGTTGGGATTCGAGCTTGCGCGACGGTTCGCTCGCCTCGCCGGCGCCGGCGAACCGGTGATCTTCGAGCGTTTCGGCACGGCCCAGGTCACGCTGCCGGGGCACCTGGTCGAGTTCGTGTCAGCTCGCCGCGAGTCATACAGCCCCGATTCGCGCAAGCCTCTGACTCAGGACGCCACTCTCGACGAGGACCTCCGCCGTCGCGATTTCACGGTCAACGCGCTGCTTATGGACTTCGACGGCAACGTCCACGACCCCCTGGGCAAGGGACTGGCCGATCTCGAGGCGAAGGTCCTGCGCACGCCCGCCGATCCAGAGCGAACGTTCAGCGACGACCCGCTCCGGATGCTGCGGGCGATCCGCTTTGCCGCCCAGCTGGGGTTCGAGCTCGCCCCCGAACTGCTGCCGGCGATGCGCAAGATGCGCGACCGCGTTGGGCCCCCGGCGCTCTCCGTCGAACGCGTTTCCGACGAGCTCCGGAAGATGCTGCTCTCCGACCGGCCCAGCCTGGCGCTGGAGCTTTTCGACCAGGGCGGATTGCTCGACCTGGTCCTGCCCGAGGTCGCTGCGTGCAAGGGCGTCCAGCAGGGCGGTTATCACACCCACGACGTCTATGGGCACACCTTGCTGACTGTGTCCATGACTCCGCCCGACCCCGTCGTGCGTTTTGGCGCGCTCCTTCACGACGTTGGCAAGCCGCGCACAGCGGCCCCTGACGGGTCGTTCGTCGGGCATGAGGTCGTCGGCGCAGAGATGGCCAAAGCGATCCTGGAGCGGCTGCGCTTTGCGCTGAAGGAGATCGAGGCGGTGGTCACTCTCGTCCGCCTGCACCTGCGGCCGGTGTACTACGGTCCGGAGTGGTCGGACGGTGCAGTTCGCCGTCTGGCGCGGGACGCGGGCTCTCAGCTCGACCGGCTGCTCGCCCTCGCACGCGCCGACCTCGGGGCATCGGCTTATCCCCATCCCGAAAAGATCGACGAGCTGCAGGCCAGGCTGGACAGCGTCCGAGCAGAGCAGCCCTCTCGGATGGCGGCACCGGTGGACGGCGAGGACATCATGCGCATCCGGAGCATCCCGCCCGGGCCTGAGGTCGGCAGGATGAAAGAGAGGCTGAACGAGCTGGTCATCGACGGCGTGATCCCACCCACGCGCGAGGCTGTCATCACCTACCTGGAAGCCCACCCCGACCTCTGACTCCCACGCCGGCCGGTTGCCGCTATCCTCGATAGGATGGGTGGCACCCGAGGGGTTGGGGCAAAAGGGAGGAGGCATGACCGAGACGAGCGTTGAAACACTGGCGGCTCCGGCTACCAATGGGGAGTCCGAACCCCTCGCGTTAGAGTCCAGATCGACGGTGCTGGCGCGCGACGATTCGCTGACCGGCAAGCTGCAGGTCAGAAGCGGCGGACAGCTCCTGGGCAAGGTCAACGGCCAGGTCGAGTGCGACGGCGATCTCTTGATCGGGCCGGAAGCGCACGTCGAGGGCGACATCCGCAGCGAACGGGTCACGATCGCAGGCTTCGTCCGCGGCAACATCACCGCCACCAGCCGGCTCAAGATCGCGAGCACGGGACGGCTCGAGGGCGACGCCAGGGTTGGGGCGCTGGTGGTCCTGGAGGGCGGGGTCCATCTCGGCGTGATCAGGGTGCATCCGGAGGGTGTGCCGGAAGCCAAGGACACCGCGATCGTCGACTCGACGGCGCGACCAGCGGTAATGACGCTGAAAACGCTTCCGAACCCAGTCGGCCGGGTGAGAAAGTTCTGGGGTGAGTTCTTCTAGGCGAGGATCCGCGAAGCGAGCCGGCCGCGCCCAAGCCAAACCGGCCAAAGCATCGGCCAAGGGCAATGCGCGTCGCGAATCGAGCCCGCCGCCGAGAACGCCGCCACCGCCGCCGCGGCCCAAGCCGGGCATCCGGCTCCCGGGCCCGGCGTCCTCGAGGCTGACGATCAAGCGTGGACCACCTGGGGCGCCGCGCCCGCTTCTGATGCTGTCCACCAAGCCCAGGCCGAGCGGGCCGCGCCGGCTGAGCGAGGTCGAGCTCGACGAGGACGAGGTTCTGATCGACGGCTTCGACGCCACCCTGGACGGAGTCAAGGTTCGGATCACGGCCGTCCTCGAGCGGACGTGCGTGTACGTCGACCGGTCTGGTGATCGCCGCCTCGCGCGGAAGAAGGATCTGTGGGTGGAGGCGGACAAGCTTCCGATTCGCCGCCGCGGTCTCGGCTAAGCTACCGCCCGCGATGCGAGCGGTGAGGGAAACGTGATCGAGCCGAAGATCAATCGCAACCTGGCTCTCGAGCTGCTGCGCGTGACCGAGGCTGGGGCCCTGGCGGCGGCCCCGCTCCAGGGCCGGGGCGACAAGGACGCGGCCGATTCGAGGGCGGTTGAGGCCATGCGCAGCGCGCTGGCCGCGGTCGACATGAGGGGCACGGTGGTCATCGGCGAGGGGGAGAAGGACGAGGCGCCGATGCTGTATTTCGGCGAGCAGATCGGCAACGGCCTCGAGCCCGAGGTGGACGTCGCCATTGATCCGATCGAAGGCACAAGCCTCACGGCTTCAGGCCTGCCGGGAGCGATCTCAGTCGTCGCGCTGGCCGAGCGCGGCTCGATGTTCACGACGCATGTGCCTTATATGGAGAAGCTGGTGGTCGGGCGCCGGGCCCACGGTGTCATCGACCTCGAGATGCCGGTGGAGTGGAACCTCCGGCGGATTGCGAAGGCCGAGGGCCTGCCCCCGCAAGAGCTGACCGTCGTCGTCCTCGAGCGCGAGCGGAACCAGGACATCGTGGCCCAGATCCGAGACGTCGGAGCTCGCATCAAGCTGATCACCGCTGGCGATGTGGCGGGTGCCCTGGAGGCGGCGCTCGAGACCAGGTCGGGCATCCACTGCATGATGGGCTCGGGCGGGGCGACCGAGGGCGTTCTCGCTGCGTGCGCGATCAAGACCATCGGCGGGGACATGCAGGCCAAGCTCTACTTCCGCAACGAGGACGAACGGGCCGCGGCGATCAAGGAGGGTCACGACCCCGACCAGGTGCTTTCGCTGGACGACCTGTGCTCGGGCGACGACATCTTCTTCGCGGCCACTGGCATCACCTCCGGTGAGCTGCTGAAAGGCGTCCGCTACGAGGACGTGTATGCGTACACACAATCGATGGTTTTGCGCTCCGCTTCAGGCACGATGCGCATCGTGGATGCCTATCACCCCATCGACAAGCTGAGAGACAAGGGCCTGCTGCCGGAGCAGGTCGCCGCCAACTGAGCGCCACCGAGGCGGGGCAGTTCCTCGCCGCAGCGGGTAAGACCTTCACCAAGCCGCAGTGGGAGTGGATCGCCACCGCCCGCATCCTCACCCGTCAGCGGCCGTCGACGGCCGAGGTGGAAAAGGTCCTGGATGGGCTCCTATCGGGCGCGGATCAATCCATGGTGAACGCGTTCACGAGCGGGTTCCGTGTCACGCAAATCAAGGGGTCGATCAGCCAGCACGTTCCTGAGCCCGTGGCGGCGATGGCGCTCGAGTCGGCCCAGGTCGTGGCCCTGGCGATCCTGGTTCGGGAACAGATGGACCCGGCGCAGTTCGCCGCCGTCTACAGGCCGTTCGCGACCGTGCTGCCAGGTCCGGGATACCAGCGGCCCCCTTCCGTCGACCGTCAGATCGCCGCGTTCATCGCCCGGCTGCCGACCCTTTCGGGCCCTGTCGAGGCCGAGGTGTCGGCGGTGGCGAGGGTGCTGAGCGAGCCGACCCGCCCGGCCGGCCCCACCGGCGCTGCGGTCGGGGCGATGACCCCGCCGCCGGCGTTCGACCCCTCAGGGCACTACACGACGGCCTGGAAGGCGGTTATCGACACCGCGAACAAGGCTGGGCGCACGATGGCCTTCCGCGCCGCGCAGGATGGTGCTGAGATGGCCGCGCCCCACGACGGGTCGGGGATCGTCGGCTACGCCGGCGTCGCGGCGGGCGGGATCTTCATGCGCGACCTGCTGCCGATCGAGCAGGTGCTGCTGCTCTACGAGCCTTTCGCGGCCGCGTTCCCGTACGAGTCGCTGCAGTAGCGCGGCCCTGCGCGGAAACCGAATTCGGCGCTTTTGGCGCCAGAAGTGCGAAATGCGCCATCTGGGTACGCGCGTTTGGCGCCAAAAGTGCGATATGCGCGAGGCAGGGCGACATTTGATTCTGCGCTTCCGTGCGGGGAGAACCAACCCCTTGACACCCGTCGGAGAACGGGGCAAGCTGGACTCAATTCGTTCGCCGTCGGGTCCATCGACAGCTCACGCAAAGGTTGGCCTCCACAAGTAGGCAACGGCCGTAAAGCGGCGCAGAAACCAAAAGCGTGTCACCCGATGGAATCCGGCCGAGGCGGTGTCCGCTGCAGGCGCCGCCTCGCTTTTTGTGTCTGAGCAGGCGCGAGCCCAAGCCTCATTAGCTACATTCGCGTCCGTGGTCGGGACAATCTCCCTCGCACGGGCCCTTGAAAACCGCCGTTTTCGGACCGTGCTGCTGGTGATGGCGGCGCTGCCGATCGCAGGCGCATACCTGTGGCGGTCGCTCGTGCTTCCAATCCTCGCCGGCGGCCTGCCCGCCGACTTCAGCGCCAACTACATGTCGGCGGCCGCCAAGATCGCCGCGGGCCACGACCCATACGACCTGTGCATCATCCAGGGCTGCGCCCAGACGCCCGGCACGTTCACGCCACTGCCACTCGCGGGCGCTCAATACGTGACGCCGCCCCCCGTGGCGTGGATGCTCCAACCGTTGGTCGGCGCGGACCCGCGTGTCCAGCTCGCGGTCGTGATCGGCGTGCTGCAGCTTTCGATGCTGGTGTTCATCTGGTGCTCGCTGCGGGCGCTCCAGGTGCGGGATTGGCACCTGGGTGTCCTGCTGGTGCTGGTGGCGATCGCGTTCGAGCCTGTCGCCGGCAACTTCGACGAGGGCCAGGTGAACCTGGTCCTGCTCGCGCTGGGAGGAGTCTGGATGCTGGCGTGGGCGCTGGGCGACCGCTGGTGGGGTGGCGCTGCACTCGGAGCGGCCGTCGCGATCAAGCTGCTGCAAGCCCCTCTCGGGCTGCTGCTGCTGTGGGGCAGACGCTGGCGGATGCTGGCGGCGGCAGCTGTGACCGGGGCCGCTCTCTGGCTGCTGGCCGTGCCTCAGTACCTGCCCGAGTATCTGCTCAAGGTGGCGCCCGTGCTGGCCGCGGGGACCGGGCTGTTCGAGAACCACTCGCCGGGCGGTACGGTGGCGCGCCTGCTGGATCCAGCCACGTTTCTGGGCGTGGCCCGCAACACGAGCCCGGCGGCGCGGCTGATCACCGCGGCCATCGCCCTGATCGTGCTCGCCATCACGTTCTGGGTGCTGCGAAGGCCTCGATCAGACCGGACGGGTCGTGCGCTCGAGGCGGCCGCGATGGTGGCCGCCGGCCCGCTCATCGCCAGCTATTCATGGGGCACTCACCTGGTGCTCCTGCTCTTGCCGATGCTCGTCCTTGTGGCCTGGGCGGTTCGTCAGCCGGACTGGACTGTGCTCGGATTGGTTGCTGCGGGCTGGGTCCTGATCGGCCCCGCGCACAACTGGTTCCAGACGCTGCTGGTCTCGGGCTATCCGAACATGCTCGTGCTGCGCGCGATGGCGGAGTTTGGCTTCGTCGGCATCGCCGCCATCTGGGTCGCGAGCCTGGTCGCAGTGCGGCGGGAGACCTCAGCGCACCGACTTGATGCGGCTCACGAAAACCGTCCCCAGCACGAAAAAGACGATCGCGCTCGCGAAGACAGCCCGGTAGCCGGAGTTGGGCGATAGCGAGTTGAAGTAATCCAGCAGGTAGCCCCCGATCGCGGGGGCGATGGTCTGGGGGAGCGTCTGGGCCACGTGAAACAGGCCCATGTCCTTGGCGGACTTCGAGCGGTCTGGCAGCGTGTCGCACGCGAGGGCCCAATCGACCGCGTAGTACAGGCCGTAGCCCAGCCCGTAAACGACCCCGAGGGCGATCACAAGCGGGGTGAGTGGAGGGTACAGCGCGATGAAGACCACCGCCACGAGGCTCTGGGCGGCGCCGCTCAGGTAGACGAAGATCTTTCGGCCAAGACGGTCTGAGATCATCCCGCCGGTGATCCCAAACGGGATCGCGGCCACGAATACGATGCCGAGCCAGTTCGACGTGAACTGGTCTGCGTTGTCGACTCGCACGATGTCGTGGAAGAACGGAGAGAGGTAATAAGCCACGATCGTGATGGCGGCGGTGACCATGAGGCGGGTGAAGATCACCCAGCCGAAGTCGCCGGTCCAGATCGGTGAGATGAACTTTCGTACCGACTCCAACAGCGGGCTGCTCGGCCCACGCTCGACGCGGGTCATACCCTCCCCGCGCGACGCGATCAGGGCGGGGATCATCGTGAGAACGGTGATCAAGCCGATCACCGCGTAAGCCCACGTGAGCTGGTGGGCTCCGGCGAGAACCGAGGTGGTGAGAACGCCGGCCAGGCCTCCGCCCTGGTTCATCGCCGCGAGATAGCCGCTGGCTTTGCCGAACTCGTGGTTGGGGACCACGTCCGGGATCACGCCCGCGTACGCTGCGCCCGCTGCATTGGCGAAGAACTGGATCCACAGATATCCGACGAAGAGCTGTGCGTAGCTCTGGGCGGTCATCATGATCCCCAGCCCGACCAGGTTCAGGATCGTGCCGGCGAAGATGATCGGGCGCCGTCGACCCCAGGGCGTGTAGAGGTAATCGGAGAGGTAGCCCACAAGCGGCGGCACGGCGACCGCGAAGATGGCGCCGACGCCGACCATGTTCCCGAGCGCGGAGCCATAGTGCTCGTGAGGGACCAGCCCGCGAAGCTGGCTCTGGATGAGCACGAAGCCGATCGGCAGCCAGTGGAAGTTGAAGCCGAACCACAGGCTCGCGAGCGCCGCGTGCTTGAGGTTCCCAAAACGGGCGTGGGGCGCCACCGCCGTCACTGCCGACATCTGGGAGAAGGCTAAGTTAAGTAGCTTTTGCTGTCAGCCGAAAAGCGGTAGGCTTTGTCGGCCCCCATGCATCCTGTCCTTTCGCGCGCCAAAGAGGTTTTGGTCGAGGTGCCACGGCACGGCAAGCTCGCGTACTGCTTGCTGCGCGACGAACGGGTTCCGGCTGCCCCCAAGGCGCTGCTGCTCGGCGCCCTGGCGGTGATAGTGAGCCCGCTCGACTTTCCAATGTGGGTGCCGCTCCTGGGCGAGCTCGACGTGCTTGCTCTTGCGGTGCTGGCCGTGAAGACGTTCATCGAGGCCTGCCCAGAGGACATCCGGCGCGAGCACGAGGCGGCGTTGAAGGCACAGAACAGCGTTTTCGATCGCGACTTCCACGACACGGTGGCCGCGGCACGCGACGGGACGGGGCGGCTCGTGAACCGTCTTCGCGCGCGCCTGGCGGGTCGCGACGAGTATCAAGCGGTATCGGAGGGCTAGGTAAAAGTGCGGGTGATGCTGACCAAGGATGTCGAGAACGTCGGCAAGGCCGGCGACGTCAAAGAGGTGACGGACGGATACGGCCGCAACTACCTCCTGCCGCGCAAGCTGGCGGTGGCGGCGCACAAGGGCGTCGATGCCGAAGCCAAGCGGCTCCGTGAGGCCGCCGTCAAGCGCGAGACGAAGGACCGGGTGGACGCGCAGGCGCTGGCGGACGAGATCGACAACAAGACGGTGGTGGTGCGATTGAAGGTGGGCGCGGAAGACAAAGCTTTCGGCTCGATCACCAACCAGGACGTCGCCGCCGCTCTCAAGGCACAGCATCGGGTGGAGATCGACCGGCACAAGATCGACATGAAAGAGCCGATCAAGACGCTCGGAGAGCACCAGGTGTCGTTAAAGCTCCACCGCGACGTGGCCGCCCACGTCAACGTGATCGTCACCCAGGACCGATAGGGCCGCTTTTCCATGGCGACGATCGCGCTCGCACCCGGAAGGGTGCCACCACACGACCTCGATGCCGAGATGTCCGTGCTCGGCTCCATCCTTCTCGACCCGCTATCGATCGCAAAGGTCCTCCAGTTCCTCCACCCTGAGGACTTCTATCGGGAGAACAACGGGCAGATCTACCGTGCCTCTCTGGATCTGTTCGCCGCGGGCGAACCCATCGACAACGTCACGCTGGCCGCCCAGCTGCAGACCATGGGGATGCTCGACCGCGTGGGTGGGCGAGCCCAGCTGGCGTCGATGCAGAGCGCGGTGCCGACCGCGGCCAACATCGAGTACTACGGCCGGATCGTCAAGGAGAAGGCGTACAAGCGCCGGCTGATCTCGGCGGGGGCGAATGTCGCGGGTCTTGGCTATGACGACGGGGTCGAGGCGGAGGACGCGATCAACCAGGCGCAGTCGATGGTGTTCGGCGTCGCCGACGACCGCGACCAGCGCGAGCTGGCAAAGCTCTACGACCTGCTCGGGCCGGCGATGGAGCGGATCTCGCTGCAGATGGAGAGCGGGCAGGGGGTGGTCGGCGTGCCGTCGGGGTTCCACGACCTCGACCGCATGACCGGTGGGTTCAAGGACTCGGACCTGATCATCGTGGCGGGGCGCCCGGCCATGGGCAAGTCGTCCCTGGCATTGAACATCGCCTTGCACTCGGCCCTCGAAACCAAGAAGGCAATCGCAATCTTTAGCCTCGAGATGTCCAAGGAGCAGCTCACTGAACGACTGCTCACAGAGCAGGCCCAGATCGACGCCCAACGAATGCACCGAGGCCTCCTGACTGAGGCCGAGTTCGACCGAGTTTCTAACGCTCTTGGGCCACTGGGCGAGGCGAACATCTACATCGATGACACGCCGGTCATGGATGAGCTCACGCTTCAGTTGAAAGCCCGTCAGGCCAAGTTGCGCCACGGCATCGACATGATCGTGATCGACTACCTCCAACTCATGCACGGTCGGTCACGTGGCGATGAGAACCGGGTGCAAGAGGTGTCATCAATTTCGAGGGCGCTCAAGGGATTGGCCCGTGAGCTGCGGGTTCCCGTGATCGCGATCTCGCAGCTCAGCCGCGCGCCGGAGCAGCGCCCTGACAAGCGCCCGATCCTGAGCGATCTTCGCGAGTCAGGCTGCCTTGCAGGTGACACGCCAATTTACCTGCCTGACAGCGGTCAATACATTCCAATCAGGGACCTGGTCGGCAGGAGCGGCTTCCGGGTGCTGGCCCTGGATCAAGGCTGGTGGCGCATGCAGGCCAAGACTGTTACTAAAGCCTTTGCAACTGGCACCAAACCGGTAATCAAGATGACCACCCAACTCGGAAGGTCGATCAGGGCAACACGGAATCACAAGTTCTTGACGATGGAGGGCTGGCGTCGTCTGGATGAACTAAAGACGGGTGACCGCATTGCGCTGCCGCGCGTTCTGCAGGGTCCTGAGAGCGACACGATGAGTCATGCGGAGCTTGGACTGCTCGGTCATCTGATCGGCGACGGATGCACGCTGCCCACCCATGCAATTCAGTACACGACCAAGGATCCGATCCTCGCCGACATGGTGGCAAACCTCGCCACTGAGGTCTTCGGGGACAGAGTCAAACCCCGCGTGCATCCCGAGCGCTCATGGATCCAGGTCTACTTGCCACCTACGCGACATCTCACCCACGGAGTCCACAACCCTGTGCGGATTTGGTTGGAGGAGCTTGGGGCTTTCGGCCGGCGTTCGTACGAGAAGCGTGTGCCGGCGAAGGTATTTAGGCAGTCTGCCTTGGGGATCGCACTGTTCTTGCGCCACCTATGGGCGACGGACGGCTCCGTCCGCTTGTCTCGTGGGATGGGCCACTACGCGAACGTGTACTACGCCAGCAGTAGTGCGCAACTCTCGCGAGATGTGCAGAGCTTGCTCTTGCGCCTTGGCATCAATGGGCGACTATCTACGCACAGTCAAGGGGGGAAGGGGCGCGATCAACACCACGTAACTATCAGCGGCCAGAGCGACATCCACGCTTTCCTGGAGATCGTTGGAGTGGTCGGGCAAAGCAAGACTTTGCATAAAGCCGCCATCCTGGAGTACTTAGGAGCCAAACGCGAAAACACCAATCGCGACGTCATTCCAGCCGCAACCTGGAGGCTCCACGCACTACCCGCGATGCATGCGGCAGGAGTAACGACTCGCGCCATGCAAGCAGGACTAGGTAACGCCTATATGGGCAGTGGAATTTACGGGCAGAACCTCAGTCGTGAACGAGCCATGCGCCTGGCTCAGGTGGTGCGATCGGACACGCTCGAACTGCTTGCGACAAGCGACGTGTACTGGGATGTCGTGAGGGCGATCGAGCCAGATGGCGTTGAAGATGTCTACGACCTGACCGTCGAGGATCTACACAACTTTGTCGCAGGGAACGTGATAGTCCACAACTCAATCGAGCAGGATTCGGATCTTGTGATGTTCCTGTTCCGACCCGAGTACTACAAATCAGAGGAGAGGCCCGGGATCGCCGAGGTCATCGTGGCCAAGCACCGCAACGGCCCGACCGGCACCATCGAGCTCAAATTCCGCCGCGACCACACCCGCTTCTACAACCTGGAGACGAGGCGTCCCGAGCCCGGAACCCAATAGCCGTGGTCATCATCCTGGTCGGCGGCCAGTGGGGCGACGAAGGCAAAGGCAAGGTCATCGACTACCTCGCCTCGAAAGCCCAGATGGTCATCCGCACCCAGGGCGGCAACAACGCCGGCCACACCGTCATCACCGAGCACGGTGAGTTCAAGTTCCAGCTCATCCCGTCAGGGATCCTCTACCCGCACTGCAAGTGCGTCATCGGCAACGGCGTCGTGGTCGACCCCATCGTGCTGCTGCGGGAGATCTCCCAGCTGCGCGAGCGTCGGATCGAGCCCCAGCATCTGATCGTCAGCGAACGCGCCCACATGGTGATGCGATATCACCCGCTGTTCGACCAGCTCGAGGAGGAGGCGCGCGGCGATGATCGCCTGGGCACCACCTGGCGTGGCATCGGGCCCGCGTACTCCGACAAGGTTCGGCGCATCGGCTTCCGCATCGGCGACCTGCAGAAGGAAGCCTTCATGCGCAAGAAGCTCGCGTTCGTGGTCGGCCAGGTCAAGAACCCGATCCTGAACAAGCTGTACGAGCGAGAGGCGATCGACTGGGAGAACATGCTCACCGAGTATCTGGGCTACGCCAAGCAGCTCGATCCCTTCATCAAGGACACCTTTCCGATCATCCAGGACGCGCTCGACAGCGGCGCCAACATCCTGCTCGAGGGGGCGCAGGCCACGATGCTCGACCTGGACTTCGGCACGTATCCCTACGTGACCAGCTCCAACCCGACCGCCGGCGGCGCCCTGACCGGCAGCGGCATCCCGCCGACCAAGGTGGACATGACCGTCGGAGTTTTCAAGGCCTACACGTCACGTGTCGGCTACGGCCCGTTCCCCTCGGAGCTCACCGACGAGGTGGGTGACCAGATCCGCGAGCGCGGGCATGAGTTCGGCACCGTCACAGGTCGCCCGAGGCGCATTGGGTGGTTCGACTCCGCCGTCGCCCGTTACTCCGCCCGTGTCAACGGTGTCGGCTGCGCGGCGCTGATGCGTCTAGACATCCTGGATGACCAGCCGCTGCTCAAGATCTGCTCCGGCTACGAGTTCCGCGGCGCACGCTACGACCACCCCATCGCCAACATCTCGCACTACAAGCACTGCGCGCCGATCTACGAGGAGATGCCTGGCTGGCAGCAGGAGATCGGATTGGCGCGCTGCTGGGACGACCTCCCCCAACGCTGCCGCGACTATGTCGAACGAGTCGGCGAGCTGATCGGCGCCCCTGTCCAGCTCATCGGCACCGGACCTCGCCGCGACCAGTTCGTCACCCGCGGCAACAACCTTTTCGACTGAGGCATGCCTCGGTCAGCTCCACCGGCGGCAGGCGAACAGCTGAGCTGGGCGCAGGTCCATGCCTATCGAATCTCGCGTCATCACCTCGCGAAGCGCGTGTTGAAGAAAGATCTCGTCCGCGCGGTCGCCGACATCGGTGGCGCTCAGGCCCAGCTGATGTCGGCGGCTGAGCTGCAGGTCGCCGTCCGCGTCGACTGCAAAACGCGTGACGTGCAGGCCGCGTTGTGGAGAGACAAGACGCTGGCCAAGACCTGGCTCATGCGAGGCACCCTGCATCTCGTCCCCGCAGATGATCTGCCGCTGTATACCGCGGCAATGCCCACACGATGGCGAAACATCAATGCCTGGCTGAAGTGGCTCCAGCTGACCGAACGGGAGCTCAATGGGCTCGTCAGCCGGATCGGCGACGCGCTGGGCGAGCAGCCCATGACTCGCGCGGAGCTGATCTCGATCGTCGGCAGAGGCCAGCCGGAACACGTGCGGAACGTGCTCAAGTCTGGTTGGGGCGGGCTCCTCAAGCCTGTGGCGCGAAAAGGACTCCTCTGTTTTGGTCCCTCGAGGGGTCAGAGCGTCACTTTCGTCCGGCCGCAGCGCTGGCTTGCGTCGTGGCGTGAGATCGATCCCGATAAAGCGCTGGTCGAGGTCGCGCGGCGATACCTGCGTGCATTCGGCCCTGCCACGAGGGACGACTTCGCACGCTGGTGGGGAATGTGGCCGGGCGTCGGAAAGGCTGCGTGGGCCGGGCTTGCCGACGAGCTGGTGCAAGTCTCGGTGGAGGGGACGCCCGCGCAAATCCTGGCCTCCGACTTGCGCCGCGTTGCCGAAGCACCTGCGACAGGCTCAGCCCTACTGCTTCCCTCGTTCGACCCCTACCTGATGGGACACAGCAGTCGCGACCACCTGTTTGACGCTACGTATCGTTGGCGGGTCAGCCGTGTCGCCGGATGGATCTCGCCAGTGGTCTTGATCAGCGGGCGAGTCGTGGCGACGTGGAGCCACAGCATCACCAAGCAGGTCCTGCACGTGAGAGTCGATCCGTTCCTCAAGCTGCCGCCGAAAGCGCTGACGGACGTTCGCGCTCGGGCCGCAATGCTCGGTGGCGCGCTCGGTGCGACCGACGTCGCGGTCAAAGTCGCCTGAGAGTCAGCTGGCGCGAGTGACGCTCTTGACCACGCGCAGCTGAGCTTCGCGCTGGCGCAGCCGGCGCGTCCTGCGCAGGCGCTCGGTGCCGAGGCTGATCGCCCAGAGCGCGGTGACGACCACCGCCATCACGGCCTGCACGCCGGCGACCGTGAAGAAAGCCGCCTCGATGCCGTAGCCGCGCGACCGCAGCCCGACGGCCAGGATCCCCGCGCCCAAACCCAGCACGGGGCGGATCGCCCACGAGCCTGGAAGAAGGCGCCGATCAGCCAGCACCAAACCGGCCACAAACCATGTTGGACCGCTGTCGAGCTGGAAAAGAAAATCCCAATGGAAGAGCCGGATCGGCAGCATCGCTCCGAGGAGGAAGCTGGCGAGGACGACGAGGCTGAGCCGTCGCGCGTACGCCAACCAGGCGATCCCGATCACGACCGCCGCCATCGAGGTCGCGAACACCGGCCCGGGAACGTTGCCCACGTACAGGCGGATCGGGTCGATGGGCGCGGACACCGGGCTGAAATAGAGATGCCAGATCCCGATCGGGTCGCCGAATGATTTGCCGTTCGCCGGGTTGATGTATGCGAATGGCGCGCCGCGCGTGGCCAGTGCAACCAGCGCATAGGCGAGGAGTCCGGCTTGGGCGCGCACGGCGGGGATGTAGCGCGCGCGAATCAATTCCAGCGCAACCGCCAGCGCCGCGATCACGATCGGTATTCCCGGCACGACGATGCCGCCGATCCGCGTTGTCAGCGGGGCCCCTGCCCCGACCAATGCGACCCCGACCACCGCAGCGATGAGGGGGCTCGCCTGCGGGCGGGCCAGTTGATTCCGCCACACGATCCGCGCGAATACTTGCGCGCCAATTCCAAACGCGAGCGCGACGCCGAGCATCTGGAGCGCGGGCAAACGAAAGATGATGAGGCCTGCGATCACTGGCGGAGCCAGCGCGATTCCGATCGTCAGGTCATCGGGAAGCTTGGCCGGATTGAACGCGGCGCGGTCCAACCACGCTGTGGCACGAGCCAACACGCATGGGATTGTAGGCATCCACCCGGAGCTCGTCACAGGTCGCGGCATGCCCCACCAACCTCGCACGGCGCGGGTTGGGTGATAATCGGCACGCTCGTGTCGCTTTCTGGTCGACGTCTTGCCGCGACGCTGGTGGCGATGTTCGCATCTGTTATCGCCGTGCTCGGTGTCGATGCCGCCTCGCTTCCCGACTCGACGTGGGTCGGTGTGACGCTTCCCCCGCAGCAGGGCAACTCGCCGATGTTTGCCCTCGCCGTGGATCCCGCGCACAACCAGGTCCTCATTGCGGGCGATTCGCAAGGATCACTTTTGCGCTCCAAAGACGGCGGTTCGTCGTGGGCTGTGGTCCATGGCGGCCGCACGCCGGTGATCACAATCGCCTTCAATCCGCTGAAGCCCGATCAGGTTCTGGCCGGGACTCGCGGATCGGGCGCTCTGATCAGCAGCGATGGCGGCGCGACCTGGGCGGCGGTCGGCGGGCTCGATGGCCGCGACGTCCGTGCGTTCGGATTTGCGCTGACCACGATCGTGGCCGGCACGGACCGGGGCGTTTACACCAGCTTCGACGGAAACCTCTGGAGGCAGGCGGGCCTCTCCACTCTGGGTATCGACGCGCTCGCGGTCGCGGCCATTCACGATCCGGCGCGCCTGGTGGCGGGTAGCAGCGCTGGATCAGGATCGGCAGGGCCGGCACTCTTTCAAAGCCTCGATGGCGGGAGCACGTGGACCTCGCTGAATCCACCCATCAGCGGCACCGCCATCGCGCGACTGGCTGCGGGGCCGCTGCCACCGACAGGAAACGTGAGACCCCTGGTGGTCGGCACCAACGCCGGCCTCTTCATATCAGCCGACAACGGGTCCACCTTCGTGCCTCTCAGCGGCGGTGATCTCTTACCGTCGACGGACTACACGCAGATTGCCTTTGTCACCACCCACCACGATCGCTTTTACGTCGCCAGCGATGGTGGTGGGTCGAACTCGGGCGGACTGTGGTGGACCGGCGACTCAGGACGCCACTTCCGCACGCTGATCCCGCCGCTCCCGTCCATCACCGCGCTTGCCGTGTCGTACGACGAGAAGCCTGTTCTCTACGTGGCCACCTTCCGGGCTGTCGACCACAAGGCAGCGCTGTGGGCGTACCGCGACACCGGTGCAGCACCGAAGGGACCGTTCGGCGTGGCGACACCGCCCGCCAGCGCCGGCCGGATCAACTCGTCGCCGGGAACGGGTATGTGGGCGGACCTGATGCGTCTGCTGAGATCGTCACAAACGCCATACGTGGGTTTGGGAGGCATCGCCGTGCTCGTGATCGTTCTGGCCATGGTTTCGAACCTCCGCGCGCGTCGTCGGTGAGCCGCTAGACTCGCCCGAATGCCCAGCCCGCATGAACGCCTCCGGGAGCTAGGGCTGGTCCTCCCATCGCCACCTTCAGCGGTCGCCTCATACGTGCCGACGCGCCTGGTGCCGATTGGCGGCGGACGCTCCTTCCTTTACATCGCAGGCCCGGTGCCGGTGCAGGACGGCAGGCGAATGACCGGCCGCTGTCCGGACCAGGTGAGCGAGGAAGAGGCGCAGATTGCTGCGCGGGTGTGTGCACTCAACCTCCTCGCGCAGATGGAAGCCGCCGCGGGCCTGGACAGCGTCGAGCAGGTGACTCAGCTGATCGGGTTTG
>WNGG01004363.1_pt1 | contig 28101 bp, 25 predicted proteins | sample 5400661 | NCBI WGS metagenome assembly WNGG01 (sample SAMN13153372, study PRJNA577476) | soil metagenome | isolation source: 100 cm soil or saprolite under Garry oak tree replicate 1 | place: USA:California | collected 2016-06-15
TCGAATTCGCTCTGCTGTCGCTCTCACTTGAGAGCTTGGTGCAGGAGAGAAAAATCGACTAGCTGAGATACGTTGACGTTCGTGATGCCGGCCTCGGCTAACATACTTGTGACGAGCGCATTCAAAGTAGACTCGTCAAGGGTGCCATTCTTCGTATAGTTGTTTATTGACATCCGGTAAATATCGGCCGCCATCTCGCGATCTATCTTTAACCAACTCATCATCACCTGCTGCATGCCCTCGGGATTCTCTTGCATATACCTGAGCGCCTGCGCCATCGCCTTCAAGAATCGTCTCACCTGATCCGGCTGCTCGCGCAGCTTTTTGATATTCACTCCAACCCCGCCGGCGAGAAGGGCATGATAATCGGCGGCGTTGACAAGCATCTTGAGGCCGGCCTTTTTCGCTCTAAATGCTTCACCGTAATCCATCATCGAGCTGTCGATCGCGCCCGATAGCATCGCGGCGATTCGCGTCCCGGTATCGACCACGCGGTAGATCACGTCTCGATCAGGGTCCAGCCCATGTTGTTTGAGGATGAACTTGGCCGAAATCTGCTGCGAACCGAGCAGCCCAGGCACACCCAACGACTTTCCTTTGAGCTCGCTTACGGACTTGGTTTCGGGGCGCACCACCAGGCCCCAGAAGGGTCTCATCGTAGCAAGAAAGACGATACGCACCGGCAGACCGCGAGCGGCCGATACGAACGTCGAGCCGGCCCTGAGCGTGTAGTCGATATTGCCGCTCGCCAGCGCGGCGCGGTCGACCTCCGACCGCGTCAGGAGGTACTTGATGTCGAGATTCTGCTCGCGCAGAAAACCCCTTTGGCGAGCAACCTCCGCGGGGAGAAAAGTGATAGTGGGGCCGGCATAGGAAGCGATGATTTCTTCCAACGCCAACGCCGGTTGGGACGATAAAAGCGGCAAAGCGGCTTGCAGACAGAATAGCGTTGCAATGCTTCGAATAAGGGCGCGCCTGATGCCGTGCATAAACACTTCCTTCACCCAACGCTTTGAGCACGGGCGGCGCTCATGGAGAAAAGAATCGCCCGTTTACTGATTCTTAAATTTCCCCTGCTTTTTTGAGCAACCATTCTCAATGCGCGAGGTCTCACCCCACCAAATGTCTGCTGAAAAATTCCGTCGCTTTCGGCCACGACAAGGCCGCGGCATGGGGCCGGTAATTCTTCGAACCCGAATTCGCGAACGCGTGCGCCGCGCCCGCATAGGAATGGAACTCATGAATTTTTCCCCAGCGCGTAAGTTCCGCATCGAGTTTGCGCATGTCTTCGGGTGATGGATTTTGATCCTCCACCCCGAAGTGCCCCTGGATCGGGCAACTGATCTCGCGCGTGCGATCGAATGGCGAAGGTCCGTCTCCCATCGCCGTCATTGTGTTACCCCCGTAAAACATCACACCGGCTTTGAGGTCTCGACTGGCGGCCGACATCAAATAAACCAGCCGTCCGCCCATGCAAAAGCCTACGATGCCCAACCGTCCGCCATCGACCTGCCGGTGATTTTTCAGGAATCCGATGGCAGCGTTGATATCGTTGATGATCGTCGTGTCGCGCAAGCGCGCTTTCCGCGTCGGACCATCGTCTTTACAGTCAGGACCATCGCGGTGGTAAAGGTTCGGCGCCACCGCGGCGTATCCCTGAAGCGCCAGCATGTGGGTGGTGTCTTGGATAAAATTTTCCAAGCCCGACTGGCCGTGAACCACGACGAGCCCCGGCACCGGCCCGCCGCTCGCCGGCACGCTCAGATAAAGCGGCATGTCACTCCCATCGACTTTTGCGCTTTCCGAAGTGCTAGCCATTTTTCACCTCCGTTATGAACACGGCGCCATCCTTATTTTCCCGCCGAACCACCTCAACTAAACACAGCCCCTCATTGCGCGTCAAGCTAGCCCGGATTATTCAGACGCAAGGAGAAAGTATCACACACTGTAGCGCGAGGAATAAGCCTCGGAGCGAGCGGGCAAATGAGCGTAAAGGCGCGCCGACATGTATGGTACTTGGCTACAAGCTTGCCTCCCTCACTTCAGCCTGAGGCTGATCCCTCCTTCGGCGGATTCCCGGTAATGACGAAGGGGAGCCGCCGACTTATTCAACGGACTTAGTTAGGAGACAGGAAACTAGAAGTTCTGCTGAAGATCAAGACAAATCACTGACAATTTTGTCAAGCTGTGTAAATATTGTCGCGACCCGGTTACTGCCATTGGAGGAAAAGATTGGATTTTGTTGAGTTGAGTTGATGGCATGGGGCTTGCGCAGGACGTTCGCAACGGAGAGGTTGCCATGAGAGTTAATCGCGCTCTCGCGATCGCATTAATAGCTGCTTCAGTTATCTTTCCCGCCTGCTCGGCTTCACGACTTCGCCAAAAGGTTGACGCTGGAAACGCCGAAATCCAACTGGCAAATCAGGCATGGCAGGCGGCTCGCATCCGTTTGGATTCAATGTGCCCCCATGCGCCGAAAACGATGGACGAGGTTACTCAATCTCTGGAACTTGACCAAAAAAATGATTGTTACGCGCGCTTGGCGAAGGACACCCATGCGCCAACGCTTGATGATTGGCATTGGCGTTGGTTGCCCCCCTATCAAGTCGTCATCGCCGTGTATGACGAAGAACTGCGCAAGCGCGTGATACCGAGGCTCTACGAGGAGTACATGTTGGGGCTAACGCGTTACCTAGCGGAGAAAGCCGATAACGACGAGATCACCCCGGAGCAATTGAGGCATGCTTTTACTGCCGGCTGGAACTGGTTGCGGGGCATGGCGACTGTAGCAACGCTGGCGCTCATAGTTTCAGCCGAAGATAGAGCGTTCCAACCCGCGCCGGCCAACTGCTATGCCTATCCCACTGCAGAGCGTAATTATAAAGTAGATTGCTACTAGGCAGCGATGTCGCAGTAAAACGCCCAGCCGTTTCCGGTTCTCAACCTAGCCGCTCCAAACGCTCGGTTTGACTGAACGGCGTCTGCAGCGCAGGTATTACTTCCTTGGCGAGAGTCTTCACCTGTGCGTCCAACGATTCCTTCGGCCCGGATGGCCGCATGACGAACTTGGTAGCTCCGGCATCGATATACTCTTGTAGCTTTCGCCGAATCTGTTCTGTCGTTCCCAAGGCGCAATATTCTTGCGGCGCGAGATCCTGTCGCCTGCGAATCGACGGGCCCGCCGTTCTCTCGGCCTCGTCGCTATCCGCCGCAATGAAGTAAGGGATCAAAACTCCATAATGATCTTCGGGAACTTCTCGGCCCGCCTCCACCGCATGATTGCGAATTGTTTCAATGCCAAACGCAACTTCTTGAGGAGTACAAGAAGAGACCAGCCATCCGTCGGCAAGTTTCCCCACGCGCCGAAGCGCCGCTTTGCTCCGGCCCCCGACCCAGATGGGCGGCCCGCCTTTTTGATGCGGCCGTGGCAACAACGTGAGGTCATGCACCGAGTAGAATTGTCCGTCGAAGTTAACATTTTCCTCGGACCATAATTTCTTCATTAAAATAATCGCTTCGTTTCCCCGCTTGCCGCGCTCCTCTTTACGCACCCCCGCAGCCTCGAAGTCGCGTGAATCGTCGCCGCCCAGGCCGACGACCAGGAGCAGCCTTCCTTTACAGAGATAATCTAAGGTAGCGAGCTGCTTCGCTAGCAGCACGGGCTGTCGGGTCGGCAGCACGAGAGCGCTGGTGCCGAACTTCATGTTGCGCATGCGCGACGCCAGATAAGCCATGAACACGATGGGATCGAGCGTAGGCCGCGGGGCGACGATGCGATCGCTGACCCAGACAGAATCGATGGTCCAGCGCTCGCAGTCGTCGATGAAACTCAACAGCGCTTCAGGATTGTGGTCGTCGAAAGATGAGTCAGCGAGGCTAATACCGATGCGGACTTTCATGGTCATCGAACTATCATTGTCTGAAGCCACTGTCTTTGTGACTCACTCAGATAGGCTCCCTTCGCCCCCTTGACGTGGGAGCTGAAAGGAGTGATCAAATGTTGCGCGTATCACATTACAGATGCGGCATGAGCTCTTTGGCACAAATCTCCAAGTGCTCCATTTCATCGAACATGGGATTGAAGACGATGTGCTGGACGCCGGCGCGGACGATCTGTTGAATCTTTTCGATGCATTCATCACGGCTTCCCCAAATACAGACACGGGGGCCGAGATCGGCATTCTTATAGCGTAACCCGAACCACTCGCGCAGCCGACGCTCGGCGCGGTCCTTGTCGTCATCGACGGCGAGATAGATGCGTTTGGCGATCCCGAAGGTGGACGGATCGCGCTTCGCCTCTGTCAAGAACTGTCTAATCATGGCCGACTCACGAATGAACGCAGATGAAGACGACGAGCCGGCGCCCATCCAACCATTGCCATACTTGACGGCGCGCCTCAGCGCATTTTCGTGGTGTCCGCCAAACCAAAGCGGCAAATGAGGTTTTTGGATCGGCTTCGGTTCCATCGAAACATCTTTGAAATTCCAGAAGCTCCCCTGAAAGGTCGCCTTCGGTTCGGTCCAAAGCAGCTTCATGACTTGCACCGCTTCAGTGAAGCGCGTCACTCGTTTCTCACGCGAATAGCCGAAGACCTCCTCGTGCGATCCCAGATGGCCTCCCCCGAGGCCGACGCCGAGAACCGCCCGGCCACCACTCATGCAATCCAAGGTCGAAAAACTCTTGGCCAACTGAATCGGATTGCGCAAAGTCAATAGCACAACGGAGATGCCCAATCTCAACTCGGTCGTAACCGCGGCCACGTAATTCAGAAGGCTCACGGGCTCTAACATGGCGAAGCTACCTATGATGCGCTCCTGTAACCAAAGACTGTCATATCCCAGCGTCTCCGATTTGATAACGAATTGACGAATATGTTCCACGTCCACTCGTCCGTCGAAGAACACCTGAGGAATCTCTATGCCGCAAGGGATGTGATCTGAAGCCATTTCTTCCCTCCGAATCTTCCCGGCAGGCCTCCATTTCAAGATATTCAAGGCAACGCTGAGAAAATCTTTATCATCACTCTGACTATCATTCTACTCATTGACCTTGACAGTCCAGGACGCGCGAAGATAGAAGAGAATCATTCCGCGCGGCTTGATGATCATCTTCGGCAAAGGGAGGACGTTATGAACCGATACTTGTCAAGGCATATTGCCGCCGGGCTCGCCGGATTATTTCTTCTCGCCTCAGCCGCGAGCCATGTCGCCGCTCAGACCCGCGTCTCCATCGGAGTCACGGAAACCATCGAGACCCACAACCCTTACGGCGACAGCGTTTCGCTCCTGTACGGCATCTGGAGCGAGATCACCGGCCCCTTTTGCACTTACAATTACGAGAAAGGCGACTTCGAGGGAAGGTTGGCAGATCGTTGGAAAGTCCAAAACCCGACGACGTGGCTTTTTTATTTGAACCAGAACTACAAATTCAACGATGGCACGCCGGTCACCTCGGACGATGTGGTCCACTCCATGATGACGCGGGTCATCAACGATCCTCAATCCAAGCAAAAGGCCTCGGTCGCCGGTCCGATCGTCAAAGCCGAGGCGGTGGACAAATACACCGTCAAGTTCACCACCGATCAACCGGCCGCGCCGCTCCTGGGTTTTGTCTGCGACCGGCTGATCGTCACCAGCAAAGCCGCGTACGACAAATACGGCAAAGAGGCGGCCGACAAGGAACACATGATGGGCGGAGGGCCGTACCGGCTTAAGGATCTCATTCCCGGCCAACGAATGGTGATCGCCAAGCGGCCGGATCATCCGGAAGCAAAAAAGAACCCAGACGCGCCGGACGAAGTTGTCTATCGCGTCATGCGAGAAACCGAACAACGGGTCGCGGCCTTGTTGAACGGCGAAATCCAAATCGCCCAATTCATCCCGCCGCACCTCCGCCAACGGGTGGAGAAGTCGCCAAACTTGAAAATTGTCGGCACGGATTCCGTAGAAATCATGTTCCTGGCCATGCAGCCGAAACCGCCTTTCGACAAGAAGGAAGTGCGCCAGGCGGTCTGCCATGCCATCAATCGGGACCAAATCATCAGCACGCTCCTCGAAGGCTTCGCTAGCCGACTCGACGGTCCTATCGGGCCGGGTCAGTACGGCTACGATCCGAACCTGAAACCGAAAATGAATTATGACCCGGAGAAGTCGAAAAAACTCTTAGCCCAGGCTGGTTATCCGAATGGCGTCGATGTGCAACTGCAAACGCCGGTGGGGCGTTACACCTTGGACAAGCAATTGACCGAAGCGATGATCCCGATGCTGAACGCCGCCGGCTTTCGCGCCAGGTTGCTGACTCCCGAATGGCCGACGCTCTGGGCGAACGTGCAGAAAGGCACGGTCCCCTTCTATTACATGGGGCGCGGCTCGGTGCAGGATCCGAGCGCCGCTCTGCACCAATACTTTTACACGGGCGAGACGCCGCGGATCGGCTATTCCAATCCGAAGCTGGACAGTCTTTTGGACAAGGAGCAGGCCGAGTTCGATCCCAAGAAACGCAAACAATATCTCTCGCAGGCCATGAGCATTCTCACCGAAGACGCTCCCGCCTGCTTCCTGTGGCGCCATAAGCTCCTCTGGGGTTTGAACAACCGCGTCGATTACAAACCGTTGCCCGACGCCCGCATCTTCGCAATGGATATCAAGACGAAGTAGCGACTGACCGATCACACTGACACGCCGGCGGGGCCAGGCTTCAACCTGCCCCTACGGAGACTGACCCCCATGACCAGCTATCTGACGCAACGAGCGCTCGGGACGATTCCCGTTCTATTGCTCATCAGCCTGGTCGTCTTCCTGCTGATCCATGCCGCTCCCGGCGACCCGACCTTGATGCTTCTTGGGGAAGAGACCAACGCGGCCGAAGTGGCGAAGGCCAAGGCCCGGTGGGGGTTGGATCGCCCGTTGCCTATTCAGTACTTGAGATTCATCACATCCGCCGTGACCGGTGACTTCGGTAAATCGTTTAAATATGCCGAGCCGGTGAGCAGCGTCATCAAAACGCGACTCCCGGCGACCATCGAATTGGCAATCGTTTCGATCATCATCGCTACTCTCTTGGCGATCCCCCTGGGCGTGTGGGCCGGGTCGAAACCCAACTCGTGGATCGATAATCTCGGCACAAGTTTCGGACTGTTTGGCATTAGCATGCCGAGCTTCTGGCTCGGCATCATGTTGATCCTCGTCTTGGCCGGGATTTTGAACATTCTCCCCACCTCCGGCCGCAGCACGTACGGGGTCGCCGGACCAGAAATCACCGGCTTCTACCTGCTGGACAGCATTATGCAGAAAAATTCGCAAGCGGCCTGGGATGCGCTCACGCATATCTTCATGCCGGCACTCGCCCTCGGTATGAATATGTTGGGGATTCTTATGCGAGTCACTCGCTCCGCGGTCCTGGAAGTTATGAACGAAGAATACGTGGTGGCGGCGCGGGCGAAAGGATTGGCGGAAAAAAACGTCGTATGGCGCCACGTCACGAGCAACGCGCTGATTCCGGTCATCACCGTCGTCGGGCTCGAACTCGGGACATTACTGAGCGGGTCGATCATCGTCGAGACGGTTTTCGCCTGGCCGGGAAGCGGCAGTTTACTGATCACCGCGCTGAACGCGCGCGACTATCCGCTGGTGACGGGACTGGTCATGACTTACACCGTGGCGTTCGTGATCATCAATCTGATTATCGACGGGCTTTATGCAGTCGTTGACCCTCGAATCCGTTACTAGCCAGAGCCCGGGTCTGCTGACCCGGTTGCGCCCGTGGCTCCACGTCAAAGCCTGCACGGGAAGTCTGATCGTGTTGTCGTTTATCGCCGTGGGAATTTTGGGGCCGGCGGCGGCGCCGCTCGATCCCAACAAACAAGAGCTCACCGCGATGCTCAAGGCGCCCCAAGGGATCGGCGCCGCTCATGTTCTAGGAACCGATAATCTCGGACGGGATATTTTGAGCCGAGTCATTCACGGTGCCCGCGTTTCCCTTCTCGTCGCGTTCGCGGTGGTGTTTGTCTCGGGTCTGATCGGTGTAAGCCTCGGCGCGGTCTCGGGTTACTTCGGCGGCAAAGTGGATTTCCTTATTCAAAAGCTCGTGGAGGTCGTCTGGGCTTTTCCGCCGCTCCTGCTGGGCATCACCATCATGGCGTTTTTGGGCCAAGGCCTGTTCAATTTGATCCTGGCGCTCGTGGCGCAACGTTGGATTCCCTATTGCCGGGTTGTGCGGGGCCAAGCCTTATCTTTGCGTGAGAGAGAATTTGTCGTGGCCGCACGGTGCTTGGGCGCAAGCAAAAGACGCATCATCCTCCGCCATATTATTCCCAACCTGGTTCAAACGTCATTGGTCATCGGCACCTTCGCCATGGCTTCGTCCATTATCGCGGAAGCGAGCTTGAGCTTTCTCGGCGTCGGCGTACCGCCGGAGATTCCCACCTGGGGCACGATGCTGGCCGACGCGCGCATTTACATCAGCACCGCATGGTGGCTGCCGCTCTTTCCCGGCCTGTGCATCTTCATCACCGTCCTCGGCATCAATCTTCTCGGTGACGCCCTGCGCGACATTCTCGATCCCCGCCTGACGCGAGCCGGGCCGGGAAGATAATTTTTCCGGTGTCACCAACATCCACCGACATCGAGAGTTTGTTACCTCCTGGGTCATTGTCATTTTATTCATTTTCGACCCCTCACTCTAACCTTTCCCTGCGAGAGAGAGGGAATGGATGCGAATGAAAGAGCGTGAAGGTAACACGACAAAATAACCAAATTAAAATCGTTTCTGTTAATTTCTGTGCTGTGAAGCCTGATTGTTGACTCCTGAATTCCGACTTCTCCATTCCGACTTCTGGATTCTGCCTTTGTCTCTATCCCTGTCTCCTTTCACATTTGATTCTACCTACGACTCGTGTAGATTAAGAAAAATGCGTAGAACCAAGATCGTCTGCACCATCGGCCCCGCCAGCGATTCTGAGAGAGTTCTGAGAGGTCTCATCCAGGCCGGCATGAACGTGGCGCGTCTGAACTTTAGCCACGGCGACTACTCTTTTCACAAACGGATGATTCAAAAGATCCGGCAAATCGCCCGACGATTGGACACGCCGGTAGCTATCTTGCAAGATCTGCCGGGTCCCAAGGTTCGCATCGGCGAAGTGGCGGAAAATCGCGTCCGGCTGCAGTCGCGCCGCCCTTTTGTTTTGACCACACGAAAGATCTTGGGCTCCGAGCTCGCTGTCTCAGTGAATTTTCCCGGCTTGACGCGGTCGCTGAAGAAAGGCGATCCGATCTTGCTGGGCGACGGTGAAATCGAACTCGAAGCCGTGCAGATCGGCAAGCACGAGATAAAATGCAAAATCATCGTCGGCGGCATCCTGGGTTCTCACAAAGGCATTCATTTTCCGCGGAGCAGCTTGAATATTCGCTCGCTCACCAAGCGCGACAAGCAGGATCTGGCCTTTGGCATTGAAAACAAAGTGGATCTCATCGCCCTCTCTTTCGTGCGCAACGCGGACGATATCATCCATGCGCGGCGGGAGATAAAGCAACGCGGGGCCACCCTCCCGATCATCGCCAAAATCGAAAAACACGAAGGCTTGGATCACATTGATGCGATCTTAAGCGAAGTGGATGGGATCATGGTGGCCCGCGGGGATTTGGGTCTGGAGATCGCGCTGGAAAAAATTCCGGCGATGCAAAAGATGATGATCCGAAAAGCGAATCTTTTAGGAAAGCCGGTCATCACGGCTACCCAGATGCTCAGATCCATGGTTCAAAATCCACGGCCGACGCGCGCGGAAGTCGCGGATATTGCCAACGCCGTGCTGGACGGCACCGACGCATTAATGCTATCCGAAGAATCCGCGGCCGGCGACTATCCCGTGGAAGCCGTCAGGGTGATGGCGGAAGTGGCTGAGGAAACCGAGCAGATCCTGGAGCCGCGATATCAATTTGCCGGCGGTAAAAAAAGCGTGCCCGAGGCCATCAGCTTCGCGGCGATTTCGCTCGCGCGTGATCTTCAGGTGGAAGCTTTCCTGATTCCGACATCATCCGGAAGCACGGCGCGTATGATCGCACGCTATCGGCCTTCTCATCCGATCATCGCCATCAGCCCGGATCCGCAGACCGTGAAAATGCTCTGCCTGGTTTGGGGCGTCTATCCGGTGGCGGTGCGCGGTTTTCAGAGCACGGACGTCATGTTGCGGGTCGCGCAGAAAAAAGCGCTCCAGTTGGGCTTCGTCAAACGCGGCGACCTCGTGGCCATTACCGCGGGTCTCCCCCTACATCAAGCCGGGACAACCAACATGATTACGGTGAAGCCGGTTGAATAGCGCTGGCCTTTCGCCTGCATAACCCATGTCCGACCCCTTCCCCATCACTCCAATACTCCATTACTCCAGCACTCCTCTTCCTATCTTCCACCTTGCAACCCCTGCACGAAATGGGCTAGAAAAGATCACGTATCCGATGGAGGTGAAATATGGCCGACCTATTGAAAGCCTTTGAGGAAGAGCTCCAGAGCAAAAACTTCAAAGGTTATTGGCAAAATCAACAGGGCGACGTCAAGCGCGAACCCGTGCCGTCTTTCGAGCCCTGTCTATGGAAGGGAAAAGAGCTTTTCGCCGCCATGGATAAGGCCGGCGAGGTGGTCGGATTGGATGTGTCATTTCGCCGGGTGATTCAATTATGGAATCCAGCTCTCAAGAACGGCACGTCGCGAACCTTGGTATTGAACCTCCAGCTGCTCAAGCCCGGTGAAGATGCCTTATCTCACCGGCACATGGCCGGAGCGATCCGGTTCATTTTGAAAGGCCACGGCACCCGGCTTATCGTCGAAGGGGAATCCTTTGAAATCGGTGAAGGCGATTTCGTCACCACCCCGAGTTGGACGTGGCATGACCACGAGAATCACGGCGGCGAGGCTATGATGTGGCTCGACGGGCTGGACGCGCCGCTGGTGAGATTATTGGAAACGGATTTCCACGAACCCGACGCGCGGAAGAAACAGCCGGTTACAAAACCGGACGGATACACCTTGGCGACGGTCGGCGCGCTTCGGCCCTCGTGGGTCCGGCCCAATTCGGTGCAGCCTCCCGCCTTTTGCTACAAATGGGAGGAGACCGAAAAGGCGCTCAGCAAGGTCGGCGAGCAACCCGGCGATCCTTATGACGGCATCGTGTTGGAGTACGCAAATCCTTTGAACAGCGGACCGACGCTACCCACCATGTCCTGCCAGATTCAAATGCTCCGCTCCGGGGAAAAGACCAAAGGTCATCGGCACACCAGCACGACGATCTATCATGTGTACCGCGGCAGCGGCGTCTCCTACGTCGGCGATCAGCGCTACGAGTGGGAAAAAGGCGATTCCTTTGTCGTCCCTCTCTGGAATTACCATCGCCACGAGAACACCTCCAAAGATCCTGTGGTGTTTTTCGTCATGTCCGATAAACCGCTCATGGATGCCATCGGCCATTACCGCGAGGAAGCGAAGGCGGAATGAATCTCCCTGCAGCCCCGCCAGCTTTGTCGATACGTCACTGCTTCAGGATCTCGAGCGGGAAGGATTTTTTCAGACGAAGACGCGATAGAGATCAGCAGCGATTCAAGCGCCTTTGCGCTTTTTTAGCTCATCGATGAGCTGAGGGATAACCTTGAAGACGTCGCCGACGACGCCGAAGTCGGAGTATTGAAAGATCGGCGCCTCGGGATCTTTGTTGATAGAGATAATGAACTTGGAAGTCTTCATTCCGGAAAGGTGTTGGACGGCACCGGAAATTCCGCAGGCGATGTACAGATCCGGCTTGACGGTCTTGCCGGTCTGCCCGATCTGCATGGCGTAAGGCACCCAGCCCGCGTCCACCGCCGCGCGGGTGGCGCCGACGGCGCCACCGAGCGAGTCAGCCAGCTCTTTTAACATCGCGAAGTTTTCTTCGCCCTTGAGCCCCCGACCACCAGAGACAATGGTCTTGGCGCCTTCCAGCTGCGGTCCTTCACGTTTCACCGTCACCCGCTCTTTCATGTGGACTTTGCGGAGCGCTTCGTCGGAAGTCGCTGGCACTTCTTCAACGGATAAAGTCTGCTCATTGACTTTGGGCTCGAAAGATTTAGGCCGAACCAACAGCAGTTTCGTTCCCCGACTGACTAAAGTGCTGGTGTTTTGATAACTCGCGCCGAGCGCGGGAATCGTGGCTTCCACGCTTCCGTCTTTCAGCTCGAAATCGCCGACGTCCGCGATCGCGCCGCAATCGAGTCTCGCGCTCAAGTTAGCCGTCAGGTCACGTCCCGTATAACTGGAAGCGAACAGCATAGCCGCAGGATTATGTTTCTGGATCAGTCCAGCGACTGTCTCCGCCGCCGGGAGGGTCAAATAATCACGATAGATTGGGTCGGTGGAACGGTAGATTTTGCTTCGCCTTCCCCTTCGTCGGTCACAACTTTACCCGCCTCTCTTTTCGGCGCCCGACCGATCGTCAAAACTTTTTCTCTCGCCCCTTTCTCCCCCACTTGATCCGGCGCCAAACCAAGATCGGCCGCGGTATAAACTTTGATCTCTTTTTTCTTGGCGGACATGATCCCTTTGAGTTGCGGATATCGCGGCTCGTTGATACCGCTGCTTACTGCCACTAATGCCGGCAAGGTCGACTCCACGACATCGTAACCGGTCTCGCTCTGCCGCCGGATCGTTATTTGGTTGCCATCGACCGTGATTTCCTTCGCGAACGTCACCGGCGGAACGCCGAGGAAATGCGCGATCTGCCCGGGAACGATCCCGGAATAACTGTCGCTGCTCTCCGTCGCGCAGATCACTAAATCGAACGGCTGTTTTTTAATCGCCGCAGCCAGAATCTTGGCCGTACCGAGAGTATCAGAGCCCGCGACGGCATCGTCGAGGACGTGAACCGCGGAGGTCGCGCCCATCGCCAATGCGCTGCGAATCCCGATGGTGGCATCACTGATGCCCATGGTGATGAGCGTAACCGTGCCGCCGTGCTTCTCGGTTAGCCTAAGCCCTTCCTCGACGGCACTGGCGGCGGCGGGGTCAAGCTCATGGGTAACGCCCTTCCGCACCATCCGCTTGGTGTTGGGATCGATTTCGATCGTCACCGAACTGGCGGGAATCACTTTACCGCAAACGATGATATTCAATGCCTGACACTCCCGTAAATGAATTCGCTGGTTTCAAATACGACAAAGGCGCCGTCACGAATCAAGGCGCCTCGTCGATACGGAATCCTATTTGCCGATTAAAGATTCGTTGGCAAAAACTTACGCCAGCCACTCCTTGACGTTGCCTTCCATCACAACGTCCAGAATTTCCTTGCAATCCGCGATCGCTTTGTCGACGGTTTTCGCATCGTCTTTGAGGTGCGGCATGGCCGAGCCGACTGCGCTCTTCAGGGCTTGGATAAACTCTTTAAACTGCTGATCGAGAGCTTCCGTGTTAGGCGCTGGTTGCATAGTTTTTCCCTGAGCTATGTTATGTATAGAGCCGCCCCTTGTTGGGGTCGGGGAGCTGAAGACCCATCTTCAAAATTAGGGCGTCGATCTCGTCCTTATATTGCTGGCGCGCCACCGCATTGGGCCGCCGTTTCAGACCCCAGTACTTGTAGCGCTCCGAACGATACGACTTGCTGTTGCCGAACATGTCGAGACCTTTGGCGTACCAGTAATCCACCGCCTTTTGAATTCGTTCTTTGGACTCGCCGCCTTTCGCGGCAAATTCGGCCGTGCAGTTGGTGCCGAAATCGACGTGCCCTTCTTCCTCTCGGATAATGTCCGGATCTTCGACTACACGGGCAAGCGGCAAATACGTGCAGTCAATGAACTCCTCGAGCTGAAAACGACCTACCCGGTCGATCAAAAAACCAAAGACAGAAAAGTCCTCCCAGGTCTTAATCTGGCCACGAAAGGCTTCCACATATCTCTCTTTATTTGGCCGGCTGAGCGTGTAGGAAACATCGACCCCGATATCGCCAGCCAGGCGGGCCATTTTTCTAAAGTGATCCATTTCCTCAGCCGCCGTGCGGGCCACGATGAGCTGATCGAGCTTGGTCGGCGCATTCGGCAAAATATCCTTGACGTAAAGATTGGGACCGCCAATTTCGCAATCCGCCTGAATCGCCAGAACACGGCGCAAAAGATCCTGATATTCAGGGTCCTGCTTGTCAAAATCTTTTAGCTCTATTTTATCGGTAAACATCGAGCCCTCCTCTGGGTTCCGCTCAGCGCTAGGTTACGTGGATTTTTTAACAAAAGAGCCCCGATAAATCAATAGTGATCAGGCGTTCGTTCGTCTTTACTTAGGTGCATTTGTACTCTAGACTCGCTTCACTCATTGGATGAGGAGTTTTCGTGCGTACGACAAACAGCCTGGCGCTATTGACGGATCTCTACCAATTGACCATGGCTCAGACCTACTTCCAGAGCCAAAGGTTGGACCCCGCGACGTTTAGCCTTTTCATCCGCTCCTATCCGCCTAATCGGGGTTACTTCGTCGCTGCCGGGTTGCAAGACGTCTTGGAGTTTCTTGAGCAATTCACAGTGGATTCCACCGGCATCGACTATCTTCACTCGCGCCGCCTGTTTGCCGACGATTTTCTTGATCTTCTGAAAGGCCTGAAATTCACGGGCGACGTATGGGCCATCCCCGAAGGTCGTCTGGCTTTCACAGACGAACCCTTCCTCGAAGTCACGGCGCCGATCATCGAAGCTCAAATCGTGGAGACGTTTATTATCAATCAAGTCAATCTTCAGTCGCTCATCGCCACCAAAGCCGCTCGTTGCGTCCATGCGGCGGGTGGCCGGGCTGTGGTGGACTTTGCCCTGCGGCGCGCCCACGGTATCGATGCGGGCATGAAAGTGGCCCGCGCAAGCTACCTTGCCGGTTTTACGGGAACCAGCAATGTAAGGGCCGGCCAAGAATATGGTATTCCCATCGTCGGAACCATGGCTCATTCCTTTGTCTCCAGTTTTGAACAGGAGATGGACGCTTTTCGCGCTTTTATAGCGAGCTTTCCGAATAATTCGATCCTGCTCATCGACACTTACGATACCCTCGCCGGCGCGCGCAAAGCCGTGGAGATCGCCAAGGAAATGGCGGCGAACGGCCAACAGCTTCAAGGCGTGCGAATCGACAGCGGCGATCTCAAAAAGTTGGCCATCGAAGTTCGAAGGATCTTCGACGAAGCCGGCCTGAAATCCGTCAAGATCATCGGCAGTGGCGGGTTGGATGAGTTTGATCTCGCGGATTTCACGGTAGCCGATGTGCCTTACGACAGCTACGGAGTCGGAACCAAAATGGGCGTATCCGCCGACGCCCCCTGGTTTGACATAGCCTACAAGCTGGTCGAATACGACGAGCGGCCCGTGTTGAAGCTCAGCACGGGCAAGGTCTCTTGGCCGGGCAAGAAGCAAGTGTTTCGAATGCGCGATGAGCGAGGCCAATTACAAAAGGACGTCATTGCGCTGCGCGAAGAAAACATCCCAGGCGCGGATCCCTTGCTGCAAAAAGTCATGGCGAGCGGGGAAGTCGCTGTCCGCTGCCCGACCTTAGAAGAAATCAGGGACAATTTTATGGGTGAATTCAAGAGACTCTCCGACCCGATCAAGGCGATCCGGAATCCGGCCTCCTACCCCGTAGAAATTAGTCCACAGCTGACGAAACTGAGAGAAGAGGTCGGCCGCCAGTTGGGCGGACCGGAATGAGGAGCCCTGCGAGTTAAAAGTCAGAGAAGAAAAACAACAGAACCGCGGAGTAGAGATTCAAAGCTAAAACTTTATCACCGCAGCACCCCATGCGAATCCAGCGCCGAATGCATTCAACAGAACGATGTCGCCATTCTTGATCCGGCCTTGCCGTCTGGCTTCGTCCAGCGCCACGGGCACCGAAGCCGCCGACGTATTGCCGTACTTTTCTAAATTGACCATAACCTTCTCCATTGGCACGCCAAGCCGCTCCGCCAGTGCGACAACGATCCTGCGATTGGCCTGGTGGGGAATGACGAGTGAAACTTGATCGATACTGACTCCTGCTTCATCCATCGCCTCGCGGCTGATCTCTTCCATGGAGCGGACGGCAATTTTAAAGACTTCCTTCCCGTTCATCGTGATGGTGTGCTCGTTTCTCTCGACGGTTTCCGCCCGCGCTGGTTTGAGCGAACCGCCAGCGGGAACATAGAGCTGCTTGACGTACGAACCATCGGTCCGCAGCTTGGTGCTGAGAATTCCACGGCTACCGTTTTCTGAAGCGCCCAGCACCACCGCACCGGCGGCATCGCCGAAAAGGATACAGGTTGTGCGATCTTGCCAATTGAGTAAACGGCTCAGCGCATCGGAGCCCACCACCAGCGCCTTATTGGCTTTACCGGTTCGGATAAAAGAGTCCGCCACCGATATCGCATTGAGAAAGCCGGAGCACGCGGCGCCCACGTCAAACGAGAAAGCGCCCCGCGCGCCCAACATGTCTTCGAGCACGCATGCGGAACTGGGGAATGGGTAATCGGGCGTCACAGTACCCATGATGATGGCATCGAGATCATTGGCCTCCACGCCTGCATCTGCCAGCGCCCGCTGTGCCGCGCGATAAGCCATATCGGCATTGCCCTTTCCCTCTTCCAGCACCCGCCGCTCTTTGATGCCGGTGCGAACGGTGATCCACTCGTCGCTCGTGTCGACCATCTTTTCCAGATCTTCGTTCGTGATCACCTTGTTCGGCAGCTCCGAGCCAGTACCCAGGATAACGCTTCGCCGTTGCGCTCCGCTCATTCACCCCTCCTGAAAACCACACAAGCATTCGTCCCGCCGAAACCAAACGAGTTGGACAACACCACGCGAATGTCCGCTTTCCGGGCCTGATTCGGAGTATAGTCGAGATCGCACTGCGGGTCGGGATTCTCGTAATTAATCGTCGGTGGAATCATGCCGTGATCCAGCGCGAGGACCGAGAAAACTCCCTCGACCGCACCAGCGGCGCCCAGCAGATGGCCGGTCATCGATTTCGTCGAGCTCACCGCCAACTTAAACGCGTGCTCGCCAAAAACTTTCTTGATCGCCTGCGTCTCGTTGGCGTCATTGTACTCGGTCGATGTGCCGTGGGCATTGATGTAATCCACGTCGCTCGGCGCAATGCCCGCATCTTTCAAGGCCAATCTCATGCAGCGGGCCGCGCCCTCGCCTTCCGGTGCCGGCGCAGTCATATGATACGCGTCGCCGTTGGCGCCGTAGCCGATGACCTCCGCATAGATCTTGGCGCCTCTTTTGATCGCTCTCTCTCTTTCCTCAAGAATCAACACACCCGACCCTTCTGAAATAATGAAGCCGTTCCGCTCCTTGTCGAACGGACGGCTGGCCCGTTCCGGTTCGTCGTTCCGCGTGGATAACGCTTTCATGGCAGCGAAGCCGCCAACCCCGAGCGGTGTAATCGCCGACTCCGCTCCGCCGGCAAAGACCACCTCTTGCAATCCCCGACGAATGAGATGAAAGGCTTCGCCGACGGCGTGAGTGCCCGACGCGCACGCGGACGTCGGAGTCCAATTGACGCCTTTTGCCCCATGACGAATGGCGATTTGTCCCGGCGCGAGATTTGAAATGACTTTTGGAATAAAGAACGGCGAAATTCTCCGCGGTCCACCGTCGAGATAGGCTCGTTCCGTCGCCTCGATCGTATCGATGCCACACAATCCGACACCGATGATGACTCCCACACCTTCCGCTTCCTGCGGATCGACCTTCAAACCACCGTCGTCCGCGGCCATGGCAGCGGCCGCGATGCTGTACTGGATGAAGAGATCCATTTTTTTGATCTCTTTCGGTTCGATGAAATCTTCCGCGCGGAAGTCGGGCACTTGCCCGGCGATGCGCGAAGCGAACGCTTCAATATTGGGGAAGCGATCGATGGACCTGATGCCCGAACGGCCAGCGACCAGGGCTTCCCAGTTCTTTTGCACTCCGGTTCCCAGGGGTGTCACGAGTCCCAGTCCGGTTACTACAACTCTTCGTTCTTCAATTGCCACGATCCGTCTCCGTATATGGCGTTAATAGATAAAACAGTCGGAGGAATGGGTCAATAGGTTTCCGCGCTTAACGATACTTTTCGCGGACTTGCTCAATTCGCTGAATCAGCGGCTTTATGCTATCGCCGCCCGGCCTGAGGGTGTCTTGAGGATTCGTTTGTTGTTGCATGACTCGCAGCACCGCCGCGACAGAATTCCGCAGCGCCGTGAGATCGTATCCGCCTTCCAGCAAAAAGGCGATTTTCCCATCCGCATGTTGATCGGCCAATTGGACCAGCAGCTCCGCCATGCCGGCAAATCCTTCCTCCGTAACACCCATTCCGCCGAGGGGGTCCCGCCGGTGAGGGTCAAACCCCGCAGAAACTAAAATCCACTCGGGCGCGAATTTTTTTGCCGCGGGGACGACGATGTCGTGAAAGACTCGAAGGTACTCTGCATCGGCGCAACCCGCCGGCAGCGGCACGTTAATGGTGTAGCCTTCCCCTTCCTTGATCCCCGTCTCCTCGACGGCGCCCGTGCCGGGGTAATACGGGTATTGATGCGTCGAAATGAAAAGCACCGACGGATCATCATAGAAGGCGTCCTGAGTCCCGTTGCCGTGGTGAACGTCCCAGTCCATGATCAGGACGCGCTTCGCCGCGTGTGCCCGTTTAAGATACTGGGCGCCAATGGCAATGGTGTTGAACAGGCAAAACCCCATCGCTTGATTTCTCAGGGCGTGATGCCCTGGAGGCCGCACTAACGCAAATCCGTTTTGCGACTCGCGTGCGGCAACGGAATCCAGAAGCCGCAACAGGCCGCCCACCGCCAGCAACCCCACACCAAAAGAATCTCGACAAGTGATGGTATCGCCGTCCAGGGCGTAGCGATTTTTCTGCGAAGTCGACTCCACGAGCGAAATATAATCGGACCCATGGCACGCCTCGATTTCCGCTCTCGTTGCCGCCTTGGGTGGCAAGAGCTGAAACCGCTGTTTATCGAGTTCGGCGGCGAAATCGAGCAGAACCTGGATACGCTCCGGTCGTTCCGGATGGAAGTCTCCGGGCGCGTGTTTCAAGTACTCGGCATCGACTACAACGGCCGTTTTACGCATAAATAAGCCTACCATCTAAGGCCGAAGGCTGCAAAACCACACGCGGTCAACTTGCCAACCACAGAGAAATCGAATAGTTTACTTCCATGTTTGGCATCGGCATGCCGGAACTGCTTTTGATTCTGGTCTTGGCGCTCATCGTCCTAGGTCCCAAAAAACTTCCCGAGCTCGCCCGCGCGTTGGGCAAAGGAATGGCTGAATTTCGCCGCGCCACGGATGAACTAAAAGAAGAATTCAAACAGATGGAGCACGAGATCGACTCGTCGCCGGAGGCCACTGTCAAAGACGATCCCCTTCTGGAAAAGCCCTCTGAAACAAATCCCCAACCGAATCCACCGAATCCACTCCCCCCGACAGAGCATAAGTGAATACCAGCCAAGGTAAAGGGCAACCGGCCGATGTCCAGATGCCTTTTACCTCCCATCTGGAAGAGCTTCGTTCTCGCCTGATCAAATCTTGTACCGCCGTCGGCATCGCCTTCTTTGGTTGCTTCGCAGTTTCTGAGCAAATCTTTGCCGTTCTGGCCGCGCCGCTCCGACGCGTAGAAGTCCGCGGACTGACCCTCATCGGCGTCTCGGTGACCGAGGCATTTTTCACCAAGATGAAAGTTTCGTTTGTCGCCGCGATCATCGTCGCTTTGCCCGTGCTGCTTTGGCAGACTTGGCAGTTTGTCGCGCCGGGGCTTTATGAGCATGAAAAGCGTTATACCCGAAGCTTTGTTTTCTTTGGCTCGCTGTTCTTTCTCGTCGGCGCGGCGTTTTGTTACTACGTGGTGCTTCAGCTCGGCCTCGGTTTTCTGCTGCGACGATACGAAGCCATCGGGGTGCAGCCCTTGATTCAGATCGGCGATTATCTCTCGCTGATTTCTCGCCTGGTCCTGGCCCTGGGTGTGATGTTCGAGTTGCCGGTGGTTGCCTATTTTCTCTCCCGAGTCGGACTGATCGACCACCGCTTTTTAATCCGCCACATCCGCTATGCGGTGGTTGGAATTGCTATCCTCGCCGCAGTTTTGACTCCACCGGACTTAGTCTCTCAGGCGTTATTCATGGTTCCGTTGAGTTTACTTTATGGCGTCAGTATCGGCGTCGCCTACCTGGCGCGTCGGAGACGCAGGTCTGACAGCGACGAATCCTAGGTATTGTTTATGGATCAAAGGACCGGCTGCCTATGATTTCTCGTTGTTGTCGTCGTTGACAAAAACGCAGGCAGAGAAAACGGTGGTCCACAGCCCGTCTTTGTTGCCGATGGCGGACTGGGTAATATTGGAGGTGCGAACGATCTTGCCGGACATTTTGAAGAGGTTTTCCCGTTCGTCCCAGGCGGTGTCCGGATCAAATTCGATCCCCAAGGTCGTCGCGAGCATGCTCGCCGCCAGGTCTTCGGCGTATTCCCCCGCCTTCTCTTCCGTCTCGCCGAAGGAATGGTGCTCTGAAAGGTAGCCATATTGCTCTTGGTCCGCCGGAAGGGCGACTCCCACGGAAGCGGCAACCAACCGGTTCGGCTCGTTGGTGCTCTCGCGATCGTAAACACAGAAGACGATCTCGCCGGGACGCAAGAGTTTAATGCCTTCTTCCTTGGAAATCCGTTTGCAAAACGGCGGATAGATACTCGAAACCAGAACCAAATTGCAGGAAGCCAATCCCGCCGTCCGCAAGGCCAGCTCGAATGACGCCAACCTCTCTTTGTGCACGCCAGCCCCTTTTGTGAAAAAGCATTTTTTCGGAACCATTTTGTCGCGTCTATAACACGAAAGAAATTCTCTGACAAGAATTTTGCCATAAAAAAATTTTTACCGGCCTGATTATTCGACAATCGCGAGCAACGCACCTCCTTCCACCGCGTCCCCGGCTTTCACCTTGATCTCCTTTACCTCGCCGGCAATGGGACTACGAACCTCGTTTTCCATCTTCATGGCTTCAACGATGATGAGCCCCTGACCTTTTTCGACCAAATCTCCTTCCGAAACCAAGACGGCGGTGACTTTACCCGCCATGGGCACGGAGACCTTTTGCCGGCCCTGAAGCTGAAGACCTGATTGCGCGCCGCCCACGCGCATCCGCCTCTCGTCAACCAGATTGACGTGATAATTTCGCCCATCGACCAATACCCTGTACTCGTCTTCGGTATTATCCACCTCGATCTCAAAGGAGCGGTTGTCCACGATTAGAGAATAATTAGTGCGTCCGGTCTTCTTGCCGTCGACTAAAAACTCGTTGCCATCGACCGAGACCCGATAGACGGACTTGCCGATCTCTTCGATCTCGACCGTATAAGTCTGTTCTCCCAGTTTGGCGATGAATGCCATGGGAAGGATCTTTAGAAGCGCTTCCAGCTCCGACGGTTGGACGGCGGCCCTGGCGCTCGGAGCGAACTACGTTTTCCCTGTTCGCGCCATTTGGACTGCTCGGCAGCCCCTTTGGCCAACAGCCCCAACGTTAGTTCGTGCTCGCGGTGCAGCGCGGCTATTGCCGCCGAGGCCAGGGCAATTTCCTTGTGCGGGTAGAGCTCTTCTTTCCGCATGGAGCGATATTCTTCATCGATGAAGCCGGTATTGAAATCGCCCGACATGAAACGGGGGTGGCGCAAGATCCACTGGTGGAAGAAAATGTTGGTTTTGATCCCCCGCACTTGATACTCCCGCAGCGCCCGACGCATGCGGAGGATCGCTTCCACCCGGTTCTCTCCCCAGGTAATCAGCTTCGCGATCATCGGATCATAGTAAATCGGCACCTCCGCTTCCTCATAGACACCGCAATCATTGCGGACCCCGAGTCCCTCCGGCAGCCTCAGCCCTTCGATCTTGCCGGGAAAGGGCATGAAATCGTGTTCGGCATCCTCGGCGTAGATCCGACATTCGACGGCGTGCCCGGTTTGCGTGATGTGACGCTGGCGCCACGGCAGATAACCTCCCGCTGCTATTTCGATTTGCGCCTTCACCAGATCGATTCCTACCACTCTTTCGGTAATCGCGTGCTCTACTTGAAGCCGCGTATTCATCTCCAGAAAGTAAAAGGTTTGCTCTTGATCCAACAGAAACTCCAAGGTGCCGGCGCCCACGTAACCGACGGCTCGCGCGCCCTGGATCGCGATACGCCCGATGCGCCGCCGAGTGCGATCGTCCAGACCCGGCGCCGGAGACTCTTCAATAACTTTTTGATGGCGCCGCTGGATTGAACATTCACGGTCGTATAGATGTATGACCCGGCCATATTTGTCGGCGAGGATTTGAATCTCGATGTGGCGGGGCTTTTCGATGTATTTTTCTACGTAGAGCCTCGAATCGGCGAAAGACGAAGCAGCTTCGGACCGGACTGCGCGATAGGCCGAACTGACTTCCCGCGGCGAGCGAACCAAGCGCAAACCTTTGCCGCCTCCACCGGCCACCGCCTTTAACATAAAGGGATAGCCTATCGCCTCCGCGGTCTTGAGCACCTCCTCTTGAGAGTTCAAGACTCCCTCGGAGCCGGGAACGATGGGCACTCCGGCCGCTTTCATGATCTGACGGGCCTTCACTTTATCACCCATCTGATCGATGACTTCGGGCGATGGACCGATAAAAACGATGCCTTCGTCTTTGCAACGCCGGGCAAACTTGCTGTTCTCCGCCAAAAAGCCGTAACCGGGGTGAACCGCCTCAGCGCCGCTCTTTTTGGCCACATCGATGATGCGATCGATATTTAGATAGCTCTGCGACGATGGCGCGGGTCCTATGGCATAGGCGTAATCCGCGTATTTCACGTGGAGGGATTCGCGGTCGGCCTCGGAATAAACGGCGACCGTTTCGATGTCCAGCTCACGACAGGCGCGCGCGATGCGAACGGCGATTTCGCCGCGATTAGAGATCAGAATACGTTTGAACATGTGAGAGAGGAAAACGAAATTGGCGTGATGGAGTGATGGAGTAATGGCCAATACTCCAATGCTCCAATACTCGAGATCTTTAGCTCTGTTCTGAGACCCGTTGCCTTCCGCTTCGCGGCTTTTTCAGAGCGGTATATTTCCATGCTTCTTGGGCGGATTCTGCTCGCGCTTATTTTTGAGCATTTCCAAAGAACGAATCAAGGTCGGACGCGTGTCCTCGGGATAAATCACCGCGTCGATATAGCCTGACTCCGCCGCCTTGAATGGATTGGCAAATGTCCGGCGATAGTGCTCGACCATTTCATCGTGCGCCTTCGCCGGGTTTTCCGCCTTTTGCAGCGCCTCGCGAAAAACGATGTTGATCGCGCCCTCGGGTCCCATGACGGCAATTTCACCCGTGGGATAAGCCAAATTGACGTCGCCTCGCAGATGCTTACTCGACATGACGATGTAGCCCCCGCCGTACGCTTTGCGCGTGACGATGGTTACCTTCGGCACGGTCGCCTCCGCGTACGCGTAGAGTAACTTCGCGCCGTGGCGAATGATGCCGTCATATTCCTGAGCCGTGCCGGGCAAAAAGCCCGGGACATCAACAAAGGTTACCACGGGAATATTGAAGCAGTCGCAAAATCGAATGAAGCGCGCGGCTTTCACCGAAGCGTTTATGTCCAGACATCCGGCCAAGTTAGCGGGCTGGTTCGCGACAATGCCCACAGAGCGGCCGCCGAGGCGTGCAAATCCAACGAGAACATTGGGCGCATACTCGGGTTGCGCTTCATAAAAATAACTTTCATCCACGACCGCGGCAATCAATTCCTTCATGTCGTAGGGTCGGTTCGGGTTGTCCGGCACCAGATCTCTCAAACGCCGATCACGCCGCAGCGGATCGTCGTCGGTCGGGCGGAAAGGCGGATCCTCCTGGTTGTTACTGGGGAGAAAGCTCATCAACTCTCGAATCATCAGCAAACAGTCCTTTTCCGTGTTCGCAGTGAAATGAGAGACGCCACTTTTAGCGCTGTGGGTTTCCGCTCCGCCCAACTCCTCTTTCGTCACCTCCTCATGGGTTACCGTCTTGATAACGTCGGGGCCCGTGATGAACATATAGCTGTTCGTTTTCACCATAAAGATGAAGTCGGTGATCGCTGGTGAATAGACCGCGCCGCCGGCGCAGGGGCCCATGATGGCTGAAATCTGCGGCAGGACTCCCGAGGCCATGACGTTTCGTTGAAAAATCTCTCCATAGCCTGCCAGACTCATCACGCCTTCTTGAATGCGGGCGCCGCCGGAGTCATTGATGCCAATAATAGGCGCGCCGTTCTTCAGGGCCAAATCCATCACCTTGCAGATTTTGTCCGCCACGACGCCGCTGAGACTTCCGCCGAAAACGGTGAAATCCTGAGAGTAAACGTAAACCAGCCGCCCATCGATGGCGCCGTAACCGGTCACCACGGCGTCTCCTAAAACCTTTTGCTGATCCATTCCAAAATCGGCGCAGCCATGAGTTCTCAAGCGATCCATCTCTACGAAACTTCCGCCGTCCAGGAGAATATCGAGACGTTCTCGCGCCAAGAGTTTACCCTGTTCGTGCTGACGTCGGGCGCGTTGTTCACCTCCACCCGACTCTGCTTTTTGGTTCAACTCTCGGAGCTTGTCGAAATTATTGCTTGTGACCACGAAGAAAACTTCCTTGACACGCGAAGTAAACGCTCCCCCTGGGAGCGAGTGGCGGCATCATAACAGACAAGCCTAGTGTGTCAACAGAATTTGACGATTCGATGCCCGAGAATACCTTGAAGTTCCACTATGGAATTGATACCTTAACGCTTCCACGGATAAATAAGCTCACATTATCCTTCACCCTAACGACGCGCCCATGTTCGAAACAAAAAGCGGCCGAGCCAAAACGAAAACCGCCTCGTCACCGGAAGCCAAGCCGCGCGAGCCTAGAAGCGACCAGGCGATTCTCTTAGTTTCCGCCAGCGAAGGCGACGCAAACATGCTCTACGCCGCGGGGTTCTTTGTTCCGGATCCGTTTATTTTCTTCCAGCACAAGAAAACCAAATACGTCGTGATGAGCGATCTGGAGGTCGACCGGGCCAAGAAACAGGCTCGTGTGGATCGGGTGCTTTCTCTGTCGCTGTACCAGAAAAAACTCCGGCGGGCGGGAAAAGCGAGCCCGGGGATGACGGACATTCTTGATTTGCTCTTCCGCGAGCGCGGCATCCGTTCGCTCATCGTCCCGGCCAATTTTTCCGCGCTGCTCGCCGATCAGCTCAGAGCCAAGGGTTTTAGCGTCCAAATCAAACGGGATCCATTCTTCGCTGAACGCGAAACCAAAGCCACGGACGAGGTTAAACATATCACCGAATCTCTCCGCATCGCGACACTGGGTCTCGAGGCGGGCATTCGCGCGCTTAAAAGAACCAAAATCGGGCGCGACGGCTATCTCCATCTCAATGGCGCTCGACTGACTTCAGAAACATTGAAGACTGTCGTCAACACCACGATCATGGCTCAAGGGTGGCTTCCCAGCCACACGATCATCTCTTCCGGCAACCAGTGCGTCGATCCGCACCACGAAGGCACGGGCCCCATCAAAGCGCACACGTCGATCATCTTCGACATTTTCCCGCGTTCGCAAAAAACCGGCTACTTTGGCGACCTCAGCCGAACGGTGGTACGCGGACGCGCGTCGGACAAACTCAAAGAAATTTACGCGGCGGTTCAGGCGGGACAACAAATCGGCTTCGACATGATCCGTGACGGCATTGACGGGAAAGAGGTTCATCAAAAAATTCTTTCACTCTTCGAAAGCCGCGGCTTTCCTACGGGAAGAATCAAAGGGCGCATGCAAGGTTTTTTTCACGGCACGGGACACGGCCTGGGCTTGGACATTCATGAGCCGCCTCGGATCGCCCCCGTCGAAGCGACCTTGCGAACGGGCCACGTCGTGACCGTGGAACCTGGACTTTACTATCTCGGCGTCGGCGGCGTGCGCCTTGAAGACGTGGTCGTCGTCACCCCCACGGGCAATCGAAACCTTACGGACTGCCCGCAATTTCTGGAAGTCTAACCTTACGCCTGAAACCTTTCGGCCTTTGACCCTTTTGATTCCGGCGCAGGCTTTCAGCAATCACTAGCAACGGCAGCCTCACTATGAGCGAAGCGAGTGACAAGACCGCGGATCTGTTCGAGGCCTTAGACAGCCGTGATAAGCCAACCATCCGCGCAGCGGTTGACGCCCTGATTCCGCTCGCCGCCGACTCTTCGGATGTAAGGGAGACTCTCCATCAGCGGCTCCTCGATGCGCAACGCAAAAACCGTTGGCCCATCGCGTACGTTCTGGCGCATCTTCCTCAACCCTCCCCCGAGATCACTCAAGTTTTGCTGGACGGTTTAGCCGATCGTGAACCGGACATTCGCTGGGCAATCGGCTTGCTGCTCGTTCGCTTGGCAAAGACAGAGGCAAACGTCGCCGAAAAGCTATTCGATCTTTGCACGATCGGAACTACAGCTCAGAAAAGAATGGCGATTTACTGTATTCGGGATCTAAAGTTGGACGATAAAAATAGCCTGTGGGTGTTTTTGAAGTTGCTCCAAGACGACGATCCGACGGTCAGAGTAGCCGCAGTAACCAGCTTGAAGACCCGTTCTGACGTTGACGCAAACGGCAGGCAATTGCTCCTGCGGTTATTCGTGGAGGATCAGGATCTTCGAGTCCGCAATGCTGCCGCGATCACACTCGCACAATTGGGATCGCCGTCAGAGGAATTCGTGTCGGCTCTTAATAAAGCCGACACGAATGAAAATCCTCAAATAAGAAAAGCCGCGGCGGCGGCACTGGCGATACTACAAAATAAAAGGTCCGCTCCATCCGGTAGCTGACGCGACCGTTGGAGCGGACCCCTAGGTGGTCTGAGGGGGATTCCCAGGCTCCAGGCCTGAATCCCCGTCAAAGATCCCGCCTAGAGCCTAAGTCTCAGCCACCTCGCAGACAGTACATTTATCAATCATGTCTGGACCACCTCCTTTCCCTGCTGAAATTTATTTTACGAAAGCTGATCGAAACTGTCAATGGAAGAATCAAGTTCGAAAGACTTCGCCTTGACTTCTCTACCGCGATCCACCAATAAGGAAATTCTCCGTAGAGATATGTCACCGCAAATGAAAGGGGCGACGGCATCTTTCCGGAACTGAACGTGGCCCAGTACCTAGTCGTGGAGCCGACGAAGATCGGGCCGCGTTACGAGGAATACGAGAAGCTCTACTGCGCCATCTTCAAACATTGTTGAAGGCGTGGAGTAATGGAGTACTGGAGTGATGTATTTAAAACCCACTACTCCAGTTCGGCCTTAGAGACTGCCCTCCCTAGGCCGCCTTCTTGCTCTGCCAGAGGCTAAGGAGCCGGTCACGTTCTTGCTGGCTCAAATGGCTGAGACCCTGCTCGACGATGTCCATGCCGATCATTTTATTCCAAGCACCGATCAACCGCAGCGTAACCGGCCCCGGCGCGCCCTTGCCAATCTTGACCCCGTTGACCGTCTTCACCGGGACGAAAGTTGGGCTGGTGCTGGCGAGAAAAGCCTCTTCCGCGTTGTAGAGGTCGTACGGCGTGTAATTCCCTTCGACAATCTGGATGCCCAACTGATTCGCCAGATCGAAGATCACCGCCTTGGTAATTCCGCCGAGGACGTTTCTGTCCGTGGGCGTGCAGAGCTTGCCGTCGACCACCAGGAAAAAATTGTGGGCGCTCGTCTCGCTTAAGTTGCCGTCGATGTCCAGCATCAGCGGAATCGCCCGGGGATCCACCTGCTTCGCCTCGAAGGCCGCTATGTTGTGGTTCATCTTGTTGGTGATCTTCGCCTTGGATTCCAAGCACTGCGGCGGTATCCGGCGCGTTGAGGGGATGACCAGAGGCGCGCCCTCGACATAGAAGCTTGCGAACTCGGGAAAATTGACGATCACGCTGTAGATCGTCACCGTCGCTCCGCCGCTCACCCGATTGCCCGTGGAGGAGCGCACGCCGCGGCTCACCACTTGCCAGAGCGCGCAGTCGTCGTTCTCGCGTAAAATCGGTTTATTCCGCTCCAGGACCTCCAGAGTCGTTTTCTCCATCTCTTCGAGAGACATGCCGCAGTCGATGCGCGTGTAATA
>WNGG01001304.1_pt1 | contig 28100 bp, 22 predicted proteins | sample 5400661 | NCBI WGS metagenome assembly WNGG01 (sample SAMN13153372, study PRJNA577476) | soil metagenome | isolation source: 100 cm soil or saprolite under Garry oak tree replicate 1 | place: USA:California | collected 2016-06-15
GATCTGCACACAAGCAGCAAGATGAGCGCCGACGAGCATGTCCGCGAGCCGCGCCGCCTCTTCACCGTCGGCAGCGGTCATGAAAACAAGGATGGCGTCAGATGAGTTGTTAGTCATTCGTGCCAGCCCTTAGCTCTTAGCCCTTAGCTCTTAGCCCTTAGCTGCTTTCATCCTCTTCGTCTTCTTCGATTGTTGTACCAGTAAGTGGGGTCGTGTCGTCGCCAAAAAACGCTTTGTAGAGTTCGAGCGCGCGATCATAGTCGCGTTCGTCAACCAGCACCTTCGCGCCGGGTGCCGTCGCCGAAAAGAGTGGCGAGAAAGCATCTGAGCCACCCGATTGGACTACCGAACGGATTCCGTTCTGAACAAAAATGTCGTTGACCATTTCCGCTTCGGCAGGTGAACCCAGATTATGGAGCGGGAGAAAGCGCGCCTCGCTCGTATCGTGGCTGGTTTCCGGATTCAACCGCTCGACCAACTCGGCCTTGTCGTCTGGACAACGCGTGATTCCCGGCTGGTATTCAGATTCGCAGATGGGACAGAACATCTTCAGATCTCAAATTTCAGATTTCAGATTTCAGATCCAAAATCTCAAGGACAATTTTAGAACTCCAACGTAACTCAAAACCCGAAACGATACTTTATCATACCGCGCGTATTGCTCTTTCAAACGGTATCTCTTCGAAATGCGTCATTTGCTTGAACGCTCTGAAGCGCTCGTTGATTTCGTTATGAGTCAACCGGCGCACGCGCTCGGTGCCAAACTCTTCCACGTTGAACGACGCCATCACCGATCCGAAAATCATCGCGCGCCGCATCGCCGGTTCATCCAGTTTTTCCTGGCTCGCGAGATAACCCATAAAACCGCCCGCAAACGTGTCGCCGGCGCCGGTTGGATCGAAGACCGACTCGAGCGGGTAGGCTGGAATCGCGAAATAGTTCACGCTCGTGAATAATGCCGCCCCATATTCGCCGCGCTTGACGATTAAAGCTTTTGGTCCCCACGATAGTATCTCTCGCGCTGCTTTGATTAGATTCGGGATGCCGGTCAACTGGCGCGCCTCTGCATCGTTGACGATCAGTAAATCGACGCCGCTGATTGTGCGCTGTAATGACTCGCGCGTCGTCTCGATCCAAAGATTCATGGTGTCGAGCGCCACCAACTCGGCTGCTGGCACCTGTTCGCGCACTTCGCGCTGCAAATCAGGTTGAATGTTACCGAGAAAAACGAGACGCGCCTTCTTTGCTGCTTCTGAGAGTTTCGGTTTGAAGTCCGCGAAGACGTTCAACTGAGTGTCGAGCGTGTGCGCAACGTTAAGATCATACTCGTAGCGACCGTGCCAGCGAAACGTTTTGCCCTCGGGTATTCGTTCGAGATCGCTCGTATCAATTCCGTGGCGGTCGAAAACTTTCTGTTCCGCCTCGCCGAAGTCGCCACCGATCACAGCCACAATGCGCACATCGGTATAGAAACTTGCAGAGATCGAGAAGTGTGAAGCCGAACCGCCAAGCATCTTCTCACACTTGCCAAACGGCGTCTCAACTTGATCGAAAGCTACTGAGCCAACTACGAGTAAGGACATAATTTGATTTCGGATTGCGAATGTCGGATTTCGAATTGAAGAACGATTACTAATTGTATGGGCCTCTGACCCTGACCTGCTTCCTGCCTACCGCCTCCTGCCTACTGCCTACTGCCTACTGCTTACTTCCCTCCGGCTTCGGCTTTGGTCCGCCTAGTGACTGCAAATCTTCTTCAGCTTGTTTGCGGAATGTGCTGTTCGGATAATCGTTGAAGAGCTGTGACAGGTAGGTGCGTGCCTCTTGCCGGAATTCATCCGGAGTCAACGTCCGCTTCTCGGCGCCTTCGTGCCTCACGTACAAAGATGACTTTTGCTTCCCTTTGCCCTGCGAAAGGTAAAGGTTGCTCTCACCCGCTATGAACAACGCTTCGTCTATCTTCGAAAAGTTTGGATTGCCGGCAATGATCTCTTCGCAGCGCTGCAACGCGGCCACGTAAGCCTTCCTTAGTTTGAAGTATTGCCGCGCCACCTCCAGGTTATGCAGCGAATCCTTTTCAAGTTCCGGGTCTCGTATGGTCGTCGGATCAGGCCCCGATTTAACGTTCCCTTGTGCCCGGGCGACGGCTGCCCCAAAAAACAACGAGATTACAAACACAACAGCCAATGGCAGAGTCTTTTTCATAACTTACCTCATAACAGCAAACTTAAGTATCAGGGACAACGAACGCAGTCATAGTGAATGAGAATCAATTCGATGTCATGTCGTGTTCTGACTGGGCCTACCTCCGTGTCTCTGTGCCTCTCGGCTTCATTTGTACTTTTTGATGATCGCGTCCAGCTTCTTCGTTGTCGCGTCGGGCCAAAGATTAGGCGCCGTAAAGATCGCGTTTTTCAGCGCCGAGCCACAGCCGCAGTCTCGCGAAACGTCGCCAAGACGCTTTACTGACTCTCGCATGATGATCTGCGCATTGCGGACGTTCTTGTTCAGATACTCGACCACGGTTTCAACGCTGACGGCATCGTGACCGGGATGCCAGCAATCGTAATCAGTTACCAGCGCCAGCGTTGCATAACAGATCTCTGCTTCTCGCGCCAGCTTGGCTTCTTGCAAATTCGTCATACCAATCACGTCCATGCCCCACGAACGATACACATTGGATTCCGCTTTTGTGGAGAATGCCGGGCCTTCCATGCAGATATAGGTACCGCCGCGATGCACTCTGACTTCCGCGGTCTTGCAACCAGCTTCAAGCACATCGCCGAGATCACCGCAAATCGGATGCGCAAACGTAACGTGCGCCACAATGCCTTCGCCAAAAAACGTCGACTCTTGCGCGCGCGCGCGGGTGCGATCGAAAAACTGATCGGGAATCACCATATCGAGCGGCGCGTATTTCTCCTGCAAAGATCCGACGGCGGACGCCGAACAGATGCGTTCGACGCCGAGCAATTTCATCGCGTAGATATTGGCGCGAAAAGGAAGCTCCGTCGGCGTGAAACGATGGCCCCGCCCATGACGCGGCAGAAACGCGACGCGCTGGTTTTCCAGAGTGCCCAGGATGAAGCTATCTGACGGGCTGCCGAAAGGAGTATCAACCTTGACCTCCTCGACGTCCGTAAGTTCCGGCATCTGATAGAGCCCGCTGCCGCCAATGATTCCAATCTTCGCCGTCGTCATGGCTCTTATTGCTTGCGTTTAGAGGCGGGCGTTGCCCGCCGTCTGAACGTCAAATCCCCACGTCTCTTACGCTTTGAACCGGCGGGCAACGCCCGCCTCTAAACGATCGCGAAGACTAACCGGTCGGGAAGACTAAACGTTCGCGACGACTCAACTTCACGCCGGCGGGTCTCAGTCTACTGCGATCGTACGCAACTTTCCGTCTTTCTCCGCGATCTTGCACAACGGCACATCCGGATCGTGATAGAAGAGGCAGAGCCAACTCTCGCGGGCTGCTTGCGGCAACAATTTCTTTTTCGCTTCCAGTGTCTCAACAGGAAAAAGATCGTATCCCATGATCCAGGGAAACGGCACGTGCGCGCGCATGGGCACGAGATCCGCAAAGCCAAAGAGCGTTCGGCCACCGCGATCCAGACGCCAGCACTGCATCGAGCGATTGTGCCCGGCGTGCGTTTCCATCCGCAGGCCGGGAACGACTTCGTATTCCGCTTCTTTCAATTCGAGTTGGCCCGATTCCTGGAGTGGCCGCCAGTTTTCCGGCAAGTAACTCGCGCGATCGCGTTCCGTTGGCGCTTCGGCGTGTTCATATTCCGCGCGCGAAACAAGATACCGCGCCCTCGGAAAAGCCGGAACAACTTTGCCCTGCTCGTCGAGCTTCGTGTTCCCACCGGCGTGATCGAAATGCAGATGTGTATTTGCTACGATCGTGATCTCTTCCGGACCCGATCCCGTGATGGTTTGCAGCGATGCGGCGAAAGATTGCTGGCGCGCAATGCCATACATCGCGGCGTGCTTTTCAGACCACTTATCGCCGATGCCGGTTTCGATCAGGATTCGCTCTTTACCCGCTTCGATAAACAAGCAGTTCAAATTCATTCGAATGCGGTTCTGCTCATCGGGCGGGCAAACCACCGACCACAGATTGCGGGGTACGACACCGAACATCGCGCCCCCATCGAGACGAAATTCGGTGTCTGGAACAATCTCGACGCGATAGTCGCCAAGCTGCATTAACCGTCTTCATCTGGCGCACACTGGAAACCTTGCGCCTTCTGCGATTCCTCTGCCAGGTCACATCGCAAGTTAACAACCTAACCCTACTTGGGTTGCTTTGATCCCGTCTTGCCCGAAGACGGGGCTTTGGGTTTTCCCTGGTCCTGACTGGGCGCCGGGGCCGGAGCCGATGGCTGCTCATCTTCGTTTCCCTGGCCCATACCCGGCGGCAGTCCCGGCATCTGTTGCGCTGCCGGCATCGCCACCTGGAATGTGTCGGCAACCTTCACATGAGAGCGAGCCACAATGTCGTCAATGACTTTCTTCTGTTTCTCCTGTTCGACGGCTTCCTTCGCCTGGTCGCGACCGGACCTTGGCCGCCCCGTTTGGTTAGGCGGCCCTTCCGCGATCAGGATGTGCCTGGCATGCACCTGCTCCTGCGGCTTGCCGTCCTTGTCTTCAGTGCGCCGCCCTTCGAGCTTGATGATGTGAAACCCGAATGTGGTCTTGACGATGTCGCTGATCTCGCCGGGCTTTAGGGCAAACGCCGCCTTCTCAAACTCGGGCGCCATCTCTCCATGTCCAAACCAGTCCAGATCTCCGCCCTTATCTTTGTTGGAAGTATCGGCAGAAAACTCTTTTGCGAGCTTTGCGAAGTCCTCACCGGCACGCACACGCTTCAGCACCTCTTCGGCCTTGGTGCGCGCCTGCTTCGAGTCTAGTTCAGGATGCTTTTGAATGTAGGCATCGATCTCCTGATCGGTCGCCTTCATCTGATTCACCAACGCCTCCTGTGCATAAGTTGATGCCAGCACGCGTGATTGCTCCATCAGAATCTGCAACTGCACGTCACGCTTCTTATCAACACCTGCCTGTACCCCTTTTGTCTCGCCAATCAGCACCTGACCCAACTGTTGTCGCACCTGTTTAAGCTGCTCGTCGGGAATCTTGTTGCCGGCAAGCTGTGGATTCTTGGCCTGTGCATCCTTGATGAACTGATCAAACTTCGCCTGGTTCGCGGGCTGCTTGAAGAACTCTTCGATTTCAGAGTCGGAAACGTTTGGCGTGGGTGGACCGCCGGTTTTGGCTCCCTGCTGCGATTTGAAGTAACTTTCGGCAATCACAACCGAGCGCATCAACTCCAGTTGCCGCTTGATCTCAGGTCGGTCGGTGATTAACTCCTTTTTGACGTCCCACGTGCCATCCGGCTTCTGGGTTTTCACTTCGACGGGTGTCGTCCGCGCCGCTTCGGCGACCGCGAGTAGTTCACGGATGTTCTTGGCAAAATCCTTGCGCGCCGCTTCGTTTGAGGCCAAACGCATCTTGAGCTGAGGCTGCTGGTCCTCCGCAATCATGGCCATGTCTTCGGGCGTGAGGTTAACTGCTTCGTATTTTTTGGCTCTAATCTGCCAGCCAATTAACCCCACTGCGAAAGCAACTGCCACGCCGGCCGCGATTAACGCTTTAGTAGTTGAAGTCAACGCGAATCCCGTCGAGGGCGTTGCCTTGCTCGCCGGTATCTTGCCGCCACGGCGCGGCCCCGTCGCTCGCAGTTTCGCGCTCTGCTCAGCCGGCATCGTCAAAGTTGGAACGTCTGAACTACCCAGACGCTCCAGCGTTGCTCCGTCGTCAAGACAGAACCGGAGCGCCTCATCGCTGTAAGTGCGATTGCAGGTTGGACACTGTTTCATATCTAAACTCAAACTCCTTCCAAATACAGACCACGATACCCAAAACTACTGATGCTGGACCAACTCAAGCAGTACGCCGTTTACTGCCGTAGGGTGAACAAACGCCACCAAACATCCGCCTGCGCCAACGCGCGGCGTCTCGTCGATCAAACGCGCTCCTCTTTCTTTCAATTTCCGGAGCTCGGCGTGAATGTCATCGACTCGGATCGCAATGTGATGAATGCCAGGGCCACGCTTCTCAATAAACTTTGCAATGGGCGAATCCGCCCTTGTGGCTTCGAGTAACTCGATCTGCGATTCGCCGATGGGCAGCATCGCGACCTTCACTTTCTGATCGGGCACTTCTTCGGTGTGCTCCAACTTCAGACCAAGGATCTGTTGCCACAAACCAGCGGTCTCTTCAAGCGCGCGCGTCGCAATGCCGATGTGCTCAATCTTCATAACTTTGGAATACAGAGTCAGAATTCAAGAGTCAGAGAGTAAACCCCGGCATCCAAATCACAGATTTTCTTTTCTGACTTCTGAATTCTGACTTCTGACTCCCGTATTAATAATCTCTTCCACCGCAGAATAAGGGTCTCGGCGGCGACTTGCAACCTCATTAGCCAGCCGTTCGAGGGTCTCTGATGCCGCATCACCATCGAGAGTTCGCGCCAGCAATCGTTCGCGCAAGAGCTCCAGTATCCGCCAGCGGGCAATTACCCGCCGTCTCTCAAGACCGATATCCGTCTTCAATTGATAATCGCGGAAACGGTCAATCGCGCCTGCGAGTTCCTCGATCCCCTTGCTCTCGGTCGCGATGGTTTTGACAATTGGCGGTTGCCACCCATCCTGCCGTGTCGCCAGCGACAATAGGGCTTCAACCTCTTTCTCAGTCACAAAGACGCCCTCGCGATCCGCCTTGTTGATGACGAAGACATCTCCGATCTCCATTATTCCCGCCTTGATCGCCTGGATATCGTCGCCCATTCCGGGGACGAGCACAACCACTGAGACGTCGGCAGCTTTCACAATTTCGACTTCATCCTGGCCCACGCCCACGGTTTCGACGATGATCTTCGAGTATCCGGCGGCATCCAGGATCGCCACCGCATCAACAGTCGCGCGCGCGAGTCCACCGAGGTTTCCGCGCGTCGCCATCGAGCGAATAAAGACACCTTTATCAAGCCCAAGCGCCTGCATCCTAATCCGATCGCCCAAGATAGCGCCGCCGGAAAATGGGCTCGACGGATCCACACAAACGATACCCACGCGCTCGTCTTTCCGGCGATAGAAAAGCGCGAGCTTATCAACCAGCGATGACTTTCCTGCGCCTGGCGGGCCGGTGATTCCGATGACCAATCCGCGACCGGTGTACGGAAAGATCTCCTTCAGCAGATCAGAAGCACCCTGCGTCCCGTCTTCAACCGTCGAGATCGCGCGCGCCACAGCGCCCGGGTCACCAGCAGTAACGCGATCGGTCAATGAAGTGTTTTCAGCCACCAGGCTCATCCAGCTTGTCGCAGTATCTCGCGCGCGATGATGATGCGCTGTATCTCAGAAGTTCCTTCGCCGATCGTGCAAAGCTTCGAGTCGCGCCAGTATTTCTCCGCCGGGTAATCTTTCGTATAGCCATAACCGCCATGAACCTGGATCGCTTCCTCGCAAACGCGCACGCTTATCTCTGAAGCGAAGAGCTTGGCCATCGAAGACTCTTTGGTTGTCTTCTTCCCCTGGTCCTTCATCCATGCGGCGCGATACATCATCAGTCGCGCGGCATCGATCTGCGTCGCCATGTCCGCCAGCTTGAACTGGATGGCTTGAAACTCGCGGATCGGCTTGTCAAACTGCCGGCGTTCGCCTGAATAACGCACCGCCGATTCGTACGCGCCCTGGGCGATTCCGAGAGCCAGCGCCGCGATAGAGATCCGTCCGCCGTCAAGAATCTCCATCGCATTTACGAATCCCATACCTTCTTCGCCAAGCCGCCTCTCGTCCGGCACATAACAATCTTCAAATACGACGCTCGCCGTTTCCGACGCACGCAGGCCGAGCTTGTTCTCCTTCTTAGACGGAGCAAATCCCTTCATGCCCTTTTCAAAGACGAAAGCCGTGATACCTTTGCTATGTTTCGCTCGGTCAGTTGAAGCAAAGGCAACGCACGTGTCCGCATGAATTGCGTGTGTGATAAAGTTTTTCGAGCCGTTGACGATCCACCCGCCATCCTTTCTCACTGCGGCCGTGCGCGTACCGGAGGCGTCCGAACCGGCGCCCGGCTCGGTCAATCCCCAAGCGCCCAAACGCTCGCCGCGAGCAAGCGGAACGAGGTATTTCTGCTTCTGTTCCTCACTGCCGAATTCGTAAATGTGATTCGAGCAGAGCGAAGTGTGGGCCGCGACCGAGATGCCAACCGAACCGTCAACGCGCGAGAGTTCTTCAATAACGGTCGCATACTCGACATAGCCCATGCCTGCGCCCCCGTATTCTTCCGGGAAAAGGATTCCCGTCAATCCCAGCTCGGCGAGCTTCGGTTGCAACTCAATCGGAAAATGCTGCGCTTCGTCCCATTCCAGCACGTGCGGCCCGATCTCTGCCTCGGCAAACTCGCGCACGCTCATCTTGATCTGTTTCTGTTCTTCGTTCAGCTCGAATTCCATTCAATACACCTAACCGACTACCCGAAGATGAAAACCAGTGCCCCAACAAAGATTCGAGTTTCGGGAACTAGCGAGCGGGAGCTTTTTGCAGCTCGAAACTCGAAACCCGAAACTCGAAACTATTCACGGGTCAATTGTACCTTAACGACGGCCTGAACCGTGACTCGCGAGGCGGGCCCTTGGCCGCTTGTGGGGCGTACTCTTCGCGCGACTCTTCAGCAGACGCTCAACTTCAGGCTTGGCGAGCAGACGCCACTGGCCCGGCCTAAGTTTCTCATCGCACAGAAAGCCGATTCTGACTCGTCGCAGCTTCACGACCGAGAAGCCAATCAGATCGAACATGCGGCGAATCTGCTGGTTGCGACCTTCGTGCAACATAACTTCGAACCAGGCGTTGCTTTCGGTCTCCCTGACTCGGTTGATCTCCGAGCTCGCAGTGTGCGTTCCGTCTTCGAGCACCACGCCGCGTCGCAAGCGCTCGATGGCCGCAGCCGGCGGAATTCCTTTCACCTTGACCTCGTACACTTTGGCAACCTGATTGCGCGCGGCAGTAATGAAGTTGGTAAATTCCCCGTCGTTGGTCAGCAGCAGAAGACCTTCGGTATTGAAATCGAGCCGGCCAACCGGATGGAGCTTGCCGAGCGAAGCTGGTAAGAGGTCGGTGACCAGCGGTCGATCTTCCGTGTCGGAAACGCTGGAGAGATAACCTCTTGGCTTGTCAAGAAGAACGTAAACGTTCTCGCGTTCCTGGAGCAGCGGATTTATTAGCTTGCCGCGAACCTTGATGTGATCGCGAGCCGGATCGGCTTTCGTTCCGAGTTCTGTAACAACCTTACCGTTGATTGTCACGTGGCCTGCAGTGATCAATTCTTCGGCGTGACGGCGCGAAGCGATGCCGGCCCGGGCGATCAGTTTCTGCAGACGCTCTCCCATAAAGCTGGAGGCAGGAGGCAGGAGCAGTCGGCAGGATTTGACCCTGCCTCCTGCTCCCTGCCGCCTGCCGACTGTCAAGAACCACCCGCCAGATCCTGGAAATCCTCGATGCTCGGCAACTCTGACAGATCCTTCAATCCAAACTGAATTAGAAACTCTTTGGAAGTACCATACATCATTGGCCGGCCGACGGTTTCCTTGCGGCCTCTGGCCACGATGAGACGCTTATCCAGAAGCGTCTTGATCGACGAGGGTGACTGCACACCGCGGATATCGAGAATCTCAGGGATGGTGATTGGCTGTTTGTAAGCAATTACCGCGAGGGTCTCCAGCGAAGCAAGCGAAAGCTTCGCGCTGGGCCGCGACTTGAGAAACGCCCGCACGTGCTCGTGATGTTCCGGTCTCGTCGCAAACTGCCAGCCACCTGCCACTTCCCTTAATTGCAAGCCGCCATTTCGGGCGTTAAATTCTCGCGCCAAATCCGTCACAGCCGCTGCGATCGCTGCGCTATCTTCCTTGAGCACATCGGCGATACTCGTGGCGCTGAGCGGCTCGTCAGACACAAAGATCAACGCTTCGATGATCGCCCTGCGCTCGGCCGAGCTCTGAATGCTGTGCGGCGTGCCGGCTTGATCCGGTGCTGTGGATTCCAGCTCTACTTCTTCTTCGTTGAATTGTTCCATCGATTCAGCCATAGAATCGAACTCCAGCCTGGAGGCTCCAAGCGCCTCGCCTAACATTTTCTAAAACGGATGCCGGTTTAACTGGCAACGCGCGCGATGATCTCACCAAAAGTTTCTCGTTGAAGCAATCTGATCTCAGTCGTGCGCACCAACTCGAGGACGGAAAGAAACGCCAGCACAAGCTCACGACGGGAACTAGCGCGCTCGAAGAACGTCCTAAGATTCAATTCGCCCGCCGACATCACCATATTCCGCAGCCGTTCGAGCATCTCCGCCATTGTTATCTCCTCGCGCTCAATCTCCATCAACACTTCTTCCTTGTGGCGCGCGAGAATCTCGTTAAAGACACGCAGCAGATCGAACACGCCAACCGCCACCTCTGGATTGTTCTTGTCCGTCTCCAGCTCAGCGCGCTTAAAAACCGCTCGCTCGACAGTTGCGCGAGACCAGAGCATCTGCGCCGCGGCTTTATATTTCTGGTATTCGAGTAACTGGTTGACCAGATCGAGCCGTGGATCCTCTTCCTCCTCAAGCTCCGCGAATGGATCCCGCGGCAGCAGCATTCTCGTCTTTAGCTCGATCAGAGTAGCCGCCATGACGAGAAAGTCGCCGGCGACCGCGATGTCCATCTCCTGCATCGCCTGCAGGTAGCGCAGGTACTGGTTGGTGATGCGCGCGATGGGAATGTCGTAAATGTTGATCTGGTCCTGGCGAATCAAGTGGAGCAGAAGATCGAGCGGTCCCTCGAATTCTCCAAGAATGAGTCGCAGATCGTCGGTGTTCTGATCTTCAACGATCTCGGGCGCAGCGCCTGCCACATTGATTGTGCTGGAAACGCCGGCGTCCGGCCCGCTATCGTCCGAAGCGAGATCGCCGGTGGGTTCGGTCACTGCCGGCTGGGCAGCGTCACTCTCTTCAGCTTCATTCGTTATACTCGTATCCATCTACTCAGTGTCCGCCGACGCCGATCAGTCCCGCTCGCTCCATGACGTTTTTGAGAGTCGCACTCGCGATAGTTCTGGCTCTCTCTCGACCGCGGTCGAGTATGCCATTCAACTCGTCATCGGTGATGCTTTCCACTCGCCGCTGAAACGGTTTAAGGAATTCAACCGTGACATCAGCCAGATCCTGCTTCAATTGCGCATAGCCCCTGCCGGCAAAGTGCGCTTCGATCTCCGCGTTCTCTTTACCCGTCATCAAGTGATAAATCGTCAACAGGTTATTAATAGCCGGGCGCCCTTCGTCAAAGCGAATCTCCGTGCCCGAATCCGTCACCGCGCGCTTGAACTTGCGCCGGATCGTGTCGGCGTCATCGAGCAGCATCACGCAGCCATTCGGGTCGTCATCCGATTTGGACATCTTCTTCGCTGGATCAGCTAGCGACATGATGCGCGCGCCGACCTTTGGAATGTAGGGCTCGGGCACGAGAAACGTTTCGCCGTAATCGCGGTTGAATCGTATGGCCAAATCGCGCGTAAGTTCAAGATGCTGTTTCTGATCTTCGCCGACCGGAACCAGATCGGTTCGATACAGCAGGATGTCGGCGGCCATCAAAACCGGATAGTCAAACAGGCCAACCGCGACGTTCTCGCGCTGCTTGCGCGCTTTTTCTTTGAACTGGGTCATGCGCTCCAGCTCAGACATCCGTGCGACGCAGTTGAGTATCCACGTCAGCTGAGCGTGCTCGGCTACCTCGGACTGCACGAAGACTGTCGAAAGGTCCGGATCGATTCCAATCGCGAGATAAATGCGCGCGAGTTCTCTGGTTTTTTCCGAGAGCAGTTTTGGATCCTGTGGGAGGGTGATCGCGTGGAGATTGACGATGCAGAAGAAACTTTCATACTCCCGCTGCAAAGCAACCCAGTTGCGCAGCGCGCCGAGATAGTTCCCGAGGTGGATATTGCCGCTCGGCTGTACGCCGCTAAAAATTCGTTTCATCTAACTTCAGGAAGCGCCTATGAAGACTATCGCCCATGCAATGGGCATTACAATTCTAAAGATCGTTCCCAGGACGCCGGTAAATACCGCGATGAAAAGCAGAATAAACCCAAATCTCTCCAGCGCCTCGAACCCGGCGTCGAAACTGGGTGGCAGGATGCTCTGCAAAACCTTGCTGCCATCGAGCGGCGGAATCGGTAGCAGATTGAATACTCCGAGCGCAACGTTCAGCGTAAAAAATACTTGTAACAACTCAACCGCTCCCACCGCGATCATCGAGTTTGTGTTTGCGGGCACGAGCCCGCCAGAGGCCACGGTGACAACGCCGGTCGACAAGAGCGCGCGAATCGCAATGCCCGAAATGATGGCGATGATGAAATTGCAAACGACTCCTGCGGCTGAAACCCAGAAATTCGCAACGCGCTTGTTGCGCCAGCGTAAGGGATTGACCGGTGTCGGTTTCGCCCAGCCGATAAGTGGGGCATGCGTAAAAAACGAAATCGCCGGAAACAATAACGTCCCGATCGGATCAACGTGTACTGCGGGATTGAGACTGATGCGACCCTGCGATCTGGCGAGGTCATCACCGAACCTGCTGGACATCCACGCGTGCGCCGACTCGTGCACGGACAACGAAAAGACAAGCGCCACCATGTACAGGATAAATTGTCCGATAGCACTGCTGTCGAAGTTGCCCATCAGTCAGCCGGAACCACAACGAGGTCGTCACAAAGTCGCATCGGTCACACTAACATGCGCCTAAAACCCTGTCAAAACTCAAGCTTTTTGACGGGAGTCTAGGTGAAGATCTAGACAGTAGGCTCCGGAGGAGCCTAATGTTTATAGCCCGAGACTCCTCACAAAACTGAAGCTCCTCTAGGAGCGACATGTCGCCCCTAATGGGGCCCGGATCGAGGGTGGCAGGTCTGAACTATAAACATTTCTCCCTCCGGGACTGAAACGCTTTGATTGTTCATCGCTAACACAATCGCTTTAAGAAATCCCTTTAGGTCGCACTCAATCAGAATTGCCAAATGCAAAAATCTCGCATCAATCGAGGAGAGTCCCCTTAATCCCTAACGGCAAGCTGTAGACCGAGTCGTTGCTCACCACGACCATGTCCCCCAGCGAGCTGAATGCTAATCCCACAAGGTTCATTCCCGCCACGAACAGTTCTGCCTGCTGTCCATCAGGCGAGATGCGTACGATTCCGCGTCTCCCGCGTAACGTGGCGGCGACAAACAAATTGCCTTCTGTATCGAACGCCAGTCCCTGCGGCCGGCCCAGGCCACGATAGAAGACGCCAACGTTTCCATCTTCGTCAATGCGCATCACCGAGTCGAAGCTGGTCACGGTCGGTCCAGTGAGGTAAAGCGCTTCGTCGGGACCAAACGCGAGATGGTACGCCGAAACCGAAGGCTCCAGTTGGGCCCAGATCTTTCCGTCTCCGATTCCGTCAACCTTGTAAACAATTCCCGTTCGGTCCCCGACGTACATCTGACCCTGACGATCGAAAGCAATTCCGGTCGCTACGCCCAGGTTTCTGGCAAAGGGCACTACCTCTCTGAAGGGAGTCACGCGATAGACCGCGCCATCCAGGCGGCTGGTGACGAACATCTGTCCCTCGCGATCGAAAGCGATGCCGGTGGGGTTAGTGATGTCGCCGGAGAATTCCGAAATCTCTCCGTTCAGATCAATGCGAAAGAGCGAAACCGGTAATTGTTCGCCACGCGATCCTGAACGCGTTACAAATAGCGAGCCGTCGTCCGGGTCAAACGCCGGATTGGTTACGGGATGGAGGTCTTCCGCAATTCTTTTGCCGGTGGCGAAATTCGCGGGCGAGCTGCGCTCTCCGTGACTCTCCAGAGTGACCTCGACAGCGCCACTCTTTTTCAGTTCAGGAACTATGGCCAAAACACGTTTCGGAGATAACGCGACTAGCGGCGCGCGCTCGTTATCAAACCATACCGCGCAAAGCGTCGGGTCGCTTGTATCGAGACTCGCGCACTCGATCGCCACTTCGCCAAAGGGAATTCCCGCCGCCGGATCGATCCGCACAATCTTTCCTGCTCTATTCATCGCCAGGCTGATCCCTGATAGTCACTGTGACGTCCAACCAATCGACAAAAGCCTTTCATGATACGACGGGCCCGAGAATCCTGTCTAACGCCAATATCCAGGAAAATCGTCAGGAATGCGGGGTCGTGTCCCAAGATTGTGTTGCTACGGCACGAGCGGGGCACTAGCCCGACCGTGAGGGAGGGCTCCGGCCCGAATCGCAACTGAGCCCTCCCTTACGGTCGGGCTAGTGCCCCGGCAACACACTAATAGAAACTACCGAATGCGACAGCTCCTTTTAATAGGCAACTTCTTACGGTAGAATTGTCGACACAATTGCCGCTTAGTTACTTCTTGAAGGTTTGCCATGAAAAAGACATTCGCCCTCTTTTTCCTCGCCGCCATTGCCGTAAGCGCCGCGGCACAGTCAGGCAGAAAAATCGTCCGCTCGCCGACCCAGACAGAGCCTCCGGTTCAAGCGCCAGTCTGGTCGCAGCCCGAGGTCGCGCCGGCATCAGCGCCCGCCGCGCCGGCGGAGTTAATTGCTTTGCCGGAGAGCCTGCTCCAACGCCCGCTCAAGTCGCTCGACAATAGCACCTTCCGCCTGGCGGACTTCGGCGGCAAGGTCGTCGTCGTGAACCTCTGGGCGTCGTGGTGCGGCCCGTGCCGTTCCGAAGTTCCGGAGTACGAGAAGGTGCGCAAAGAGTACACAGGCCGCAACGTGGAGTTCATCGGCCTAACGACTGAAGACCCGCGCACGTCGTCCGACCGCGTCAGACAGTTCGTGCGCAATTTCAATTTTGGGTTCCGCCTGGGCTGGGCCGACCGCGAGACGGCGCGCACGCTCATGAACGGCAGGAGCGCGATCCCGCAGACCCTGGTCATCGCCGCCGACGGGCGCATCGTCAGTCATTGGAATGGGTACTCGCGTGGACGGAGCGGTGATCACCTACGCGAGACGATTGAACGCGCTTTCTCGGAAGCGTCTGCCGGCGCAAAGGTTCAATGACATAAGACCACGCCATCCGCACGTCGAACTCACACGCAAAGAAGTAGAGTATTCCGCAAAGAGCGCGGAGAGTCTTCCTTTGCGCTCCTCTGCGAAAGCCCTTTGCGCCCCTCTGCGTTAAAATCTTCGCCTTCGCTGCCTCAATCGCAAAGAAGTAGAGTCAATCACACACGAACAGGCACGGAGACCCGGTCGCCATACTCGCGGCTCTGTAACGAGCAACTTTATGCCCCATCCCGAAGCCCACAGCAGCCTGTGCTATAATTCGCCTTTGTCGAGGGGGTAGTTCAGAGCAAAACGTGATGCTCAGCCAACCAGTCAGCGGGAAATCGCGGCACAATCTTCTTAACGGTTTCCCAACCCAAGACCCGCATCGCTCACAGCCGTCTAGTTGTAGGTTCGGACAGCTGGAATCCAGAAGTCAGAAATCAGACATCAGAGGCCGGGAGAAATCTGTCCGCGTTATGATCAAGCAAGCCCGCAGACAGAGATTTGGGCTTGCGGCGACGGCGGGCAGGTATGCCCGCGCTCCCCGGGAGAAGGAATCATCAGTAACGTTTTAGGAAACACCGTCGGCCTAAAGGCCAATCAGTTGCGCCGCATTGAGAAACTGTACACCCGGCGTATTCCTCCTCATGACATCGTCACGCCCGAGTTTGCCCGACAAATGGCGGAACTTTCGCATGAGACGCGCAGACAGATTGGCGCGCTGATTGATCGCAAGGGCCGCGTTGAATACGTCATGGTTGGCGACAATCGCCAGATCGAATTGCCGGACTTCAAACGTATTCGCGTGGCGGTAGATCGCTTCCGCGGGCTGCGCTGCGTGCACACACACCTGCGCGGCGAAGAACTCACGCAAGACGACCTGACCGACCTCGCTTTGCTTCGACTGGATCTGATGGCCGCGATAGATGTTGACGCGGAAACCGGACTGCCGGGTTTGATACGCGCCGCTCACTTGCTTCCCAGCACCGCGGCGGAGCTCAACGGTGGCGAACGCCACAAACCTTATGCCTTTCTGGAGTCGAGGATTGTTTCTCAGATGGATCTGGACTTTCTGGCGTTGATCAACTCGCTTGAGGAGGAGATGGCCCGTAACCGAAGGACGACGCGGCGGGCGGAGGTTCGGGACCGAACGATCCTCGTTGGAGTCACAACGGGGTCTCTTGCCGACGCCGAAGAGTCAATGGCCGAGCTGCAAGAGCTGGCGACTTCCGCTGGTGTTGTGGTGCTGGACAAAATCTTACAGCGGCGCCCGGCGATCGATCCGCGCACGGTGCTCGGGCGCGGCAAGCTCGACGAGCTTCTGATTCGCGCACTGCAACTGGGCGCGGACTTGCTGGTCTTCGACCGCGAGCTGCAACCGGCGCAGGTGCGCTCGCTTTCGGAGGCGACGGACCTCAAAGTCATCGATCGCGCGCAACTGATCCTGGACATCTTCGTACAGCGCGCACAATCGCGAGAGGGGAAGATTCAGGTCGAGCTGGCGCAATTGAAATATCTTTTACCCCGGCTCATCGTCGGACAAGATTCGGCCTTTTCACGCCTGGCGGGTGGCATCGGCGGTCGTGGCCCAGGTGAAACTAAACTGGAAACCGATCGGCGCCGTGTGCGCGATCGGATTCACCGGCTCGAGAAAGAGATTGAGGCCCAGCGTCAGCGGCGCCAGGAGCGGCGCAAAAGCCGAACAAGACAGGGTCTGCCTGTCATCTCGATTGTCGGCTACACCAATGCCGGTAAATCGACATTGTTGAATACGCTGACCAAGAGCGATGTGCGCGCGGAACAGCGAATGTTCGCGACTCTGGATCCAACCTCGAGGCGGCTGCGGCTGCCGCGCGAGCAGGAAGTAATCATCAACGACACTGTAGGATTCATCCGCGACTTGCCGCCGGATCTTTTGTCGGCATTCCGCGCGACGCTGGAAGAGATTAGCGACAGCAATCTCATTATCCATCTCGTCGACGCGGCGAATCCCAGATGGGCGCAGCAAGTTGAGTCGGTCGAAAGAATTCTCGGAGAACTGCAGATGGCCGAGATTCCACGTCTGACGGCGCTGAACAAAGCCGACTTGGTGGGTGAGGAAGCAATGGAAGCGTTGCTGCGACAAATGCAGGCGCCTGGTCAACGAGAATGTGAGGCCATTTCGGCCACAATGGCGCACACGCTTCAACCATTACTTGAGAAAGCGGGCGCGATTCTCGCGCATAATCTCGTTTCTCGGTTGGGAAAAAAGAAACACTACGAGATTGAGAGTTTGAGTCATATTGCCTGAGCTAAAAGATGGCTCGCCGACCAAGATTCACAACTCCGCTTACCCTCGCGCGCGACGCTTTCGTGCGATACGTCGTCCGGCCGCTCGATGTGTTTCCACCCAATGTTCGCTTTCTAATCGGCTTCACATTTTTGGTCGCTGTCACCACGCTACTGCTCTTCAGCAACTACTCTTCGAGCTTCGCCGAGAAATACAAGGAAGGCGAAGTGGCTAAAGCAACCGTCGTCTCGCCGGCTGATATAAACACCGTAGACATTGTTGAGACAGAGCGAAAACGCACGGCCGCAAGAGAAGCGACGAGGCCGGTATTTTACTTCGATTCGACACGCGGCGAGAGTTCGGCGCAAAGCTTCCAAGCGGCCTGGGAAGGTCTTAAAAAGCAAACAGAGAGCACTGGCCCAAACAAAACACAACCGATCTGGACGGGCGAGGGTGGCGCCGCCGTCGCCCGAGCAATCATCGCGCACCATTTCGACTCGACCGAACTCGAGCATTTGACCGGAACGATTCGCGAGATCGGCGGCGGCTACATCTACGATGACAACGATGTGAATCGTCTGAAGCAAGAGATCATCCTGGTCGACGTCAAAAATCCCACAGCCCAGATGATCATGCCCGCGCCGCAGACGCGCATGACCCCGCTCAGCTCCGCGCGACGCAGTCTTGAGCTGCGGATCAGGAACTTGAGTGAATGGTCGCAAGAGGAAAAGACCGCGCTTGACTCTGCCGTGGCGCCGCTGATCAAACCGAATGTAGTGCTGGACCAGACCGCCACCACAACTTTGAGGGAAACTGAGGCCAGCAAGGTGCCGCCGGTGGTCATTTCGTTGAAGCGGAATCAGGTGATCGTTCGCGAGGGTGAACCCGTCACCGCCGGCACGCTCGCTCAGCTTGAAGCCACCAGGAATTCCGGGCGCGCGGGACGACCGTGGCAACGACTGGTCGGCTTGCTCTTTCTCGTCACGGCGCTCTACTGGGTGGCCTGGAAATTTACGGAGCATCGAAGCACTGCGGCCAGCTTGTCACTGTCAAAGGACAGGGCTTTTGCGCTGGTCGCATCCGCCATCCTCGTCGAAACTGCATTAATGCGCATCGGGTTTACTCTGGGCGATAGTGTCGCTTCCCAAAGCATGCGCACCCCTCTCAACGACCCCAGTATTTTGAACTTCGCTATTCCATTCGCAGCCGCGGCACTGTTGGTGACAATGCTGGTAGATACACAACTTGCGTTCATGACCGGCATGGTAACGGCGCTTTTTGCCGGGCTCCTGGCACAGACGGGCATGCAGAAAGCCGTTTACGCAATGGTGTCCTGTTCGGTGGCCATTTACGGCATCAGTCGCTATCGCGAGCGCCAGTCAGTCACACTGGCCGGGCTCTTAGCGGGAGGAGCCAACGCAGTCATGGCGCTGGCGCTGATCGCTTATTCCGAGCAGCCGTTCACCTTGAATACACTCCTGCTCGCAATGGGCGGAGGTATTGCGGGCGGTCTCTTGACGGCGATCTTTGCCGCGGGAGGTCTGCCAATTAATGAATCGCTTTTTGGCGTACTCACCGACGTTAAGCTTCTCGAATTATCAAACGCTGACCTGCCGGTGCTCGGCCAGCTGGCGTTGCGAGCGCCCGGCACAAATCAACATTCGCACGCGGTTGGCCAGTTAGCTGAAGAGGCGTCCCGCGCCGTGGGCGCGAATCCATTGCTGGCGCGCATCGGCGCTCTTTACCACGACATCGGAAAACTGGCGGCGCCTGATTACTTCGTCGAAAATCAGCAGGGCGATAATCCGCATGACCACCTGCGACCATTACAGAGTGCGAAGATTATTATCAGCCACGTTACCTACGGGATGAAACTGGGAAAAGAGATTGGACTACCGCAGAAGATCGCCGACTTCATTCCGCAACATCACGGGAGTCGGACACTCCACTTCTTCCTGCGCAAGGCAGAAGCTGCGGCAAAACCGGGCGACACAATTAACGAGAAAGATTTTCGCTATCCCGGCCCGAAGCCGCAGTTCAAAGAGGCCGCGATCATGATGCTCGCGGATTCGTGCGAGGCCGCGGCGCGTTCGCTCGCCCGGCCCGATCCCGAGAACATTCGGACGATTGTAGTGAAGATAGTCGATGCCGTCATCAGCGATGGCCAACTCGATGAATGCGATCTATCACTGCGTGAACTCACCACGATCAGAGAAACAATTGTCCACTCTTTAATCGCCATTTATCACGCTCGGATAGATTATCCGGGCTTCAATCCGCCGCCTCTAACCAGCCCGCTGCCAACTCTGCCGCTGACACATCTGGACAGCGAAGAGCGTGGCGTCACCTACGACGAGGCTTCAGAAGTTCCGATCAACGAAAGCGGCGAGGTCGAAGACGAAGCCGTCACGCGGAAAGTGGGAAGGCGCTGAGGCCAAATAATTTGTTTGTTTTTGTGGCGAGCTAAAACTTGTCTCGCAGTTTGCGGTACGTCGTAGTGAGGTCTTCGGGAATCACTCGCGTCTCGCCGATAGTCGACATGAAATTCGTATCGCCGGCCCAGCGAGGCATCACGTGAATGTGGATATGATCGACTATGCCTGCCCCTCCGGAGCGACCCAGGTTCATCCCGATATTGAATCCTCCGGGACCATAGACGTCACGAAGCGCAGTCTGAGAACGCTTTGTCAGATCCATCAATTCGTCGGTGGTTTCCTTTGAGGCAGCGTCCAGTTCTCCGACGTGCTCGTAAGGAACGATTAGCAGATGACCGCTGATATAAGGGTAGATGTTTAGGACAATGAAATTGTGTGCGGCTCGATGAAGGACAAAACTTGCTTCATCCCGAGCCGGATCTTTCTGAATCTCACAAAAGACACACGCGCCCGACTCAGAGTCGGCACTTCCACTGGAGGCCATGTACTCGTAACGCCAGGGGCTCCATAACCTTTCCACTTCTGGTCACCTCTGGTCTTTTGCCGAAACTACAAAACGGGAGGCCGGTAGGTATCGTCTTTGTTGCTTGAGAGAGAGCCGTCAGCAGTCGGGAAGGTCGGAGCGCTGTCTTCGTTAATCAACTCTTTGAGTTCCTTGCCCGGTTTGAAGTAAGGGACGCGCTTGGCAGGAATACTTACCGGATCTCCAGTCTTCGGATTTCGACCACGGCGCGCGCCGCGTTCGCGTACGCGAAAACTGCCGAAACCGCGAAGCTCAATTTTCTCGCCGTGGTTCAAGCTTTCAATAATACTCTCAAAGACGATTTCAACTAGCCGCTCGGCATCTTTTTTTGTAAGTTCGGCCGCGCGCGCGACGTCTTCGACAAGTTCCGCTTTGGTCATGCGTCACCTCTAACTTTAGGAAAGATCGTCCATACCAAAAATGAGTGGCCAACGAAATTTACCGCAAGTCTTTAATGGCGAGAGTGCTTTATAACGCGCGTACAGTATCAGAAAACGATTGCGCGGGGCAAGACTTGGAACCGCCTAGTCCAGGGCTTTAGCAGAGGGTGCTTCACCAGGACCGAACCTGCGGCCGCTCCACTCGCGGTCAGAAAAAATGATCGCAGTCTATTCGGCCTTCTTCTCTGGTTCTTCAACCGGTTCTTCGCTCGACTCCGGGGTTAGCTCCTGGCTTGGCTCTTGGGTTGGCTCGGTACTTGGCTCCCGGCTTACCTCCGGGCTGGTTTCCGGGCTTGGCTCTGGGATTGGCTCGGCCCTGGCGATGCCGAAGTCCGCCAGCTCTCCCAGGGATGCCATGCCACTGCCGACTTCTGATGAGTAGACTTTAGTATCAACGACCGGTTGGTCTTTGCCAATCGTGCGAGCCGAGAGGCCGATCTTCTTCCCTTCAGCGTCGATGCGGAGTATCTTGAAATCCATCTCCTGGCCAAGCTGGACGACATCTTCCGGCTTCGCTATGCGTTCATCTGACAACTCTGAAATGTGACAGAGCCCTTCCAGATTCTCGTCCAATTCAACGAATGCTCCGAAGTTCGCAAACCGCGCGATCTTTCCGCGAACAACATCTCCAGGATTATGGGTGGTGACGAACCGGTCCCAGGCGTTTGGCTCAAGATCCTTGATTGACAGAGACAGGCGACGGTTTTCAGCGTCGATGCTGGTGATGACCGCTTCGATCTCCTGTCCCTTTTTCAGGGCTTCGCTGGGATGCTTGATTCTTTTGGACCAGGATATGTCTGACACGTGAACCAGACCGTCTACTCCATCCTCAATTTCGATAAAGGCCCCGAAGTCGGTTAGATTTCTAACCCGTCCTTTCACTCGCATGCCGGCCTGATAGCGATCGTTAAGCGTCCGCCACGGATTGTCCTGAATCTGTTTCATCCCCAGGCTGATGCGTCGGGCTTTGGGATCGACGGCCAGCACTTCCACCTCTACCGTATCCCCGGGATTGACGATCTTGCTCGGATGCTTGACGCGTTTGGACCAACTCATCTCGGAAACGTGGACGAGCCCTTCGACTCCGTTTTCGAGTTCTACAAACGCTCCATAATCTGCGACACTCGCCACGCGGCCCGTCACGCGCGAGCTAATCGGAAAGCGCTCTTCAACCGTGGCCCAGGGATCAGGAAGTAGCTGCTTGTAACCAAGCGAGACACGCTCGCGATCGCGATCGAGTTTGAGCACCTTGACCTGAATGTTATCGCCTACCTTAAAAAGCTCCGCGGGATTCTGCAACCGGCCCCATGACATATCGGTCACGTGCAGCAACCCATCGACGCCCCCGAGATCGACGAAGGCGCCATAGTCGGTTAGGTTTTTGATCTGGCCTTCAACGATGATGTCTTCTTCAATTTGGCCCAGCGTCTCGTCCTTCCGCCCGGCATTCCGTTCCTCGATCACTGCCTTTCTAGAGAGAACGACGTTCGAGCGTTTGCGGTTAAGCTTGATGACTTTTGCCTCGATCTCCTGGTTCCTGAGACTGTCGAGGTTCCGCACGGGACGCACATCAACCTGCGAGCCTGGCAGGAACGCCGCGATGCCGTCTATGTCCACGCGCAGGCCGCCTTTAATGCGCTCGATAATTCGGCCTTTTACATTCGTTCCTTCTCGATAAGCCTTTTCGAGATCATCCCAGGCTTTCATGCGCACGGCATCGGCACGTGACAGAACCGGCAGACCATCGTGGGTGTCGATGCTCTTCACAAGCACATCAACTTCGTCACCAGGCTTGACGGTCAATTGGCCATTTTCGGTGAACTCCGCGGGATTGATGACTCCTTCGGACTTGTATCCGAAATCAATCACAACACCGCGTTCGCTGATGTTAACGACCGTTCCGCGGACGACCTCGCCCTCTTGAAGACTCGCCTGTTCCTGCTCAAACTGGTCGAGAAGCTGTCCGAAATCGACGTCGCCACTGGGGCGCGATTCTTCCTCATCGGCGGCCGAGACCGTCCCTGAGGCCGCCTGGTTCGACAACACTGGTGTGGCTTGCTGCGGCGAAGTTCCTTCTTCGGCCGACAAGGGTTTGTTGATATCTGCCTCGCTGTTACTCAGCTTTGGTTCTTCGCTAGACATTCGGACTCCTGTCGCACCCCGGTAATTTAGCGTGTCGTAGATCTTTTCACGCTTCACTCTCGTACGCCAATCGTCGCGCACATTGACGACGGGCGACACACGCCTTTGCGGCCTGTTGGTCTGCTTGTCTGGCGACCTGTCGGATTTTGAAATTTGGGCGAGGATGCGAGCCGTCGAGTTTTGGAAAAGGAGGTCTAATGTGTTTCGATTTCCGCCGTGCCCGTAGTCACCCGCTTGGTCCGACAATCACCAGCCGCTTAACCGGGTTGGTCGGCAATGTACACGCCAGAATGAGCGCGTGTCAAGGCGCTAACATCAACGCAGAACAGCACAAACGAACCCAACGTCGAGTGATCGTGTGCATCATCATTGCTTGCTTCGGTTCCCGTCGGCGCTTGAAGCATCGTTCACTGCCGACCCGTCGCCGATGCGCTGTCAGCATTCCGCGGCACAACATAAATTCCCGCTGAATGAGAGCCGACAAAGAGTGTATCTTGATGTTGCGAATCAAGCGCCAGTGACCAAATGCGCAAACTTGGCAAGCGACGATCCTTGGGATCAATCCGGGCCCACGTCGATCCCGCATTGGTCGAGCGGTAAACGCCTCCACCAATTTCACCGTTTTGGTAAGCGTTGCCGACGAAGATTTCGTCACCATTGCGCGGATTTATTAGAATGCTGGTAAAGTCGCCGAAGGGCAAATTACCGCCACGACGTGACCACCGCTTTCCGCCGTCGTGCGAAGAATAGAACGCCTGCTTCGTTCCGACGTAGACGTGGGATGACCGCTGCGGATCCTGAGCAATCACGTTCACCGGAGCGTCGCTCGGGATCCCTTCGACCTGCTGCCAGGAGTTACCGCCATCGGTCGAAACTAATACCCCGGAAGAAGCCGTACCCACCCAGATCGTCTCGGGTGTTTTCGGATCGGTTGAAACAGTCGTGGTGTGCGGATCGAATGCCGCGCCGTACGGAAGCCTTCTCCAACCCTTCGTCGGATCGTAACTGCGGTAAAGACCCGAATTCGTGGCCGCCAGTATGCTCGTCTTTCCGGTTTGAGGATCGACAGTCTGAGCCAGAGCATTGACCGCGTCCGTCAAAATCATGGATGAAGTCGCGCCCACCGACGGCGACAAACCGGCGCTGTCGCTGGCGACTCCCAAAGCATCCAACGTGATCTGGTCGAGGCTCCCGGTTACAGGAAGACTCTTGTCCGTCTGGAATCTTCTGACCGCCGCGATGGTTTGCGTGCCTGCATGACCGTCGGGCACGCCGACGGCATAACCGGCGGCGTTCAACGCTCCCTGCGCCCGACGCACGGTCTCGCTGACAAGCGCTGGGTTCGGCGTGCGTGTAATCGGCTGCGGTTGCCTGACGGTAGCGCCGCGCGGTTTGCGACGTGCGGAGGTTTTTTTGGGCGTTCTATCAGGAGGCCGGTTCGCCGCCCAGACAGGCGCCCATGAGACTCCCCGATCAATAGAGCGGTACACGCCGAGATTCGTTCCCAAATAAATGATGTTTGCGTCCTGGGCATCCTGCAACAGTGAATGACTGATCAAGCGCGCCGGCATGCTGCGCATCGATGGATGCCACGATTGGCCGCCATCATCGCTGGCAAAAAAGAATCCGCCGCCGGTAGTCGTATTGATTGTCGTTGCATAAATGCGATTTGGCACTTCGCGATCAGACATGATCGCATTTGCGAAACGCCCACTGTACCCGCCGTTGCTCGGCGCAAAGTTTCTGCCGCCATCGTTAGAGACCATCACACCATAATTGTTCGTGCCGATGTAGACGGTTTCCGGATGCGACGGATGCACGGCAATCGCGTTGATCTCGAGCTGGCGCGAGGTGGTCACCATCCACGAGTCAGCGTCTCCGCCTTTCTCTGAACGCCAGAAACCCTCTGTCGTTCCGGCAAAAACAACACCTGGCCTTGACGGGTGTTGCAGGATGGCGCGCGTTCTTCGCGATTGCGAAGGAATCCCCTGTACCTTCCTCCAGTTGTTTCCCGCATTGCTAGTCTCGTAGATACCGCTGCAGGCTGAAGCGATGATGTGGTTGTGATCGCGTGGGTCAATGTCAATGGCAAAGATATCAGAGTCGTCAATGATCCCGTTCTTAATGGTCTGCCACGTCTGTCCGCCATCCGTTGTCTTGTAGGGCAAGTACCACGTGCCGGCATAAATCGTGTCCGCACTGCGCGGGTCGATGGCCAACGACTCGACGTGGACCAGTCCCGGAGTGCTGTAGGTCGGCAACTGAGCCCAGGACGTGCCGGCATCAGACGAACGAAATATCCCGCTGAAGGTTCCGGCAACAAGAATGTCCGGATTCAGCGCTGATTGTGCCAGCGAGTGGACGGCTTCGTTTTTTAGTTCAGGACTCTGGCGCCACGTTTGACCGCCGTCAGTCGACTTGAAAAAGCCGCCGGGCTCTTTGTGGCGATGAGTGGCTACATAGATGGCCTTCGAGTTGCGCGGGTCGACGATGATATGGTCGACGAACAACCTCGGAACACTGAAGGTGTGAAGCAGACGCCAGGTCCTGGCGCCGTCCGTCGAAGTGTAGATCTGCCCGTCGAGCGTTCCGAAATAGAAGCGGTCAGGATCGTTCGGATCGACCACCAACGCCCGCACGTCTCCGCCCGGAGGACCGGTCGCACGCCAGTCATCAGAATAGAGCGCCGGATCAGAGGAACCATCCTCTAATCTAGCTGCGGCCGAATGCAGCAGGAACGGCCCTATTGAAACAGCCGCGAGGAGCAGGAATAAAACACCAAGCTTGGCAATTTTGGCACCGATCATATAGTGAATCTTTCAACCATCAGAATCATGAGCGCCACTGGCGCTTGAACAGTTTAATACAAATACCGCCATTTGTGCATATAGCCCTCCGTCGTCGAGATACTCATAGAGTTGTGCGGCCGGTCCAAACGCGAAGCGGGCGATGCTTCTCACTTTGGAGAACCATCGCCCGCTTTCGAAGATGGTCGCGTCAAAGATCGCTCGATGACGCGAGTTTTATCGGTTAAGCCTTACCCTTCTTCATCATCATCGGTACCGGCTTTCTTCTTGCCGTGACGTACGGGATGACGACGAGGAGTTCTCTTCTTCTTGCATTCCGGACAAGGCGAAACAGCGCCATCGGTCATCGGAGTAGGCGGCTTAGCATTCGGCGGGCACGCAAACAACTGCACCCATAGCTCAGCTCGACATCCTCCATCGACCGTAGTGATGCGTCCCGCGTCGATGCCACGTGTGTTGACCAGGTAATCCTTGGCACGGTTGGCGCGAGCCAAACCTTCACCTTCGCACGTGCCATAGCCAATGATGTACCCTTGCGAGCCTGCCTCGGTCTGCAGTCTCGAGGCGAAAGCATCGAGACGGGCTTTCTCATCGTTGAACTTGATGTTCCCGTACTCGTCAACCTTCGTGCATTCGATCACCACAGGCGGTTTCACTGCTGTCGTGCAAGAAGCCGTCTTGGTACATGCCGGATCGAGTCCACCGACTTCGACCGTGGCCGTTACGGACTGGCCGCCCAGATTACCGGTCTCGACAGTGATCGAGGATGTGCCCTGACCACTGGCAATCGTTCCGGCGGAAACGGACCAGTTGTATGTAACGTTACCACTGGGGTTGACGCTCGCGTTGAACGTGAGCGTGCCGCCCTGGTCCACATCAGACGGACAGGTCACCGAAACAGTCGGGCACGGAGGCGGATGGCAACCAGTGCACGGAGCGATTGTGACGGTCGTGGAAGCGGGGACGACGTGGCCGTTGCCATCATTGACTTCAACCGTAGCCGTGTAAGTACCGGCATTGGCGCCCGTCAAATCCCAGGTTACGGTCCTGCCCTCGCCAGTGATCTTACCTCCAGTGACAGTCCAAGTGTAGAGCAACGTGTCGTTGTCCGGATCGCGGGCGTCCGCCGTTAGCTGGACCTGCCAACTCGCACTGGGAGTGCAGGACTCTGAGCTTTGTCCAGGCGGACACGGCGTCGCAATGCTGGCTGAAGACGACGAAAGCGAAACCGTCGGCGCTTGATTCGGCGGCAGCGGCGGCGTTCGCGCGTTGCGGTGCCCAGCGAAGAACTGGAAGCCGAATCCATTCGGGTCGTCAGAGAACCTGAAGCCGAGCGGCACACCATTCGCCGTTGCCGGTCTGGTTATGCTCGGAACAATAACTACGCCTCGGTTAACGACGTTGACGCCGGATAGCTGATTAATTTGCGTATTGAAGTCCAGCTTCTTGATGTGGCGTTCATCCTGCTGGTTCATGTGCCGTCGATACCAGACGCCAAACCCGAACCAACGTTTTGGATAAACCTTGAAACCCCCTAGCAGGTCAATCGGGTGATTCTCAAATGCGTTGGGAGTACGCTGGCCGACATATCGTAGTGAACGAATCTCGGCAATAGGCTGGAAGTGCTTGTTGACTGGAAAGTCAAACCCAATGCCGGTAAACCACTCATTCGGCCGGTCCAGCAAAGTGGCGTCGCCCATTGCACTGCTCCTGGGATTCCTGTTCAGGATGTACCCGGAGTTAACCGAAAGGTTCACGTGGGTGCTGAGACGACCATCAATGAAACCCACCAGGCCCAGGTCGCCTCTACCAAAGCCGACACCCGGACCGGCACCACGTTGCATCTGATTAAAGCCGCCGAAAGTGTTGGCAGTATCCCCATACCAACGATAAAAGGGAATGATGCCGGCACCTAACGGATTATGCGGACCCGTAAATCTGATTTTCGCGCCTACGACAAAGTTGGTGAAACTAGACTGGCCGTACGGCCGAGAAACAAAAGGCGCATCAGGCAGATAAGCCGGTGCGATTGTGAAAGTAACGGGAACCTCGATTGGATTCAATGGATTAGGAAACGCGGGGGGGCGGCAATTACCCGTTAAAGCCGTGCAAGGAAGAATGGCGGTCTGTAGCACGATGCCCGGCAGAATACTGCCAACTGGTGAGCCCATGCCCGGGAAAAACGCGGCACTCCCAAAGCCGCCGGGGTTGCCTCCAAAAGGCGTTCCTATCTGTGCGAGAAATCCGGGGAAGCCGAACTGACCCCCAATAACGCCTGGTCCCTGCTGAAAGGTACCCGCGGACCCGCCAATAAACGGAAACTGCACGAAGGGTTGATTGTTGAATGGCCGGAA
>WNGG01006129.1_pt1 | contig 28077 bp, 27 predicted proteins | sample 5400661 | NCBI WGS metagenome assembly WNGG01 (sample SAMN13153372, study PRJNA577476) | soil metagenome | isolation source: 100 cm soil or saprolite under Garry oak tree replicate 1 | place: USA:California | collected 2016-06-15
ATTTTCCATCGGATGTGCTCGTTGGCAGCGTGATGGGTAATCTCATCGCGCAGAACATTTACAGCCGGCATCACGATTCGGAACTCGGCGGCGGGGAATGGAGATCTTGGAGTGCAATCGCTCGAGGGTTCGAATCCTCGGGTCCGCAGAATCTCGGCTCGCCGTATGTTCCGCTTGACAGCTGGATCTACGCGGCTCTCGACCGTTTGACTGGACTCGGTTTGATTGATAGCGGTTTCGCGGGATTACGGCCCTGGACTCGCCGCGAGTGCATGCGGCAGGTAAGTGAAGCTGAAGAAAAACTTACGGGAGAAGAAAACAACGAAGCACAGAAGCTCGTTGATGCGCTGCAACGCGAGTTGCGTCCGGAGAGTGAGGCAACAGGGAACGGCGACGACCGCGGAATATTCCGATTGGAGTCTATTTATTCGCGTACGGAGCACATTTCGGGGACGCCCCTTACCGACGGCTACACGTTTGCGCAGACACAGATCAACGATTTTGGGCGTCCATACGGCGAAGGGTGGAGCACAGTAGATGGCTTTTCTGCGTACGCTACGAGGGGCCCTTGGGTCGCCTATGTACGCGGCGAAGAGCAATCCGCCCCGAGCATTCCAGCTTTTTCTCTCGCGACTCGTCAAATAGTTCAGCAGGTGGATTTCTTTCCCACCTTACCTCCGGCTACGGCGCAGCTGTCGGTGACCCAGTTCAGTTTGTTCGATGCGTACGTTGGCCTGATGTTGTCGAACTATCAGGTCTCCTTCGGGAAGCAGAGCCTCTCGTGGGGACCAGGCGACGGTGGCTCGATGACGCTCAGCAACAATGTGCAGCCGATCAACATGTTCCGGATTAGCCGCACGACGCCGCTCAAGTTGCCCAGCATTCTTGGGTGGCTGGGACCAGTGCGGACGGAGTTCTTCTTCGGCCAGTTAGCCGGACAAGAATTTCTGGACAACCCATTTGGCCTCGTCGGGCAATTCGGCCAATCGCTCTCTCCTCAACCATTCATTCATGGCCAGAAACTCAGCTTTAAGCCCACCCCCAATTTCGAATTTGGATTCTTCCGAACAACGATCTATGGGGGACCCGGTTATCCACTCACATTCCACACGCTCGTTCGCAGCTTGTTCAGTACTGGGAACGAGAATGCCGGCGGCGCCTCGAAGCCAGGGAATCGAACTGCCGGCATGGATCTAATCTATCGACTCCCCGGTCTGCGCAACTGGGTGACCTTCTATGCTGACGGCTATACGGATGATCAATTTTCACCCGTTGCCTACGCCGACCGCTCTGCGTGGCGCGCTGGACTTTATTTTTCTCAATTTCCACGGGTTCACAAGTTGGATCTCCGAGTCGAGGGCGTTTACACCGATGTTCCTCCGGGAGGCGGTCCAATCACCCCCGGCCAGTTCTATTTCAATGGAACGTGGCTGAGCGGCTATACAAACAATGGGTATTTAATCGGTAGTTGGGTTGGCCGAGGTGGGCAGGGTGCGCAGGCCTGGACCAACTACTGGTTCAACGCACGCAACCGAGTGCAATTCAATTTTCGGCACGAGAAAGTTAGCCAAGTATTCATTCCAGGTGGTGGCACGCTCACGGATTTCGGGGTCCGCAGCGACTATTGGATTAGACCGAACCTCGGCCTTTCCGCATGGGTACAGCACGAGCGGTGGCTGTTTCCTGTAATCCAATCGAATATCTCTAGAAACGTATCGGCTACGGTGCAAATCTCGTTTGCGCCTCATAAACTGTTCCAGCACAGTGCTTCTGGCGCGCCGGGAGACCTGCCATGACCTACACAGGTAGCGCTCCCGTCCGACAGCCTGTGCCCGAACTGCCTGAACATGAAGTCCCCGCCGTACCAGAGGTGGATGTGGCCCAGCCTGAAGTCACAGACTCGGTCCTATACCTTCGGCTATTCTGGCACCAGCGTCGTTTCCTTGTCCGCGTTGCACTGTACGCGTTTCTCGCGAGCACGCTCTTAGCATTTTTGATCCCAGTGCGATTCGAGTCGACGGCGCGCTTGATGCAGCCGGATAATCAGTCCGCATCCAGCCTCGCCACTGCGGTTGCCGCAATGTCAGGTGGGACGGGAGGGCTGAGTGGGGTCGCGAGTGATTTCCTTGGTCTCAAAAGCACGAGTGACATCTTTGTCGGCATTCTGTCAAGCCGCACCGTTCAGGACAAGTTGATTGAACAATTCGACCTCAAGAAACTTTACGGAGACGGTCGAATGGAAGACGCACGCAAGGACCTTGCCGAACACACCGGCATTTCTGTTGACCGTAAGAGCCAGATTATCACCATCGCGGTCACCGACCATGACGCGAAGCGCGCCGCAGCCATAGGCCAGGCGTACGTTGCGGAACTGAACCGACTGGTCGCGGAATTGAGTACGTCGTCTGCCCGGCGAGAACGCATCTTCTTGGAAGAACGTCTGCAAGCAGTCAATAAAGAATTGGAATCGGCAGAGAAAGAGTTCAGCCAGTTTTCCAGCAAGAATTCAGCTATCGACATCAAAGAACAGGGCAAAGCCATGGTCGAAGCGGCGGCGACCCTCCAGGGGCAGCTTATTGCCGCCGATGCCGAGCTCGAAGGCCTCAGGCAAATCTACACTGACAACAATGTGCGCGTCCGCTCCGTACGGGCGCGAATTAGAGAACTCAAACACCAACTCGAAAAAATCGGCGGCAAGGGTGAGGATGCAGCTGGGGGTTCTGGCCAGCAACAAGACTCGCTCTATCCTTCGATCCGCAAGCTTCCGCTCCTCGGCGTCACTTATGCCGACCTGTATCGCACGACGAGGGTGCAGGAAGCGGTTTTTGAGACTTTGACGAAAGAATACGAGCTGGCAAAGGTCCAAGAAGCCAAAGAGATTCCAACGGTCAAGGTGCTCGACCCTCCCAACATTCCGGATAAGAAATCATTTCCACCGCGGCTTGCAATCATCTTTCTGGGGACCGGATTCGCCATTTTGCTAGGCACTTCGTGGGTGGTCGGCGGAAGGTTGTGGGAGGAAGCCGATCCCAAGGATCCGCGGAAACAGTTGGCGCTGGAAATTTACCGGACTATGCCGTGGGCATCGCCGAACGGATCGCGACTTGGCGCGCTGAGTCACCGGGTTTGGAGTCGTCTCAACAGGCGGCACGACAGGCCGAAATAGCACTAATAACTAGCCGATTTGGCTGTAAGTGCTTGTAAGTTAACGGGTTGTTTGCGTTTTGGCTCTGTGAGTGGCGGTGCGAAGCTGTGCCCATGGCCTAAAGTCTGACGCAAAGAGGCGGGCGATGATCCAAGACTTGGTGCAGGAAAGTCGATTGGTACAGCCAGCGGGGCAAATCGAGCCGCGTTGGTACGTTGTCTACGTCCGCGCGCACCACGAAAAGCGCGTGGCCGAACAACTCGGCCAGCGTTCGGTCGGACATTTCCTCCCGTTGTACGAAAGCGTCCGGCGGTGGAAAGACCGTCGGATGCGATTGCAATTGCCGCTCTTCCCGGGCTATGTGTTCGTCCACCTTGTGCTCCAAGACCGGCTGCGCGTTCTCCAAATTCCCAGCGTTGTCCATTTCGTCGGTTTCAGTGGTCTTCCCTGTGCGTTGCCCGACGAGGAGATCGAAGCCCTGCGCTATGGACTAGGGCGCCAGCCGCGTGTGGACCCGCACCCCTACTTAAGAGCGGGCCGCCGCGTCCTGATCAAACGCGGGCCGTTTCAAGGTCTCGAAGGATTCCTTGTGCGAAAGAAGGGTAACTTCCGGGTCGTGCTTTCGGTTGAGCTAATCATGCGGTCGATCGCGGTCGAGTTGGATGCCGCGGAAATCGAGGTGCTTCAGGAAGTCAGAGGAAGCAAGAGAGAGCGACACCGGTCGGGTTCTGGATATCGCCAACGCGCCGGAGACGGGATCCGGTCCACCGTGGCTGCCGATTAGACTGCCTCCACGTTTTTTTTCTAACCAGAAGGGCCTCGAGATCGGTTTTCAGGGGTAACAGGTCTGAGTGCGGAGGGGTTCTTGCGTTGAGAGCACATCAAGGAAGTTAGAAGTCGTCAAGTCGTCCTTGGTGAACCGTTACTCTGGGTGTGTGACGTTGGCGGACATATACCTTTAGGAGAGGAACATGCAAATCTTTCTAGACTCAGCAAACTACCGGGAGATCGAAAGCTGGTTGGACCACGGTGTGGTTGATGGTGTCACGACGAATCCCAGTGTTATGTTGAAGGATGGCGTCAGTGACATCGAAGAATGCACGCGGCGATTGTGTGCCTTACTCGGTGAGCGCCCTGTGAGCGTCGAAGTGACCACCAATGACTGCGCGGAGATGAAAAAACAAGCCCGAACCTTCGCTGGTTGGGCGCGGAACGTGGTGGTCAAAATTCCAGTAGTTAATGAGTATGGCGAATCCTGCCTAGGTGTTATCAATGCGCTGCAAAACGAGGACATTGTAATTAACTCGACAACAATTCTGTCCTTTAATCAGGCGATCTTGGCGGCCAAGGCAGGCGCAACTTACGTGAGCATCTTTGCCGGTCGCATTGCTGACGAGGGTAACGACCCTACTTTGGTCATCAGAAATGTACGCTGGTGGCTTAATCAATGGGGTTACCCCACAAAGATTATTGTAGGTAGCATCAGAACGGCGATCGACGTACAGAATGCAGCCTTGGCTGGGGCACACATTGTCACGATTCCACCGCAGTTTCTGCCCAAGATGGTCGATCACAAATACAGCCGAGAAACAGTGCGACAATTTAATTGCGACGCCGAAAAGGCTTTGGCAAAAATGGCGAAAGCAGCGGCAGGTAGTTAGCTTCCAGCAGAACCGCATTGATCCAACGAATCCAAAAATCTTGAAACTCTCAGGCAAGAACAGTTGATTGGGAGCGTGGCAGTCTTTGAGTGGGCGTGATTGCAACATAGTCGTCTAAAATCGTCCTTATTCATATTTTGTAGGGTCCGCTCTTTCATCAATTATGGTTGTTTACCTCAAGCCAAAAGTGTAAGTCGTTTGATCGTTCTGGCCTTCTGTTTCTTGTATTTCTCGCTCTCCGGGGAGTCTGCTGACTGATGCTTTTTCTTCGCAGCGCCTACCGATTGCATACCTATGATATCCAACGCGTGCTTGTAATCGGTTCCAAAGCGCGTGCGAAGGAGTTTATCCGACAATCGAATAGGTTGCAGCGCTGTGAGGTAATCGGGTGCTTTGAAGTCGAACCAATGTTGGCCAAAGGAGAAGTCGAGAATGTCCCGCTTTTGGGAACTACAGAAAACCTGCGGGAGTACTTGTTCGGGCATCCCGTCGACGCCGTGGTTTTCGCAATGCCCGTGGAGCGAATCCCGAACGCACAAAGTCTGGCGGAGTCGGCCATGGAATTGGGTCTCAGTGTGGTTGTCCTTCCCGATTTGTATGTCTACCGGATTGGGTATGAACCGAATGGGCATGAAGTCTCACTGGGTTCTTTTCACGGTGTCCCTGCCGTCGTCCTGGCCAATGTTCGCCGGAAGACGTCGTACCTCGTCGCCAAGAGGATTCTCGACATTCTTCTTTCCGCCACTCTATTGGTGGTGCTTTCACCGTTGCTCCTAGTCATTGCTTTACTAATTAAAATGACATCACCACGTGATCCACTGCTTCACCGGCTGAAGTTGGTGGGCACGAACCGGAAACCATTCACTGCCTATAAGTTTCGCACTATGGTGCCCGATGCAGACGAACTGAAACGTTCTCTCATGAAGTACAACGAAATGAAGGGGCCGGTTTTTAAAATGCGCAACGACCCTCGAATCACGATGCTCGGTCGATTACTCCGCAAGTACAGCCTGGACGAACTGCCGCAACTATTTTCCGTTCTTAAAGGAGATATCAGTCTGGTTGGGCCCCGCGCTCCCCTAAAGGAGGAGGCCGACAGATTCGAGTTCTGGCAGAGACGCAAACTCAGTGTGAAACCCGGGATTACGTGTCTTTGGCAGGTGAACGGACGAAGTCAAATCACGAGCTTTGACGAATGGGTGCGCCTCGACCTGGAATACATCGATAGGGCTTCTTTCTGGTTGGATCTCAAGATTCTGCTAAAAACCATCCCGGAAGTAATACGCGGTCGGGGTGCCTACTGAGGAGACGTAAGCATGGGGCAGGATTTGATAACAGGCGGTTCTGGATTTATCGGTTCGCACATGTGCGGTCTCCTTCTTGTCCACAATCATCAAGAGCGTGTGCTGGATAGTTCGCAACGCGGGATGGGCGCGAAGGGCCGCCCAGCGTATATCAACTCGTGTGTAGAACATCGCCCGTCAGCGGTGTTTTTCAATAGGGAGGGCATCGTGAACAGGCTGGTTCGCCGCCGCCGCATGGTCTCCCCGCGTGCGCTTGAGAATTTCGAACTCCTGACCGGCTTGGAGCGAGCCGTTGAGAGGCTGGGACGCGCCCTTCGAGAGGTGACACATGCGATTTTGCGGAAGTGGAGCGGGCACCAAGAGCGGCCCTCTCGAGGGAAGGCAAGGCATTCTATTAAGGAGAAAAGGAAGCGTGCGTGTTGTCCTCTCTCATCTTGCGGTCCATCGCAGTTGATGTGGATGTTGCCGATGTGGAGCCCATAGTTCACCGTGGCACCCTGTGATGCTAATGCGTTCTCGCCCGTTCCGAAGAGCGCAACGTCCCTTCGGCAGATTTTCCGCGGGACCGCGTGGTACGGTTTGGCCATTGCCGTCAACCGGTTCATCCCGGGACTCCTAACTATTATTCTGGCATGGTGGCTGGAGCAGCACGAGTTGGGCGTTCTCTCGTTCGTTTTGGCCTACTATGGTGTCCTTTCGCTGGTTGCCGATTGGAGCATCGCCTATGCAGTTCAAAAGCTAGTCCCAGAAAACAGCGAGCGCGTGGGGCAGGTCGGGTGGACAGCACTGTTTGTCCGACTGGGACTTTCGACACTCCTGGGACTTTCTTGCTGGGGACTCGATGCCATTACCGGTGCGTTCCAGGGATATGGCGTTTACCTTGCGCTTCTCCTCATTAGCTCGGCCTTCGGAACTATCGTCTACATACACAATGCGCGCTGCCATTTCGCCGCAGGCAGCCTGTTCAGCATCGGCGTTTATTTGGTTTGGCTGCCTTTGGCCCTGACTCTGGTCAAACTGGGAATGCGGATCACGGGACCGCTTATCGCGCTGTGCGTTTCGTTTGCTGCGATTGGAATTCCGGGCTTTTTGTTCAGTCCCGCCCTGCGAGGACACGTGGCCTTTGTTCGTCCAATTGCGCTTGAGATTCTGCGTTTCGGAGCATGGGCCACCTTGGCTACCTTGCTCAGCGGTCTGGCCGACCAGGTCGGAATCCTCGTGGTGGCTTACAGGATCGGCGATGCGCCTGCCGCGATTTTTAAGGTCGCCACGACCTTTGGAGTGCTTCCGGCCCTCTTGGGGATGATCGTCGTGCTGCCCCTCATGCCGGTTGCCAAGCGAGGTATGCTCAATGGAGATGACGTTTCTGTCGGCTTGATTCTGCCGATTCTTCGCTACCTGCTCATGTTTGGACTCGCCATCGCTGCCGCTGGATTCGTGCTGGCTCCGGCGGTAATCCGCACGTTCGTCCAGGAGAGCTATATGGGCGCCGTCTGGCCGTTGCGCTTGCTCCTGGGAGCGAGCCTTCTGCGAATGCTGGTGACGGTCCTTTCCGGCATCCTTTTTGTAGGTCAGGGATTGAAGGCTCTGGCAAGAATTCACGGAACCGTCGCGGTCATCGGTCTCGCGGGCAGCCTGCTCGTGGTCCGTAGGTGGGGCATTATGGGAGTGGCGGTCGCACTCCTGGCAGCCTGGACCGTAGGGATCGTGCAGTTGCACCACTGGTTTCGGCGCAAGGCGTCGCTGCCGCTCGAGTGGGGCAAGTATTTGCGTTACGCAGGCTCGGCCGCAATCATGGGAGCTTCCGTGTTCCTTGCCGCAAGACTCATAAATCCGCCCATCGAACAGTTCGCGTTCGGCGGATGCGTCGCGGCAATTGTCTATGCCCTCCTTCTGTGGACACAACGCGATGTTGCATTTCGAGGGCTGATAAATATTGTTAGGACCTGGGTAGCACCGTAACGGGTATCCGGCTGGAGCATAGAGATGGGGACTGAGGGACGATTGAATCCCATGATCGGTACGAATGCCTATTGTCCTGAACGCCTGCTGCCCCCCGGGGCTGCGCGAGAACAGGTGCTCAGGCGAAGGCTCCTCTACCTGCTGATCTTTATTGTTGCGCTCGTCCGGCTCTTTACCGAGACGCTGGGAGTCCTACCGCGTGCGTTAAATTTCGCGGACCTCCCACTTTTCTTGTATGCATGCGCTGCGCTGCTGGCCCGGCGCGACGTGAAGGGAGAGACTACCTCCTTTTACCGGCGCTCATTGTCACGTCCTCTGAAAATGTTTACGGCATGGGTTATGTTGTCAACCGCCGTCAACCTTATGCTTTACAATATCCATTTTCTTCCGGCGCTCGTATTTTGGGCATTTCACCTGGAGCCGATCGTATTTGCCTTGTTGTTGATGCGGCTGGGCTGGAACCAGGAGGACACGCAGAAGCTTTCGAAGCTCTTGGTAGCCATCGGTCTGGTCCAGATTCCTCTTTCGCTCATCCAGCTCTTGAGTGTATTTTCTGAGGACAATCCGGATCTCGCATCGGGCACATTTGGCACCAATGGGAGTCAGATGTGCTTTTTCCTTGTGCTGGTTATCGCCTACCTGCTAGGCCGCTATCTGATGGAATCCAGGATTCGATGGCTACTGCCGGTACCCGCTTTGGTGGTGGTTTTCTACGCACAGGGATTCAAGGCACTGTGGTTGCCTTTCGTTCTAACGATACCGGTAGGCGTTCTGTTGTGTTATCCGGGGAACAAGCGCAGGAAGTGGGGCTCAGTTGCTCTGGTTGTGGCGTTCGTTCTACTTGTCGCCTTTCCGATTGGAAAGGTGACTTCGCGTCAGACTACAGAGTTCTTCCGCTGGGAGTACGTCAGCGATGTTCTGAGGTCGGGAGCCATCTGGAATTTGGGCAAAATCCAATCCTTCGTAAACGTAGGTAGGATCTACACCGATTCTCCCATCGCGACGCTTGTTGGGGTGGGACCCGGTTCGTATTCGAGCCGTGCTTCCCAAACGTTTACACAGGTGGCACTGGAGCCTGATTCCCCCACCAATGTGGTGTATGGCTATGTTTCGCCTACTCCCCCAGGTGCTCTCACAGAAAAGTACATTGTCCCGGAGGTGTTTAAGAGCGAGATCCTTTTCGGATCCGGCACAATCGACGGCCCTTTCAATAGTTATGTGGCCCTCTTGGCGGAGGTAGGGGTGGTTGGATTTGCCCTCTACGCTGCTATCTATTATCGGGTATCCAAGAAAGTATTAGCGGCGGGTCAAAAGGCTTGGGGAGAGCGAAATTCCGAACTGTTTGCAATATCCTTAGCCGCAATCTGTGGGCTTCTCACCTTATTTGAGATGGCTTTTCTTGACAACTGGCTGGAAGCGAGCCGGGTGACGATTCCGTTGTGGCTGGTCCTCATTCCCGCGATGTCGTGCGTGGAGGTAAGCGAGGTCAGCAAGATCCCTCTGAAGAGGAAATAATGAATTTTAGACACCCACTTCCGAAAGCAAAGCTTCTCGATTCGAGAAACCAGGCGCTGCTTCGTCTTTGCGCCGGGAAGACTGTTCTGCATTTGGGATTCGTAGATGAAGGTTTATTCGACGACCGCCTGCGCCAAGAGGATTGGCTGCACGCGATGCTGGCGGGAGTTGCGGCCAGGGTGGTGGGGATCGATATCTCTGAGCAGGGCGTGCGCCGCGCGCAGCAGGCCGGCTACGCCGATTGTTACGTGGGCGACGTTGAACGATTGAGTGCTGTGCCTTTTCCCCGTCTGGAGTACGACATAATCTTAGCAGCGGACATTATTGAGCACCTGGACAATCCGGGGCTATTCCTTGACGAACTGCAGAGGGTAGCGACCGAAAACACGCTCGTCGTTATCACCACGCCGAATGCTCTCAACATCAAAACGGCCTTTTATCCGCTGGCTCGCATTGAATGTGTTCACCCCGACCACAACCTTTACTGCTCGCCCACAACATTAAGCACCCTTCTTGAGAAGCACGGGTTTCAGATCGTCGAGATGAATCTGTATTCCAGTGTTTATAAGCCAAACAAAGGTAAGCTGGCTGGCGTAGCGGACCGTATAGCAAAATATGCTTTCAGGTTGCTTGACTTTGTTTTGCGCTATTCCCTCGTGCAACTTTTCCCCCATTTCAGCGAGGGGATACTTGTCCAAGCAAGGAAGCAAGCACGAGAGGTTCGACAAAGCAACACTCCAATTCCTTCATTCGTTTCGGCCGGGCGCGCCGGTGCTCACCTGAGGGAAAAGATTTTCCTTGTCGGGGTTCTCGGGCCGTTCGATTCGGGTCCCACGCGCGTTTACGAGACGCTATTGAAAAGCCATTTCACTGAGCGCTTTGACGTTCGCTTCCTAGATTTCCAATTTGCGAGCGACGTGGCCGACTTCCATCGCTTGCGGCCGCAAAAGTTCTTTCTCTTGCTGTGGTATCTGCTGCGTACGACCTATTGGTTGTTCCGGGAACCGTATGACGCCCTCTGCATTCCCCTCTCGACAAACCGGAATGCTTTCCTCAAAGACTCCCTGTTTGTCTGGTTGGGGGTCTTATTCGGCGTTCCGGTCGTTATCCTTGAGCACGGGACGGACATTCCGGGCCTGTACCGCCGCTCCGGCCGAATCGTGCGGGGGATCATGAGGGCTACATTGCGCCGGGCGACGCGCTGCATCGTGTTGGCCGACTGCTTGAAGTTCAACTTCGAGCTATTCCTGCCCGCCGACCGCATTATCTCGATGTATTTGGGGATCGATCGCGTCGCGACAAATGGAAAGCCCTCTTTGAAAAGGAGCCAAAACGACCAACTCACCTTGCTCTATCTTAGTAGCCTAGAAATTCGAAAAGGGTATATGGTCCTTCTCCAATCCCTCCCCCTGGTCCTTCAGGATCGAAACAATCTGAAGTGCGTGGTGGCCGGCGGGTGGGGCTGGGATTCCGAACCCACGAAGTCGTGGGTCGCTCAGCTCATTTCCCACGAGCGCCTAAAGGACAAGGTCTCTTTTGTAGGGCCAGTCAAAGGGACTGAGAAGGAAGTCCTCTTGAATACGGCAGACATCTATGTCCTCCCTGCGCTGATCGATACTGCTCCCCTGGTGCTACTGGAAGCTTTGCGGGCCGGGCTACCGATCGTGGGGACGAACGTCGGTGCCATTCCAGAGATCGTGGCAGATGGCGTCAACGGGCTCATATGCGAGAAAGGGAATCCGGAGGACCTGGCCGAAAAGATTCTTTATCTCGTGGAACGCCCGGCCCTGCGCCAGCAAATGCGGCAAAACAACCTGGATCGCTTCGAGAGTCTCTTCACGATCGAAAAATTTGCAGACCGCATAATTGGTGTCTTCGATTCCGTTTTTTCGGAGAAGCGGACAGGAAGCAAGACTTAGGCAACAATAATTCGAACCTTGCCGGCCGACTCCGCGAGTGGCACGCGCGGAAGCCGGGGAGGGGTCCGAGGTGGTTCAATGAACGTGCTTGTTGTTGGTGGGGCCGGATATGTCGGCGGGGCGGTCACCGATCTTCTGCTTCAGCGGAATTACAATGTGCGCGTTTACGATGCGCTCTTGTACGAAGAAGCCTATCGAAAACAGATCCCCTTTGTGTTTGGCGACGTGAGAGACCCGGACTGTTTAAAGCCGCAGCTGGAGTGGGCGGACGCCGTCATTTGGCTGGCCGCGCTAGTGGGCGACGGGGCGTGCGCACTGAACCCGGAGATCAGTGTCGCCATCAATCAAGAATCGGTTCGATGGCTGGCCGAGCACTACGACGGTCGTGTCGTTTACATGTCAACGTGCTCCGTCTATGGCGCCCAAGACAAAGTGCTCGACGAAATGTCACCGCTTAATCCGCTTTCCGTCTATGCCGCTACTAAGCTGGAAGCCGAGTGCTATTTACAGCGAAAGAATGCAATTATCTTCCGGCTCGGAACGCTTTATGGGATTGGAGATGTGTTTTCGCGCATCCGACTGGATCTAGTAGTCAATACATTGACCGTTCGTGCCCATCGCTACGGCAAAATCAGCGTGTTCGGTGGGGACCAGTTTCGCCCTCTGCTTCACGTGATCGACGCGGCTCAGGCCGCTGTCGACAATCTCCAGACGTCCCACGTCGGCATCTTCAACCTGCAGCGACAGAACGTCCGGATCATCGACCTAGCTTACCAGATTCGCAATCATTTTCCGGACCTCGTGATCACCCAGACGCCGATGAACTTTCAAGATGCGCGCAATTATCGAGTTAGCAGCGAGAAAGCTCAGAAAGTATTCGGATTCTGTGCGGCCCACTCCATCGACGAAGGGATCGAGGAGCTGAAAAGTCTGCTTAACACTCGCCGCTTGAGCGATGTGGACAATCCTCGCTATACGAACCAGGTTTTCCTCTCCATGTTCAATACCCATAAGAGGGATTTGACAACGCGGGGCGAGGCATGAAAAGAGAAGACCTTCGACTGCCGTCCCCCAAGCTCATTGAGGGGGGACTCGGGATCGACGACCGCGGGGAAATAGCCTTCGTTAACGCGTTTGATTTTGATGGTATCAAGCGGTTCTATATAGTTTCGAATAATCGGGCTCGCTTCGTCCGTGCCTGGCATGCCCATCGCCGCGAGAGCAAGTACGTGTCGTCGGTCCAGGGCGCGGCCGTCGTTGCCGCTGTCCCCATCGACAATTGGGAATGTCCTTCCAAGGAAGCCTTCGTGCATCGCTACGTTCTCTCCGCCCAGAAACCGGCTGTCCTGTACATCCCTGCAGGCTATGCAAACGGGTTCATGTCGCTGACTGCGGATGCTAAGTTGGTTTTCTTCTCCACAACCACATTGGCCGAGAGCAAGGAAGATGATGTGCGCTACGATGCTCGATATTGGAATCCCTGGGACGTTCTCGAACGATAGATACAAGAAGGGGCAACGGAATGAAGGTCGCGGTTCTCGGCGGTTCTGGAATGTTGGGTTCTATGGTCGTGGATTTTCTTTCACGTGACCATTCCTCGGAAGTGATTGCGACCGTACGGGCCTCGAGGTTATTGGAGGAGTTCCAGGACCGTTGTCGAGGCGTCGAGTGGCGTCTGTTAGATGCGGACCACTGCACTCTTGTGGATCTCACGAATGTGATAGATGGTTTCGAATGGGTGATCAATTGCATCGGTGTCATCAAGCCACATATCCACGATGATAATCCGGTCGAAAGAGAGCGAGCAGTCGTTGTCAACGCCGTGTTCCCGCATCTGCTAGCCCGCGCTGCCGCCCTGACAGGTTAGATGTCTACGGCAAATCGAAGAGCTTGGGGGAAGTTCCGTCCGACAAGATTCACCACCTACGAGTTTCAATCATCGGCCCAGAGCCTTTGCGGCATGTTTCGTTGCTAGATTGGTTCCTCGATCGACCCAAGGGGAGTAGCGTTCAGGGCTATACGAATCACCGATGGAATGGAATCACGACCCTCCATTTTGCAAGGCTCTGCCACGGCGTCATCACGCGGCAATTGAGGCTGCCTCGTGTGCATCATGTCGTCCCGATCGACACGGTTAGCAAGGCAGAGCTGTTGGGCAGCGTCGCCGAAAACTATCAGCGGGGTGATATCGAAGTCAGGGCGAGCGAGGCCCCAGCAACCGTAGATCGAACTCTTGCAACTTCCGACTCGATCTTAAACCGCAGATTGTGGGAGGCCGCTGGCTATCCGCAGCCGCCGTCAGTTGCGCGGATGGTGGAGGAACTTGCGCAATTCGATTGCCGCTTTCGGAGCGAACTGTGCATACGGAGGAGTCATTAACATCCACTAGAGGCAGGCCTATCTTTGCTTCGCAAAATGATTGCTGCGGCTGAGACAATGCCGTAATGCGAAAAGTTGAGGCAGACTGCTTTAGCTCTAATCGGCATAAACCCGAGCGACAAACTGCGGCTATGAAACTACTAACCATCCTAGGCACGCGCCCCGAGTTCATCCGGCTGAGCCAGATCATCCGGAAACTCGATGGACTCTGTTGCCACGTGATCGTGCACACTGGCCAGAACTACGATGTCAACCTCAACGATGTCTTTTTCCAGGAGATGGGCATTCGGGCACCCGACCACTACCTGAGGGCCCGAGGAAGCTTCGGCGAGCAAATCGGCACGATCCTGACACAGGTCGAATCCGTGCTTCGAGAGGAAAAGCCGGACCGTTTCCTCGTCCTGGGCGATACGAACAGTAGCTTGGCCGCCATCGTTGCGAAGCGGATGGGCATTCCCGTGTACCACATGGAGGCAGGCAACCGGTGCTATGACGACCGCGTTCCTGAAGAAGTGAACCGCCGGATCATAGACCACTGCAGCGATATCCTCATGCCCTATACGCACCGGAGCAAGGAGAATCTGCTTCGGGAAGGCATCGAACGCCAGCGGATCTTTGTGATCGGCAATCCGATCTACGAAGTGCTGGAATATTTCGCTCCGCAGATTGAAGCGAGCAATGCGCTTGAGCAATTCCGCGTCGCGCCCGGCAACTATTTCCTGGTGACATTCCACCGGGCTGAGAATGTCGACCACCCAGAGCGCCTCGCGCGGCTGCTCCAGGGCCTCGATCTGGTGGCCGAAACCTATCGCGTGCCGGTGATCGTCAGCCTGCATCCTCACACGGCAAACAACATGGACCGCCACAAACCACAGCACGGGTCGGACCTTGTACATTTTTCGAAGCCGTTTGGTTTCTTTGATTTCGCAAGGCTCGAGCGCCATGCTCAATGCGTCTTGACGGATAGTGGAACCGTCCAGGAGGAATGCGCAATCCTGGGAATTCCAAATGTCACCGTGCGCGATGCGACTGAACGGGCGGAAACGCTTGAATGCGGCAGTAACATTCTCTGCGGGAGCGTACCGCAAATGATTCTCCAGGCGGTACAGGTAGCGCTGAGCTCGTCAAAGGATTGGCGGCCCCCCGCAGAATATATGGTGCCGTACGTTAGTGATATCGTGAGCAAGGTCGTTATGGGATTCAGGGAGCCATGTCGCCATGCATAAGGGCGAGTCGACTACATATTGCGTCCAGGGGAATATAGGGGAAAATGAACACTGCTTGAGCCAAATTCAGCTCCTGGGGGTGAGGTTCGACAATGTTACGATCGACGAGGCAGCTGACTGCATCGAGGAATTCATTCGGGGCCGTCGACCATCGAAGGTTCTCTCACGAAACGCGACGATCCGCGTGCTGGAGGATCAAAACCCAGCGCTGCATCAGTTTTACGCGACCAGTGACCTGGTCACGGTGGACGGGATGGCCTTTGTCTATCTGGGGCGCCTGCTCGGGCGTCCCTTCAAGGAAATGACGGGTGGGCCGTTCCTTTGGTACGAGGTACTCCGGCGAGCGGCGACGAAAGGTTACGGCGTATTTCTGTTGGGCGCTCGGCAAGTTACTCTCGAGAACGCCGTGGAAAGGCTTAATCGCCAATATCCGGGATTAAGGATCGTTGGCTTCCAGCACGGTTATTTCACCGCCCAAGAAGAAACCCAAGTCGTCGAAACAATTCGAAGCTCGCACCCGGACATCTTGATGGTGGGTATGAGTTCACCGCTGAAGGAAGAGTTTCTTGAACGAAACCTGGATCGGTTGGACGTGCCGGCATGTATCGGTGTTGGTGGCGCCATCGACGTTTTTGCAGGCGTTTCCCGACTGGCGCCAGTCTGGATGCGCAAGGCCTGTCTGGAGTGGCTGTATCGCGTGTGGCAGGAGCCGCGGCGCCTCTGGAAACGATACCTTTTCAGCCATGCGAGATTCCTTCTCCTTGTAGGGCGGGAGTTGATGGTGAGAGAACCCAAACACTTTCGGAAAGCGCCAAACATACGGTAAGAGATTAGGGGAATGACGTTCTGATGATGCGCCGATCGCGTGGAAGAAAGAATAGTGGAATTCCGTAGTACACGGGGAAAGACGAACTAATCATGCGAAAGCGGATTGTAGTAACAGGGGTAGCGGGGTTTGTAGGCAGCAACCTTGCAAGTCATCTTTTGAATAAAGGTTATTCGGTGGCAGGGCTCGACAACCTATCTGCGGGAACGCTCGAAAACGTTGACCAACGAGTCGAATTTCACGAGGTCGATATTCGCACCCCCGCGATCTACCGACTGTTCGAAGGAGCGGACGCGGTCTTTCATCTCGCGGCGAAAACATCTCTAGTTGACTGTCTGAGTAAGCCGCTGGACGCGGCTAGCATGAACGTCGTGGGAACCCTGAACGTTCTGGAAGCCGCACGTGAAGCGAGCGTCCGCAAGTTCATCTACGCGGACACTTCCGCCGAGTATGAGGGCATCTTTGAGTTTCCCACCCCCGAAGAAAGAATCCGGCCAATTGGCGTCTACGCTGCCAGTAAGCACGGCGGGGCTGCGTTCTGTGAAAGCTACCGGGAGCTTCACGGGATGAACATCACTATCGTCCGCTACTTCAATGTCTACGGACCGGCTCAGGATTGGCGCAGAGTTGTTCCGCCGGTCATGAGCTCTTTTATCATTCGAATGCTTCAGGAAGAGCGCCCCATCATTTACGGAACCGGAGAGAAACGGAGGGACTTCATCTATGTCGATGATGTAAACGATTTACACCTTGTGATTCTCGAAGACCATCGCGCTGATGGCAAAATCTTCAACGTCGGATCTGGAGTGAACTTTTCCGTCAACGAAATCTACCAATTGGTCGAAGATCTCCTAAAGACCGGACTGCAGCCGATTTATAAGCCTGACCTCCCAGGCGAGGCTCAAATCACGCTCGCGGATATTTCCGCGGCGAAAAGCCTCAACTGGAAGCCGCGGGTCGACATCAGAGACGGGCTGTGCCGAACGATCGAGTACGTGCGAAGACGAGTGCTCAAGGCGAAGATTGGCCTTATCGGAGCCTAGTCAGAGCGGCGCGAACCTGCGAAGTCGATAAATCAATTGAGGGGCAAAATCTGAACGCAAAGTTGAAGGGCAGTCGAAGTCAAAGCCGCCGTATGGAGCCAAAATGATTCTCACCAGGACACCTTTTCGGGTTACGTTAGGTGGTGGCGGCACGGACCTCCCTTCCTTCTATCGAGAGAATGGAGGGTTCATCCTTGCCGTGAGTATTGACAAGTATATGTATCTTAACGTTAATACTCCCATCGTAGACGACAAGATTCGAGTGCGTTACACCAGCTCCGAGATAGTGGACCACGTGGACGAGGTTCAACATACAACGGCGCGTGAAGCGCTGCGGCATTTTGGTATTGCAAGTGGAATCGAAATCGTTTCGATCGCGGACATTCCGGCGGGAACGGGCTTGGGATCCTCAAGTTCCTATCTAGTGGGTCTCTTGAACGCCCTGCATACGCTCCTGCAAGATCAAGCCACTCCGCAGAAGCTGGCCGAAGAAGCTTGTCACATCGAGATCGAGGTTTTAAGAAAACCAATCGGCAAACAAGATCAATATATGGCTGCTTTCGGGGGTCTAACCGCGCTAGACATCAAACCCGATGGCCGAGTGTTCGTGACACGCTTGGAGCTGGATGTGGATTTGGTCGAGAGCCTGGAGCACAATATTCTAATGTTCTACACAAACGAAATGCGCGATGCCACAACCATTTTGAGGAAACAGGATGAAGCGGCACGCCTTAAGGACCCCAGAGTCGTCAAGAGTCTCTGCGAGATCAAGGCTATTGGGCTCGAGATCCGTGATGCCATATCGAAGGGCAATCTGAGACGTTTCGGAGAGCTTTTGGATGCCCATTGGCAGTCAAAAAAGCGACTTTCTGAAGGAATTTCAAATCCCCGGATCGATGTTTGGTACGAGCTCGCAAAGCAAAATGGAGCGATTGGCGGGAAAATTTCTGGCGCAGGAGGGGGAGGTTTTCTTATGCTGTACTGCGAAGAGAACAAGGCCGCCTTGCGGCTGGCGATGCGCGAAGCGGGCCTACGCGAGCTGAAATTCCGCTTCGATTTTGAGGGAAGCAAAGTCGTGTTTGACGTTGTTTCTCGCGATGGCAGGTTGGCCCATAATCATCGTCATAACAATCACGAACCTGTGCTCGCTTTCGCTCAAAAGAGCACCGGTTAGTACTCCTATCCCTCCAAATGAAAGCCGTTTTGCTGGACCGCGATGGCGTGATCAACGCCCTCGTCTACCACGAGGACGCTGGCGTCATCGATGCACCTTTCAAGCGCTCCCAATTCAAACTGCTTCCACGCGTTCCAGAAGCCATTCGGTTGCTGAACGACATGGGCTTGAAGACCGCCATCGTTTCGAATCAACCGGGCATCGCCAAAGGGCACCTCAGCATCAAAACCCTCAAGCTTTTTGAATGCAAAATGTTGAGCTCCATACGGGGGGCGGGCGGCAGGATCGATCAAGTCTATTACTGCCTCCATCATCCGGAAGCACGAGCCCCCGAACTCCGAAGGTCCTGCCAGTGTCGTAAGCCAGAGATTGGAATGCTGAAGCAGGCAGCCCTGGACCTGCATGTAAGACTTGACGAGTGCTACATGATCGGCGACGGCATTCCCGACTTGCAGGCAGGTATACGTGCGGGCTGCCGCACCATTTTCATTGGACGTTGGAAGTGCGAAATATGCCAATTCATCCAAGGGAATGATGTACGCCCTCACTTAGTGGCAAGAGACCTCTGGGAAGCCTGTCAACTCATTCAGGCGGAATTACAGAACTAGCTTCCAAGCGATTTTTCGAGCTCGCAGTGCTCGAAAGGGATTCTTTGATCTCCGCACGATCTTCCGAGCACGCAGGAGAAGCACATCTTAGCTTGGAGGAATATCAAGTGTCCGTCTCAACCGTAGCCTCTCCACGGGGGCAGCGTTCCATGGTCCCGTGCCATGTTTGCTCGAGTACGAACGATACTACGTACATTGAAGCGCGGGGCTATCGCATTGCACAGTGCACGAATTGCCGACTTTGGTTCGTCAATCCTCAGCCAACAATGGAAGAGCTCAGACAGTTTTATGCCACTTACGATGAAGGAAAGCTATGGCGAAGTCTGGAAGCGCACTTTAATCGTGGCGTCCGCAAGGCCATTCTGCAGTTGAAGCAGGCAGGAACAGTTTTGGATGTGGGTTGTGGTTCCGGTAACTTCCTGAGCTGCATGAAAGAGGCCGGATTCTTCGTGTTTGGTATCGAGCCGTCCGGGAGCGGGTCCGAATATGGACGCGAGGCACACGGGGTCGATATCTACCACGGCATGATCGAGGACTATTTGACGGCAAATGCAGGCCGGCAGTTTGATGTAGTTACGCTGTTAAACGTGCTCGAACACTTGACTGATCCCGCTGGAATTTTGAAGCAGTTCGCTCAGGTTCTAGCGTCAGACGGGATGTTGACGATAGTTGTTCCAGATGCGCGTTTCCACGATCTGCTCGGAAGGGTGCGCCGCTTCGTGGGTATGGCTGATCCCTATTGGATCGAGCAGCCCAACAAGTTTCTTGCAGGCTTCAGGCTGCCAGAGCATTTGTGTTCATTTCAACCGAGCACAATAGCGTCTTTATTGCGACGATGTGGATTTCGGGTTGTTGCGATAGAAAGCGCTCCAGTTATCTTTAATGAGGGGCTTCATCGAAATGTCGCGAAGCTGCTGATGTTCTGGATGTCACGGGCGCTTCATTACCTCAGTTTCCGGCGGGTCCTTGTTGGTTATTCGACGCTGGTATTGGCACAAAAGGATTCCGCAAAGTCCACTTCGGGAGCACAACAGACATGAATTACGTGAAACAATATGTCGAGGAAGCCTTGCTAATCCTGAAACAGTTGGACCAGTCAGCTGTCGAGCGCACTGCGGACCTGCTTCTTGAGCTCCGCGAGCGGGGTGGCCGGCTGTTCCTCCTCGGGGTCGGCGGCGGAGCGGGTCACGCCTCGCACGCCGTCTGCGACTTTCGCAAAATCGCGCAGATCGAAGCTTACTCACCCTCCGACAACATCTCCGAGCTCACCGCCCGCGTCAACGATGATGGATGGGAGTCTTGTTACGAGAATTGGCTGCGCGGGTGTCATCTGAACGATGCCGACATGATTTTTGTCTTTTCCGTGGGCGGCGGGGATGCGACAAAAAATATCAGCGCCAACCTCGTCCGTGCGCTCGACTACGCCCGCGAGGTCGACGCCACAATATGCGGCGTCGTCGGCCGCGATGGAGGTTACACTGCGCAGGTTGCGGATGCTTGCGTATTAGTTCCGGTCGTGAATCCCTATACGATTACACCCCATACCGAATCCTTTCAGGCCCTGATCTGGCATCTTCTCGTATCCCATCCCAAATTGCGGGCCGCTGAGATGAAATGGGAATCGGTCCAGCAGCCTACTGCGAAGGTATAACGAAACGCCTCGTCATAATCTGCTGTAGTTCACTCCCGCTCAGGCCCTGTTCTTTCGTGAATCTTTGGACGGTCTTCCCATGTCTCCTAGCACAAAAGTCCGCAAGGCGGTGATCCCTGCGGCAGGCTTCGGCACGCGTATGATGCCAGCCACCAAAGCCATTCCCAAGGAGATGCTCCCGGTTGGCGGAAAGCCTCTCATCCAGTTCGCAGTCGAAGAAGCGGCGGCCTCCGGAATAGAAACTGTCATCTTCGTCATCCACAACCACAAGTCAGTCCTGCAGGCGCATTTTGGCCGTAATCCCGAGCTAGAGTCTTTCCTGGAAAACCGCCGGCACACAACGGCGGCCGAACTCGTTCGCCGCCTTGCTGGTTTGGCGGAATTCCTCTATGTCGAACAGGAAAGACCACTGGGTCTTGCCCATGCTATTTCTTGCGCGCGGCCGCTAGTAGGAGAGGAAGCTTTTGCTGTTCTTCTTCCGGACGTAATCATGCTCGGTGGAGTCCCAGTGACCCGCCAGCTGCTCAGTTCGCGCGAGCGGCATGGTGGAAGCGTTGTTGCCATCCGTGAAGTCGAATTCGGCGATGTTGAACGCCATGGTATTCTCCGTGTCGATTCTTATGTCGATCCTCCCTCCGCCCGTCCAGTCCGCATCGCTGCGCTTGTTGAAAAGCCTTCGGCTGCCCGTGCCCCCTCGCGGCTCGGCGTTTTCGGCCGCTATGTCCTCGAACCTGTCGTCTGGGAATTTATCGCTCAAGTGCCACCAGATCCGCGAGGTGAGATGCAGCTCACCGACGCACTCAATCTCTTGTGCCACGAAAGTCCGCTCTTCGGTCACTTTTTCGAAGGTTTGCATTACGATGCTGGCGACCCTCTCGGCTACCTCAGGGCCAATGTCGAGATTTCTCTGCAGGATCCCCGACTGCGTCAACCGCTTCTGGACTATTTGTCGCGTCTCCATCCGCTTGCTGAAGATTCCGCCTCTTGCCCGCCGGCCACGCTCTACGGCTCTTCTGCGACGCGCTGACCCCCATCACGTCTTGCCTTCTCGAATACATCGGGAATCTCACGATGCGTATGCAGATGCGCCGATTCAACTGGTCAATGATACAGCGTGTCCCTAAACAACCGTTGGTTCTAGGTTCAAATCCTAGTAGCGGCGCACTCCGTGATATTTGCTGTGACAGCTAGCACAAAGAGAAATCAAGTTGTCTATCACATCATCACCAAGCCGGCTCCCAGGTTTCATATGATGGACTTCTAATCCTTCCATGGAGCCGCACTCTTGACACCTCCAACCATCTCTCTCGAGGACCTGGGTTCGGAGCATCGCATACCCTTCCGGACTCAATTTAAGCCTGGGTTGCTTTTGACGTAGACGTATCGGATCTATTGAACTCCGCATAATCAAATCTATTGTTGAGTCTCGGCCAGGTTGGCACCCGCCAGAAAATCAGCACAAATCATCTCCAGGCAATAACCCCTAGACTTATCGGTTCCAAGCATCAGGCCGGCAGTTTCGAGAGCTTTCTCGACCACGAGACTTATCGGTTCCAAGCATCAGGCCGGCAGTTTCGAGAGCTTTCTCGACCACGGGTAACTGGCTCTTATAAAGCTTGAAATAGATAATCTCCCAAGCCTCGGTCTCTTTTCCGGTAAGATGCCGTTCCACCTCTCCTTTAAAAGCCTCCTTCGGTAGTTCCCTCGCTTTGTGCAACCAGGTTGCACAATCAAAGTCTTCTCCGTCCTTCCGCACTACCTTGACCAGCTCCACCGCTTTGCTCCAGCCAACCTCTCGAAGCTGCTGCTTTGAGACTCATGTCAGGTTCTCGTGGATCGCCATCAAGTAATAGGCTTTTCGCCGTGATTCCGGAAAGCGCTTCTCAAGAAATTCATCGAACGACTTCAAGTTCTCTAATCTCCAGTACTGCCCTGCCCGAACCTCGCACAGGTACTGCCCCAACTCCACAAACCGCGCGTCCTTCTCTTGCTCTTTAGTCTTCTCCCAGCTCAAGATCTCATCGATCTTGCCCAAGACGAAGACTGCCCGCCGGTGATTCAATTCCGGTGCCACGGCAGTCCGTCCGTTAATCCACAAGCTCGTCTAGCTAGGCTGTCAGATGCCACTATGTCGCGGCTAGCAGGGGTGGTGCAAACGCCCCAAGGTCGCTTGCTTCGCTCTGATAGCCATTTTGCAAAACGAATCAGTCATTTAACACAATGTAGTGAAATTGTTATTCGGAGAACGAGTCCCCGTTCAGCGGGCCAAAACGGTCAAGGAAGCGTCTTGAAGAGCCAAGGAGCTCTATCACTTCAATGGTCGAGGGCGGGCTAGGTGCAAACATCCACATGCTATGGTCTTGCGGCAAAGAGTGCTAGGTGCAAACATCCACATGCTATGGTCTTGCGGCAAAGAGTTCGGTCAGTACGGCGTCCCCTGCGCCAGGCTGGGACGCCAGACCGCAATCGTCTGAAGAGTGTCTAGCGAAACAGCACCGCCAACGTCTTGCGCCCGTGCTTCGCCAGCAAACGGAAGGGCCGAAACACGTAGTAGAAGGAGGGGGGCATTTGAGGCCAGTCGAACAACTGCAGGTCGCCGGGCGTCGGAACCGCCAGTCGAGAAAGGTAGCGGACTCTGTCCGCGGAGCGATTTGTCACGCGAAGATTGAAGGCCGTTCTCTCCCGGAGTCCGAGATTGCTGGTCGTGTCACTCGCCAGCCATTCTCGCACCTGGGCGGCTAGCCCACCCACGGCGGGGTCAGTCCGCATCCTCACCAAGACTTCCGAGGGAAGCTCTGCGCCCGCTAGGTCACGCGCGAGAGCCAAACCCAGGAAGAGCATCCGGCTGCGTCCTTGCGCCTCGGCCTGTTCCAGGACTTGCGTCCAATTCATCAGCGGATGAGAGCCGACCAATCCGGCGATGTCGCAGATCCAACCCAACCGTTCCCAGAGATGCTTCGAGCCGTGCGCGCAGAGAAAAAGAAGCAGCTCCTCCCGCGGGACGGTAGGCACTTGCATTCCCCCTAGGCGTCGGTATTCGATGCGCTGCCAAAAGCGTTCGTCGTCGAGCGCGTGAGAAATCATCCGAGGTAGCACGTGCCAGTGAACGTCCAGTTCGATGCCTGTCGCCGGCCGAATGAAAACAAACTCGGAGGCGAAGTCCAAGAGTGCCCGCTCCGGAACGCGCGAGAGCATAGACGAAGGCAGATATCCTTCGGCCAGCAGCAGTTTCTTGAGTCTTAGGAAATCCTGTTTGCGAACCAGAATGTCCAGGTCTGCCGACGAGCGCAAAGACAGGTTTCCGTACGCCACAGCTCCGAGAAGAGGACCTTTGAAGACGATCACCGGGATTCCATGCGCTTCAAACAAACCCAGGAGTCTAATCATCTCTCGAATCAGGAGAAGATTCCGCTTCGAGTTGGCACGGAAATAGCCCTGGAGTTCATCAAGAGTGGCCTGCGGAATCGCCTCGGGGCATGTCGAATGAAGATGCCAGTAAACCAGGGGCTTCACCCCATGCCGGCGCGCACTCAGGAGAAGAGTTCTCCAGTCGATGCACGCGCGCGCCAGAGCTTTGATCTTGTCCTCACCCTGTTGACTGAACTGACGACGCGCACACGCCGCCATGAGCGCAAACCCGAGCGGGGCGGTATTGTTAGGATCCGCGAGCGCTGTTCTGGGCAGCATCCTCTTCCACCACCTGCGCCAGGTTGGATAGTTCGGCCAGCGTTCGACGCACCCTCAACCGACGCACCGAAACGGCCTTGACCAGGCTTGCACACTGCCGGAAGTGCTCCGGGGCGGCGTCACCCTGGAACAGTCGAGTTCCATACGAGTGCCGCAGGAGCTCGACAAACGCTTCCTGTGGCCGGAGAATTTCGACTTTGTTGCGCTTCCCTTTGCCGAGAACATAGAGGGCTTGAAGTGGAAGCGGATCCCGCGGGAATCCTGACATCGCACGCATGGCGCGCTTCTCGACACGCGAGTGAAGCTTGGGCGACGTTGCTAGGTCATGCCCGAGAGAGGCGACCGCATCTGGCCACAAATTAAGCTGTGGATACGCGGGGAACACGAGCGGAAAAGCTGCATCAGTCTGAACGGCTATTACGTCATCGGCCATGATCGCGTGTCCTCGCCCGTGCATTGCTGCCGCCGTTGTCGACTTGCCCGCGCCTTTTTGTCCGAGAAACACGATGACCTTCCCGTGCAGAACAATCGCGCTGCCGTGAAGAATCAAGAATCCCCGTTGGTGAAGTACCACGGCCAAGGCTGGTCCCAAGACCAGGGCGCGAAGTGCTCCCTCATCGATCCCTGGAGCAGGCGTGACAGTAATGTCGCGACCTCCCACAATTCGAAATCGCGCGACCCCTTCCCAACCAAAGTGCACACCATCCGCAAGCGTCTGGAAGAAATATCCGGTGGTGTCCGCTGGTGCGGGATGAGAATCCAGTACGCCGAACCTAACGACCACGTCCGGACGGGCCGCGCTGCTTTCCAACCCGGGCAACGCCAACTCGGAGTGGATTTCCAGACCGTATGCGAAATAGGCGAACACCGGTCGGCGTCAGCTTGGGGCGACGACTAGCCCAAGCTGGAGCCCGTAAGGCCGTCGGCGGTTGTAAGCCCGATGTTTTGCGTGATCTCTTCGAGCTTGCCGTGGACGGTCACTTGCGGCTTGGAGTAAGGCTTTGGATCGTTTTGCTCCACTTGTTGAGTTGGTTCTTTATTGTCTCTATCCATACGTCATACCTTCCTTTCTTGTCTGGCTCAGGTGTGGGTTGTTGTTGCCGCGAGAATACTTGGCCGGTTTGGGCTGCATCCGGAACACCGCTGGCCTGCCACAAACTGGGCGACCTTTGACGAGGAGTCCCATTTGTGGAGCCATGATTCCAGCGCCGCCGCCTGCCACAGCACAATTTCATCGTCTTTGCTGCCGAAGGAAACCGCGCGGTCATACGCTTGCCGAAGCGTTTTCCGATCCGCGAATTCCCAAATGGATGCGGCGGGGTCGCAGAACATTTTCTCAAAGACGTTTCCTTCATGGACGAGGAGGTTTCGCAGGAAACTACATCCCAAGTCAGCCTTTCCCCCGCGCCATTGCACCTTCTCTGGAAGGATATTGGCCATTGCACGGCGCATGACCACCCGTGTCCAGCCACGGAAGATCTTTTGCTCGGCCGGCAGGGCCAGGCAGTACTCGGCCAAGCGCTTGTCAAAAAACGGATACCGTGGCTCGATGGAAAAGGCCATGGCCGCGTGGTCCGCCACTTCGAGTGCGTAGGGGAGGAGACCCTGTGTGAGATTTCGATAGTGATCTCGCTTCACTGTGCGCGGCGGTTGCGCCAGCGGCTGTGATTCCCTCAAGCCGATACGGCGGGCAAAATCCCGGTTCAGCAGAGGAGCAAAAGCTCGCGCCGGTGTTTGCTTGCCGCGGATCAGGTGCCTCATTCGCCGCACAGATGTTGGGACGAGGGGGCGAAGGATGTGATTCTCCAGAATTTTCCAAGGTGATCGCTGCAGCCGCCGGGACAACCCGAGGATCTCTCTTGCCAGAGTGATCCAGCGTCCCTTCCGTGCCAGCTCGGGAAGGATTCCGATCCCGTGCGAAACGGTGGTGTCGCCGTCGAGGCCGTCCAGAAGGACGTGGACGCCTTGCTCGCTGGCAGCCTCGTACAAGGCCCAGTGAAGAAATAGATTAGGGGCAAAGAAAGGCTGGTCTTCGTGCGCCAGCATCCTGTCCAGATGGCGCAGGGGGCTTAGGGTACCTGCTTGAATAAAGTGCGGCTCAATGCCGCCCCCGTCGAGGACCGCTTGAATGAATGGGGATTCGTCGCTCTCTGGCACATCACGGAAAATGGCGGAAAAGGAGTGCAACCGACGGCTCGGACTCTCCCCCAGAATCTGCCGCGCTACACAGACAATCGAAGAGGAATCCAGACCTCCACTGAGCATCGATCCGACGGGAAGCGAGCAGCGGAGGCGAGTCCGCACGGCGTCGATGAAGATCTCACGAAATCCCTCAGCGTATTCCTCGTCGCTACGGCAATGGAGTTCGCGAGCAGGATCGAGACTCCAATAACGCTGAAGCCGTGCTTCGCCACAACGCACCGTCAAGCTATGAGCGGGCGGAAGCCTGAGAATGTCCTGGTAAAAGGTCACCGAAGTGTTTTGCAGATTCGAAGCCAAAAAGTCTGCTATCCGCATTTCGTTGAGGCGGCGGGGCACTTTTGCCAGGCACAAGAGCGCCTTGATCTCCGAAGCAAAAAAGAACGCCTGATCCGAGCGGAAGTAATAGAAGGGTTTGACTCCGAAATGGTCTCTTGCGCAGAAGAGCGTGAACCGGGGCTGGTCCCAGATCGCAAAAGCGAAGTCGCCGAGCAGCTTTTCCGGGCAACGCTCACCCCAATGCTCGTAGGCCTGCAGGATCAACTCGCTGTCCGTGATCTCACGGTGAGGGCGAGAAACCAAATCCAAAGAAGCCAAGAGTTCATCCCGGTTATCAATTCGAGAGTCTGCGGTGATGGCAAGTTCGCCGGTTGGATTCGAAGCAGGGAGCGAGTTGGGGTTCACCGGCCTGGCATCCGAAAAACAGATTCCAGCGATAGCGCTCATGTCCGGTTCTCCGTTATTGGACGCAGTACCGTGTACAGATCGAGATCTTCTCGATTTCCAGCTAAAATTCGGCCATCGTCTTCGACCCACGCATGGGCTACGAACTGCCCATCCGCTACTAGTGCAACACCGATCTGTAGCTGCGTTTGGCGGCCCTGTTGTCCTAGCAACACCTGCACAGCGAGGGCTCGAACCAGGCAGCTGCTGCCCCCTGGTATGTGACGGCTGACCACCTCGACGGCCTGAATCACTCGAAAACGGGAGTAAGACCTCGACGGATATGAGCCGATCCTCGTCTTCTTCAAACGGTATAAGACTCGCAACACGGCAGGAAAAGGAAGCCAGCGCAATCCCAGTTTGATGGTCACCAGCAGCAAACCCGCCAGAAGCTGGAGCCCCTGGTCCGCAGAGCGAAGAGCGAAAAACCTACGCAGCCACTTCACCTGCAATCTCCACCAGCCGCAGCGCGGCCAATTGCTCGATTAGTTCGAGGAGATCACGAGTCAAGCGATCCGATTCGACACAGAATTCCTTCAATAGTAAGTCCCGGATTTCATTAACTCTCTTGCGCTCTTCGAGCAGGTGCCAGACCCGCGCCGCCACCGGATCCAAGCCATAGTAAACGCCGTCCTCGAGACTCAGGATGGCGGCCTGACCTCTGTCCAGATCTGCGAAAAGCAACTCCTCCCGAAGCGACACAATCGAATGCAAAGAAACTCTGTCTTCCATTGTCCCCTCACTGGCTATGAATGACCGACCCAATGAACGGCGGGCAGGTCGCAGTTTTACCGTGAAAACTCTCTGGTCCGTGTAAAAAGGGCACGTATACCGGTCGAAACGCGGTGACAAAAGCAGATTTGAAGGGGACCGCTTTGCAAAGCTTAGAATAGAGGGGGCACAATTGCAAGGGGAGTCTTTATGTTGGTGCGATGACATCCGTTCGAGGCACCGGTGGCTAAGGCTGCCGCCGGCAGATGCGGTGGACAACCTCATGGCACTTGGCGCATAGCGTGATCAAGTTTTCAGGGCTGTCATGCCCAAGGCGGCCTCGC
>WNGG01006566.1_pt1 | contig 28072 bp, 15 predicted proteins | sample 5400661 | NCBI WGS metagenome assembly WNGG01 (sample SAMN13153372, study PRJNA577476) | soil metagenome | isolation source: 100 cm soil or saprolite under Garry oak tree replicate 1 | place: USA:California | collected 2016-06-15
AGCAACAGTAAGTCCGATTCCGCGAGGCCGCTGGATAAAACGGGCACGACGGCATCAGATAGCGCGAACAAAGGACACCGGATAAACATCCGGTACCGGACAGAGAAAAGCCCCGCGCACAAAAAATCTGACACACTCCGGCGGCCTTGCGGGCCTCCATCGCGACCACGTCGGCCGTCATCGCCCCGGCCCGCAACGCGGCGGCGATCCCGGCGACGACATGCTCGTGCGCCATCCGCCGGTGCAGCAGCAGGACCTCGACCAGGGCCCGGGTGCCGGCCGCGTCCCCGTGCGCCGTGCGCGCGGCCGCCCACCAGGCGTCATGGACCGGGGTGAACCGGCCCGCGGCCCTGGCCTGATGCAGGACCGTCGCCCCGGCCAGCGCGCCGGGCTTGCGCAGGAGCCCCTCCAGGTAGTGATCCAGCTCCAGGCGGCTGCCGCCACGGCCGGCCAGGCGCTCGTGCCGCGCGACCTCAGCGCGGCCGTCATAGACCACCAGATCAGAGGCGTGCAGCAGCACCCGCACCTGATGGCCGATCAGGCGCATGGGCACTGAGTAGCGGTTCATCCGCACGGTGACCTGGGCATAGCGGTCCACTCGCGGCGTGAACATGCGCCCGGTCTCGAAGGCCTCGGGCGGCAGCGGGGCCAGCAGCGGCCTCTCGATCGCGAAGAACTCCCCGGCGGTGCGCGTGCGATCCGCGATCCGGCGCTCCTCATCCTCCTGGTCCCAGACGTCAAGCAGCGCATTCAGCTCGGCTATGGTGCCGGCCTGGGGAACCGGGACCAGGTGGTTGCGGCGGAACCGGCCGACCTCGCCCTCCACGCCGCCCTTCTCATGGGCTCCTTGCAGGCCGGGCTGGCAGTAGAAGGCATCCAGTCCGGCCCAGGACCGGAAGGCGGTCCACCGGTCTGTCTCCACCCGGGCCCGGGTGAAGCCGAGCACGCGGGCCACCGCTGAGGTCAGGTTGTCGTAGCGGACCTTCCCGGCAGGCACGCCGCCGAGCACGCTGAAAGCGTGCACGTGGCCTTCGAAAAACGCCTCCTGCCCCTCCGAAGCCGAGACGCGGTGCACCGCCTTACCAGAGAAGGACAGCCGGAACACGAACATGTAGCACAAGGTGCGGACCCCGGCCAGGTCGATCCAGACGTCGCCGAAATCGACCTCGGCGTCCTGGCCGGGCCGGTGGGTCTGCGGGATGAAGACCTGCGGCGGCCCGCGTCCCGCCTCGACCCAGATCTCCGGCTTGCGGCCCGCGACGCAGGCCCGGACCATCGGATAGGAGATGCCGTCCCGGTCCGCCTCATGCTCGGCCATCAGCCGGTCAAAGATCCGCTTGGTGGTGTGCCGCTGCTTGCGCGGGGCATCAAGATCAGCCCGCAGGATCCGGTCGATCGCCTCTTTATGCCGGTCCAGGCGGGACGTGCGCCGGGGAAGCTCCTTCCGCGGCCCGGGCCACGCAGACGACAGCGCCAGGGCCACCGTCCGCCGGCCCACCCTGTACTTCCGGGCCAGATCCCTGCTCGACAGTCCATCGACCCGGGAGTCCCGGCGGATCGCCGCGTAGAGCTCGACCCTCGACATCGACTGCATACGGGCCTTCCACCACACCTACCTCAGAGTGTGGGGAGACACCCGGAGCACGCTCATCCTCCCACGCCTGCACACCGGTGGAGTCACGACTCACCGACACCGGGTCCCCCATGAAAACCGGTGGCCTCAGAGCTGACCAACAAGCGGAGTCAAAACTCACTCACAGAACCATACGGGCGCCCGACCGGCAGCCGGTGCCGTTCGTCGACCACGATCACGTCGACCGGGGTGTGATCGGCCTGCACCTGCTCAAGGAGCCCGGTGATCTCGGGCGGCGTCCCGCCGGCGGACCGGCGGGTCCTCGCCGCGTCCCTGCCTTCCCGGGCCGTGACCCTCTTCACCGGGTCGAGCCTGGCGATGCGTCGCAGCACCGTCCCCCGCGACGGCACGCGCAGCCCGCGGACCCTGCACTCCCGCGTGATCTCCCGGTAGACCGAGGCCGCCGTCCGCCGCTGCCGCGTCAGGTAACGGGTCCGCAGGACCTCCCGCATGACCGCTTCCGCCTCATCGGGAAGCCGCCCGCCGCCGCGGCCGCCGCTGGAGGTGCCGGGCAGCAGGTCCGACGCCAGGCCCTCACCCGCCCGCCACCGGCCGACCAGCACGTAGACCTGCCGCCGGGACACACCCAATTGGGACGCCGCCGCGTCGGCGGCATCCAGGCCCACCACCCGCTGCGCGGCGAGTTCCCTGATCACATCCGCCCGGCGGACAGCCAGGCCCCACGCCTCCGTAGGCGCGGTCAGCACGCCGCGCTCTGCCACCACCGTGTCATCGGCCATTCCGGAGTCCCACCGCCCTCGCGCACACGAGTACGGAACGGAAGCGACCGTAGCGCAGGCGACTCCGGGACACGCCGGAAACCCGAAGCCGCCTGCACTCAACCGCGTTCGTCCACGTCACCCGCGCAGGCGAGTTCGGACATTCACACTGAGGCCTGCATCTCAGGATGTCCTGCTGGGGGATCCCCCAACGGACACCCCGGCGGGCGCCGCACTCGCCCTTTCCTGCTCCTGCCGCGGCCGAGAGGGCGGGCGGTCAGTCCAGGTCGTCCCAGTCCCATGGCGCGGCCGGGCACCCCGGCCGAACCGGAACTGATCCGCGCGGCCTTCCTGCTCGAGGAACAGCCTGAACATGCCGGCCGCCGACAGCCGGGCGGCCAGCGCGGCGGCCTGCTCACCTGCGCCTGCCTCCCGCAGCCTGCCCAGCAGGTCGGCCACGCCGTCCGGGTCGTCGCTGGCGGCGATCCTGGTGGGCAGCGACCGGACGTGCGAGCGGCGTCTTGCGTGGATCGACGGCCGACCCGAGCCGCCAGCGCCCAGGCCAAGCGGGCGATCCTGACCGGCCGGGTACTGCATATCGGCCGTTACGGAGTAACACCGACATTGACCGCGTAATACAGCGGAGTATTACCCGGTCGATGTCAGTCGTGGTAGCGGACGTCGTCGCTGAGCCACCCCACAGCCTTGAGATCACGGGCAAGCCACCTGTAGGCAAGGTTTGTGGCTGGCCGCGCCACGTGGAGGTCCAGTGGTAGGTTCTCTACCGTCCGAGGACCGAATGTCGAGCGAGGCGTCCGTCGCCGGGCCTGGCCGAACTCGTACAGCGATTCATCCGCGCGGTCGGTGACCAGCTGAAGGTTGACCGGCGGAATCGACCGTGCACCCAGCGATGGATCTTGGACGAACTCGACCACCATCTCTACCTGGGATCTTTGGGTGTCGCCGTCGAACCTCGCCGCAAGCCCGTCCACGCGGACCGGCAGGATACTGTGAAGACCGAGAGCCGCGCCGAAGCTGGGAAAGTTCAGCTCCACCAGCTCACGGTAGCCGACCAGAGCATCCCGCAGGACGCCCGTGGCAATCGTCACGGTCAGTTCAGGTGAGTAGTTCTCCCAGGCCCACTTCCTGGCCGCATATGGCCGGTCGGCTGCCGGCCACGGCGGTTCCAGAAGTTCGCCGGTCTCCAACTCCAGCTGGGCGTGCAGCCAGCGGACATCAGCGGACTCGATCGTGGTTCCGGCGCCTTGCCAGGTGGAGTTGACCGAGTTCTCGACCGTCACCATCCAGTCGGCGACCTTCTCTCGAAGCGCGGCGACCTCGATGGTCTTCGGCTGCTGGCTGGCGCCGAACTTCATCACGAACTGGCTGAGGAACCACAGGCGCTCGCGAGCCAGTCGAGACGTCTTCGAAACTGGGAGCGTTCGCCGCCTGAGCATTGCCAGGAGCCGCTCCCGCAGCCTGCGCTGCGCCCAGAGCCACCGCCCGAGTTCCGCGTCCGGGAACCCGTACTGCGTCCAGCGCTCCCAGCCTGACGCGATGGTGATCTGCGGGTGGATGCTGTCGAGCTGGACGACCTCGGGCGGTGGCACGGTCTTCCGCGCCTCCGCAACGGTCAGGTACGCCGACTCCAGCCAGGCCCCCCATCGGACGAGGTGGCCTTGCTGGTGGCTAGCCAGCGACTCGGCGAGTGGTCCAAGTCCGTCCAGGAGGGCCTGCTCGGCCTCCCGGAGCCACGCGGCGGCGAGGATAGCGGGGTTGGGCCCGGGCCCTTCCACCGCCGCCCCTTCTCCCGCGCCGCGTCGCCGTTTGATCATGGCGACGATCGCCGTGTCGGTGAGATCCTTCGCCCAGCCCGCGGTGTGGGCGTCGCCCGGCGCGACCTCGCCGAGAATCCACAGCGCAGCCGCAGGGTTGACACGGGCCAGGCGGATCATGAGTCGTTCCTGCACCGGAGCCTCACTCGTGGCCACCGCGGACGCGAGCGCATAGCGCCACCGCGGGAACGTCGCCGGACTGGCCGCGGATTCCAGGGCTACGACGCTGGAGGCGATGGCCTGGGCTCCGAAGTGCTGCTCGAACAAGGGCAGCGCAAACGTCAGGACGCCACCGTCATTGACCACGAGGTCCGTGGCTGCAAGTTGCCGGATGCGCGGCTCGGTGCCGAACGACGCGGCGCGTACCAGGCCTGGGCCCTCCAGAACGCGGGCGGCGAGACGGGCAAGATCGTGCCAGGTCTCGTCGGTGGCCTGCGCCGAGTGCCGTGACCGGATGATGGTCTCAGCGAGGTCGGCCAGTAGCTGGAGCCGGGATACCCTCGCGTCGCCGCCCGCGTTGAGCCGGGCGGCGAGAGCAAGGACGGACAGTGGGCTCTCCAGCAGTCCCACCGTCTCCTGCGACCAGAGTCCCCACGGAACGCGCTCACCCACAAGTACGTGGAGAAGGTCGGCGCCCCGCTCGGCGGGCCACGGATCAACTCGAAGCAGCTCCTGATCGTTGACCGGCACCCCGGGTCGGGAGGTGGCCAGCACCGACACGCGCGGCCATATCTGCACCAGTTCGCGTACGTCGTTGAGCAGGTAATCGGCCTGCTTGGGGCTGATGCTGTCGAGATCGTCGATGACGATCCGGCATGCCTTGACCGGATCGCCGCCGATGGCCGCCGTGACCACCGATTCGAGACCGCCGCTGATCTCCCTGGCGGCCAGCCACACCGGGATCTCGACCTCCGCGTCCTCGCCTGCCGCGTGGAGTGCCTCTTCCAGCCACCGCAGCGCCTGCTCGGACTTTCCGGCCCCCATCGGTGCGACCAGTACGCGCAGCTGTCCCTCGGGTACCCGGACGGCCGGATCGCGGTGATTCGCCATCCAGGTGACCACGTCGTTGATGCGATCCGGCGGGAGCAGGGCGGCTAGGCGGACGGATCGTTTCGCGCGGGCCTTGGCCGTTGCGCGGGCCAGCGCGTCCGCGCGGGAGCGCATCCGGGGTGAGAACGGCAGGGCCGCCGCGATCTGCTCCAGCAGAGGCTGCGGATCGAACGATGCGGCGGCGACCTCGGCGACCTGGTCGTCGCTGAGCGTCCAGCTCCGGTGCTGTCGTTCATGGTTGTCGAGCTCGGACTGCTTCCACGACCGCAGCAGGTCGGCCGGGTAGTGCTCCGGCGTGTCGTCGATCTCGGCGGCATGCGGGATGCACAGTATTAGCAGGTTGTCGTAACTCTGGTTGTCGGCTTGGCTCATGTGCGGATCCCAGCGAGGGCCGCCTTCGCTGCGCGCGTGGATGTGAGCGACACGGCTGTTGAGAAGCCAGGCCCCGGTGGCCTCGTTCCGGCGAAACAATGGCTGCCCGCAACCGGGTTTGCAGCAGCCGAATGCCGTGGCGTACAGCCGCTTGACGGTGGTGGCGCTCGGCGGCGGATGCTCGATTGGCTCATGAGGGGTTGAGCCGGTGCGTCTCACCTGCCCATCCTGCCAGGCGCGCTCAGGAAAGTGACGCTGTACCTTGACGTGCAGGGTCCCAGGGGCAAGCTGGACCAGCTCCTCCACGGGTTCGGCGCTGTGGTCCTGCCCGGGCCGCCGCCTGGCCTGGATGAGGTGCCGCCGGATAAGGCCCTGGTCTGCGTGGACTGGCAGGATGGCGTATTCGTTGAGCCACAGGGTATGTAGTTGCTCTGCGTGATGACGGATCGGCGGCGTCCGGCACAGCTAGTGTGGCGTTGGCCTCGCTCGGCGTCCCGAAGACTGGGTCTACCTCGACAGGGGGCTCACCGAGACCAGCCGCGCTAGGGCAGGCCTCGACCAGGCCCTGGCCGCCGTCCGCGAGGGGCGACACCCTGACCGTCACCAAGCTCAACCGGCTCGCCCGGGCAGTCCCCGACGCGCTGGACATCCTCGGCCAGCTCTCCGCCCGCGGCGTCTGCGCAGGGAATTCGTGAAGTAGTAATCGACGTCACTGCCGTTCAGAACGGACACGTACTCGTCACGAATCAAATGACGGAGAGCGCGACCGTGATGAGCAGGGAGGCAAGCCCGGCCAAGAGCCACCGCAGGGCGCGGCGGAGCTGCCTGTAGCGGTAGCGATGAAGGTGACTGCATTCCCACAGTTCGCGGAGTGCCTCGTCAAGGATCTGCTCCGGCGACTCGGTGGCTCTTTGTAGCTTGAAGTCCTCGAATGTCTCGGCGCCGCTGCCGTGGGTGACGAAGCTGTAGATGGTCCCGGGCCAGGCGGCCTGATCGGGGAGCTGAGGACGCCACTGGAAGAGAGTCACGGTTGCCAAGGCCGCATTGGTGACCGAGAAGCCGACACAGATGAAAGTCACAACCGCGCCCGCGATGACGATGGCGCCCGGCTTATGACTGGCCCATCCGAAGGCGAGCGCGATACCGGCGACCACGAGCGCGTTCGTACTCAGCAGAGTTCCGGCTCTCGCAGCGATGCTGCCCCTGAGACTGTCCCCTCGGAGAATATGCCAGTGCACGCGGTTGAGCTGCTCTTCGATAGAAGTCCCGCGGGCAGTGTCTGAGCTCATAATCGCAGCCTCACTTCGCCGTACATGACCATACGGTCATGAGCCATATGCCCGTCCAAGGCATACCAAGTAGAGCCGGTACCTGTGACCCATAGTGTTCGCTCTTGAGCGAATTGTCGATCATTCAGGCCTTCAGAAGGCTCGCCGCCGCGCCGGATCACGTCAACCGCTGGTGGAATCCCGCGCGGCCCTTTCCTGCTGGCTTCCCCCCCGCGTTCAGCTCCCGCAGCGCCACGGCCATCAGGAGACGAGTCAGTCCGAAAGCGCTCGTGATCTACTCCCTTCGTGGCCTCGCCCAGCTGCCCGGCAGCGATCTCCCGCTCGGCGGCCGCGCAGATACCGTCGGCCCACCCGGGCAACCCTGCGGCCAGCTGAAAGGCATCACGCAGCTCAGTTTCCGGCACGGTCATGGCCAGATCCAGGGCCTGGTCTCGCAGATCCCCGCCGCCGAACGGGGCCAGCAAGTCCTCATCTTCGGGAACGCCGCCGGGTTCTTTCCCCCGGCTGATCGGCCACCGGTACTCGACCTGCCCGGCCAGGGCGCGACGCCATCGACGGGGGCCAGGACAAACGAGCACTGCGATGGTCCCCCTGTCGACCCCACGCTGCCGGAGCGCATCAACTGCGCCGCGGTATAGACCCAGTCACTGCTGACCGGGCGGGGATGAGGACCGCCCGGGATCCAGCTTGGCGAGCTCGGGCCAGGGACCGTATGGGTGAGCATCACAGGGGCCTGCGGTCTCGTCGGCGATCAGCGCCGGGTGCAGTCCGTACCAGCCGAGCACCACATCGCTTGGGGCCGGGGGCGGCTCGCCGTAGCCGGCGGCCGCATGGCGGCCCTAGATCGCGGTGAGAGTGGTGACCCTGTCTGAGCAGGCACCGGGCGTGTGTGTAAGCCAGGATGTCTGCCGGTCCTTGCCGGAGCAGGATCACCGTGGTCTGGTCGCGGCGGGCGTCGCCGTGCGTATCGCACAGCAGGCACTGGTAGCTGGCCGGGCTTGCCCGCCCGGTCAGCACGTCAGCGGCGGCCCCCGCACCATCGCCTCGCGCACCTGGGTGGCGATGACGTACCGCCGCTGCCTGCCGGCGCTCATCTGCGAGTTCCCCATCTCGCCTGATGGCAGCTTGCAGGCGGGCATGGCCGTGGTGTGTCGGTGTCCCAGTCCAGCATCCGGGTGGCCTGGTCGCAGAGTCCGCACCACGGGGGCAGGGGCGCCGACGTCGCTGCGGTCGGCGGTGCGGGCAGTTCTTCGGGGGACAAGCGCGATGCCAGCACCGCGTACGGGTTCCGGACGCCAGCGGAGTTGGCGGCGACGAAACTCGCCAGGGCCTGCGGCGGCCAGCCGGCCGCCAGGGCCCGCGGCTACAGCCGGGCCGAGCCGGTCACGCTGACCCGCTGTCAGCGGCCACTGCGGGCCCAGCGCGGCGAAGAATTCACCGGCTCCCGCCGCCTGGCGCGGGTTTTCCACAGGCCCGGGCCGTTGGCGCGGGCGCGCGCGGGCGGCGGACGGTTCCCTGGATGGTTCTATGGACGGTTCGGGTGCAACCGCTGCACCCCGTTGCGGAAATGGCTGCACCCCGTTACTGCGGTGGCTGCACCCCGTTCGGGCCGCGGGGTGCGGCGGTTGCACCTCGCTGGCATCGTTATCCACAGCCGTTTCAGATGCGGGGTGCAGCGGTTGCACCCCGCTGTCACGCTGATCGCCGCCTGCCTTCCTGGCTGCCCGGACGCGGGCGGTAAGGCCCGGGAACTGGTTTTCCAGCGCGGCGAGGTCGTCGTCGTCCAGGTCGTCGCGGATCAGGTGCATGGGCAGGTCCCAGCCTTGCGGCCGCTGGGCGGGCCGCTTGATCTTGGCTGCGATGACTGCCGGGTCGCAGGGCCGGATGGTGCCTTCGGCCTCGAGGCGGTCCAGGGCGGTGCGTACGGTCCGCTCGGACAGGTCGGTGTAGCGGAACGCTGGGGAACGCGTCCTTGCCGTCAGGCCCCGCGTGGTTGGCCAGCCCGACCAGCACCGCCTTGCACGCGGGATTCCGCTTGCCGTTGCGGTCGCGTGGTACGGGCGCGAGATTGAACGCCCACGAGATCGCCTCGACGCTCATGGCGTGACGTCCTGGGCCCGCCCCGAAGGCGATGGCAGGCCGCCAGGTCATGCCGGACGCCGCGGGTGCGGGTGTGCAGCGGGGCCGCGCACGGAAATGCTTCCCGGGGCATGTTGATCGTCCTCCTGTTGGCAAGGCGTAGGTCGGGTGGAAGGCACGGGCAGGGCTCCCGCTGGGCAGGTAGATGTCAGCCGACTAGGTCGTCGCCAAAAGTGGCGGCCTGGTCAGGTCTGGGTCAGACGGTCCGCGTCGCTAGCGGAGCGGGTGTCAAGGGCACAATCAATGCCGCTGCTCTTATCTAGACACCTGGCACGTTCGTGCTGGACGAGGGCTTCGGCGACGCTCAATCCGCTGGGCGCTGCCGTCACGGCGTGCTGTTGCTCCAGGCAGGGCGTGTCCTCCACAGCCCGGCGTTGCATGCCCACCCAGTTGCGCGGGCGCGGGATGATCCGTGGCTAGTCAAAATGGGGGCAGGGGTGCTGCCGGTCAGTCCAGGGGCTGTCGCTGTGCTGGCGGTAACGGTCCTAAAAAAGCCGCGCGCGTCCTTGAACTGACCGGTGGTGTACCAGGTCAGGCCAGGGTGACGGGCCTCGAGCTGGCCGAGCGCCAGGCGGCCCAGCCCGCAGAACTGGAAATCCGGGTCGAAGCTGATCTTGTAGAGCAGCCCGGCACCGCAGGGCGGGCAGATCCCGTACCTGACCTCGCCGAGCGTCTCGCCCTCGCTGACGACCTCGAACTCGAAGACCTGCGCCTGCGTGCCAGCCAGCTGGGCGCGCTGGCTGCGTGTCGGCTTTGCGCGCTCGACCGCGTGCCGCCGGGCGTAGCTGGCTGCCTCGTAAAGCCTCCAGGCGAGGCTGGTGTCCAGATCGGCGGCCGTGATCACAGACCAGCCGGGCAACTCAACGCTGTCCTGCTCCAGCAGGAAGGCTAGGCGCGCCCGCCACGCTTCGGCGAACTCCGCGGGCTTGCGATGAACGCTGTCCTGCTCGGCTACGGTGACCTCGTACGCCTCCCGCACGACTGCCTGCACTGCCCCTGCGCACGCGGCGGTCGACAACCTCCTCCGCGGACAGCCGCGGCGCGGTCATGTTCGCAGCCAGCGAGGCGCGAAGATCGCGCAGCCAGCGGTACCGCTCGGAGCCCGGGGACGGCAGCGGATCTGGCAGCGGTTCCGACAGCAGGCGGCTCGGCAGCATGCGGGCACTGTAGCCGAGGGGCAGGACGCCGGCAGCGTCCGTCACCTGGCGGCCGGCGACATGCTGGCCGGCGGGCCGTTGGACGGACCAGGGCGCCGGGCCTCTGGCTCAGTTTTGTGTCTCATTCACCCGTGCGGGACCGTCCGCCACCGGCCGCCCGGACATCATCCGGCTAGGTCAGACATGCTGACGGCTACTCGCGGACACCGGTCAGCAGACTTGGAAAGCGTGTTGGGGGCACGATGGACGAGGGTGAGGACCGCCCGCGTCCAGAGGCCGTCAGCTTGGCTCTGAGCGCTTTGTCATGTCCGATGCGCGCCCAAGTCCTCCTGCGGCAGCGCACCGCGCCTGGTCAGGGCGGGGGAAGATTGGTTCGCTTACAAACGAGCGATCTACCGTGATCCGGCCGCCTTGAGGATGCGTCATTGGGTCGCTGGGGCGGTGCCAGAACTGGATTATCTGCACGCAGATGCGGCTTGGGGCGGGGCAATCTCAAGCCGGAAATATTCGGCAGGGATCTGCGCGCCCTATCCGTCCGCGACATCTCGCTGCGGCGATGTCCAACTGGGCATAGGGTCGCGCGCCAGCGACTCCCAAGTCGCATGCTCACGATCCTGTCGCTGGCAGGCGGACCTGGGACCGCCGTGGCCGCGCCCGCGATAGGCGGCGCGAAACGCTCATATGCGAGCATCTCGTAACAGCGCTCGGCGCCAACGCACAGCCGGGACCCGATCCGGTAACAATCCCGCCCACTCAAGCACCTCATCAGGGCGCCGCCATCACATCAAACGACAGTGTCCGCGACGCGATGGCGCAGGTCACAGCTCTGGCTGACGCGAAAGCTCAGGATAACACTGGCTCAAAGTCCCTGTTCTGGGGTGCGCTGATCGCCGGGCTTCTGGTGGTGTACTTCCTGCCCAGCCTGATCGGCGCCATCCGCTACGTCGAGGGTCTCGGCTGGCTCGTGGCCTTCAACGTGCTGTTCCCCGGCGTCGGGTGGCTGGCGGGCATGATCCTGGCCTGCACGCTCCGCCGCCGCGAACCACCCGTTGCGTACCTGCCGACGGGCTACTACACACAGTATCCCCGTCAATACTGGTAGATACAGGAGCCAGGATCAGCGGCTCCTCAAACGATTCGCCGGGCGGCCGGTGCCCGCACGGGATGAAGGTAGGCGGGCACGTCGGCTTGGCCCTGTCCTGCCCGGCTGGCGAGAGACCGGGTCTGTTGTCTTGGGCCAGGCCCTGAAGACCGGGCAGGGCAGTTAGCCGACCGGCCAGCCTGGTGAGGGTTAGCTCCCGGGATGCGGGTGGGCCTTGTCGATCCACTGGATGAGCGCCAGAGCTGAGCCGCCGAAGTGCTCGTGGACGCGCGCCTGGATGGCTTTCAGCTCGTGACCGGGAGCGAAGTCACGGTCGGTTTCCTGGCCGCAGGCGCACACGCGGATACGGAACGGACCCTCCTCGGGCAGACTGCCGTAGGTGATGGAGTTCTGCGACTGGTTGGCCAGCGGGTCAGGCCGACCGATGTAGGCGTCGTACACCGGGTGCCCGGCCGACAGCGGGTGCCCTTCGCCGCTAAAAGTTGAAGAAGTAATTCTGCTCTGACGGTGTGCCGTACTTGGCTGGTGAAGTTAACGCAGCGGTCACGGAGCCGGGCGGGGCCTATCCGGCCGGCCCGCCTCCTGCTACCGGCGGGCTGTCCGCCGCGGGGGGCTGGCCTGCTGTCGCGAGCGAGACGCTGGGTCCGCACGGACGGCGCCCGCGGGCGGAGACAGCGGAGAAACCGGGAAGCTGGTGCTGGCGAGCCGGGACGCTTCCGGACGGAGCGCGGGCCGGGTGCGCTCACGGTTGTCGCGCAGGGCGGCCTCCTGGCCTTTTGGGGAGCGAGCGCCGAGGGTGACAGCGTTGGTGACTACCGTGAGGACGTCGGAGACGTCGAAGTCGAGCCTGGCCGCGACCCGCACGGTCTGGTAGGCGGTGTCGGTGGGCAGGATGCGGGCGATCTCAGCCAGTTCGGGGTTATCGACGTGGTGGAGCTGGTCATCGAAGGTCTGGAGTTCCCGGCCTGCGGTGATGGGGCGGATCTGCCGGGCGGTCTCCTCCGGCAGGAGGTCGGCGATCAGCACGGCGACGTTGAGCATTGCCAGGTACTGGCGGACTGGGTCGTCCAGTCGTCGTTCCCATGATTCGATCCTGGCATCGATGAGCATGGCGGCCAGGGGCTGGCGGCGGTCGCGCAGGGCGGCGCGCAGGGCGGCCGGGCCGTGCTGTTGCAGGATCTCGGCGGGGTCTTTGCTGTTGAGGAGCGCTGTTTGCAGGTTCGCGGTGAGCGGCCGGAGGATGCCGTGGGCGCGGAGGGCGGCCTTGCGCCCGGCGGTGTCGCTGTCGAAGGCGACGAGGATGCCGGTGCGGTCCAGGTCGGCGGCCTGGCTGATGAGGGCGGCTTGCTGGCTGGTCAGGGCGGTGCCGCAGGGGGCGAGCCCGGCGTGGCGGCCGGGGTCGGCTGTGGTGACGGCGATGGCGTCGAACGGGCCTTCTACAAGGACGGGCGTGGCCCCTCGGGCAAGGGCCGGGCGGGCGTGGTGCAGCCCGAACAGCAGGCTGCTTTTCTTGTATCCAGCGGTCTCGGGGCTGTTGAGGTATTTCGGCACGTCGGGGCCGGCACGCGGGTGGGCGCGTCCGATGAACCCGGCGAGCGTGCCGTCGGCGTCGCGGACCGGGAGCATGATCCGGTTGGCGAGCCCGGCTGCCTGGATCTCGCGGTCGTCGTGGCCGAGGCTGCGCAGGTGGCCGGTGAGCGTGCTCCACCCGGCGGGGGCGTATCCGATGTGCCAGTCCCGCGCGGTGGGCTCGGTGATGCCGCGGCTGGTCAGGTAGGCGGGCGCCCAGCTTCCGGGGAGCTGGCTGGTGTAGTAGGTCTCGGCGTCGCGGAGGACGGCTATGATGCGCGGGCTCGGCCCGGCCGGCGGCAAGGGCGCGTCCGGACGCGTGGCCGGGGCGGCGGCGTGGCGGCTGACGGCCTCGTCATCGTGAGCCTGGTCATGTCCTGCGGCCGGGGTGGGGGGCTGCTGGCGGGGAGCAGGGACGGGCGCGGGGTCGTCGCCGTGCAGGATGCGGCCGGTGTGGCGGATGATGCGGGCGGTGACTGTGGTGATGCGGTGCCCGGCGGCGAGGATAGAGGCCGCGGGCTGGGCGCGCGGGTCAGTGCCGGCCCAGCTTGCCGGGTAGGCGAGTTCGCTGCTGGCGGGGACGCCGTGCCGGGCGCAGGTGATGTAGGCGACGGCGTCGGCTTCGGCCTTGCGCAGTCCTGTGCAGCCGGTGGTGGTCGTCCCGGGCGGGTGACCGCCGGGTGTGCTGTGCAGCAGGACGTGGCCGAGCTGGTGCGCCAGCGCCCAGGTGGCTTGTTCGCCGGTCAGGCCGGGCAGGAGCCGGATGCGGCGGGCGGCCCAGAAGGTGGTGCCGTCGGCTGGCGCGCCGTCTTCACGCTCGACGGTGAATCCCTCGCGGCGGGCCAGCCAGCGCAGCGCGTCCCACAGGCCCGCCGGGGCCTGGCCGGGCGGGGGCAGCCCGGCCGGGACGGTGAGCGGCTGTCCCGTTGTCTGCGACAGGTCCCAGACGTAGCCGACCCGGTCGGCGTCCCGCCAGGTCGGCGGCGGCTCGTCGTCGTCACGCTGGTCACGGTCTTGCGGCCGTCTGGGGGCAGGCAGGGGCGGGATGCGGAAGGTCTCGATGCCTTTTTCGTGGCGGCGGACCTTGCGTCCGGTCGCGGTCCATTGGCGGTAGTCCCGGACCATGGTGGCGCCGGGCCGCTGGGAGGAGATGAGCAGGATGTTCGCGAAGTCCTCGCCGGGCATGAGCGCGGCCATGCGCAGCCGCGCGGCCCAGTCGCCGGAGGTGCGCAGTGCCTGGGCGTTCTCGTGCAGGCGGGTGCCGAGCGCGGTCAGCTTCTGCTGACGCTCGTCCTCGGCCAGTTCGGGGGCGGCGGGACGCGGGGTCATCACCGGGCTCCCGGCGGTCCGGCGGCCCCGGATCCGGGCTGGTGTCCGGGCAGCCGGGAGGCGAGGGCCGTGTCGCTGCCGTTGACCAGGCGCCCGGGGGCGGCGGGTCCGCCTGGTGTCTTGCCGGGTTCGGGTGGTGAGCTTGCTCCGGTCTGGCCGGAGGCTGCGGCCAGCAGCCCGCGCAGGCTGCGGTTGGCGACGCGGTAGCCGTCGCGGCGGAGCCTGCCGCCGAGTGCTTTCTGGCTGAGCCGCTCGCCTTGCTGGCGGGCTTCGGCCAGGATGCCCGCAGCAGCTGCGATGATCTCGCCGTCGTGGTCTCCGTCATGGTTTTCGTCGTGGTCGCCAGCGGCTTGCCGGCTGTCCGCGGGCTCTGTTTCCTGCGCCGGCGTGGGTCCGGGCAGCGGCTGACCGGGCAGGCCAGGAGCGGCGGGGACCTCAGCCGTGGGCGGGAGGCTCCTGGGCGCGCCGCCTGGAACGGCTGGCGACGGGGCCGGTGACGCTGGGCCGGGCGGCATATCCGCGGTGATCAGGCTGGCGATGGCATCCCGGGCAGGCTCTGCGGTGGTGTAGTCCAGCCTGGCCAGGTACCCGGTCCGGGTAAGCACCTGGACCTGACGGAGCACGTCGGCAGCGACGGCCGGATCGCTGAAGCCTGCGCGGATGAGGGCGGCGTGCGCTCGGCGCTCGGCGGCACGGGCCCGCCGGGCTGCCGGGGCTCCCGGCCGTCCCGCCTGGTCCCGGGCGTGCAGCGCGCGGCGGAGCTGGTACAGCCGCCTGGCTGCCTGCTCGGTCCGGACGCGGCGGGTGGCCGACTGAGCCGAGATGTGCTCGTCGGCCGCGAGCAGCCGCTGCACGCGGATGCGCTCGGCCGGGTACAGCCAGCGCACCGCGGTCATCTGCCGGTCTGCCCGGCCCGCTGCCCGCTGCCGCAGTTCCCGCAGGGTGAACTCGAACAAGACGGCGCCGATGACGGGCATCAGCCCGAACGCCTCGGGGGCACCCGGGCGGTGCGGCGCGTGCGCCCAGTTGAAGCTGGCGGAGGCCGCGACCAGGCCCCAGACGGCCAGGCGGGGCGCGAGCCCGGATTCGGCCCGCGCGGCGCGCCGGGTCAGAAGCACGGCGCAGACGCCGGCCGCGCCGTCCAAAGCCAGGAACAGCAGATACGGCCAGGGTCCGGTCAAACCCATGTTTTCCCGCGCGAACCCGGTCAGGCCCTGGGCGGAGATCCCGGCGGCAACCGCGGCGAACCCGCCGAGCAGCAGGTACTGGGCGACTGATGCCACCGTCTCCCGCGCGTGCGCCCGGCCGCTCACCGGCTGCCTGCAACGACGGCACCCGCGCCACGATGCCCGGCAACCGGGTGCCCTGGCCGGCCCGCCGCGGTACCCGTGCGCCCGGCCCGTGACTCGTCGCTGCACGAGTGCTGCCGGCCTGGTGCCAGGATGGCGTGCCGGCCTGTGCTCGAGGTCTGCGGTCGCCGTACTATCATCACGTAATCCCGGAATAGAAGATTGATGATTCAGGTCATCATTTTTAATCAAAACCAATGTATGGCATGGCGATGACTGATTGTCAACTGTGCTGCGATCAACGACTTGAAGCATTAATATGGAGTGATGACTAGTGTGGGTGAGGGAGGTTCAGTGATGCCGGATGAGGCCGGGCAGGACGGCGCGGGCAGGCGGCCCCTGCGCTCCCTGGCCGATAAGGTCAACTGGCTCATCGAGCAGGCGCACCCGGCCGGCCGCGGCCCCTTGTCCAACTCCGAGGTCTGCTTCCTGATCCACAAGGTCACCGGGGAGGAGATCTCGGTCACCACCTTGTGGAAACTGCGCAACGGCCAGCAGAAGAACCCGCAGCTCCGGGTGATCCAGGCGCTGGCCACGACGCTCGGGGTGGAGCCGGCGTTCTTCTTCGGTGACTATGACGAGGAAAAGCTCGGGCTGCTGCAAGATCAGGTGGAGTTGCTGGCTCTGGTCCGGGATGCGGGCATCACCAGCGCCCAGTTCCGCACGCTCCTCGGGCTGGATGACGAGGGACGCAAGACGTTCGCCGACATGATCCGGCGCGTGGCACGCGCTGAGGCCGGGGTGCGGGGCGGCGACCGGGACGAGACCGGCGATAACGGCTGAACGGTGCTATCCAGGGCGCTCGTTACTACAGGTGACGGCTTTGCCTGTCGAGCCCGTCGGCGGCCGGGGGACCCCGCTGACAGGAAACTGGCTTGGCCGGGCCGCCTGAGTCATTCGAGGTGACAAGCGCCTGCCTGGACCACAGAGCGGCGGCGAAACTAACGACTGCCGGCGCCGAGCGGACCTGCACCACGGCCGGGGTCATGCCAGTGAGGATCAGCGCAGCGCCCAGGGCCAGCATGCACGCCACCACGAGCGACCGGTCGCGCCGACCTTGGCCGCAGCCTGAGCCGGTCCGCGATGGGCCTTCGCCGCCTCATGGACGCGAACAAGCGGCCGGCGGCGGGCTCCCCCGCGGGCAAGGAAGCGCTGCCGGGGCTTCGGGACTGACGAAGTCACTGCCGTCGGGCCGCGGGCTGCCGGGGTGCGGGAACAGCGGTGCGGGCTGCTGGCGCCGCGGTGGCCTGCCGCGCGTTGGCCCGGGTGACCATCACCGGGAAGCTGGCGCTGGCGAGGGCGGCGGCATTCGGCGTTCGCGTCCCGCCCGCGCTGCGGGGGGCGGCGTGGCGGCCGGGTCCGGGCTGTCCTGGGCGGTTCTGGCGCTGGCCGAGGTCATCGATGATGCGGCGGGCTTCGCGCATCCTGTCGGAGCTGCCGGGCGGGGTGTAGCGCATGACGCGGTTGGCGAACGTCGTGGTGGCCTGATGGAGCCGCCACGCTGCCCGCCAGATGCGGCTGTCCCGGTGCCCGGCCCGCTCCAGCCGGCCCGCGAGGAGGTGCGCGGCTCCGGAGACCGCCAGCGCGGTCCGGGCGGCCAGCGTGCGGGCGAAGCCGCGGACCCGGATGTCCAGCCGGATCTCGGCCCAGTAGTCGCCGGCTGCCTCCCGTATGGCCGTGATCAGGTCGCGGGCGGCGCGGCCGACGGTGCTGATCCGCTGCCATTCGGGCGCGTCCCGGTACCAGCGGGCGCACGCCTGGGCCTCGGCCGCGGCGTGGTCCAGCGTGTCGGCGACGGAAGTGTCGGTTCCGCCGGGCGGGCCGTCGCTGCGGGCATGCCGGCCGCAGGCGGGCAGCCCGAGGATGTCCCGCAGGTCGGCGAATGCCGCCTGGATGTCAGTGAAGCCGTCGGCGGCCGGGCCTGGCTCGCCGCGCGGCGGCCGGCTCGCAGCGGCGACGGGAGCGGGAGCGGGAGCGGGAGCAGGAGCAGGAGCGGGAGCAGGAGCAGGAGCAGGAGCGGGAGCAAGGGCTGGCGGGCCCAGCGCGGCCTCCGGGCTGGCGGCGGAGAGCCCGAGGGCGTCGCGCACGGCGGCGAAGGCGCTGCGAATGTCGCTGAAATCATCATCGCTGGCATGGCCGTCGGCCGCCGCGCCCCTGCGCTCCCTGATCGCATCGAGCACGCGCTCAAGCTCGTCCGTCAGTGAGGTCCCGTCTCCCGGCCGGGCCGCCGCGTGGCTGCGGGGGGAGTCGCGGCCGGTGTCCTGCTGGCCGACTGTCTCGGGGGGCGCCGGGGCCGGCGCTGCAGTCGGCGCTTGCGGTGCGGCGCTGGATTGTGCTGGCGCAGGTGATTCTGATGGTGCAGTTGAGTCTGCTACTGGTGGCATTGTCTCCTCCTGGCTGCGGGTTTGGGGTGCGTGTGGCTGGCTGGCTGGAGTCTCAGCGTCCGGTGCGGGAACCGCGTCGGACGGTGCTCCGGCGGTTTCGGCGAGGGCGCGGTCTGGGCGTGTGCCGGCGGGCTGGCCGGTGTCTGCCGCAGCGTCGTGTCCGGGGAACAGCGGCCGGAGCGAACGCGCCGGGGCCGGGATGACGCTGACGACGGGGCCTGGCCGTCCGGCACGGGGCAGGGTGAGGGTGATCGGTCCGGCGGGCTCGGTGCCCGTCGGTTCGGCGAGGCGGCCGGTGATCTCGACGGCGGCGTCGGTGTGGCGCGGCGGCGCGGCTACCCGGAACGGCTGGAACCTGTAGCCGGGGTGGCCGATGACGTCCCCGGTTGTGACCTGTCCGGCGGGCGTGCGGGACCTCGGCGGCTCGCTGGGCAGGGCGGCGGCGAGGTCAGCGATCCGGTCGACCGTCGCGTCTTCATCCGCGGTCTTGGGTGCCTGGCCGCCTGCGGACGGGTGCGCGGCGGCCAGGATGGCGGTGACGGCTGCCGCTGCCTGGGCGCGGAGTTCGTCTTCGGCGGCGGCTGCCAGGCGGCCCTCGCCGACGGCGAGGAAGGAGGCATGCGCCGCTATGAAGCCCACCCTGACCTGCCATGCCTGCGTCACGATCTGGCGGCGGGCCGGGGTCGTCCCCGGGCGGAGCAGGTCATCGACCTGCTGCCAGGTGATCAGCCCGGTGCGCCTGTTGCCTGCGGGAGCGACCTGGATGCGCAGTCCGGCGGGCTCGGCCGTGACGGCTTCCCGGGCTCCGGGGTCGGGCTCGCCCGCTGCCCGTTTCCCGGAATACGGTGCGAGCTGGCGGCTGGCCGGTTCCAGGGGCTGGCCGGTGTCGATCGCGTGGAACAGGTCACCGATTATGAAGGCGGGAAGGCGGCTGATGCCGAGGAAGATGTCGTCATCGGTGAGCGGGTCCCGGGTGGCTGCGGGCTGCGGCGGGGCCGCCGGTTCGCGGCGGGGCCGGGTGGCGGTGCCGGCGGACATGCCGACTGCTGCCGCTGCGGGCAGTTCGTCCTGGCGGTGGGCGGCCGGGGCGGGCCGGGGCGGCGGGGCCGGGCGTGGTTCGGCTCCTGGTCGCGGTGCCGGGGCGACGGTCCGGCCTGGCTGGCGGGTCTGGGCGGGATTGCCGGGAAGGGCTTGCTGCTCGGTGCCCGTGACCCGGTACCAGATGCGGGCGTGATCCAGGTCGGCGGGCGAGGGCTGCCGGGCGGCCTCGATGGCAGCCCAGGCCGCGTTGATCGCCTCGCGCAGCGGCCCGGGTAGCGGGTCATCTGCCTGGCCGGCCGGGTCTGCGGCGCCGGCCGGCGGGCGGCCCGCTGCTGTGCGTGTGCGGCCGGGGGCCGGGCGGGGCTCGGCGGCGGCCAGCCGGTCGCGCAGGCTGGCGGACAGGCCGGGCTGTAGCCACGCGGGGATTTCCTCCCACAAGATCCAGGGCGCGGTGCGGGTGTCGCGGCCCTGGCTGGTCCGCAGTCCTTCGGGGCTGGCGCTGTAATAGCGTCCGTCGTCGTAGGTGCCGTGGCCGGGGCGGCTGGCCGGGCCGGCGGCCTGGCGGCGAATCCAGGCCCGCATCGCTTCGGGGCTGGCGAGGGCGCGGGCGTACTCCGGCAGGCTGTCGCCGATCCACCAGCGGATAGCGGTTCTGATGTCGGCCGGGGTGACCGGCTGGGTTCCCCGGATGGCGGCACCGAGTTCGGCGATCCGCGCCAGGGCGGTGTTCTCTTCCGGGGTGGCGGACGGGTCCGGGCCGGTGAGCATCGCCATGCTGCGGTAGGCCGGCTTGCCGGAGCGGGCCGGCGGGACGGGCGCGTCGGCGTCGCGGGCGCCGAGAGCCGCGCTGAGCGCGGCGTCGATGGCGTCTGCGCTGATCTGGTTGAGTTCCCTGATCGCGGCGTCGATGTTGCCTTTGCCGGCCGCGATCAGCTCGTCCCGACGCGCGTAGGTGAAAATGTGGAGCCCGCTGGCGGCGATGATGATGCCGAGCCGGGCCGGGGTTAGCCCGGTATCGATCCAGCTAGCCACCTGCCGCCATGTGATCTGCCCGTGCCGGTGGAATCCGCGGGAGCGGACCGTGATGCGGACCCCGGCGCGGTCGAACTCGATGTCCTCGCCAGCGCCGGCATCTGGCAGGCCGTCACGTCGCCAGCCTCTGCTTCCGTGGCGGGGCGTCTCCCCCCTGGTGAGGAAGCTGGTGAGTTCCTGGCCTGATACGTGGTGCAAGGCGATGGCGAGATCGCTGTTAGTCGCCGGTGCCGGGGGTAGTTCGGGGTCTTCGCCGTGTGCAGGGCCGGCGGACGCGGGACCGGCGGCGGTCCCTCGGTCCTGCGCGGTCGTTCCGGCCGCACGGGCCGGGGCCGTCTTCGGCGGGACGGCTGGCTGGTCGTGTTCCGGGCTGGGAGGGTTCTGCTGGGTGGTGGCCGGTTCTTGCTGCGGGGCGGCTGCTTTCGCAGCCGGGCGTCTGTTGCCGGCGGAGGGGGCAGGACCGGATCGTGCCGGGCGCGGTGGGCGGGACGCCGCGGTGCGGGTGCCGTCCTGGCCGCGCGTGCTGTCCTGCGGGAGGTCGTCGAACAGGGCCTGCTGGACGGGACGCCAGTCGCGGTAATCGTGGCGGGCGCGGTCGAGATCGGCCGGTGAGGGCAGCGGTGCGGCCTCGATCGCCGCCCAGGCGGCGCTGACGGCTTCGCGCAGGCGCTGCCTGGCCTGCTTGTCCTCCTCCGCGCCGGGAGCGGCGCCGGGGTCCTGGCGGACTGCCGCGCTGACGGTGCGGCGGAAGACGGCGCTGCTGGCGTCGGCGGCGAGCAGCCGGTCACGCAGGCTGCTAGTGATACCCGGCTGTATCCACGCGGGGATGTCCTCCCACCGGATGCAGCTCGGGGCGCGGTCGTCGCCGTTGCGGTCGGTGATCAGCCCGTCCGGGGAGGTGCCGTGCCAGCGCTCGCCGGAGTTGTCGTAGCCGACCGGTACCGGCCGGCTGGCCTGGCCGTTGATCCAGGCGCGCACCGCGGCGGGATCGTCCAGGGCGCGGACCATGTCCGCCAGGCCGTATCCGATCCGCCGCCGGAGCGTGGCCCTGATCTCGGCAGCGGTCGCCGGCTGCGGCTCGCGGATCAGGGTCCGCAGCTGGGTGAGCCGTTCCAGGACCGCATTCTCTGCCTTGCCGGCCCCGCGGGCGGGGCGGGTGGTCATGACGGCCGTGTACCAGGCAGGATCCTCAGGCCGCGCGGGCGGGACCGGCACCGCGGCTCCGCGGCTGCGCAGGGCCGCGTCAATGATCATCGCGACGGCGGTGTCGCGGATCTGGCCGAGTTCGGCGGCGGTCGCGTCGGGGTCGCAGGTGCCCGCCGCGATGAGCTGGTCGCGATGGTCCCGGCAGAACATGCTGAGCCGATCGGCGATGACGGCGAGCCCGAGCCGGGCCGGAGTCACCCCGTTGTCGATCCAGCTCGCGGCCTGCGGCCAGGTCACCAGCCCGTACCGGGTGAACCCCGGTCCGCTGACCGTGATCTCGATGCCGCGCTCATCGCAGATCGCTGACGAGCCCGCGCCGGGGCGCTGCGAGTCCAGGTCTCCCCCGGCAGGCGGCGTTCCGGCTTTGCTGAGCCACCGCGCGAAGCCCGGGAGGCGCCGCGGTCGCCGTGGCCGCGGCCGGCTCGGCATCGTCGGGTGCCGCGGTTTTCCCAGGGGCCGGGCCGGCGGCCTGGATGCTGGCGGGGATCCCTGCCAGCACGCCCGCCCAGGCGGCGGAGTCCCGGGCGGTGGCCTGGGTGCGGCTGGCCAGCCGGGCGGCCGATCCGGTGAAGATATCGAGTGCCTGCCGGAATTTCCGGGCGCGGTGCTTCTCGGCGGCGAGGTTGCGGGCCATGGCGCTGGCCGCCTGCGCCCAGGCGGTGAACCTGCCGGCGACTTCCTGGGCGTCGCCGGCGAACGCCGCCCGCCATTGGGTGTGCCTGACTGCGCGCCAGGCGGCATCGAGCGCGATCGCGTCCGGGCGGTTGCTGGCCGGGCGCAAGCGGCTGGGGGGCAGGGTCCACACCAGAGCCCGGCCAGCCTCGGTGTCGCACAGTGCCGAGTAGTCACGCAGCGCCGTGTGATAGTCGGCTTTCACCTGGCGGGGATCGGTGTAGGGGTCCGCGGCGGGCAGCGGCTCAGGCTGGGGCTGGGAGCCGGGGCTGGATGGCTGGCCGCCCGGGGTGCCGGCTGCCGTTGCGTCTGCTCCCGTTGCGGGCTGGTCCTGGTCGCGCTGCCCGTCGGCGGTTGCTGCGGGCTGGCGGGCGGGGTAGCCCTGGTCAGCGAACTGTTCCCACGCGTGGTGGTGGCCGGGCAGGTCGGCTATGGATTCCCTGTCGCTGTATGCGGCCAGGTACCAGGTGGCGTAATCCAGGGCGCGTTCTTCTTGCTCCGGGCCGGGATCACGGCTACCGCCGAGGGCGTAGTCATGGGCGTGCTGGTAGGCGAATTCGCTGTCTGCCCGGGTCAGGCCGGGTCCGCGCGGCGCCTGGCCGGCGCCGGGTTCTTCCGCGCCGCCGGGCGAGGTGAGGTGGTCGCCGTCTGCGCCCTCGACGGCTGCCGGGGTGGCGGGGCCTGCGCTCACTGTGTGGCCGGCCTGCGCGGCGGCGGGTGCGGCCGGTGCCGGCAAGCCCGCTGTAGAGGGCGGGTCGTCGCCGGGAACGGGATGCCGCGTGCCTGCCGTGCCGGGGATGACGCCTGGTGCCGCGCCTGCGCCGTTGCCTGCCGCGCCGGGTTCCGTGGCGGCGGCTGCCTCCTGCGGCTGGGGGGCGGCTGCTTCGGCTGCTGCCGGCGCGGCCTGGCCCGCGGTCGCCGCCTGCGGTGCGTGCCCGGTTGCGGCGGACTTCTCCAGGATCGTGTCCCGGGCCGCCTCCCAGAAACCGGTGCGGTCCGGGTTGGCGGTCTCGCCCTGGTCGATCAGGGTGAGCGCGGTCGGGTAGTCCCCGGCGTCGAAGGCGGCCTTTGCCGCTTCTGACAGGGCTTTCCCTTCGGCTGCGGCCCAGGCGCGTTCGTCTGTGTCGCGCTGGCTTACCGCCTCGGGACTGGGCGGGGCTGCGGTGAGGATCTGCGGGTGGTCACGGGTCCACTGCCCGATCCAGTCCCATTCCGGGCCGCTGGCGCGGGCGATCTCGGCGGCGTAGCGGGCGCCGTCTCCGGTGATCTGCTGGTAGCGGGGGACCACGTCGGTGATGATCCGTACCAGGTCGGCTTCCCGGTCAGGGGCCGGCGCGAACGGGCCGGCCGCCGCCCAAGCGCGGCGCAGCTCGTCTTTCACGGTGCCGTGGTCGTCCAGGGCTGCCGCGTCGGCGGCGGCGGCAACATGCCGGCGTGCCTGGACTGAGTGCAGGCTGGTGCCGTCGATCAGGTAAGGCGCCAGGGCCGTAACCTGGCTGGCCCAGTCGTCCCGCTTGCCGAGGACGGCGGTCCAGCGCGGCGCGATGGCTTCCCGGTAGGCGCGCAGGTACGCGCCGATCGCCGGCACCGGGACGGTGACCAGGCCGCTGGAAGCAGCCGGGCCGGCCGGCCGGCAGGCGAGAACGGCCCTGGTGCAGCCGGGTTCCCGGAAGACGATGAACGGCTGCCCGGCGGCGCGGACCGGCTGCGCGGACAGCCCGCAGTCTTCGGCGATCGCCCTCGCGGCGGACAGGGACAGCTGCGCCGGCGCGTCCGGGCTGCGGCGGACCCAGTCCAGCAGCGCCCGGGCCGGCAGGCCCAGGTAGTCCCGCCGCGCGGCCAGGTAGGCGTCCGCCTCGCCGAGGTCGATCCGGAGGCCGCCTGCCTGGGTGCCGGAGATGTCGTCGTGCAGCAGCACGGTACGGTCGCCGTCGGTGATGGTGATCAGCGTGTTCGTCCGTGACAGTCGCTCGGCCGTCACGGTCAGCCCGTGCTGTCCCGCCAGGGCGCGCAGCCAGGTGGCGGCATCTGCCTTGCCTTGCGGGCTGCTGCTGTTGCCTCCGCCTGCGGCCTGCTGCGTGACGACCGCGGCGCCGGCAGGGCTGCTTGGCTCCGGCCTGGCTTCCGTTCCCCCGGCCAGGCTCTGCTGCCCGGCGTGGGGCTCGCCGGCGCCTGTTTCCTGGGTGCCGGCGGTGGCGCGGGCGCTGGCTGGGGCTTCTGCTGTGCCTGGTGCGGGTGCACGCTGCTGCTCGGGGGCGCCAGGGGTTCTGCTGTTCCCTGGCCCTGTCTGTTCCGCCTGCTGGGAGTCCCGCGCGGCTGGGTCTTGCTCGGGCTCGGGGTGAGCGGTGGCGTCAGGCTGGGTGCGGGGCGTGTCGGGGGCGGCGGCCTGCGCTTCGCGGTCTTTGCCCAGGGCGGGGCCTTGCGTGTGCCGGGCTCCTGGCAGCGGGTAGTCGTAGATCCAGCTCAGCGACCCTGGTTCGAGTAGCTTCCTGGCGCGGGTGGCCGCGACGTAGGCCAGCCGCCGTTCCTCGGGCGAGGGCCAGGTGACCTCACCGGTCTCGGGGTCGGTGACCGGGCCGCGGAAGTCGCCGGCGACCCGGACGACGTCCCATTCCAGGCCCTTGGCCTTGTGGGCGGTGGAGATGGTCAGCTGCGGGGGGGTGCGGGTGTCGCCTTCGGGAGTCAGGCGGCCGATCATGTCGATCAGCCCGCCGGGGCCGTGCCGGTCGATCAGCCGGACGAACACTTGCAGGCTCTTGCCGTCTTCGTCGTGCTGGGCGTAGTGCCGTACCTCGTCCCAGTCGGCGAAGCGGGACAGGTCCGGGTGCTTGGTGCCCTTGCCTGCTTGCAGGTCGCGGGCGGCCTTGGCGATCTCCTTGATAGCGTCGCCGCCGCCGGCCAGGGCGGTGCGCTTGCCCGATTCCAGGCCGGCGAAGACCTCGGCGACGGCGGTGGCGTTGGTCCGGCACAAGATGGCGTCCGGTTCGGCGGCGCTGCCCAGCCGCGTGTCCCGTGCGGGGTTGCCTTCCAGCAGCAGTTTCGAGCCGAGGGACCGCAGGAACAGGTTGCCGAACTCGGCGGCGGTCGGCCCGAACCGCCAGGACTGGGTGAGCGGCAGCACGATGTCGGCGGGCCAGTCCTTCAGCGCGTCGATCGCGCCCCTGAAGCCGTAGATGGACTGGTGTGAGTCGCCGACGACGACGGTCTGCGCCGGCTGGTCCAAGATGACACGGCGCATCACGTCGTTCACGTCCTGCGCCTCGTCGAAGAAGATCACCTGCGCGTCGATCCGCGGCCGGGACAGCGCCCAGACCTTGAGGTAGTCGTCGTGCTCGACGCGCAGCGCCCGCCCGGCGGCCAGCAGCCTGCCGTTGCCCGTGTCGCTGATGTCGGCCCAGGCTTGCCGCGCGTAGGACAAGACGGTCTCGCTGAGGGGCCTGCCGGCGGGACCGGCCAGGTAGGGCAGGTGCTGGCGGCCGGGTTCGCCGTCGGCGCTCTCGCGGAACTTCCTGACGGTCGCGATGACCAGGCGCGCGACTTCGACGGCGTCGGCGGGGGCGGCGCCTTCGCGGGTTCCGGCGGCGGTGGCCCCGGGGATGCCGAGAACTTCGGCCCACTGCTCGGGCCACCGGGCGCCCTTGTCGGCGTGCTCGATCTTGGCGGCGTAGCCGGTTTGCAGCAGCGCCTGCCTGGCGAGGCTGTGCATGGTGCTCGCGGTGACGTTGCGGCCGAACCGGCCGCGCCGCGCGTCGGCGACGATGGAGGCGTTGAACGCCGTGTAGACGATCCGGGCCTGCGGGGAGCGGCCCATCAGGGCGCGGGCAAGCAGGACGAGGGTGGTGGTCTTCCCCGTTCCGGCCAGCGCCTGCACCGCGATGCCCTTGGCGTCGAGGAAGGCATCCAGGATCGCCTGCTGCTGCGGCGTCGGCGGGAACTCCTTCACGGCCGGCGCGGGTGCCGACTCGCGGTCCAGCCGGGTCACCAGGGCGCGGATTTCCTCGGCGGCCTCCAGGGGACCAGGTCCGCGGCGGCGGCCGGTGTATTCCCACACTTGGCGCCGCTTGCGCCATTCGAAGCCATTGGCGCGCAGAGCCTCCCGCAGCTCGGGCGGGTCGTCGTTGTAGTCAGTGCCCGACACGACGGGCGGGCCGGACTCGAAGCTGATGCGGATGCGCCCGGTGTAGCGCCCGGCCTGGTCAGGCCCGGCCGCCGCCTGGCCTGTCCCAGGTGACGCTGTTTCCGGCTGAGCGGCGGCGGCGGGAGCGGGCTCCGGCGCGGTGCCGCCAGGTTCCCGGCGCTCCGCGTCCGGGTCAGGAGCCGCCACTGGCGAGGCGACGGCAGTTTCATCCGTGTCAGTGCCGCTGGCAGGGCCGACTGGCAGCACGTCACGGGCCAGAAGCTCGGCGGCGGGCGCTGTCGTGCCGGGTTCGGTGTGATCGCCTCCTGCGGGGGCTTGTCCCTGCGGCTGCTGGCGGTCCTGCGGGTTCGCGCGTGCTGCCTTGCCCATCGCGGCGCGAACCTTGTCCCGGGCAGCGTCGTAGCCTCTGCCGGCGGGCTGAAGTAGTTCAATGCCGTCGATCAGGGCGAGCGCGCGCTGGTAGTCGCCCCGGTTGGCGGCCTCCTGGGCTTGCTTTGCCAGGCCGGTCGCTGCCTCCCGGTCGCTGCCGGGTCCTGCGTCCGGCCCGGTCTCCTCGGCGTGCTCGCGGACCTCGGGGTGGCCGGCGATGTAGGCGCGGACCCAGGCCAGCTCGCGGGCGGTGACGTCCAGATCCCGCAGGCTGGCGATGGCCAGGCGGCCGGCCGGGTCTTCCGCGCCGCGGTAGCTGGCGGCGTCCCGGCGGACGACAGCGGTGAGTTCGGCTTCGCGTTCGGGCAGGAGGGTCACGGGGGTCAGCGCCTCGGCCTCGGCCAGGAGCTTGCGGGCCTCGGCGGCGCGGTCGTCGCGGGCGGCGGCGAGCGCCGCGCGCACCCAGTCGCGGACGCCGGGAATGAAGTGGCCGCTTCCGTCGATGAGGTGGGGCGTGAGCGGGACGACCCGGCGGCGCCAGTCGTACCGGTCCGGGACGGTGAACATGGCCGGGGGGACGTTCTCGCGGTAGGCGGCCAGGTACGACGCGGTGGACGCGGACTTCCAGTTCGTGCCGGGCGGCGGTCTCCCGCGCGGTGGTCAGGGTCAGCGGCGCCGGTTCTGCGGGTTCGCGCCGGGCCAGGTCGAGCAGGCACCGGGGCGGCAGCTGCGGGTATCGGGCGTAGGCGGCGAGGTAGGCGGGAACCTCTGCCGGGTCCAGCCGCCGGCCCCCGGCCATGGTGCCGTTGATGTCGTCGTGCAGCACGACGGTACGGCCCTGGTCGTGCACGGTGACCGTCAGCGTCCCACCCGTCCTGGCGGTGTCGGCGGCCAGGCCGTGTGCGGCGGCGAGCTGGCGCAGCCCGGCGGCGGGCGGTTCCGGGGCATCGGGAGCCGGGGCCGCCCCGGCGGTGGTCCCGGCAGGCTCGGCGCCGGGCGAGGGCACGCCGGGCCGCGTGCTAGGGGTCGTGGCCTGCCCGGGTGGCCCGGCGGCGTCCGCCGCGGCCATGAGGTCGCGCCAGACCCCGGCTGCGGCGGCGTCGACCAGCGTGGCGGCAAGCGCCGGGTCCCGATCGACGGCCCGCGCCCATTCCGGCGGGGGAGCCGAGCTGTCGAAGGCGTCGCTGATCGCCGCCAGCGCTGCGGCTTCCAGGCGCTGGCGGCCCCAGGCGGTGAAGGTGACCTGGAAGTTCTGCCTGTCCCGCCTCCGCGCGTCGCCACGCATGGCGGTCGCCGGGGTGTCGTGGGCACTGTGGAAGGCGGCCACGAGGGCGTCCCGTTGGCTGGCGTACGGATGGCCGGGCGGCCAGTCCGTAGTTCCCGCCGCCTGGTCTTCGTCCCCGGCCGCGCGGGCGGGTGCGGGCGTGCCTTCCTGCGGCTCGCCGGCGGGCGGGGCAGGAGCGGGGGAGAGGCTGGCAGGCTGCGCGGCGGGTGCGGCCAGGTCCGGGGCTGGCGCGGGCGGCGGCGGTAGCGCGCCCTCCCCCGTCAGGGTGCCGACGAGCAGGGCGGCGGCCTGCTCCGGCGTGGTGCTGCCCGGCGTGCCGTTCAGCAGTGCCAGCCAGCCGTCCCGGCCGGAGCGGGTGACCTTGTACCGTGCGGTGGCCTCATGCCGCGTGTCCATGGGGCT
>WNGG01002402.1_pt1 | contig 28057 bp, 27 predicted proteins | sample 5400661 | NCBI WGS metagenome assembly WNGG01 (sample SAMN13153372, study PRJNA577476) | soil metagenome | isolation source: 100 cm soil or saprolite under Garry oak tree replicate 1 | place: USA:California | collected 2016-06-15
ACCGAAGAGTGCAGCCATGAAGCGTCCATCTATGAAGCGTAAGACGAAGCAGAAAGACCCTGATCTGGATGCGGAGTCCGCGGAGACTCTAATCTGGACGTGCTCAGCGTGCGGGGCCGACAATCCTGACTCTAAACAATCATGCATATCATGCGGTGGAGCCAGAGCTGGAGACACGGCGACCCCGAAGGCCCCAGAACCAGTTGAAGAACAGGAACCCAAAGAACTCGAAGAACCCGAGCCACTAGAAGCTTCAGAACCGGAGAAGACAGATGCTGAGGAAACACCTCCTGAACCGACAATTTTTTCTTTCGACACCAGTGAGAAGAGTCCGGAGCCCCCATTACCAGAACCTGAAATTACCCCCTTCCTCCCAACCCCTACCCCATACACCCCATTCAGCCAATCGCCAGCCATACCGAAGATCGGACAGGGACGATACTACATGGTTTTCGTGAACACTCCCGCACAGTCCCTTATCAAGTCAAAGGTCCCGATCGAATTCGACGACTTCCCAGTCGTCAGTATCGGTCGGAGTCCAGAAAATGTGGTCGTAATCCCAGACCAGGAAGTTTCGAGAAAACACGCAGAACTCACAATGGACGGAGCCAGGCTGATGCTGAAGGATCTGAACAGCAAGAACGGCACGTTTCTCTACAACGGAAAGGAGTTCCAGCAGGTTCACGATAGCGTCGAGGTTAAACCGAACAGCATAGTAAAGTTCGGTACCGGCACTATCGTGAGGCTTACCAGTGAATGATTGAGGCCCTGGAAACTTTCCAGCTCATCGGCGAGGCAAAGGAGAAAATGGGAAAACCGCTCCTCGAGCCCAGAGAGGTAAACAGAGTCATCTTCGTCGGAGACACTCATACGGCGATCGATGTTACACAAACGGTCTTCGACAAGTTCTACGGGGATGCCGACCTAGTCGTGTTCCTGGGCGACTACGTTGACAGGGGAAACACCGGCGTAGAAAACCTGGGCCTTATTGCTTCAAAGTTTCTAGAGGACCCTAACAAGATCATAATGTTGAGAGGAAATCATGAGAGCCCTCTCACTAACCCCTACTATGGCTTTCTCGAAGAGGTTACAGAGAAGTTAGGAGAGGCCAGCTATGACAGTTTCAAGGAGTTCTTCCAAGCCATGCCATACGCCGTTGTAGTGAACAACTATCTATGCCTCCACGGAGGAATAGCCACCACACTTGACACCGTCTCTCAGATAGCAGACTTACCATTCCCTGACCTAAACCCCGACGACCCCATTGGGTTCCAACTACTCTGGAACGATCCTAGAGACATGATCGAGGGCTTCTTGCCTAGCGTAAGAGGAGACGGGGCATACTACTACGGAAGCGACGTGACTGAAAAATTCCTAGCTAACAACTCGCTAAAGGGAATCATCAGAGGCCACGAGGTCGTTGACGGATTTAGAGAAGACCTCGATGGAAAGGTGATTACGATATTCTCCAGCAAATATCACGGCGGAGCCGCAGGTGTATTGATTCTCGACGGTGATAAGATGGAGCAGGTCAGACTGTGACGCTATCGGCAAGAACGGAACTCAGCCACTCATACTCGTTCGACTCCAAGATAGACGCAATATTCAAGATTACACTCGTTGCAGAGAAACGCACTGAAGCGAAAGGGTTCCATCACATAATAGTGCTCGACACGAGTAAGTCGATGGACGGCCAGAAAATCGAGCTGGCAAAGAACGGCGCTCAGGAATACGTGAAGAGCATCCCCTCGGGAAACATAGTTTCCGTCGTCCTGTTTTCAAGCACAGTCCAAGCCTACCCAGAAACCCGTCTTTCAGAGGTTCTTCCCAAGATCAGAGCCTCAGGTTTGACTGCTCTCTACGCCGCGCTACAGTCAGCGTTCGAAATAGCACAAAAGAGCAGACTCCCGGGATGGATCGTACTCCTGACTGACGGCGAACCCACAGACGTTACCAAGCCCGAACAGTACTCAAAGCTAAAAATGCCGACCGGATTTCAGATGATCGAGTTCGGAATCGGAGCAGACTACAACCAGTCAATTCTGAAAGCTCTCGCAGACGCATCTGGCGGAATGCTCCACAACATCACCGACGCTCAAAAACTCAAGCTCCCCAGCCTCATGCAGGAGAGCGCGGTAAACGAGGTTGGCGCCAGAAACATAAGCGTCGATTTTGGAACCCCTGATGTCAAGATTCTCAACTACAAAGGACCCCCCGTTACGATCAACGCGGTAGAAACAGTCGCGAAGATCTGGGGTCGAGTCCAGATACCCGCCGGGTTCAACGGACGACTCCTCAACATCCAAATCACGTACGCTGACACGATCGATGACAAGAAGAAGACGATCAACGCCCCGGTTGAGGTCAGACTGGCGAAAAACGACGAGCAATTCGCAGAGGGAATCAACAACAACCTCGTCTCAGAATTCACATACTACCAAGGATTAGAGGAATACTACCAGCACCTTGCCGCGGGGCAGTTGAAAGAAGCTCGGAGGAAGCACGGAAAGCACGAACAGACTGCTGAAAGAAGCAGCAAGCGAAACCACGAAGAGAACGCGCGGAAAGTAGACCCGAAACTACTCCGAATACCTAAGAGCCTCAGCAGGAGGTATTCTCGCGGCTCTGCGCGCAGAGCCGATCGTTGCCACCATAGACAGGGCATAGGCTAGCCCTACAATCTCAAGGATTTGTTGCCAAGGAATTACAAAGGTGAGGCCCGAGTTCGGACTGACCGCGAAAGCGTACCCCACATCAATTCCCAAGAGGATTCCAATCAGTATGCCGAGCAGCGAGATGTAACTGTTCTCCAGGATGAAGACAGCGAGGATCATTCTCCTCCTGAACCCTAGAGCGCGAAGAATGCCGATCTCCTGCCGCCTCTCAGCCACTGACCTGATTGATATTATCCCCAAGCCAGCTATTCCAACAACCAGACCTAGCCCGAGGAATCCCTGTAGCAATCCCTCGAACGATTGACCTATTTGGAGAAAACCGCTCAGGACGACCGGAATGACAACCGTGTCCACATTCAGACTTACAAACTCCTTCCGCAACAAACTGGCAACACTGGTAGGATCAGCTCCACTTGCAACCTTGACGAAAGACAGACTTCCGGTGCCAACTTTGAAGGGATCCATCAACAGGGCTTTCGTGCTCACGATTCCATTGAGGAAAACTCCGTTAACGAGCCCGACCACAGTGACACTCTTTTGTACCGTATTATTCCCTACGAGACCTGTGAGAATCAGCGTATCTCCGACGTTTGGTGTTGGTATCGACGATGGAGGGCCCCGATTGTTTACCTGTCCATAGGACCACACAACCTTCGACGGGTCAGTCATGACTGCCTTCCATGTTTCGTTCGCGGTCTTGTACTGTCGACTCATAGACGACATCTGAAACGTGTTCGTGAGGAAGAAGTTTGACGCGGCTGGAGCATCGGGATCGGCTCCGAGAAGGAGAGCCGGCTGGAAACTCTGGCCTATAGTGGTGTCGTTCGCTGAGAGAAGAATTGTATTGTTGAAATCGATCACGGCTGCGACCTTATTCTGAAGCGCTGTGTTGTTTCTGATCATTGACGCAAAGTTCGAGACAGGAACGGCGCCCTGAGTTATGATATCGTAGCCCCCGGAATCAATTTTTACAATATTGTCCAAGGCCGCGTTCTGCTCAGCGGTAAGGGAGGCGATTGCTGCCACCGTAAACAGTACCAAGGAAAACATGGCCACAGTAGCCGCAGTCCTGAACCTCTTATTCTCGGGATACGCCAGAGCGGTCCTGAAGATTGGTGTCAAGGTCTTTCTTCCCCGATAGAAGAGATGAAGACCTTTCAACGCCACATCAGTGTTATACATGACCAGCAAGACTCCTCCTAACACCATGAGAATTCCTCCCGCGAAGTAGATCTCGACGCCGAAGGTGTAAGTCTGAATCAGAGGGTTATTCCAAGAGAGACTGGGCACGCCCCACTGGATGAGCAACGCGATACCTGTTATCGAGAAAGCATAACGGTTGGGCAGGAATCGAGAGAGGATGAGACCTGCTCCGAAAATTACGATGCTAGGCCCGACTAGCGCCTCCACCGCGGACTTTGCACCATATGATTGCTCGAACACGAGCGTTCCGATGATAATTGCGACGATTCCAGCGAGGGATAGGGCAGTGTACGTCCTCACTCCGCGCGGAGGTTCGGGAATATTACGGATCGCTCGAATAATGTTCAACTTGCTTACCCTCCACGACGTGAAAAGAATAGTCACGTAAGTGATGAGCAAACCTTCGGTGAAGGCGGTAAACAAGCTTTCGGGAGTAAAGGTGAAACTTGCAAGAACTTCGGAAAGGTTGACAGGGAAGAATCTAGCGATGATTGTGGCGAAGACATAGACTATGACATAGGCTATCGCGATGCCTACGAACACCCCTACGAATGCAGCACCGGCCGAGTAGAGACTTCCCTCGAAAAGAAACATCTTAGTGAGCTGTCCCCTTCTCATACCGACTGCTCGGGACATGCCCATCTCCGACTTTCGCTCCTCGGCTAGCATGACGAAGATGTTCACGATCAGCACGACACCTGCAACTATGACGAACGTGCTCAAGACTATCAGAAAACTACTCAGGCTTTGGGCACTGGTTGTTGCGCTGTTGACCGAATTCTGTTTCTCGGAATAAGCGCAGAGCGTTGACGCAGGACCGGCTGCCTGAGAGGGATCTGTCTTGCACTTGTACACGGAGGCGGGGGTGATGGAGTTCAGAGTCTGGTTGGCAGCGAGACCGACAACTTGGCTATGCTGAATGGAGCCTCTTAGACCTCCAATGTTTGTTATTGCAATGTAGTTGATTGACCCGGGATGATTTGTGAGTTGTTGCGCCGCGTTTATCGTGACGAATATATTGTCATTGCCTGAAAAACTGCCTCTGGCGTCAGAGAGGGCGATCCCAACAATCTTGAAGGTCGCGCGAATGGCGGAGTATACTAGGACAGAGTCGCCAACAGTGGCGTTTAGGTCTCGGGCAGTCCTATCGTTGATAACAACCTCAGTGTCTCCGAAATTGGGAGGGATAACGGAGCCGCTGGATGAATGAAAGTCTCCGAGGGTCTTTGAAGCGTTGGAGAAGGTGCCGATTAGAGTGACCTGAGATTGAACGTTCCCGGTGTTCGTATCGCTCATACTTACCGTGTCCAGAATTTCCGGGGTAGTTCCGAGAAGGAACGGCCGCGCTTGTGGATTGTTTGCTAACTGAGAAGCGATGCTCGGTGAGATGCTCGCGGGGAAGTACATATAGGCGAAGCTCGTGACGTTTCTAACATAGACGACCTCGTCTGCGAAACCATAGCCGTAGTAGGCTCCTCTTGTGAACAGCTCGGTGAAAGTGTCCTGCGTTACGAGCGAGCCTGAGATCATGGCCGTCCCGATCATTAAGCCGAGAATGACTATTGCCATGCTGGTTTTTCGACGTACAAAGTTGCGGAGCGCCATTCTGAAAGTAAGCCGATCCTGAAGTATCATTCCGAGGGAGATCAGCAAAAGCACGATCACGATGTAGGCTTCGAAACCAATAGTCGAGCCACCAACGATACTGCCTAGACCCCCGAACCAAAGGAGGAAGGCAACTGTGCCTGCGATAAATGGAGAGAGGGCGAGCACCTTCCTCGAGTATCGTCCTGCTCTGCTAGTTGGCTTGGCCTGGGAGAACAGATACGAGAGGTAGGCAGCGCCGAGCCCCAATACGAAAAGCCCAGTGGCCTGGACGAGAAGCCGGGTCTGGTTTTCTGAGACAAACTGGCGCAGGAAGAAGTTGTTTTGGTAGTTCAGATAGAGCGCGTAGAGTTCACCGAGGGCAATTATCGAGAGGAAAACAATCAGACCTAAGAGGAGACCTCGTCCATGCGACCTAACTTCTGCCGTCGGCCAACCGCCTCTATTTTCAGGACTTTGTTCCAATTGCGGTCTCTTTCTCTATCTGCCCGTTTCTCATCGAGACTATTCTGTCGGTCTCTTGGGCGATTTGAGGATCATGGGTAACTATTACGAAGGTCAGTCCGTAGTCACGGTTCAAGCTTCTCAACAGCTTGACAATCTCTGCGGAATTCTCGGAGTCCAGATTTCCCGTCGGCTCGTCCCCCCAAACTATCGCGGGCTTGTTGACTAGAGCACGAGCAATTGTGACGCGTTGCTGCTGCCCACCACTAAGTTCCATAGGCTTGTGAAGTCGCCACTCCTCCAGTCCAACCATCTTCAGGGCACTCGAGGCTTCTTTGTGAGCCTCGACCTCAGAAACCCCCGCGAGGAGCAAGGGAAGCTCGACGTTCTCCTGAGCGCTCAGCACCGGGAGAAGATTGTAGGCTTGAAAAATGAACCCCATCCTTCGGGCCCTAAACCGTGACTTTTGATCATCAGACATAGTCGCTAGGTCAACGCCCTCGATCGCCACCTTGCCCTTCGTGATGTCGTCGAGCCCTGAGAGGCAGTTGAGCAGTGTAGTCTTGCCACAGCCAGAAGGACCCATCACAGCCACCATCTCACCCTTTCGAACCTTAAGGTCAAGACCTCTGAGAGCCTCAACTTTCAACGAACCGGTCTGGTAGATCTTCCAGACAGATTGGGCTTCGACCATGCAAGGAACGTCGCGGCTAGCCAACCACTGTCAAAACTCCTACGCGTCTACGTTCGCGGGAATTGAAATCGTGCTTTAAGGACGTTACCGCATGATACCCCGAGCGAAACCAAACTCTCGCCTTGTTGAACGACTCGATAACTAGTCTAGCCCGGGTCCTGCGAGATCGAGATGCTTTCCAAAGAGAAGATGCTGGTTCGACGATTCTACGAAGAATGGATCGAGGAAGATGCGCTTGGCCTTATGCGACAGCTTGACGTTGTAAAGTAGCGCTGACACGTGCGTTAGTCATGCGTGCCTCCTCTGAAATGAATGTCGATGTGGCTTGGTCGGATAAAGAATGGAATGAGAAGCAGGTAGAGTAGAAGACTTATCCGAGTATCAAGAAAGGAGAGGCCGATTCCAAGCAGGGACACTATCGGCCCGATGGGGGTCTAGATCTTTCTCGACGAGACGATGCCGGCTGGTTGCATACCACCATACAGCGTAAAGTGCCAGCCCTGTCACCCCGAGATTTGCACCGTAAACCCGGACTGCGGTGGGCGAGAATGGGTACTCACCGAGCAACGACGTGGAAAAGGGTACGAACCCGATGGTCAAGAGGAAGATGATATTGACCCACAAGAAAACCCTGTCAGTCCGTTTGACGTAATGAAACTGGTTGTGGTGGCCAATCCAATACACGCCCAATACGACAAAACTGAAAGCATAGACGAGAATATTCGACGAAAGAGCCATGATTTCAAACTCAAGGCGTGATTCGGACAGGTTAACGTCGGGAGGCTTGAGTCCCAAGACTAGGACCGTCATCACCGTGGCGAATATTCCGTCCGTTAGTGCCTCAATACGGGCCTTTGTCAAGCCCGCTTGTACTACCCCTGAAAGGCCCAATTTCTCTGAGACGAGTGACACTGCGAAGTATGCTTAGCTCTTTCCTAAGGTGCATCTTCAACGAAAACCTCTTCTTCTCCAATCCGCGGCACAATTGTAGAAGGCGAAGAAGCTGCTCGCTGTTGGTAACGTCGCACCGAGTTTCCGCCTTCCCACCAGCGATGGAAGGTATGTTGTGCTGGAGGATTTTCTTGGAAAGAAGAACGTGATCGTCTATTTCTACCCCAAAGACTTCACCCAAGGCTGTACAGCCGAGGCTTGCAGCTTCCGAGACTCGTACGAATCGTTCAAGGATCTCGGCGCAGAAGTGATTGGAATAAGCTCCGACAGCGAAAACTCTCATCGAGATTTCGCCCAAAAGCACCATCTGCCCTTCATATTGCTCAGTGATGTGGATGGTTCAGTGAGGAAGGCATACGGGGTCAAGAAAACACTGGGTCTGTTTGCAGGCCGCGTAAGTTTCGTAATCGACAAGAACGGAATCATCAGACACGTCTTCTCATCTCAGACCCGGGCGACCGCGCATGTTGGAGAGGCCCTGAACATCTTGAAATCGATCACTTAGCCCTGCAATCTCGAGGTTCTCAAGTGATTATTCCGCGTCCTGACGAAAAATCCAAGGAATTCTTCAGATCCCTTTTACCAGACCACCCTCAGGTAACGATTCGGCCGATGTTCGGGAACATATCCGCGTTCGTAAACGGAAACATGTTCGCAGGGCTTTTTGGAAACGACTTATTCGTGCGCCTGTCCAAAGAGAGTCGCAAGGAACTTCTAGAGAAAGAAGGGCGCCTCACTGCTCGAGCCGATGAAGGGAAGGCCCATGAAAGAATATGTAGTGATCCCGAAAGCTTGGCGAAAACAGCACGAGACAGCCCGAACATGGGTCATCCGGTCCCTGGACTGGACTAGTAAGCTGCCTCCAAAGAAGAAGAAAAAATAGCCGCATCGTCTTTCAAACGGGAAGACTAGGTTACTATCCAGGCGGTAGCATGAGGTGTCAAGCGCCCATTCATCGCAAGGATCTCATTATTGTTGAAAGAAAGTGTTAATCGGAGATTCACAGTAGTACCAGGAGAACTCTGGAAGCCTCCGCCAGTGATCGACACTTTGAGCGAATCACTAGGTATTGAATAAGTCACATTTCCAATGTTGGAAAAAGTAACCACTGCGCTGGACACGGGAAAGCGCAGCTGGTCGTATGTTCCTGTGGCGAGTCTCGCGCTTCCGAGAGTCTTCGCGGTCGTCAAAACCGAAATCATATCCACCGTCTTCTGTGACCCAGCTATCGCGTACCAGCCATTATTGCTAGAGTTTCCAAAGCCTGCCTGATGGATCTCCATGGTTGCGAACGTCAGATAGATGTGAAGGATGCTCGGATCATACTGCTGACCACTACCAAGCTGCACCTGAGGTGGATCCGTGATGCTCAGAACGACTGTTCCCTGAACATACCTAGTATAGAAGAAATAACCTGAAATCGCACCGATGATGAGAATCGCCAGAATGACAGCCGCGGTACTCTTTGCCATCGCTTGTTCCCGATCGAGCTGGCCCTCGTTCCCACTAGGAGACCGCCTCGGTCAGCCCTTATCCCTAGCATAACCGGAAATTACTCGATGGGGTTACAGTGGAAGACAGGAGGTCGAACCCAGTCCGAAAGTCCTTCGGCTTTGGTCCTGAGCCAACTTCTAGTCGGACCGACAACGAAGCTGTTAACCGTGGCACGGGCGATTATTCGCGGCCGCCGACTGGAGGCGTTCAACAGCGGTTCGAGATGATGTCCCAGGGTTCCTCGCTCTAACGCAGAGTTGTGCGAGCAGAGGCCACGTTTAAGAGGCGCCCCCGAACCCCTCGGGTTACTGAACTCTAATGGAAGCATCAACGGTCACAACCCGACCTCAACCGAAACTACACAGTCTAGTTCACTTCGAAATACCCGCCAGCGACCCCGCAACTGTAAGCAAGTTCTACGAACAGCTTTTCGGCTGGAAATTCTCCAAATGGGGAGAACAGGAATACTGGCTCATAGCCCACAAAGATGCCCCGGCAAACGAGACCATGGGCGGACTCTTCAAACGCAACGCTCCAAACGAACAATTCGTCAACTATTTCTCTGTCAACTCCATCGATGAATCCGCCGCCAAAGCCACAGGCCTAGGAGCCCAAGTGGTCACTGCAAAGCAAGAAATCCCAACCGTGGGTTACTTTGCGGTTCTCAAGGACCCCGACGGGAACGTGTTCGCGCTATTCCAGTCTACCGGCGGAATGTAACCGCATACCCCGACCCCTCTCCCTTCCTTTCTTTTCTTTTTCCTCGCATAGGAGCGAATGGGGATTCTCTGCGTTCCTCGAAAATTGTCCTAGAAGATCCCTTTAGAGCACCTCCCAAACATTTTTCACCCCAACAGTAGCTGTATGTTTGGAGCGTGCCAAGGCGCAAGCGGCCGAGGTTGTACAGATAGAGGACTCCAAAAGAGTCCGCATATTGCAGTTCATCAAGGCAAATCCAGGCACCCACCTTAGAAAGATCAAACGAGAACTCAACCTCGCGATGGGTGTCATACAGTACCATCTCTACAGACTGGAACGAGAACATAGCATTGTGTCGGCTCGTCATGGGCTCTACAAACGCTACTATGCGGACCAGGGTCCAAGAATCGAGGAACGAGCTATCGTGAACATCTTCTTCCAAGAGACCGAGAGAGACCTGATACTCTATCTCCTCGAGAACCCAAGAGCGAGCCAGAAGAAGCTCTCCCAATTCGCCAGAATCTCGCCGAGCTCAACCAATTGGCATATGAAGAGACTGTCCCAAGCTGGCTTTGTAGAAGCTAGAAGAGAAGGCGGGTCCGTATTCTACACGGTAAAAGGGGACCCAGGAATGATCCTCTCTCTTCTCAGGAGTTATCACCCAAAAATCTGGGACAAGTGGGCCGAGAGATTGGCCGACCTCATGACATAATCAATGCGAGCACTGGTGAGGGGAGAATCAGGATCCCGGGCAGATTGTGACCGATGATAATTCCCCAGCTCCTAATCTTAGATACGACCGGGCTGTCCGCTGACCCATCTGAGATACTCGAATTGGCGAGAGGGGTCTTCGCATTAGTTCTCTTCACGATCTCTCTCTACGCATGGTCTAAGAGAAAACAGCCCGCGCTATTGATCGTTGCAACAGCCTTCCTGCCATTTTTCGCAAAAACCGTCCTAGATGTGTTTTACCCAACATCGACGCTGATTGATTTCATCCGACCGCTCTTTGATTTCATTGCGCTGGCTCTCTTCTTCGTTGCAATCGTCATTAGGCCAAGAAAAGACCTCGGAAAAGGAACTACCTGAGCTAGTTCGAACCGGTCTCTCCAAAAAATCCGATATATACCGCACGAATAGCTGTGCTTTTGACAACTGTACCACGACGCATAATATCCGCCCTGCAGAAACCTCTCAAACACTAGTAGGGGGAAATTCGAGTGCCCTCAGTCGGACCCTTCGAACTGACAGAGATAGAGTTCGTTGGGCTTGAATTCATGAGACAAGAGGACGAGAGACAGCTCAGGAAGACGACCCTGCGAGCAACATGGTCTGGCAGAGAACTCAGTGTCAAGGCCGGGCAGCAAGCAAGGTTGGTATTGGACTGCAAGAGCGATATCGCCTCTAGGATCCTGCAATTCTAGTACAGCATCCTACCGGTGCGTGAATAATTAGGATCAGGACGCCAGGCGAGTTAGTTGCTCGCTTACCTGCCACAATCGTTTAGCTGAGTCGTTGTCGTAGGATTCCTGAGAAGACCTTACCTCATGCATTTTGGTGAAGTATTTGCCCGTCACACCCTCCAAGTCAGGGGACATCGCGACGTACAGGATCCTCTTGGCGGCCGATTCTGGACTTATGAAAAACATTCCGAGAAATCTGAAACCTAGCATGACAAGGCCGCCATTGTTCTTTGCAAAGTTCGTCCGTACAAGTCCAGGATGCGCGCTGTTCACCGTAACTCCAGTGCCCTCAAGCTTCTTTGCCAGCTCGTGAGTATAGAGTATCATTGCAAGTTTTGATTGACCGTAAGCTTGCCAACCTGAAAACCTCTTTTCGCCCTGGAGATCATCGAAGTCGATTTTCGCACCTTTGTGGGCATCTGATGTCACGTTGACAATACGGGAGGGAGCGCTTGCCTTTAGGATGTCAAGTAGAAGGCTAGTCAGGAGAAAGGGTCCAAGATGGTTGACCGCAAAAGTCGACTCGAAACCATCCGGAGTCGTGGTCCGCTTAGTCAAATAGACTCCGGCGTTGTTGATTAGTACGTGGAGCTTCTCATGTCTGGCCTTGAACTCGTCAGCGGCCTCGTGAATCGAGTTTTGGGAAGACATGTCAGCTTGTATTATTTCGACGTTCGTGTTTCCACTTTTCCCGATAATGTCATTGACTGCCATCTGCCCCTTCTCTCTGCTCCGAGAGACTATCACAACCGTCGCGCCCATCTTTGCCAATCCGATGGCTGTTGCCTTGCCTATACCGGAATTCCCGCCTGTAACGAGGCATATCCTACCAGTCATATTGGCACTTGACATAGGCCTAGCCCTACCGCTCTTGCCACCCACATTCGCCGAGATGACGAGATCTTGAAGATTTGAAGATTCTCCTCAAGAATCGGATCGCTTGCTTACCGACCCTCTCTGCTCCAGATTTAGCAGGGTCAGTTTTCTCTCGTTGCCCCAACGGTAGCCATGCAGTCCTCCGTCTTTACCGATCACGCGATGGCAGGGAATCACTAGTGCGACTGGATTTGTAGCACATGCTCTAGCTACTGCACGCGAGGCCTGAGGAGCTCCAAGAGCACCTGCAATCCCGCTGTAGGTGGCGGTCTTACCGTAAGGTATGGACTGGATCTTTTTCCAGACCTTCCACTGGAACGCTGTGCCTGTCACATCGAGGGGAAGTTTAAGATAAGACTGGCCGGCGAAATATTTGACGAATGCACTCGCCCAGTCCTTCATTCCGTCATCGTTGCGATGGAGACTTGCCGCGGGATAATCTTCAGTAAGCACAGTCTCGACTGTACGGTCAGAATCTCCCATACAGACGGCGCAGATCCCTCGCTCAGTGGCTCCTACAAGCAAACGCCCGACTGGCGAGTCAACGATCGTGTATTGAATCTGCAATCCTCGCCCGCCTTGGCGAATCGCTCCAGGATTTACGCCTAGCCCGCTTGAAATTTTCTCGTATACTCGACTTCTAGAAGAGAATCCCGCATTGTAAAGTGAGTTGTTTACTGTCTCCCCATTTCTCAGAAAACGCTTCATCTTCGCGAGCCGGCGAGCCTCCACATACTGACGAGGCGAAACTCCCAGGATTTTCTTGAAGGCCCGCTGGAAATAGAACGGACTGAGCCCCGCTTCGGCAGCAAGGATTGAAAGAGTTAGTCTCTTACCAAGATTCGCGTCTACGAAACCGCAGATCTCGTACACCCATGCCACCCCAGACGAAGCCCCGACGTCTCTGGGATTGCAGCGACGACAGGGTCGAAAACCTGACCGCTCCGCCTCATCTGGCCCTGCAAAGAACACGGCATTGTCTCTGTTTGACCGCTTGGCCGGACATGATGGTCTGCAATAGATTCCAGTTGAGCGAAGCGCAAACACAAACGCTCCATCATAACTATTGTTTCTGGATAATACTGCCTTCCATTTCGCTTCATCAGTTAGGGCGTTTTCTAGGTTTCCCTTTGGACCCTGCAAATCTGGACGACTCTGGTCAAGCGTTAGCATGAGCATGTAATTGACATGAGAAAATAAGTAGTTTGACTCCGTTTCTTGCTGTCAAAGCATCAGCGAGAACATGAGTGTGTCCTTGGAAAGAAACCGTGTTTTCCTACCCATCCCAAAAAACTACAGTACAAATGGCGACGCGTCCTTCACCATGCTCCGAAGAGCCATGTCACATCCTAGGATCCGATTTACATGTTGACAGCCAACATTGTGGCTCCACTAGGCTTTCTCTAATTACTTCAGACTACAAGCTTTCACCCTTCACCCTTCAGCTTCCAAAGAAGCCCAACGATCAAAAACCCAACCTCATCGCGCACCTGGGAAAACGTATATGTCGGAAATTAGCTCCTTCTGGAGGATTCATGACCCGTCCAGAGTGGCAGAAGAAAAAGAAGAAAATGGCAGGCAGAGAAGGCCCGAAAAAGGGCAAGAATCGCTAGAAAACCTAGGACCCCTTCGGAAAATGTCCTATTTAGGAGTCTGAGACTCAAGAGCGTCTAGAATGGATCCTCAGCCGAGGTCAACATTTTTTCTAAGAAATACTAGGACTAGTTGATCACCTACAGGTTTGGCGCCGGCACTGCTAGCTTAGCGGGGACTGGTACGATGGAGATCTTGTTTCTTACATGCCGCCCATCATGCCGGGAGGCATACCGCCGCCCATGCCTGGGGGCATTCCTCCAGGCCCGCCTGGGCCGGGGCCCGGCGAGCTTCCCCCTTTCGATGCGAACACATCGTCCACTCTCAGAATCATTGTTACTGCTTCTACTGCGGACTTGATTACTTGCGTCTTCACTCGCAACGGTTCGATCACATCCATCTTCAGCATGTCAGCAGCCTTTCCCGTCTTGGTGTTGACTCCGAACCAGATGTTCTGAACGGTGTTGTGTTTGGATTTGAGATCGACGAGTATGTCGATGGGGTTGATGCCTGCGTTCTGCGCGATAGCAACAGGTATCGATTCAAGCGCTTCCGCGAAAGCTGTGACAGCGAGCTGCTCCCTGCCTCCAACCTTGATCGCGTATTCTCGCAAACGCTTGGACAATTCGATCTCTGGAGCACCGCCACCGGCGACTATCTTGCCATCTTCAACCGCATTCCTGACAACAGAGAGGGCATCATGAAGTGACCGTTCAGCCTCGTCAACCACGTGCTCAGACCCGCCGCGAATCATGATGGTCACTGCCTTCGGGTTCTTGGCCTCGCGGACGTAGACGAGCTTGTCATCTCCAATCTTTACCTCTTCAACCAACTTCGCATAGCCAAGAGCCTCCTTCGAAAGGTCCCTAGTAGTTCCAACCACGCTACCCCCTGTCGCTTTCGCGAGTTTCTCCATGTCGCTACTACTGATGTTTTTGATCGTGAGGATTCCTTTCTTTGCGAGGAGAGATAGAACCTCGTCGTCGACGCTTTTCTCGGTGAACAGCACATTTGCGCCGGTTTTGGCTACTTGGTCAGCCATGTCTCGGAGGAGTTTTTCCTCTTCCTGTATGAACTGGTACATCTCTTCCGGCTTGTTGATATTGATCTTCGCATCTGTCTCAGTCTTCTCGATCTCCAGCTTCGCATTCAGCAACGCTATCTTGGCACCAGCCACGCTCTTAGGCATCTGTGAATGAGAGACTTCCTTGTCGATAATTATTCCATTGACTAACTCGCTTTCCTCAAGACTTTTTCCGTGCTTCTTCATAACTTTCACAAGATCAATGTCAGCTTTTACCTTGCCATTGTTCTTCTCCATTACCTGCATGACCGCCTCGACGGCAAGCTCGGCGAAACGATTCTGAGAACCGAAGATACCTTTGGTATTTAGAGAGGTCATCGCGACCTGCTTCAAACGCACCTCATCATCTGGTTTGATAGCAATAGCTATCTTCTCCAGAATCTCTTGCGCCTTCCCGGCAGCATCCCTGTAACCGTCGATGATCGCGTTTGGATGAACATCCTTGTCAAGAAGGGTCTCCGCACCTGCGAGTAATTCTCCCGCAAGAACAACTGCGGTTGTTGTTCCATCCCCTACCTCGCTATCCTGGGTCTTGGCGATCTCGACAATCATTTTAGCAGCTGGATTCTGAACATCCATTTCCTTCATGATTGTAGCACCGTCGTTTGTGATAACAATGTCCCCCATGCCCGCGACCAACATCTTGTCCATCCCTCTCGGGCCGATAGTCGACCGGACAATCTCCGCAACTATCTTAGCGGCCATTATGTTGCTTCTCTGGGCATCCCTTCCTCTGGATCGGGAAGTGCCCTCTCTCAGAATCAAAACGGGTGTTTCGGACATTTCTAATCAGATTCTGAGTAGGGCTGATGTGCTTCCCAAGATAAACATATGCAGGCGGTTCCTTCAGAAATAGGAAAGGACGTGTCACAGAACTTGCGCGGATCAGGGGAAAAGGCACGCCCCGAGCTCTCCGGGAGGAAGATAATCGCCAGTAGCCTGTCTGACCTTTCAAAAGCATGGACGAGGTACTATGATCGGTTGGCAGCGCACTTTGTCGAACAGATCGGTCAGCGAAGATTCCAAGTGATCCTTGAAGCTGGATGCGGGAAAGGACAGCTCACAATACCCTTGCTCAGAAGACTCCCGAAAAACGTCAGGATGATCGCCATAGACTCGGCCAAGGGACCGTACGCGGGATGGTTGAAGGAGCTAAGTCGGGAGCTCCGAACTGCCAGATTGGAGAAACGAGTTCACCCAATCAAATCCGACGCGAGAAGGATCAAAGGCATTGAAGATGCAAGCGTTGACATTGTAGTCTCGAACGAACTAATATGCGACCTACCATATGACTTTCAGCTCGAAAAGGCTCTGACAGAGTTTTATCGGATCCTCCGACCTGGAGGCTTCATGATCCACGGCGAGTGGTCATCTTCGCCAGCAGTTGAGCCTCAAGCGTTTCTCATTAAGCATTGGCCCTCTTGGACTCCTGACCAGCTCTTTTCAATAATGCGAAAAAGGGGCTTTCACGAGTTTCAAGTCACCTATTTCGGAACAACAATCCATTTCGGATATGAGAGCGCATTGAAAGAGCTTCGAACTTGGGGCGCGACTGAAACATTTCTCAAACATCATGATAAGATGCTGAGGCGAGATGGGATTGAACTCCCATACGAGCATATAGTGCAATGCGAAAAATAGATCGTAGACTCTCGAAGCCCAAGGTTCCACTAAGAAAGGTCTCGCACGAAGAACGGATTGAAATAGGACGAAAGATTTCGTCCCAAATCCTTGATTCGTACAAGGACGCAGTGTTAGCTATCTGCATCTACGGGTCCGTTGCGAAGAGATTGGACCGTCCGTACTCAGACCTCGAAATTTTCTGCGTGGTCACTGACAATCTCGAACTGACGAGCAAGTTTTACGTTTACGATGGGCTACTAGTGGAGATAGACTATTTTCAAGAGTCAAAGTTTCTTGGAGAAGCAGCGAAGAAAGGCCGGGACTGGCACCTCGGGGCTGACCAGTTCCGAAACCGGTTAGTACTATTCGAACGTGACAACTGGCTAAGAAAACTCGAGAAGGTTGTCGCCGGAAACGACCGGATGGATTTCACCCAAGAACTGCAAAATGCTACGATAGGTATGACCGAGTCCCTCGCTGCCATCCTCAACGCGCACCTCAAAAGCGACCAGCGAGACCTGAGGACCCGAGCCTTTTACATGGCATGGGACACGGCAAGAGTCGTGTTCCTCTACAACAGAAAGTTTGTCCTCACCACTAGCTGGTTCTGGAAACAACTATTCGAGTGCCAAAAGCAGCCTAAAAGGTTCCGAAAACTCGTCAACGTCGTCGCGGGATTCGAGAAGTCGACGAGCTCTGAGCTGGTCGATGCCGCCGAACAACTATGGCGCGAGACAATGTTGATGGTTCAGCAACACGGAATCTCCATAGAGTCGACAGACGTCATTGTGTAATCGTCCTCCGAGGATGTGAGGTTTGAGATTGGACACTCGTCGCTGCAAGGAGGGCGATTGGACAAAGTGGGAAGATAGGAAGCCAAACCAATTTCGACCGAAAATGACGGAGGAACCCGAAAAAACGTGGGTATTAGATTTGATAGAGAGTAAGAAGCCTACTTCTACTTCTTGCTCTTCTTCTTTGGCTTACTAGGCGTCCGAATTCACCTATTAGCACGATAATGCATGGTCGAGATATAAAACTACTGTATTCCGAGCTTATCGGGCGAAACAGCCTCTATTTTGAGATAAAATCACCATAAATCACCCTTTTCCGTACTATTTCATAACGCTCAGGCAAAAGAATCCGTTTCTCGGCAAAGATCGTATTTCAAAAGCGGCTCCATGATCTGTCAAGTGATCGATCGCTGCCTGGAGTAAGATGATCTGACGGCTCTCCAGAGCTTGCTAGGTTGAGTCTTTTTCGATGGGCCGAGCTAGTGCGCTTTGTTCAAGAACGGATCCGCAAAGAATGCATCGTTTCCCTTTCTCCATGTCAGCCATCAGTTCTTCGCGGGGAATGCCTAGTGAGGATTCGAGCTCAACAATATCCTTCGGAAATGCCTGAGACTCTTCGCAATCTTTGCAGATCAACGCGTCGCGCATCTGCCACTCAACAACGGGGCGAGGGCCTAGTTATACTCCTCTCCAATAACCCGTGAAAGAAGTGTTTTGTGACCCCATGAGAGAGAACTACTTCTGAAGCTCAAGAATCGAGCAGAAGATCAAATAGCGTAACGGAGGATTCAGTTGAGATTGGAAACCAGAAGTCTTGGGAAGAGCGACCTTAGAATCACTAGGGTTGGAGTTGGGACTGCACCCGTCGGCTCGACGCCTGAGTGGAGAGTCTACTGGGGACCCCAAGACGAGAAGGTAGCAATCAAAACCATACAGACAGCAATCGACCTTGGCGTTAACTGGATAGACACCGCCCCATTCTATGGCTGGGAAAGAGCAGAGCAAATTGTCGGAAAGGCGATCAAAGGAAGACGAGACGAAGTTCACATCTTCACAAAATGCGGTACTCTTCCCGACGGCAAGGGAGGATGGTCAGAAAACCTCAAGCCCGAGAGCATGAGAAAGGAATTGAGAGAAAGCCTCCAACGCCTGCAAACGGATTACGTGGATCTATACCAGTTCCACGACCCCGACCCTAGAACGCCGATCGAGGAATCCTGGAGGGAAATGCAACACCTCATCGACCAAGGCAAAGCCCGATACGGAGGATTGTCAAACCATTCCACGAACCTGGTCGAGAGAGCTCTCAAAGTAGGACCAGTGACATCCAGCCAGAACCAATACAATCCCCTACAAAGAAGAACGGAACGAGAGATATTCCCCTTCTGCCTGGAACATGAGATCGGAGTTTCTCGGATGGGGATCCCTATCAGAGGGGGTCCTAGCAGACAATTTTGACATTGACAGGTTGGACCCGAACGACTTTCGAAGACGACAACCCTACGTTCAACCAGAGAATTACTCTAAGGTTCAGAAGATCCGGGAAGCGTTCAGACACGTCGCCGATGCTCATGACGGGACGATGGTGAACGCTGTCATCGCATGGGAACTAATGCATCCCGCCCTGACAGGGGCAATAATCGGAGTCAGAAACGAGAATGAGGCTCGTGAAATGATAGGAGGAGCCAACTGGAAACTAACCCCCACCGAAATGAGCGCAATTCAGGATGCGCTGGCCGCTTGGGAAGAATCGAGGGTTCCCGCCAGCTAGGAATGCTCTGGGACCAAGAGCTTTGACAGAATTCTGGAAGCCTTTCCCAGACATCTAATCTCGTCAGCATCAAGCTTGGAGAGTAGTTTGATCAGACGTTTCTCTCGTCGACTTCGCCCTTCGTGCAAAATTCTCGTTCCCTTGTCTGTCGGTGAGATCATGACTGAGCGCCTGTCGTCTCTGTTGGTCTCCCTTCGGACTAGTCCTTCTTTGACAAGAGCTTCTACTACACGGCTCATAGTTGGCGGCCTAACCTGCTCCGCCTCTGCTAGCTTGTTCAACGTGAGCGGACCGCTGAAGACAACAACCGACAATGCTGAGGCTTGCGCAGGTCCGATTCCCATCGCAGAGTCCTCTGTTCTCACACGACGCAATAGGTGGATCGCGTTACTGTGGAGGCTTCTGCCAACCTCTTCGAGGCCGAGTTGTTTTGTCATACACGTATCATAGAAGGAGGCATCACCAACGTATATATATTAGCTTAGCTAACGATTAGCTATGCTAAGTATGCAAACTGATGAGTTCCTAGAAGCTATCCAGAAAGGCAATCTACTGAAAGTCAACCAACTTCTAGAAACAAACCCAGCCCTCGCAAACAGCAAGGCAAAGGATGGCACTTCAGTCATAGTCCTCGCGCTCTACCACGGACAGAGAGATATCGCGGAGGCAATAACCACTAAGAAAACCGAACTCGATATCTTTGAAGCCTCGACCCTGGGAAAGCTCGACCGGGCCAAATCTCTCATCGATCGGAACCCTTCACTCGCAAGTGCCTACTCTCCGGACGGCTTCGCGCTTGTCGCTCTTACAGCATATCTGGGCCAGAAGGAAACAACAGAGTATCTAATTGGTAAAGGCGCGGACGTTAACGCGGTTGCGAGGAATACGACAGGTTTCACAGCCTTGACTGGGGCAGTGGCTAACAATCATACCGAGATAGCAAAGCTACTCGTGAAACGAGGAGCGCAGGTCAACTACAGGTACGAAGGCGGGTTCTCACCTCTAATGGGAGCATCTGAAAATGGAAACGTCGAACTTGTAAACTTCCTCCTTGCAAACGGAGCCGACCCCAATGCGAAGACCGGGGACGGAAAGAGCCCTATGTCGTTTGCCAAAGACAAGAATCATGTTGAGGTTGTCCAGGCACTGAAAAGACATGGCGCCCTCTAGAAGACGTCTGTCGAGCGCCAATTAAGAGCACGATATTCCACCCGTTGCTCGCTTTCCGAAGGTCTATAACCTAGTAAAGAGACTGGGAGGGTATCGCGGATTATAGGAGGTGTACTAGGCCGAATGAGTCGTGGTTCGTATGGCGGTCCCAGAACAATGCACAAAGTCGTCTGTTCTGACTGTGGTAAGGAGACTGAAGTTCCTTTCCAGCCAACAGAAGGTAGACCAGTTTACTGCAGGGACTGTTACCAAAAGCATCGAAGGTACTAGGAGCCCCCTCAAGGGAGGCCTAGATACCCTTCCCTCATTTTTTTGTTCCGAACGAATCATGAGCGACGCGAGTTCTTAGATGGTTTCTTAGTCCTGGCAGAAATCGCTTTCTTGTTCTTAGGCTCCTTATTGTCATGAGAAGAGGGTCGAATGTTTTCGGTCGACCTCCCTTTTCTGGATGCGTAAAGCCGGAAAAGACGGTTTAGCTGAGTTGGCATATTCATTCGTATGCTCTACCGGAGGACATTGTAAGGTGGGTGTTACTGACCTCAAAGCCTAGCTTGAACCACGAGTACCAGCTCGCAGGCGACGCGCATCATTTCGTGTCGATGACGGAACTCATGATCCTTGGCTAGGAAGAGAAGCATGTACCCAGCTTAAATCTCAACTCAATTCCAGACTGCGGACAGGGTCACGAGACAATGGCTCTTCCTCTCGAAGTTGTGCTCGCGAATAATCTCTGGGTGATCATTTGTGGACTCCTCGTCTTCATAATGACTGTCTCCGTCGGGTTTCTCGAGGTGGGAGAGCTTGGCGCCGACATGGACGTCAGCCTCCTAAAGACGATGCTGATCACAGGCTCGGCTATATTCTTCATGGCCTTTGTCGGCTTCAACACCGCTTTCGGGCCTACGATCAACGGGCTAATCGGGAACCCAGTCTACAACGGGTTCTTCCTGGGAGGATTCTCCTCTGACGCGAATCAGCTACTCACCGGCGCGTGGTGGTCCACTGCGGGACAGGGTCTGACAACCGGGACCTACTTCCTCTTCGAGACAGCCTTTGCCTCTGTCACCCTAGCCCTCGTTGGAGTCGTTGTCTTGCGTAAGATGAAATTGCAAGCTTTCTTCGCTTACTCCGTCGTCTACTTCATTCTAATCTGGAATCTCCCAGCGGCTTGGATCTGGAATCCTCAAGGCTGGCTAGCTCGCATGGGCATGGCGGACTTCGCAGGAGGACTAGTAGTCCATGGCGCCGCGGGAGCGGCGGGACTCGCAATTGTCCTCCAGATATGGCGGGAGGAACAGAAGAGGGGACGCATTGAGAGCATTCAGGTACCGTATAAGCTGAACAGCGGATGGCTCACTTTGTCGATCTTGCTTCTCTGGATAGGATGGTTCGGCTTCAACCCCGGCAGCGTTCTCGCCTTCAACAATTCGGCGATGACTGTTGTCCTTACCACGTTCCTTGCGGCGGCTTCGTCTTTTCTCTCGATAATGTACTTCCGCTATCGGATGATCAAGAAGATGCCAGACCTAATTTATGCTACCAACGGGGTACTCATGGGACTCATAATCATAACCCCTCTCGCTGGCTTTGTTAGTCCGGGAAGCGCAGTGATTCTTGGGCTCATCGGCGGACCCCTCTTCCTCGCCGGCGAGAAGTGGTTCTCCAGATTCAAATGGTTCTCCGACCCTGTTGGCCTGTTCCCGGGACATTTACTAGGCGGCCTTTTCGGAGTGGCGATGATCGCCTTTTTCTCTCAGAGAACCTTTGCGATCGCCTCCGGAAACCCTGTTACTTCGGGGAATTCTCCGATTCCTGACGGGCTATTGTTCGGCGGCGGAACCGCGGCCCTGCAGCAGTTAGGGATTGAGGCCCTGGGCATCGCTACAGTCGTGGCCACCGTCTTCGTCCTATCCTACCTCTCCGTTCGAATCATCAGCAAAGCAATGCATGGAATCCTAAACCGAGAAGAACTATAGCCATACTATCCTTCAACATTCTAACCGCGCTTCCTTCAAGATTGGTTGTCCGTCCCCCGACTTCCTCCTGCAACAATCTCTCTCTTCTGTAACCATTTTTTCTCGTAACTTTTCTCTTTCCGTAACTATTCTTTTCCGCTAACTATTATGCGACCCCCCAATGTGGTCGATTTTCCCGCGCGCCGCCCTTCATCTCCCGAGATTCACCCAAACATGAAATCGCGCATTATCCAGCCCTGATAACGATTCTGAGAGCCCGACCCTACACCGCCCGGTGAACTCTTCTTGACGGAGCGTTAAAACCGCTATGTTCGGCCTATCATCTAAGCCCAGACCACGCCCTGAATCGCGAGACTCGCCTAGAATCCCGCCCGATACCGAGAGACCTCTCCAGGGAGGGGGTCTTAGCGACTCGACCTCGCGACGCAAGAGGAAGAGTCTAGACAGAACCTAACTAAACTCGCTTGGTGGACACTCCATCAAGCCATATCTCGTTGCCTCTTCCTCTACGAAATCTTGCAAAACTGGACCGCTACCGAACATAGGCCGGTCTTATTCGAGGACGTCCTTCCAAACTGCGAATCTATCCGCCTCGAAGACAACCAATCCTCCGAAAAGGAAACTCTTCAGCGCGCAAGGCCCGAACGACTGTTCGATCAGATCCGATATCCTCTTGTTAGTCTGCAGCTTCCTCCAAGTTGGAATAATCATCCTGAACGGATTACCAGAAGCTTTTCCGCGAATCCCAAAGCGAGCCAAAAGCGGCATAACGTGTGAGACATAGAAGCTGATCAGGGAACGCCAAAATCCACTCTCGGGCTTGCCGATATCAACAACAGCAAGAGCGCCACCGCGCCGCGTGGCACGCGCGAACTCATCTAGACTGCGATCCAGACTCATCACGTCTCTTAGCGAGAAACACGTGATCACAGCTCCCAGACAACCTGGTCTGAAGGGAAGATTCTCCGCAACTCCAACAATCGGGCAAAACCGGGGTCCAAGACGAGACCTTGCGGACCTGAGAAGATAAATCGAGGGGTCGAACCCCACAACCTTCCCGAAGCCATCCTCCAACAACATCCGACTGGATACACCAGGTCCAGCACCGGAATCCAAGACCCACTCCCCTCGGTGGGATCGGAGAAACGCGACTGCCCTTCGCCTCAGCGGGCCTGCGAGCCCCAAAGATATCCATTCGCTGGTTGACTCGTAGATCGGCAACGCAACCTCGATCGCGCGGACTACGCTGCTCCACTCGTCTCTAGTATTGTCCAGGGAAACGTCCTCTGATTGGGTGATGGAAAATCCAGTCCTTATATAGCGCTGAGCCCCAAAACCACCCTAGAGCACGCGGTCCCAACGTGCTTAGGAAGAAATTCTCGAATGGAAACGCCTCAAAACAACTTGGACGTGTCGGAGAGCCTCGACCGCAGCTTCAACTTTTCAGAAGTATTCCAGCTCGTCAAAAGATCGGTCAAGACCAGTATTGGCCGGCGACGCACTGGACTGATGCTAGGTCTCGCTGATCTGCCTGACTATATCGGGGCATTCCATCAAATGGGGTCCAACTTCATCGTCATGAACCGAAGCCTGCTAGATCAGATAACTCATCTTGCTAAAGACAGACGCTATATCAACGCATACGTCTTCTACACTCTACTCCACGAATACCTTCACACCCTAGGTTATGCGGATGAAGGTGACGTCCGACGACTAACGCGCCAGATCTGCGCAAGAATACTTGGACCCGACCACCCGGCCACGCGACTAGCGGTCGACGGTCCCGCAGTCATGTTCCCCGAAATAACCTTCCAGCATCACGGAGAATCAAGATCGAGAAGATTGCCGAAATTCGAGATCGTTAGAGAGTTCGAAAAGGAATACAAGAGCTACGTCGCCTAAAGCTCTCCAGAATCGCCCCCAAGTTCCGTTTTCTCGCCTAGGAACTTCAGAAAACTCGCAAGCTTCCAATATGCTTCGAGAAACTCGAGCCCGCGATGCGTTATCGAGTATGAAGTATCCTCGCCCCTTAGTATCCTGACTAATCCGAAGGAGGACAGGTCGGCGAGAAACCTCTTGATGCGATCTACCGGGAGCCCGACAGCGTATGAGACTCGCGTAATCTTCGTAGGTCCTCTCCGCTTGAGAGCTTCTAGTATCTCAGAATAGATGTCTACACGAGACCGTTTCGCCACGCCCAGCCATCTCAGAGGGGAGGCTTGGGCAAGTCGTTCGCCTTGACAGGAGGTTTCGCGAACTCCACGTCAGGTTCCGACTCGATCCTATCGATGTACGTTACCTCGCCACTTATCCGACAGCGAGACTCAAACCGGGCACTCCTAGCATATACGTTTCGAGCTCGGACCTTTTCACCCATATCCAGGGTGTCAGCGTAGACGTCTTCAATCCGGGCGTTGTCTCCGACCTTTACATGCTCGCCAACAAGGACTCCTAAGACCTCTGACCTTTGACCAAGCTGTATTGTCCTAGCCTTGGTCCCTTTAGTTGTCCGCAAACGGCCCCCAACTTCTACCTCGTCTTCAGCAACTATCAGATCCGCTTCTATCATGCCACCGACCTCCAACGAAGCGAGCCTGAGGCTTCCTCCAATCCGGGCTGTCCCGCCCATCTCTAGGTCCCGTTTCAGATGGAGGTTGCCAGAAACTTGCAACATACCTCCAATGTCGACCTCCTCTCCTTCTCCATTCCCAGCGATGTCGACCATTCCTCCCACATCTATCGATTCAAAGGTCAAGTCCCCTTTGCTCTCGAATCTTCCTCCCACATCGATGGTTCTCCCCTCGCCTCCCTGATCCAGGGACACGGTTCCTCCAACGTCAATCTTGTCAAACTTCAAGGGTTTGGAGGACTGGAACGAACCTCCAACATCGATTATTCGAGAAATTTCACCACCGCCAACCCGGGCACTTCCGCCCGCGTCCAGTCTCACACACTGAATCTTTCCATTGACATCAATTAGGCCTCCAACATCGATATCCTCGACGTTTGCATCGCCTTGGACCCTGAAGGATCCTCCGACATCGACCTTGGTCGCGTTGATCGAGCCTCCGATGTCCAGCACTCCTCCAACATCCAAGTCGTGAGCTGTCGCGGACTTTCCAACGAATAAGCGAGAATCTACTTCTACTGAGCCAGCTTCAAGAGAGCCGTGGACCCGCAGCTCTCCATGCTCCACCTCGATATCCCCGCTCGTCTTTAGGTCGCCTGAAACGTCTACTCTTCCATGTTCGATGTTCAGTCTTGAGCAAGTGAGGCTTCCTTCGAACTCGGCATCTCCCTCACAGATTACTTCGCCTGAGACCTCGATGGGCGATTCTCCTTCCGCCTGTACTCTAGCTCTGTCCAAAAGGTGAAGTTGGCCGTCCACTTTTGCCAGCTTCAAGGTAGTGTTTCGAGGGACAGTAACATCGCCCATCTCTCAACCCTCCTAACGGAGTGTTAGCCTCAACGGGTTCCTGTTGATCCAGATGCTAGCTGTCTCAGTCTTCTCACGGTTTTGGCGCGGGTAACATTTCATGAATTTTTCGCCTCAAGAATGGAACAGTGCCGTCGCCGCTTATAATGTCGGTTCACGTCTCGTAGTCACACAATGTGATTATCCCAGATCAGACTCTGAAGAGTTTGATAGGGTCCACCGGTCGTGCGACATCTGATATTGCAGAACCGACTGGCACGGTACTTATAGACATTGAAGAGTTCTCTGCAAGGACGTCAGAAGGGTTGATACAAAAAGGGACTCTTGTGAAAGTCAGAGAGACTTACGGGTTAATGCTACTGGTCGAGAAAGCGTAGGCTAGGTCCTATCCGCAACCGCTGGTGTTGCCGCAGTTATTGCACTTGTAGCACGACCCTGCCCGGACCATGATCATGCCGCAGTTCTCACATGCGGGCGCATCGGATTGGTTGTCGAAGCTCGCCAGGGGAGTCGCTAGTTCAGGAGTCTCTCGAGTATTGATCTCGGCGGCTATCGGGGTCGCGGTCTTTGAGCCAACTGGCTCAACCAGTTTTACCTGAGTCCCGTTCTCTAGTGTGGTCCTAGCAAGTCCAAGCGCGTCCTGTTCTTCTTTTGGAAGGAACTTCAGGCCAAGCCATCTGAAGATGTAATCGACTACGGACTTTGCGAACCGGATGTCCTGGTTGGTGGTTATGCCCGCTGGCTCGAATCGTGTATGGGTGAACTTGTTCACGAGCACCTTCAATGGAACGCCGTACTGTAGAGCGAGTGAGATGGAGGTTGAGAACGCGTCCATCAATCCCGAGATAGTGCTTCCCTCCTTCGACATAACCACGAATATCTCACCGGGAGTGTGATCATCATAAAGGCCCACCATGAGGTAGCCTTCGTTCTGGGCGATCGAGAACTTGTGGATTATCGCTTCTCTCTCTTCTGGGAGTCGGCGTCGGAATGGTTTGAAGACTACTTGCTCTTTGGTCTTCTCCGCTGCTTTGCTCTTGTCCTGGATAGTAGTGGTTAGTGGCTGGGTTCTCTTGGAGCCGTCACGATAGATAGCGATGGCTTTCAATCCCATCTTCCAAGCGGTAATGTAGGTCTCGACGATTTCGTCCACCGAGACGTTGCCAGGCATGTTCACGGTCTTGGAAATTGCTCCGGAGATGAAGGGCTGAACGGCGGCCATCATCTTCACATGGCCCATGTATTGTATGCTTCTCGTTCCTTTAGCAGGTTTGAACGCACAATCAAAGACTGGCAGGTGGTCTTGTTTGATGTGAGGCGCGCCTTCTATTGTGTCATGGTCTTCGAGGTACTTGAGAATCTCGCTGGCCTCGGTCTTGGAGTAGCCGAGCTTTGTTAGGGCTTCGGGAACGGTGTTGTTGACAATCTTGATCACGCCACCTCCAACGAGCCACTTGTACTTGATCAGGGCGATGTCGGGCTCGATGCCGGTGGTATCGCAGTCCATCATGAACGCGATCGTTCCTGTTGGCGCGATCACGGATATCTGCGCGTTCTTGAACCCGAATCTTTCTCCCAAGGAGATAGCGTCGTCCCAAGACTTGAGAGCGGCTTTCAATAGCTCCTCAGAGACTCCCTCAACAGGAATCTTGTACGCTTGTGCCCTGTGCATGTCGATAACATTGAGGAAAGGCTTCTCGTTCACAGCGTATCCCTTGAACGGACCTAGCCTCTTGGCAATACGGGATGATTCGGCGTATGCTCGACCGGACATGAGGGCGGATATGGCTGCGGCGTAGTTTCGGCCCTGGTCGCTGTCGTAGGGGAGGCCTCGCGCCATTAGCAGGGCACCTAGGTTTGCATAGCCAAGTCCGAGCGGACGAAAGTCGTGACTGTTCTTCTCGATGGCTGGAGTAGGATAGCCTGCGTTGCTGACAAGAATCTCTTGGGCAGTGATTACAATATCGACTGCGTGTTCAAACGATTCGACGTCGAACTCGCCATCTACGGTTCTGAACCTCATGAGGTTCAGGGAGGCGAGGTTGCATGCGGAGTCGTCGAGAAACATGTACTCAGAGCATGGATTGGACGCGTTGATGCGGTTGGTGTTGGGGCATGGATGCCATTTGTTGATTATTGTGTCGAACTGGATTCCAGGGTCTCCGCAGATGTACGCGGCCTCGGCCATCTCTCTCATCAGATTCCGGGCTTTGTAGACGTCCGCTACCTGGTGGTTTGTGATGTACCGGGTCTTCCACTCCTTGTCCTCTGTTACTGCGTGCATGTACTCGTCGGTGACGCGGACGCTGTGGTTGGCGTTCTGGAAGAAGATGGAGCCGTAGGCTTCTCCGTCGACGGCTCCGTCGTAGCCCGCGTCGATGAGGGCCCAAGCCTTCTTCTCCTCCTTCGCCTTTGACCAGATGAACTCCTCAATATCGGGATGGTCAACGTTGAGAATGACCATCTTCGCGGCCCGACGGGTCCGACCGCCAGATTTGATGACACC
>WNGG01001797.1_pt1 | contig 28048 bp, 15 predicted proteins | sample 5400661 | NCBI WGS metagenome assembly WNGG01 (sample SAMN13153372, study PRJNA577476) | soil metagenome | isolation source: 100 cm soil or saprolite under Garry oak tree replicate 1 | place: USA:California | collected 2016-06-15
GCGCCGATGTCGCGGTGGGCAACACGCAACGTTTCGGCGTTTCACTCGGATTCGGTGGGCCGCATGCGGCCTACTTTGCCACCCGTGACCAATACAAGCGTCACATGCCCGGACGTCTGGTCGGGGTTTCGCACGATGCCGAAGGCCGCCCAGCTTATCGCCTCGCACTGCAAACGCGTGAGCAGCACATCCGCCGCGATAAAGCCACGAGTAACATCTGCACGGCGCAAGTTCTCCTCGCCGTTATTGCCTCGATGTACGCGGTCTATCATGGCCCGCGTGGCTTGCGCGCAATCGCGGGACGCATTCATCGCCTAACGAGCCAGTTTGCGGACGGCCTGCGCTCTCTCGGCTTCACAATCACGCACGAGAACTTCTTCGACACGATTCGGGTGGAGGTCGAATCGAGCAGCACGCTGATCGATCACGCGCAAAAAGCGGGCTGCAACTTGCGCGCACTCGGCGCACGGGCCGTTGGGGTTTCATTTGATGAAACCACAACATCCGGCGACATCGAGTTGTTGATGTCGATCTTTCGAGGCACGCCCGTCCGCGATTTTACGGATGACGATCTTGGTCAGCCGCCGCTCCACATTCCGCAGTTCGCAATCCGCACTTCGGAGTTTCTCACCCATCCTGTCTTCAACACGCACGAAACCGAGACGGAAATGTTGCGTTATCTAAAAAGACTCGAATCGCGCGATCTTTCGCTGACCACTTCCATGATTCCGCTCGGCTCGTGCACGATGAAATTAAATGCCACGGCGGAGATGTTTCCGATTTCGTGGCCGGAAATTTCGAGGCTGCATCCATTCGCGCCCACGGAACAGACCGCGGGGTACGCGGATATCTGCAGGCAGCTCGAAGAATGGCTTGCCGAAATCACCGGGTTCGCCGCGGTTTCGTTGCAGCCCAACGCCGGGTCACAGGGAGAATATGCCGGCCTGCTCGCGATCCGCGAATATCATGGATCGCGCGGTGGAGCCCATCGTAACGTCTGCCTCATCCCGACTTCCGCGCACGGCACAAATCCCGCCAGTGCCGTCATGGCCGGATTCAAAGTTGTCCCGGTTGCCTGTTTGAAGGATGGAGATATCGATCTTGCCGATCTACGCGCCAAAGCGAGTGAACATGCGGGCGATCTTGCTGCGTTGATGGTGACATATCCGTCAACGCATGGCGTTTTCGAAACCACCATTCGCGAAATCTGTAAAATCGTGCACTCGCACGGCGGACAAGTTTACATGGACGGCGCGAACATGAATGCGCTGGTCGGGCTATGCCGTCCCGGCGACATTGGCGCGGACGTATGTCACTTGAATTTGCACAAGACTTTTTGCATCCCGCATGGCGGCGGCGGGCCTGGCGTGGGACCAATCGGTGTCGCGCAACATCTGGCGCCGTTCCTTCCACGACAAGCCATCCTCGATTCCGAAACCGGCTGTATCGTGTTCGGCGAATGGGGGGAAGGAAAGCGGCCATCCACTGGAGCTGCTGGGTCAGATTATCGACACGGCGGTGGCGCAGGGGGGAATGTATCTGCCGCACCGCTTGGCAGCGCGAGCATTCTCACCATCTCCTGGATGTATATACGAATGATGGGCGTACGCGGATTAACGGACGCAACGAAGATTGCAATCTTGAATGCGAACTACATTGCGAAACGACTCGATAGCTATTTCCCGGTGCTTTTCAAAGGCGAGCGCGGCCTTGTCGCGCACGAATGCATTCTGGACTTTCGACAGTGGAAGAGCACGGGAATCGAAGTGGAAGATGTCGCGAAACGGTTGATGGACTATGGGTTTCACGCGCCGACAATTTCCTGGCCCGTCGCCGGCACAATGATGGTCGAACCAACGGAGAGCGAACCAAAGCACGAGCTGGACCGTTTTTGCGAAGCGATGATCTCGATCCACGCAGAGATCGAAGCGGTCGCGCACGGAAAGATGGATCGGGAAAACAATCTCCTGAAAAACGCGCCGCACACTGCGGGGCAAATTGCTTCCGAAAAGTGGGACCGGCCTTACTCACGCGAACAAGCGGCTTTTCCCGCGCCTTGGACGCGCGAATACAAATTCTGGCCGGCCGTCGCGCGAATCGACAATGTCTATGGGGACAGAAATTTATTCTGCTCCTGTCCGCCAGTAGAAGAATTCAGCGAAGGATAATTACCCTTCGGGCGCGAGCTCGGGAGCAGCGACGACTCGGGTCGGGACCAGCCTCAGCCCTGTGCCGATTGCTTCCTCAGTCGCCGCAGGACCGGCCTCGTGATATTCGGCGTCCCCGTTGACCTGCCAGAGATCGTAAAGCTTCGTGTCGGCCAAAATATTTTCGACACAGAGCATCGCGGTCATCATGGCGTGATCCTGATTGTTATACTTATGCATGCCGTTGCGCCCGACGAGATGCAGATTCGGATAACGGTCATCCAGCTCTTGGCGAATGATGGCAACATTGCGCGCGTAATCATCGTCGTAAACCGGATACGCTTTCTTCTGACGCACAACGCAGCCGTCAACCAGGTCGCCCTCTTTGGCCAATCCGATCTGAATTAGTTCGCGCTTGGCGAGTTCGATCAAAGCTTCATCTTTCGATTCCCAAAGCCCGTCGTGCTCAAAGCAAAAATACTCGAGGCCATAGCAGACCTTATCGGAATCGGGCACCATCTCCGGCGACCATGAGCGGAAATTTTGGACACGACCGACCTTGACGCTTGGATCATGAATATAGATCCAATTGTCATCAAACATCTGTCGATCTTTCAGGATGAGCATGACCGTGAGGAAGTCGCGATACTTCAGACTTTCCGCTGCATGTCTTGTACGCTCAGAGATCGTCGGCGATAATCCGCATACTAGTTCTCGCATCGGGGCAGATGAGATCACGTGCTCGGCCTCGATTGCGTGCAAAACACCTTGTTGATCTTTATATTCGACCGTCCAACTTCCGGAAGCTTCGTCGTAAAAACAGCGACTGACTTTGCAGCCCATTTCGATTTTGCCGCCCATCGCTTTTGTCTGTTCAGCACAGGCTTCCCACATCATGCCCGGGCCTCTGCGCGGATAACGGAATGAGTTTATGAGCGTCTTGATCACTTTTGTTCGATCGCCATTGTATCGCTGCGGCAAAAGTGCGTTCTTGATCGCGCTGCCAAGCGAAAGGCCTTTGATGCGTTGCGCAGCCCAGTCCGCGGAAATTTCTCTGCAGCTCATCCCCCAGACTTTCTCGGTATAGCTTTTGAAGAATGTGTTGAAGAGCCGTTTGCCGAACTGATTGCTGACCCACTCTTCAAAATTACGGGGATTGCGCACCGGGAATAACCGCGCTTTCAGCCAGGAAAAGACGCAGAGAACCGATTTAAAGATGCCAAGCTTTAACAGAGCTTCGAATGGTTTGAGCGGGTAGGAGAAAAACTTGCCACCGTAAAAAATCCGCGACGAACGCGGGCGAACCAGCATGTCGTTGGGCAGAATCTCGGTCCACAAATCTTCGATTGCTTTGGATTTGGAAAAGAAACGGTGTCCGCCGATATCGAAGTGAAAACCTTTGTAGGTGGCAGTGCGCGAAATACCGCCCACGTAAACAGGATCGGCTTCCAGGATGGTGACGTCGATTTCCTCCTTCGAAAGACGGTAAGCAGCGGTTAACCCCGCTGGTCCGGCACCGATGATGGCAACTTTTGTCTTCATGCTTCTCTAGGCAACCCAATTGCCCCGCGTGAAGTTCCAGACGTACCAGCCCTGCACGCTTAACCCAGCAGCGCTGAGTAGCGCCACCGCCGCCATTCCAAATGCCCGAACGAACACCGGCGGCATGCGAACTTGACCTAGAAAATTCAAAAGCGCCAGCACGATTAGCGCATGCACGCAAAATTCGTAACGGAGCATGCTCTCCATATCCACGCACGCTACTCCGCTGACCGAAACGTAATAGATTACGGCAGCGCAGAAATAGATTCCAGCGCGCATCGCCCGGCCGGTCCGCCGGCGAACCGCTGGGAGCATTTCACAAAGCACGATAGCGACAAAGAGCAATGCGCCCAAAGTCATCGACATCTGGCTCGCTTCTGTCGGATTATTGAGAGCCGGGACGAGCCAGCGATAACTCGAGGGTTTAAACACTGCCAAGTAATCGGGAATGATCCCCCAACCGGCCGCTTGCGTGAGCATATAAATATCCCAGTGACCCCAGCGCAGTTGGCAATAGATGAAGAACCAAAGCGCGCCCAATGTTGCCGCAAACATCACGCCGATCGCCGAGGCGTGTTTACGAAACCACGCCAAGGGCTCGCCCAAACCGTTCCATCCCTTCCGGAGAACCGATCGCACCACCGGAAAACCTGCACAGACGATTCCAACGATCCGCGTCGCGGACATCACGATACCGTGCAACGCTGCCCAGACTCTCGCGGCACGGCCATCCGTGCTGCTCCAATAGATGAAGCCCAACAAGGCCATGAGAAAAAGCGATTCCGAATAGCCGGCAATCAGAAAAAAGGCGGCTGGATGGGCGACAATCAACAGTGCGCCGCAAAATTGGAGCGCAGGCGAAAGACTCCAGCGATCGCACAAGAGAAAGAAGTAAGTCCAGAAACCCCAGGCAGCGAGCTGGGCGGTGATTAGCAGGGCGTTGCTAGTGTCGATGTTAAGTCCGTAGCGAAGCAGGGCGGCAATTGCAGGGTACGCGGGGAAGAAAGCAACATTGGACACTTCCATCACCTTGTGATCGATAGGCGGAACGATCGTTTGGTAGCCGTGGTCGACGATGTTCATGAACCAATAGCTATCGTGCTGGATAAGGGTGGAATAGCGATACGAAGCCGGCCCGTCCGGCGCGAGCAGACCCACGGCCATCGCGAGCTGCAGCAGGGTCAGGACTAATCCGGCGAGCAAGGGCCTCACCAGCAACCACGAACGAGTCATAACGTCATGATGGTAGGGCGCGACCGCCGGGCGCGCCGCGCGATTAGGAAACGCCGAGCAGATAGGAAAGCTCTCGAGATTGCAAGAACTTGTCGAACTGGGGACGAGGGCAATCTCGGATCGCATTGTTTCCGGCTTTTTAATGCTGACTTGGGTGGCAGAGTTTGACGATGCCGCGCTTGATTTATTCGCGGAAACCTGTGGACGCCTCTCGCCGATAACTTCAATCGCTCGAGCCGCCCTTTGCACGCCGTAGCTGTAACGGCGGTGGCGCGCTCAATGTCATGAGTGTGGCGAAACCGTAGATTCAATAGATCCTGCGAGGTAGCGCCAGATCCGCCTAGACGCGCACTCGCTTAGAGAGCGTCAGGCCGCAACTTCCTTGTCGGCACCGACAAGTTCTCTATAAAGCTCCTCGTAGCGCTGCGCCGACGCATCCCAGGAAAAATTGCGCGCCATCGCCCGTTCCATCAGCGTGATCCACACCTCCCGATCACGGAAAATTCCCCGCGCTCGTTTGATCGCATCCCAGAAGGCTTCGGTTGAATACTCGTAACAAAGGAAACCGTAACCGCTGTCGGCCGCAGGATCGTAATCCTCAATAATCTCTTGGATGCCGCCGGTTGCCCGCGCAACCGGGAGAGCCCCATATTTCAGGCTATACATCGCGCTCAAACCGGCCGGTTCGAAGCGCGATGGGATAAGAGTGATATCCATGCCCGCTTCAATCAAATGCGCTAGTTTCTCATCGTAATCCTTTTGATACGCAAACTTGGTTGGGAACTTTCGCGCTGCGACGGCGAGGGCAGTTTCATAGGCCGGGTCGCCTTCACCGAGAATGATCAGGCGAACATCATCCCAAAGAAGTCGATCAAGCAGCGGCATAAGAATCTCGAAGCCTTTCTCCTCAACCACGCGTGTGACCATCCCGAAGACCGGACCGCGCGGTTCGGGCGCGAGATTCATTTGTGTCAATAAGGCGTCACGACAAACCTGTTTTCCCCGAAGCGTGCTCGCATCGTAATGGGCCGGTAGGAGACGATCGGATGCCGGATCCCAGCGTGTGTAATCCGCGCCATGCAAAATCCCCATCAGGAGATGCGCATTTTCGCGTAGCACCACGTCAAGACCGCACCCGCTGGTCGGTGTCTGCATTTCGCGCAGGTAGCGTTCGCTTACCGTTGTGATTCTGTCGGCATAGAGAATTCCACCTTTGAGAAAATTTATACGCCCAAAAAATTCGACGCCCCGCAGAGTGAAAAATCGTTCGTGCAGATTCGTGAGGGCGAAGTCCAGTCCCCAGAAACTGCCTTGCTCAGCGACGTGGTGGATAGTCAACATCGTCGCAAACGGCAAATGGTGCGCGCGCACAAAGACCGGCACGAGCGCGGCCGGCCAATCGTGAACGTGCAAAATTTGCAATGATGGCGTTAATCGCCGTGCGAGTTCCAACGCTGCTTTGCAAAAGAAAATGAATCGCGCTGCGTTGTCTTCGTAGGACTCGCCGTGCTCGCCGTAAATTCCCGGGCGATCAAAGAACTCGTCGCAGCGAATCAGAAACAGCTGCACCCCGCCTGCACTCCGGCCCTCAAGATATTCAGCGATGTAAGTTTTCTGGCCCACTCGTACATCGACCGTCACTCCCGTGTCCTCTTCTTTGAATCCCGGGTTCTCTCGAATTTCACGATAAAATGGCAGCGCCACGCTTACCTCGTGGCCACGCGCGCGCAGCTCGTGCGGCAACGCCTCCATCACATCGACCAGCGCGCCCGTTCGTTGCAACGGCGGCCCTTCCGCACTGATCATCAAGATTCTCATTCGGTGTTCGATGTTGTCTTCAGTCGTTCTTACTTAACGAGTACTCGCGTTTCACCCAATCCAGTGCTTCTTCGCGCGTCCGTAACGTTCCTTCGAGCTGTCGCGTCTCCACCGCTTCGAGAATTCCGCCAAACTTTGGTCCCGGCTTCAAACCCAGCGCAATCAGATCGTCCCCGCGCACCAGCGGCGGCGGAATGATCGGCTCGCTTGCGAATTCTTCACGTTTCCGGAGGAGGAACTCGTAGTTATCGAGCATGCGATGGCTACCCTCACAATCGACTCGATGCAGCTCGAGCTCCTCGTCGAAGGTCGGTCGCGCCATGAACCGCTTCAATTTCGCGACCCGCATTTTGGGTACGTCCTTGAAAATCATGTGCTGCCGCACCATCTCGACCGTTGCGTCGATCTCAGCCCCGGCAAATCGCAGACGTCGCATGATTTCTTCGGTCATTACCGCACCGATACGATCGTGCGCGTTAAAACGAATTCGCCCCGTCTCATCGACGGTTGCGGTGCGGGGTTTCGCGACATCGTGAAGCAATACGGAGAAAACGAGCGGCACAGAAACTTTTTCCGGAAGGAATTGCAGCATCAATCGCGTGTGCTGAAAAACGTCACCTTCGGGGTGAAATTGCTCTGGCTGCTTACAGCCCTTCATCGCGTTGATCTCAGGCAGAATGGCACGCATTAGCCTGCTTGAATCGAGCAAATCCCAGCCGCGTGTTCTTTTCGGTGAAAGGAAAATGCGCACCAGCTCTTCACGAATTCGTTCCGCGCTAATCTGATTGATCGAGGCCGCATTCGCCACGAGTGCGTCCCACGTTTCTTTGTCGATCTTGTAATCAAGCACTGTGGCGAAGCGCACCGCGCGAAGCATTCGCAACCGATCTTCCTCGAAACGCTGCGCTGGATCGCCAATCGCGCGCACCAATTTCGCTTCGATGTCGGCGCGGCCGCCGACGAAATCGAATACCTTCTCCGCGAGCGGGTCATAAAACATTCCATTAATCGTGAAATCGCGGCGTTTCGCGTCTTCCTCTGGCGATGAAAAATGCACCGCGCTGGGGTGCCTCCCATCGACATATGCGTCATCGGAACGAAAGGTCGCCACCTCGAATTGGAAGCCGTTTTCCACCACGAGGATCACGCCGAAATGGGCGCCGACCGCGTAGGTGCGCGGAAAAAGCTTTTGCACAGTTTCCGGTTTGGCATCCGTGGCGACGTCGAAATCTTTCGGCGTCTCGCCGCGGACAATATCGCGCACGCAACCGCCAGCAAAGTACGCGATGTGGCCGTTCTCGCGCAAACGCGCCACAATTTCGCGTGCCGTCTTTTCCATCGGCGAGGTAGCTTTCATTTTATGGGGCGGGTTTCACCGAACCGCCATCTATCTTGCGAGCGCAGGCGATTGCGGTCAATCGCGCCCACCTTTAGGCGAGCTCTTACCTTGCCAAATCGATTGAATAATAAACAAAACGACGGCAATGGAGATGCAGGAATCGGCAACATTAAACGCGGGCCAGGGGTGCGCGTAAGGAATGTGCAGATCGAAAAGAAGGAAATCGATCACGTGCCCGTAAAGAAGGCGATCAGTAATATTTCCTAGGATGCCAGCGAGCAGGAGCGCAAGAGACACATCACGCCAAACATCGCGTGACCGCCGCCGGAGGAGGAACACGACAACAATGAGAAGCGCGATAGATGAAATTACGATGAAGAAAGTGTTGTTATTCCTGAATGAACCAAACGCCGCGCCGGTGTTCGTGACATTTACCAGGTGGAAGAAACCCGATATCACGATAAGCGGCTCCTCGGGACTAATAGACCGCAGGACCAACTGTTTCGTCCATTGATCGAGCGCGTACAGCGGTAGCGAGAGGAAGAAAATCAATTTCATATCGACGTTTTGTCATTCCGAGCGCAGCGGAGCGGAGTCGAGGAATCTCTCACTGCTAACTTGATGGCGCGCGTTAGAATAATTAGAGATGTCTCGACTCCGCTCGACATGACAGGAACCAACTGACCCTGCGTCACTCCGTAATCTCGTGTGTGACACGGCCCTTATTCGCCTCCACCACACTCTCGCATCGGTCGCACAAATCGGGATGCGCCTTGCTTTTGCCAACGCTGGGTCGATGACGCCAGCAACGCGCGCATTTTTGATACGGTGTTTTGACGACGGAGGCGCTCGCTTCTTTTGCCTGGTGAATCGTCAAATCGCTCACAATAAAAAATTCTTCGAGCTCCTCCTTGTCGATCTTCGCCGTGGCATCGGAATCTGAATGCAAGACAACCGCGGCTTCGAGAGCGTTTCCAATCAGCTTTTCCTGGCGCGCGCGCTCAATCGCCTGACCGATCACGCCGCGCAATTTTAATAGCTCCGCCACCTGCGCGCTCGCCTTATCAGGTCGATCTTCCGCCGGAGGAAACTCCTGCAGATGAATCGAACCGCCCACACCCGAATGCCGCCACGCTTCCTCGGCGGTGAATGCGAGAATCGGTGCGAGCAACCGGCAGAGTGCGTCGAAGATTTTGTGTATTGCGATCTGCGTCGCGCGGCGGCGTGGCGAATTCGGTGCGTCGCAATACATCCGGTCTTTGGTGATGTCGACGTAAAGGCTGCTCAGGTCTACCGCGCAAAACTGATTGAGCGTATGATAGACTTTGTGAAACTCGAACGCTTCGTAAGCAGCTCGACAATCTGCGATCACGTGATCGAGTCGCTCCAGGATCCAGCGATCGATCAGCGTTGGCTCTGTAGCGGCGGTCTGTGACCGCCGATCTTCCGAGCTTTCGTTTCGGCGCTCATAGAGCGCCGCAGGATAATCAAAAAGATTCCCTAACAAAATCCGCAACGTGTTCCGAATCCTTCGATAGGCGTCGCCGAGGCGGCTGAACATTTCTTCGGAAAACGGCACGTCGTCTGTGTAGTCGATGCTGCTTGCCCAAAGCCGAACGAGATCCGCGCCATGACGGCCGACGAAATGGCCGGCGTCGGTCGGCTTGTCATACGTCCCCGATTTCGAAATCTTTTTCCCATCAAGATCGACAACGAACCCGTGTGTCACGCATGTCTTGTACGGCGCGCGATTATTAAGCGCGACGCTGGTCATGAGCGACGATTGAAACCAGCCGCGATGCTGATCAGTCGCTTCGAGATACATGTCGGCCGGATCGCGCAGCTCAGAATGCAGCGCGCAAACGGCTTTGTGTGAGACGCCGCTGTCGATCCAAACGTCGATCGTGTCGTTGCGATGAGTGGTCCCCTCCGGCAGACCGAGCGCACTCGCGAGATCGACATCGTTCAACTCAAACCAGATGTTAGAACCGCGTTGCGCGACGAGGTCAGCTAACTTGCAGATGTATTTTGCATCCAAAATCACTTCGCCGTTTCTTGAATAAAAAACGGGGAGCGGCACGCCCCAGCTTCGCTGACGTGAAATCACCCAATCGGGACGGGATTCGACCGTTCCGCTGATTCGATTTTCTCCCCACGACGGAATCCACTTCACAGTTTTGATAGCGTGGAGCGCCTTGCCGCGCAGCGCATCGATGCGAATGAAGAATTGTTCGACATTGCGGAAGATGATCGGCGTTTTCGAGCGCCAGCAGTACGGATACGAGTGATGAAATTTTTGTTCGCCGAGCAGCATGTCGCGCTCGCGCAGCAACTCGACGATGTCGGTGTTTGCGTCGAAGACGTATTTGCCTACAAGCTGCGGCAGACCGACTTCCTCAGTAAACCGGCCATGATCGTCAACCGGCGACAAAATCGGCAAACCTTTTTCTTTGCCTAACAAGTAATCATCTTCACCATGCCCCGGCGCGATGTGGACAAGGCCCGTGCCGGTGTCCATCGTGACAAAATCGGCGGTGAGCACGATCGAATCGCGATCAAGAAACGGATGTCGCGCCATGATCTTGTCGATCTTGCTGCCAGGAAATGACTGAAGCGGTTCGCCGACAGGATCGAATCTTGTAGCTAGGCAAAATGCCTCCACAAGGCTGTCCGCCAACACCAAAGTTTCTGAGATGCCGTCGCGCTGAAATTCCTGGACAACATAAATTTCTTTGGGATCGACCGCGATCGCCAGATTAGCCGGCAAAGTCCACGGCGTAGTTGTCCAGATAGCGATGCTCGCTTTGCCGGCCAATTCGCCGCTTATGATCGGGAATTTGACGTAAACGGTCGTGTCGTCGCGCTCCTGGTATTCCACTTCGGCTTCGGCGAGCGCGGTCTGCGCACCGGTGCTCCAAAAGACCGGCTTCTTCGATTGATAGACGAGACCTTCCTCGACAAACACCGCGAACGCGCGCAGGATTTCTGCTTCGTATTTGGGATCCATCGTTAGATATGGATTTTCCCAATCCCCGAAAACGCCGAGTCGTTTGAATTGCTCGCGCTGCACGTTGACAAATTTTCGCGCAAACGCTTCTGATTTTTTGCGGACTTCGAGCGGCGACAGCGCGCGGGATTCTTTCACCACTTTGTATTCGATCGGCAGTCCATGACAATCCCAGCCAGGGACGTAAGGCGCGCGTCTGCCTAGCATGGTCTGAGATTTCACCACCAAGTCCTTGAGGATCTTGTTCAGCGCCGTGCCCATGTGAACGTCGCCGTTGGCGAAAGGCGGTCCATCGTGCAGGACGAATAATTGCCGACCTTCGCGCGACTTCTGGATCTGCTGATAGAGTCGCGTCTCGTCCCACATTTTCAGCATTTCCGGTTCGCGCGCCGCTAGGTTTGCCTTCATTGGAAAATCCGTGCGCGGCAGGTTCAGCGTCTCTTTGTAATTCTGGCTCATGGCAAGCGCGGCGAGGCTACGTAACATCCGCGAATCCACAAATCAACGAAGCGACGGCCCGGTTGTGCGCCACATCGAGAAGTATGCCAAATTTTGACGAGTCAATCCTGGCGCCAAAACTTCCGGCGCTCGCTCAGGCTACCTTCCGGCGACTTGGGGCGTCATGGCATCGCCGGCTGGCAAACGCGGCATCGGCGGTGGTCGCACTCATCGCGGATATTCGTTCGGATGACGCCGGCGTTAGCTGACTCCGGTCATGGCTTTTCTGGTCTTGGTGCCAGGCTGGCGACGAACTGGTCGAATTGTGGGTCCCCGCGCAGCGGCTCCCAGTACGGATGCAAACGCAACTCGCCATAGCTGATCCAGGAAGGCCGCCGCGTAATGACAGATAACTGCTCGATCGCACGTTTCTTTTCTCCAACTGTGGCGTAGATCACAGCAAGATATTCAGCAACGCGTGCGCCATTCAAGGCGTCTTTGCTGACCGGAAGCAGCTCCACTGCACGCAGGCCTTCCTGGATTGCTTCCTCCTTTTCACCAAGCGCGGCATCAATCATTCCAAGGACGCACAATGCTTCCGCGTAAGCCGGCTCTTCGTGCACAAGCCGTTCCATTTCCTGACGTGCGCGCGTAAACGCAGAGCGCGCTGCCGCGTCATCGCCCCGAAGACGGGCGACCATGCCTTCGCACCAAGATCGTGGAAACGGAATCCCCTCGTCCTTGCATCCATCGGTGGCCAAGGTGGAGAGCGCGCGCTCAGCGGTGGCACTATCGCGCTCGCACAACGCCAGGAAGAGCCATTTATCGGAAATCGGCGTGGCCGCCTTTGGGTCTTTTGCTACAACTGCGTCGATGGAGGCATGCAAAGGCCGCAGATCCCCCCGCCATAGAAATTCGACGAAGGCTCGCTGCACGCGGGTGGCCACATCTCCAGGAGTAATCGCTACGACGCGATCCAAGATCGCTGCCATCTCTTTATAACGGCGGAGGTACTGGTAATTGAAGGAAAGTTGCTGAAGGATAAACAGGTTGCGTGGATCGAGATCCAGCGCTTGCTCTAATTCGTGGGTCGAATCATCCCACCGGTTTTGTCTCCGATCGATGTAACCGGCGAGGACAAGCGCCAGCGGTTCGTTAGGCAGCGCGCGTCGCGCAATCGCCAGTTCTGAACGGGCACGATCGTAGTCGCGATATCCCCAATAATAATGCTGTGCCTGGGCCAGGTGTGCCTCGCCGCTGTCAGGCCGGAGGCGAAGCGCGGCCTGGACCGCGGCCTCAGCCAAAGCGAGGCGCTTTGGCGTGTGATCGAGTCCCAGGAAATAGATAATGTCGTGGGCACGAGCGAGATGGTAATAGGCCAGAACAAATTTCGGATCCCGCGCGACGGCATCATCGAGCAGTCGGGTGGCCTCGACCAGATTTTCGGTTCCGCCCGCCGTAAACGCGATGGCATCGACCAGATCGCGGGCGTGCAAGTACAAATCGTAGGCCGCCAAGTCATGAGTGGGGCGCTCTTCGATCGCTGCTTTTTCTTGCGGCGAGAGTCTGGCCTGCAACTGCGAAACTATTTGCTCAGCGATCTCGGTTTGAATGCGAAAAACGTCGGCCAATTCACGGTCGTAATGTTCGGCCCATAAATGGGTGTCTGTCCGAGCATCGATCAATTGCGCGGTGACCCGAACGCGGTCCCCCGCGCGCTGGACGCTACCTTCCACCACATGGGCAACACCGAGTTCTTTGGCCACCTCGCGCAATTTGCGCGGTACCCCGCTCTTGTATTGCTTAACGCTGGTGCGGCTGATCACCCTGAGGTCGGCGACCTTGGCGAGGTGGTTCAGAATTTCGTCTTGCACGCCATCAGTGAAAAAGGCGTTCTGTCTATTGTCGCTCAGATTTTCAAATGGAAGGACGGCGATACTCTTATCGGAGACGCCGGCAAGAGGAGAAGCAAATGTTTCCCCGGCGCTGCGGGGGACCGCCAATGGGCGATGAAAAAAGATAAAAAAACTGAGAGCCAACGCGAGAGCCGATAGCACCACCGCGACGACCAGTGCGGACGTCGAGAAGCGGGGCGGGCGAATCGGCGAGACGGAATCGGTCGGGAACGGCTTCCATCGTTTACTCCGCTTGAGTTTCTCAGGAACGCGTGGATTACCCAGGTTCTCTTTGCAAAGGTTCACAACGTGAAGCCTGAGACCGTGCTTCACTTCGCACTCGCCAAGATCATGCAGGTAGGGTTGCCAATGACGGTACTCCCCGAGGGTATCCGCCACATGCTTGGACAATAAAATGTGCCCGGCGTCTCCGCAGTCCAGGACGCGCTGCGCGATATTGATTCCCGCTCCAGCGAAATTGGACCGATCGTTAACATCGATCACCTGATTGACGGGACCGCTGTGAATGCCCATTCGCAATCGCAAATGCGGCCTCTCTTGCAGCGCGCGGCTGATTTCCAACGCGCACTGCACCGGCTCTTCCAAATTCCGAAAAAAAAGGAGTGCCATTCCGTCGCCAGTGGGCAGGCGAATCAATTTGCCGTCCGATTCTGCCGCTCGGAACGATCGTGTGCCTCGCACGACCTGCTTCAGTTCCTCCAAAAACTCAATCTGTTCGTTGACCAGCAATTTGGAATAACCGACAAAGTCAGTCAGGAGGACGTGGGCGATTTGCAGCTCCAGATCAGGCTTTGCCTCGGCGGACATTGGCGTGCGCAGCACCTCCCTCATGCGCGAGAATTCCAAATCCGCTCCTTGTAGTCTAGCGTAAATAAAGGAAGACTCGATCTCCTTTAGGATATGTTCTACGCCGCGGCCGGTTCCGAGGGCGATCCGGCATCATCTTCATGCGGACGCCGAAGCTGCGCGTTGCGCAACATGCCGCTCCTGCCACAGAACGACTGCGCCCGGACCAAACGCAGCCAGACCGAGAACGATCATGATGAGCGAGAACAGATAAAGACCCATCGTAAATCCGATCGCCACATGCATTGCCAATATGCTTAGAAGCCAGACTAGGCGCGTCGTTTTCGGCCAAATAAAAAACGGAAAGCCAGTCTCGATAAGACACACAGCAATGCCCAAGATCGGCAGGGCAGCTTTCCAGGAAAGGAGTGTTTGAATGGAGATGATATCGAATGGCGGCCGCGTCAGCGCCCGCCACATACTGTTTCCGTTCCACCAACCAGCACCTAAACATTTGGTGATCCCTCCGAAGAAATAAATCGCACAGAGATGAAACTGTAAGACTTTCCGGTGAAAACCGAGAATCTGCGGATCGCATCGCGGCCTTTTCCAAATCTTCCAATCCAACGCGTACCGGTCCGGCAATGGAGCAATCATCAGATAAAAAAGTCCGATCGTGGTGAAGTTATCCATCCCGTAGGCCAGGTATTCGCCGCTCTTGGCCGCACAAAGATGCAGCAGCCACGCGGCGATTGCTGAGCTGCGGCAGAAAACACCGGCGATGAGAAGAGAGCCGCTGCCAAATAAAAGAAGCCAGGCAAGCAAGAGTGTCGTTTGTTCGCTCAGACCAACCTGCTCTCCGAGTGAGACCATCCATCCAATTCGCGGAACAAAAGGACTTTGAATGGACAGAATCGCTTCGCTCAATTCGCGGCTGAGGAACCCAGTGTTGTTTCGCGCAAACAATCGGTTCCAGTCTTCACGCAGCGACAACGAATAAAGGACGATTTCAATTCCCAGCCCGATTCGGAGAAGGCTGAGCCAGCGATCCGAGTCGGGCGAAAACAAAAAATCTCTCACTTGTCCCCGAAACAGTCCGCCGAACTTAATTGGCTGGCGCTGTGTCGGGACGCTCCCGAAAAGTGAAATCGTACGCATACAGAAAGTAGTAGGATTCCGTTTTTCCCTCCATCGCTTCCTCCGCAGTCGGCAAGGCGACGAATCCAAAAACAGCGCGAATGACGCTGGCATCGGGATGGGCCTCCCACATGGAATAAGCCAGCATCTTGAGCATGACTTCGCGCAGCGGATCGTACTCCGTGCGCCCGATTTGATCGAGCAGCGTGCTCAAGCGCAAACCAGTAGCGGCATCGGCCACATGGGGCAGCTCATATTCCACGCGGCCGTCAGGGTAATGTAATTCGAAGACGAGTTTGTAGCTATCCGGCACACTCGGCGCGAAAAATCCGTAGCCGCCTTCTATGCCGGTAGCGTGTATGTAAGCGGTGATGCCTTGCCGCACGGGGTTGGACAGGCTGAGTGTCTGCCCCAAAGCGGCCGTGGTCAGTTGTTCAGCTTTTCGCCAGTGCCGGTCGAGAGAATGAGGTAGCGACGTGAAGCCTTCGGCGAGGACCCAAAAGGTCTGCTGCCACGAAACTATGAGCACGAAAAACGCGTGCAACAGAAAGCAGCCGAAATAAAAACGCCTTCGGCTCAAGGTCGGTTTTCTCGAAGCTCGCGCGAATTACTTATGGGTGTATTTCTCCAGGATAGGCTTCAGACGTTCCATGAGCTCGTCGGCAGCCTTTTGGTCCGCCACGCTGGGCTGCGGACTGGTCGTCCGCTGCGGTCCCGATGGCATTGGCGAACTCGGCTTTTGCGGTCCCGCTGGCATTGGCGAACTCGGCATTTGCGGTCCCGCCGGCATTGGTGAGCTTCGCATTTGTGGTCCTGCCGGAGCGATTAGCTGAATCGCGCGCTCCGACTGGCCGCTTGATTTTGCCTGGGCCAACTCGGCGACCGTCGTTTGATCGAGATACATGTCGCTCAGCGTGCCCTGCGTCCTGGTCACCTTGCCGTCTTTGTAAGTCTCGATCTTAGAGAGCGACTTATTGTACTTTTTCAGGACGTCGTTCAGCGCTTTCGCGTCCGCCTTGGATAATTTTGTGCCGGGATGAACGAGGATGAACTTGTCTTTTATCTCGACCTTACCGGCCTTTTCCTCGGCAAATCCGGCCGCTGCAAAAATGATCGTGGTAACGCTGGTGAGAATAACCAATAGACGTGTTCCAAGCCGATTTTTCATCCCGTCGTTTTCGCCTTAACTAAGCTTGAGCGTCAAGGACAAAATAACCGATTCGCTCGGCGAACGCCTTCATCTCTACAGAATCGAGCGATCCGAACGCACCGACGGAGTCGGCAAGGAGATCGTTCAGACAAGCGGCTAATTCATTCGACCGGCGCCGGCGTCAAAAAAAACGGTCGGCCTTTACGCCTTACAAGATCGACATATTGCAGCGCGAAACGAAGCTGCACCTTGATTAATGTGAATTTCAACAAAGATTTGGTCGAATCGTATCTTTATGCCTGAACCGAAACTCGCCAGTGAATCGCAAGATCAATTTGATCAGTTACAGAAGAAGCTGGTGCCGCTGTGGAAATCGATCGAGGCTTTCAATCAAGATCCGCAAACGATTGTTGTAGTGCCATCGATGTCTATCGACGCGATCGGCGCGGGGGCAGTGATGCAAGCGTATGAAGAACGTTTTCTATTCCTGTTGTTGTTGCTGCGTCAGCCTCGGGCCCGGCTGCTTTATGTGACTTCGCAAACGATCCTGCCAAGCATCATCGACTACTACCTCGCTCTATTGCCTGGCGTCATCCCGAGTCATGCGCGTCAGCGCTTGTTTCTGCTTTCGCCGCTTGACGGTTCCGTGCGTCCGCTGAGCGAGAAACTGCTGGAGCGACCACGCCTGATCGAACGAATACGCTCTTTGATTTCCGATCCCGATCGCGCCCACCTTGTCCCCTTCAACACAACCCGCAGGGAGAAAGAGTTGGCGCTGCGGCTCGGCATTCCGATGTACGGCGCCGATCCGAAATTTTTCCCTCTCGGAACAAAGAGCGGGTGCCGGAAAATCTTCGTGGAAGAGAATGTCGCGCATCCTCTTGGCCATGAGAATCTCGCCAGCCAGGTCGATGTGATTGAGGCCATCACGCAAATGCGGGCCAAAAAGTCTTCAATCAAGCAAGTTTTGGTAAAACTGAACGAGGGCGTATCTGGCGAGGGCAATGCTGTCGTTGATTTGACCGGGCTTCCACGTCCTGGCGACTCGAATGAACGGACTGCATTAGAGGATCGCCTCAAGACGATGCAATTCGAGCTAAAGGGAATTACCTACGATAGCTATATGAGAAAGCTGGAGGAGCGAAAGGGAATTGTCGAAGAGCGAATTACAGGAGAGGAGGTTCGAAGTCCAAGCGTGCAGCTTCGCGTCACTCCACTGGGCTCGGTTGAATTATTATCTACGCACGATCAGCTGCTGGGCGGCCCATCAGGGCAAAGTTATCTGGGATGTGCGTTCCCGGCCGACAGTGATTATGCCTCGCTGATCACGCGGGAGGCGGCAAAGATTGGCAAGCGTCTTGCGAGAGAAGGCGTCATCGGACGGTTCGCTTTGGATTTTGTAGTGGTGCGTTCGAGCGACGGAAAGTGGGACCCATATGCCATCGAGATCAATTTGAGAAAAGGCGGAACGACTCATCCCTTTTTGACTCTGCAATTTCTTACTGACGGTGCATACGATCCGGAGACCGCGATCTTTACTGCTCCCAGCGGACAGCAAAAATTTTTTGTTGCCAGCGACCACGTTGAGTCGCCGCATTATCGAACTCTGACTCCGGACGATCTTTTCGACATTGTCGTGCGGCACAACTTGCACTTCGATCAAACGCGACAGACAGGCGTGGTATTTCACATGATGAGCGCTCTGGGTGAGCTTGGAAGAACCGGGCTGACCGCGGTTGGCAACTCACATGAGGAAGCGCAGGCTACCTACACGCGAGCTGTAGCCGTTCTCGATCAGGAAGCGCAAGGCGGTTAATTTCTTAGCCGGGGCGCAAGAACTGTTCCTGCCATTGCGAACCCAAAAAGTTTCGGGACCGAGGAATGGATATGGTCGCTCGCCTGTAGCCCTAAAAGCTTTCGGGTCATAGCTGCCAGTAGCTATCATCAATGGGCGATCTCGATGGTTGCCTCGTTCGAACAGACCTGCGTCCCAGCCTCGCAGGCCTTGTAGACGAATGTCGCGCCTTTTCTCTGCTTGCCGAGCGCGTCGGTGTAGTCACCGTCGTTGTCGGTGGTAACGATGACCGCGCCATTGCGGTAGATGTCGATCTGGTTGGAGGTGGCCTCCGTCCAAGTGAGGTCGGCGTAGTAGTTGCCGCGGAACTTATGCGCGTTCGCCGACAGGGTAATCCCACCGGGCTCGCCGCCATTTGTCGTCCGAAGAATCGTCCCGCCCTGGCCAACTGCGATACCGGTCAAACCATCGCTAGCAAAATGAACGTCAAAAAGATCGACGAAGGTTCCGCTGGTTTGCGGGAGCCAGGTGACTCCTGAATCCGCTGACTTGAGGATTCTGCCTGCCCAGCCAACGGCAAAGCCACTATCCGTTCTTGGAAAATCAATGCCCTGCATTCCCTGATCGTAGAACGACGTGGTCCAATCAGTCCCGCCGTTGGTTGTTCTCGCGAGAGCTCCCCTCCCGTCCCAGACAACTCCGGAAACAACCCCTGTGCCTCCATCAAAGAAAAATATATCAGCACAGCCGCCTTCGTTACCGTCGAAATAAAAGGCCTGAAACGCCCAAGTCACTCCGCCATCAACGGTCGTGCCGACGAGAGGTCCGAAAATCGAGTTTTGTCCCGCGACAAACCCGAGAGTCGGGCTCAACATATGAGCGCCTAAGAAACCGCCGCCAAAGAATCCGGTCTGGCCAATATTCCACGAAGCTCCAGAGTCACTCGAGTAGAGGATGGTTTGCGAGGTGCCGCCGCAAATTCCATTAGCTCCGCTAAACGAGACCGCCGTAAGGCTATCTGTCACGCCGCTGGGAACGCTTTGCCAATTAGCCCCTCCATCAGTGGTGCGAAGGATTAGCCCGCTGCCGCCAACAGCAACTCCTTCATCAGCAGTAAAACAATGAATGTCGTACAAAGTCTCTGTTGTCCCCGACGTGAGCGCCGTCCATGTCGTTCCAGCATCCGTGGTCTTCAGAATGGTGCCCGCATCTCCCACGATGTAACCCGTTCCTGAGTCAAGGAGACAAGCACCATTCAGGTTGTTCGTCGTCCCTGAATTAACAGGGGACCATTGCCCAAAAAGGCTTAAGCTGGAAAGAAAAAATAGTAAGAATGCAAGATGAGTTCTTTTAAGAATAGACATAAGTTCCCTCCGGTTTGTATGTGAATTGAGCGCCGCAGTCATTAAGAGTCGTTCCATTATTCCATATTGACACGGGTAAGAGCAAGACGTTGGCCCTGATCGGGAACCCACCAATCCCCCAAAGAGACGAACCGTCGCCAGCGCCATAGTGGCTGGCTTTCGCTCCCGAGCTACTCGATGGTCGCGCGAACATTTGTAGAGCCATCTTGTCCGTTGCGTGACCGCCGATCCACTGAGTTTTCAATGGGCGCGGATCTCCACGGTTGCCTCGTTCGAACAGACCTGCGTCCCAGCCTGACAGGCCTTGTAGACGAGAATTGTGCCCTTCCTCTGCTTGCCGAGTGCGTCGGTATAGTTTCCGGTGTTCTCGGTGGTGACGATCAGCGTGCCGTTCCGATAGATATCCATCTGGTTGGAGGTACCCCCCGCCCAGGTGAGATCGACGTAGTAGTTGCCGCGGAGCTTGTAAGCGTTTGCCGATAGAGTGATTTCGGGCGGCTCCGGTTCCGTTGTTCTCAGAATAGCACCATAACCACCAACCGCGGTTCCAGTATTCGCTTCAGCAAAGGAAACACCATAGAGGTCCTGGTTTGTGCCGCTGGCCTCACGTATCCAGTTCTGGCCGCCATCTGTTGTTCTCAGGATTATGCCCAGTACCCCAACAGCTGTTCCGGTATTTGCGTCTGTAAAAGAAACTCCTAAAAGGACGTCAGACACGCCGCTTGCCTGACTAACCCAGCTTTGCCCTCCATCCGTCGTTCTGAGAATTGTGCCCTGATCACCAACAACGGTCCCCGTGTTAGCATCAGTAAAAGAAACAGCCCGAAGCTGATTGGTTGTTCCGCTTGTCTGAGGGGTCCAGTTCTGTCCGCCGTCGCTCGTCCGTAGAATTAGTCCAGAGTTACCAACGACGGTTCCATTATTTGCATCGGTAAAGTAAACTCCAAACAGGCCATCGGTTGTTCCGCTGGACTGCGGAGCCCAGTTCTGCCCTCCATCCGTCGTCCTCAGAATTGTCCCACTAAGGAAGCCAATGGCTATTCCATTATTTTCATCGCTAAAGTGAACTCCATAAAGCCAGTCAGTTGTTCCGCTCGTCTGTTGGACCCAGTTGTTTCCGCCATCTGTTGTCCTTAGGATTATGCCCTCCTCCCCCACGATTGTTCCGGTATTAGAGTTTACAAAATGTACTCCGAAAAAATTTATTCCATCAAACGGGTCGTTTAATCCACTTGACTGACGTGCCCACGTATTACCGCCATCCGTCGTCCTTAGAATCATGCCGTCGGGGTTCTCGTAACCCACAGCAGTCCCAGTGTTCGCATCGGTAAATGAAACGCCATACAAGAAATTGAAGGTGACGCTTGGCTGACTATTCCACTGTCCTCCTCCATCTGTTGTCTGAAGAATTATACCAGCGTCGCCAACAATCGTTCCCGTGTTCGCATCGGTGAATGATACGGCATAGAAAGCGTTCGCGCCTTGAGGGAGCGAATATGACGTCTGCTCAACCCAGTTGTCTCCTCCATCTGTCGTGCGCAGAATGATGCCGGTCCCGCCTAGTTCGAAGCCGCAGACCGTTCCATTGTTGGCGTCGGTGAACGAAACCCCGTAGAGCGTTTTCGTCGTTCCGCTGATTTGAGGTGCCCAGGTGTTCCCGCCATCCGTCGTTCGGAGGATGGTGCCCTGATCGCCAACAGCCGTTCCGGTGTTTGTATCGGTGAAGGAAACATCAAAAAGGAATACCGTTCCTGGGTTCGCCTGACTGACCCAGGTATTTCCACCATCTGTTGTTCTGAGAATCGTGCTTTCTCCAATCGTTCCGCCAACGGCCGTTCCAGTGCTTGCATCGGTAAAAGAAACTCCAAAAAGAGTATTCTCCGTCCCGCTTGATTGAGGACCCCAAGTGTTTCCGCCGTCTGTGGTTCTGAGAATTGTACCACCTTCACCTACAGCCGTTCCATTATTCTCATCAGTGAAAGAAACTCCGCGAAACTGAACAGTTGTTCCGCTCGCCTGGCTGGCCCAGAAGCCTCCTCCATCTGTGGTTCTCAGAATTGTCCCACCCTCACCCACCGCAGTTCCATTATTTACATCTGCAAAGGAAACAGCCCACAAATTTTGTGTTGTACCGCTTGTCTGAATTGTCCAGCTATTTCCTCCATCTGTAGTTCTAACGATCGTACCGTAGTAGCCAACAACAGTGCCAGTCTTTGCATCGACAAAGGAGGCACCGCGAAGGTCATTCCCCTGCGGTAGCGGGTTCTGCCAGACCCATGGCGCCTCGGCGTCGACCAAACCTTTCTTGCGGATATCTCGCTGTCCCAGCGCGCGGGGTATTACATGGATAACAAGAGCTAGCAGAGCGAGAACAAATGCACCCTGAAGGAGATGCTTGTTAATAGTACCGGTAGTTTGTTTACGCATTTTGGGTTGTCCTTTGTATTTTTGTTCACAATTTCCCGACGCCCGTTTCTTAGCTGAGATCGCCTCTAGTGCCCAGGTGGGGTCGGGTGAGGCGGTGGAGTTGGGTGAGGCGGTGGGGTCGGGTGAGGCGGTGGGGTCGGTCTGGGCCTCGGTGTCGGAGTAGGCGTTGCAGTTGGTGTAGGAGTCGGGGTGGGTGTTGGCGGCGGCTCCGACCCAATTCTTCTGAGAATGGTGCCACCGTAACCCACAGTCGTTCCGTTATCGGCATCGGTGCAGGAAACTCTCGAAAGACCATAGTCTGTTCCACTGTTCTCACGCACCCAATTTTCCCCTCCGTCTGTTGTCCGGACGATGATACCAGGAATGCCGACGGCGATTCCGTGGTTTGCGTCGGTAAAGGAAACCCCGGAGAGCAACTCGGTTGTTCCACTTTGCTGCGCTACCCAATGACTGCCTCCGTCTGTAGTTCTTAGGATCGTACCAAATTGACCGACAGCCGTCCCATTATTCGCGTCGGTAAAGGAGACCCGTAAGAGATCACCCTCTGTTCCGCCTGCCTGCGGGACCCAGTTGTTCCCTCCATCGGTTGTTCTGAGGATTATGCCAGCTCCGCCAACAACTGTTCCGGTAGTAGCATCCGTACGGGAAACCCCCACAAGAGGATTGAAAGTCCCGCTTGATTGGCTCGTCCAAGTGTTTCCTCCATCTGTAGTAGTGAGGATCGTGCCACCGTAACCCACAGCTGTCCCATGATTCGAGTCCGCAAAGGAGACGCCCCAGAGATCATTCGCTGTTCCGCTTACCTCCGGGGCCCAGTTGTTCCCTCCATCGGTTGTTCTAAGGATTGTGCCAAAGTCACCAACAGCCGTCCCATTATTCGCATCGGTAAAGGAAACGCCTAGAAGCGTGCTGGTCGTTCCGCTTGGCTGGTTAATCCATGTGTTTCCCCCGTTTGTTGTTCGGAGGACGGTTCCATCGTCACCGACGGCCGTTCCATTGTTCGCATCAGTAAAGGAAACGTCCTCCAGCGAGCGGGTCGTAACTGCGCTTGATTGACTGACCCAGTTGTTCCCTCCATCGGTTGTTCTCAGGATTGCGCCAAAGAAACCTACAGCCGTCCCGTTATTCGCATCGGTAAAAGAAACGCCTATAAGCGTGTTGGTCGTTCCGCTTGTCTGGTTAACCCACGTGTTTCCCCCATTTGTTGTTCGGACGATCGTTCCATCGCTGCCGATGGCCGTTCCATTATTTGCGTCCGCAAAGGAAACGGCCCAAAGAAAACTCGTTGTCCCACTCGTCTGGTTAGCCCAATTGGCTCCTCCATCGGTTGTTCTGAGGATGGTGCCTCCTTCACCAACAACTGTTCCGGTATTGGCGTCGGTAAAGGAAACGCCGTAAAGAAAACTTTGGGTCCCACTAGTCTGATTAATCCAGTTAGCTCCGCCGTCGGTTGTTCTAAGGATTATTCCATACCAACTAACAGCTGTTCCATTGTTTGCATCGGTAAACGCAACCGCATTAAGGTTGTTGGTGGTTCCACTCGTCTGGCTCACCCAGTTAGCTCCGCCATCAGTTGTTCTCAGAATTGCGCCATTTTCGCCAACGGCGGTTCCGTGACTAATGTCGGCAAAGGAAACACCTAAAAGCGCGTTGGTTGTCCCACTGGTCTGGCTTACCCAGGTGGTTCCACCGTCTGTTGTTCTGATAATCGTCCCGTCTCCACCAACAGCGGTTCCGTGACTTGGATCAGTAAACGAAACTCCGTATAGCGCACTGGTCGTCCCGCTGGACTGGATCGTCCAGTTCTGTCCGCCGTCGGTTGTCCTGAGGATGGTCCCATAGCCGCCGACAGCGGTCCCGTTGCTAGCATCAACAAACGAGACGCCATAGAGTGAGTTACCCTGGGGCAGCGGGTTTTGCCAGACCCATTGCGCGGCCGAGGAGCTGGCCGCCGCCGATCCAACGGCGGGCGTCGAGACCTTTACTACTTGGGCGGACGCGTTGGAGAATGCCCCAAAGCCAAGCAGCGCCAGAAAGACGCCTGCTAAGACGACAACCAGGCCAATTAAAACGCACAGATTAAAGAAGGCGGATTGAGACGTAGATTTCTTTTTCATCGATGGAATTTGGGCTAGGCGACGGTTTTTACTTGAAGGGCGAAATCCGCTAAATGTTTACAGCACATTAAGCGAACGCGGCGCCGCTTGAGCCGCTCCACTCCAGGAGAGATCCACCGTTTGGACCCCATGCACCTTATGGCCCACGGCGCTGAGCGTGATCGGGCCAGGCGTTGGTGTAGGCGTAGGTGTCACCGTGGGAGTAGGTGTTGGGGTGGGCGTCGGTGTTGGCGTTGGCGTTGGGCCTCCTGTAAAGGCGAACTTGCCGATTCGCGTAAACCAAGAGGCGCTGGCGGTTGTCGGATAGTATTCGTTCACATGCCAGAAGGTCAGGTTATCGGCAGGATCGATGGTCAGCATACTATAATCGCCCCAGCGGCCATTGCTGAAGGTCTGATGCCCGCCGCCCGGTGTCATTATTGCTTCGCCCTGCCCGAGGTTATTCAGCGGATCGCCGGCGAGACGCCCGGCATAACGAATGGAAGGTTCCACGCTGGCGCTCGACGTGGAATAACCGATCGCCACGTTTCCGTTGGCATCGACGGCTATGCTGGACATCCACCGCCACAAGCCGTCACCGCCATTGTTCCAGCTTTGTTGTTGCACAGGCGTGGCGGGAAAGGTGCCGCCGGTAACATTGAATTGATACCACCTGACCGCAGTCGGCCCAGCGGGGTAATTCAAAATAACGGTCTGAGACGCCCACAACGATTCCGTGCCGCTGCGATTCTGGTAAGCAAGCGGAGTCATTATTTTGTCGCCGAGGGTGTCGAGATGAGCGGTCGTTGCCGGTTGGGGCACGATCTGAGAGGTCGTATTCGTGAATGCGTCTACGAACCCGTTGACCGTAATCAGCGCGTTCGGGGCGTGATTGGCGCCAACACCCAAAGTTGAATTTGCCGGCACGGTAAAATCGACATGAAACAGCCAGCCCTTGACCTGGGTCAACGTCACGCCGCCAGTGGCAGGGCTGTCGACGGCTAGGAGAAACTCCTGCCTTCCTGCAGGCGGCGCATTGCCAGTGCGAAAGCTCGCAGGAACCAGACTGTAGGAATCGCCCAGACCAGTCGGATCGATCGTGAACCCGACCGCATGCGTCGGCCCGCCGCTTATCATGCTGGCGCGGTCGAGTGCATAGACGCGGACCCCGTTAAAGGTGGTGTTGTTGCTAAACTCGTTCATCGTCAGGTAATAGGCGTCGGACCACAGGGCGAATTTGGGATAATCGCCCAGTCGGGTCGGGTTCGCCGGATCCACTTGGACAGCGTAGAGAAACCAACCGCCGCTGACGGGGTCGGCGGTCTGGGACACACCAATGCATTGGTAAAATGAGACTCCAGGAAATGAAGGGAAAGCAAAGTCGCTCACCACCCAGCGGTTAGCTAGATGATCGTAGAACACAAAAGGATCACCGCGGTTTTGGCTGGCACCGCACGGAGTGGTCGGGCCCAGCGGAAGGAAGAACGAATTGAATGTGGTGCCGTTAGTGCCGTTCAGCGGATTGCCCGACTTGTCAAAGATTTTGATCGAGCTGTTGACCGCGTTGACGTAGTGATTGGGGCCGACATCACCGTCAGAGTCTGGTGGCAAACAGCCGCAACCGCTCTGTGCTGAGTTCATCCCATCAAATGTCAGCAGTGGGCCAGGCATCCTAGGCACTGGCCGCAAAAGTCCTTTCATCAGTGACTGGAACTGCGCGAGGCTGGAGGCCCCTGATTCTGCTGGCGCTCCTGTCTCCGGCCGCGGATATCGTGTCAGCCGTTTCTCCTCAATCTCCGGGGCGGGCGCAACATAAGGAAGGCTCCGCAAATCCTGGTTTTGGGCGACCGGACCAACCATCGGCACCACTGTTGGCGGGCCAGAAGGGGGCTGGTTTTGCACGGACGCATTCGATTGGGCAGAGGCGTTGGAGAATGTGCCAAAGCCAAGCAGCGCCAGAAAGACGCCAGCAAGGAAGACAAACAGACCGATTAAGACACGGAGATTAAAGAAGGCGGATTGAGAAGTGGGTTTCTTTTTCATAGATGGGATTTAGGATAAACCGCGATTCTTAGCTGAAACGGCAGAAACGTGTCAACAATCTTTTGAAAAAAATGTCAAAATTCTCTCAATGTCTGCGCACTGTACGTCCAGATTTCAACACACTCCATTTCTACTCGACGGCTTTAAGCCGTCAAGAATAAGAGCGCTAAGGCGCCGGTGTCCAAACCCCCTGTGGCTTAATTGGAATCGGCCGCGAGCGCGATGGCGCGCTCCGACGCTTAAAACCGCGGAGCGGCGTTGTACGCAACCAACAATGCAATGACGCTAAATAGATACGCTTGCGGAGCGGTCGATCCACCGAACAGCGGCGCGAGCCGCCAAAAGCAAACGCGGCGCCGCTTGCACGGCGCCGAGTCGATTGAAGCTGCCTAATTAATTCCCTACTACCCGCCGCCGCCAAACCTCACCGTGACCTGATTAGAGCAGTTCTGAGTGCCCGCTTCACATACTCTGTACGTGTAGGTGCCCTTGCCACGCGCCCCGATGTGATCGGTGTAGAACCCGGGGATGTTCGGCACAGTGCCAATCAGCACGCCGTTGCGGTAGATGTCGATGTTGTTCGAGGCAGCTCCATTCCAGGAGAGGTCCACCGTTTGCTGCCCCTGCACCTTGTAGCCGCGCGCACTGAGCGTGATCTGCCCCGGTGTTGGTGTTGGCGTAGCCGTAGGTGTCACCGTGGGAGTCGGTGTTACAGTTGGTGTAGGAGTCGCAGTTGGGGTAGGTGTAGGCGTCGGGGTTGCTGAGGGTGTCGGTGTCGGTGTTGCGTCCGACTGCGCGGGAGCTTGGATTTCCACCGAAATCGGTGAGCCTGTCTTAAAGAACCCGACGTTTGCACTGCTAATGGCTGGTGGTGCGGTAGAGTCAAAACGGAAATTATACAATGTGCCCCAGCGAATCGCGTTGGCATTCGGATTTTGCGCAAGCGTTTCGCAGTTCCAGGTCGCAGACGTAAAACTCTCGGTGAAAGCCCAGGGAGCGCTGCTGTAACCCTGGTTGTTGAACGTGCCATCGTTGGCCCACCCAGGATGCTGAGGCGGCGCATGAAATTCGATGTCGGTCAGGGAGAACGGTTGGAAACCTGGAAAAACAACTTCGAACGATTGGATCGCGCGATCAAGATTCTCATTGTAGATGGCGTACTCATAGTGCCAGACACCGGCAGTGGGGCCGGTGACTTTGTAACCGACGAATATGATTCCGTCGTTTCCCGGAGCAGGCTCGACCTGGTTTACCGTGGCGCCTGTCCAGGCGAGGATGGCGGGCTGTGTTCGCACCGTCGAGCCAACAGGCGAAAATGTGAAGTTGGTCGGGCCGCCGCTCACAGTGAACTGATGGTAAGAGGCGTTGTTGAACATATTGCATTGGCCAGGATGCGACTGACACCACGAGTATTCGTGCGGAGTGACATATTGCGCTTCGGCGAAATAGGTCGCACCGGGATTTTGCGATGGATCCAGGTCGCTCGTCGCGACCGTGACCCGGTGCGACGTGCCAGTGTGACTGTGCCCGGTATGGTTGTTTGCGCCCGATGGGAAAGCGCCGCTAAATGGGTTCACCCAGGCGCGCGAACCCAGCCCGTTTTGACCCGCATTTAAACTGGAACTGTAAGGATCGGAGCATCCGGGGCATAGCTGTGAGCCACTGCAACCGGGGGTGCAGCCAAAGTTGCAAGCGTTCCCTTGTAATGCCGCAAAGGCATGTTTAAGCCAGGACTGGCCGACTTGTTCAAACCGGTTGCTGTTACTGACACCGCCGCTCATGCGATATAGATTTTGCGGAATAACGGGAT
>WNGG01001310.1_pt1 | contig 28036 bp, 26 predicted proteins | sample 5400661 | NCBI WGS metagenome assembly WNGG01 (sample SAMN13153372, study PRJNA577476) | soil metagenome | isolation source: 100 cm soil or saprolite under Garry oak tree replicate 1 | place: USA:California | collected 2016-06-15
GAACCCCTATGGTGGGGGCTTTTCTCAGCCGGAGGCGTCGTGGCTGCCTTCCTGGTTCCTATTCACATCATTATATTCGGCTTTGCGGTGCCTCTTGGGTGGATTTCTGACAGCGGCATGCTTTACCACAACTGGCTGATTAAAATTTACCTCTTCGTGCTCATCACGCTGCCTCTCTATCATTGGGCCCACCGCTTCTATTTTGCCTTGAATGATATGAAGCTTGGGTTGCCACGCAAGCCTGTCGCGGCGCTCTGCTACGGCGGCGCTGTCGTCGGCACTCTGGCGACCCTGTGGGTCTTATTATCACTTTAGCTTCCAAGAACCTCGATCTAGCGGGGTCCGTCAGAAAATCCTAGCGCTCTTGAGAGCGCGTTCGTCTCTTCAAGTACATTTTGACCCAATAATCGTATAGCGAAGCGACGGTAAACTGCTCAGAAATTTTTCGCTTCATGGCTGATTCGTAATCAATGGTGATGTTCTGATCATCCTTTTTGACCGCTAACATTCGCCCTTCTTTCTGATCCACAAACGCCCCGCACGCGCGTAGAATTTGAGAGAGAGCATGGGCTTCCGGAGCGTCGCCGGAATCCGCGGCCTTCCGCTTCGCTCGCCCCTCTATCTCCATGCGCTCAATGTCATCCGGCGCATAATGGAGTTCCACCACACCCGATGAAGGTATGGAACTCCCTTCAGATCCATGCTTTGGGGCACGCATTGACTGCCAGATCGCTCGAAGAGATTTTACCTCGTTGGGCTTTGAATTCTCTCTCGGCTTCTGGCCGCGCACCGAAAAGTCATCGCCCTCGACCGTGAGAATAAAAGATTGCACGCCGAGGGACTCCAGCATCTGGCCGATGGGTCGAAGCAATTGCGAGTAATTGGAACCCTGAGACATCGAAGGTTTTTTTGCCGCGTTACGCCGACCAAGCCGAAACCATGAATCTGATGCTTGAAAAATTCGGTTTAACCGGGATTGCGATCCGCCCGTTTCATATACATTCTTACCGAGACGTCATAGAGATCTGAAACGGTCAGCACTTCGTCGTTCAGGCGTCCCGGAGACGTTTCATAAAGTAGAACAATAGAGTTGCCGTTCCAGGAGACTTTCAAAAGTCGGGCACGCTTTTGACCGATATAGGCGCCGATGGTTCGAAACAGTTGCGACAAGCTGCCGGCATCGGGTATTCTCCGAGGATCCATTCGCTTGGCTCGTCCCTCGCTTTCTAGCCGATCGACGTCTTTCGGAGTATAGCGGAGTTCGAGCTGCGTCACGGTTACAGGCCTCGCCGGGACGTTCATTCCTGATTCTAAGGTTCTCTGGCGGGGAAGAACTCCCCAAATATGCCGGACTTTGTCTTCTTCCGATGGCTGTTCAGGAGAATTCCCAGGTAAAGTTGCTTTTCCTCGAACGAGAAAGTCTTCACCATCAGGCTCCATGTCGAAGCTCTCAACATTCAACAGTTCTAGAGCCTGACCGATGGCACGCAGAGGCTGCGCGTAGTTTGCCGTTTCAAACATGGACCGCCTTTCTTAAGACAACGTTGGCTAGATCGGGTTGAAGGATTCTCGTGATGATAAGCGGAACAGCCCGTAAAACTGTCTTTTACTCGCAACTAGGTGAGAAGTCAATTATTTTTTGATTCGTTGAAGGGGTGCCCTTATGGCGGGGTTAGAGTGTCCCGGTATTGAGACTTGAGATTTGCCATTAAGATCGCTTCGATGAGAGGGTGGCTCAAGTTCTACTTAAGCGAAAAGAGTTTGCACCCTTTAGTGGTTCTGCTTTAGTGGCACCCTGATTGTCCGCAGCTTCCGGTTGCATCCGCTCTGTCTCGTCGTCATCTTTCAAACCCGCCAGCTTAATCTTTAATCTGAGGTTATTAGCGCTGTCCGCGTTAATAATCGCTTGATCGAGATTGATTTTGCCCTCAATGTAAAGCGTAAATAGTGCCTGATCGAAGGTTTGGCATCCTTCCTGAACGCCCTGTTCCATCCCCTCTTTGAGCGTATCGATATCGCCTTTTCTAATGAGATCCTTTATGCGTGGCGTATCCATGAGGATCTCAAGGGCGGCGACGCGCTTGCCATCTAATGAAGGAATCAACCGTTGGGAAACAATCGATCGTAGATTCAAAGAGAGCTGCAGATAAATCTGCGCATGTCGCTGGGTTGGAAAGAAATTCATAATGCGCTCGATCGCTTGGTTGGCATTGTTCGAGTGAAGCGTCCCCACGCAGAGGTGGCCGGTCTCGGCGAAAGTGATCGCAGCCTCCATCGTCTCGGTATCGCGGATCTCGCCGATGAGAATAACGTCCGGCGCTTGGCGCAACGTGTTCTTCAGCGCAGCCTGGAACGATTGGGTGTCGAATCCGACCTCTCGCTGAGTGACGATGGATTTCTTATGCCGATGAACGAACTCGATAGGGTCTTCTATCGTGATAATATGTCCGGCTTCCGACGAATTACGGTGATCGATCATGGCTGCTAGAGTCGTGGATTTTCCTGAACCCGTCGCGCCAACCACCAGGGTCAATCCACGCTTGGTCATCGCAATATCTTTGAGGATCGAAGCCAACCGGAGCTCATCCAAGGTAGCAACGTCAGCCTTGACTCGCCGAATGACCATGCCCACCGAACCGCGCTGACGGAAAACGTTGACACGGAACCGGCTCACTCCCGGAAGCGCCATGGCCATGTTCATTTCGAAAGTCTCGGCGAATTCCTTTCGCTGTCGTTCGTTCATGATGGCAGCCGCGAGGTCTTCGAGCTCCGGCGGCGTAAAGCTGTGGTCGCTCATCGGCCGAATTTGCCCGTCAATCCGAAACATCAACGGCCGGGCGACGGTGAGATACAGATCCGACGCCTCGGTCTCGACCATCATCTTAAAAAACTCCTGGACATCCATTGGGGGTTACGCCTCCGCTGAGGGCTTTAAAGAATCCTTAGATGCGACCTCCGACGACCGAAGGGCCAAACAGATTGGGATTCATGCTCTTCGATTGCGCCTCTTCCTTTGTCACGATGCCCTTGGCAACCAGATTTTGCAGCGCCATGTCCATCGTTTGCATGCCGTCTTTTTGACTGACCTGCATGGTTCCGGGAATTTGGTGGATCTTGCCCTCGCGAATCAGATTTCGTATCGCGGTGGTTCCGGTCATGATCTCCAACGCCGCGACTCGCCCGCCGGTTTTCTTCTTGAGCAACGTCTGTGTAATAACCGCCTCAATCGACTCGGCGAATTGCGCGCGTATCTGAGCCTGCTGATTCGGCGGGAATACGTCGATCACACGGTCCACGGTTTTCGGAGCGCTGGAAGTATGCAAAGTACCAAACACGAGATGGCCGGTTTCCGCGGCCGTCAGCGCGAGCTGAATGGTCTCCAGATCGCGCATTTCGCCGACCAAGATGATGTCCGGATCCTCGCGCAACGCCGCTCTCAGCGCGTTGGCGAAAGATCGCGTATGGGGCCCGAGTTCTCTTTGGTTCACCAGACATTTCTTGGATTGATGAACGAACTCCACCGGATCCTCAATGGTAAGCACGTGCCCCTCGAAAGTATTATTCAGGAAATCGATCATCCCGGCGAGCGTCGTGGATTTGCCTGATCCGGTGGGTCCGGTGACGAGAATCAACCCCTTCTCCCTGTCACAGAGGTGCTTGAGCATCGGCGGCATACCCAGCTCCTCGAGCGAAAGAATCTTCGAGGGAATCGTACGAAACACCGCGCCCTCGCCTTTTCTCTGCATGAAGACGTTGACGCGGAATCTCCCAATCTCCCCCAGCTCAAAAGAGAAATCACACTCATGGGTTTCTTCAAACGACTTCCGTTGCGCATCGCCCATGAGGTCATAGACAAGACCATGAACTTCCTCTCGAGTGAGGGCCGGATGTTCCAGCTTCTTCAAGTCACCATTGACTCGAAGCATCGGCGGCTCGCCTGCGCTCAGGTGGCAATCCGATGCCCCTTCCTGAACGCCAAAGGCCAGAAGTTGTGTGATATCCATAAAAATGATCTCCTACGCGTTACGTAACCCAGTATTCTAATATATCGCCGCGAAATCTGGAAACATTATTGCAAAATGATTCTCTGGCCTTGGGAAATAGGCTACGCAACCAACCTTATCCTCTAGAATTCTTGTCTTTTCCCGAGAAAGCCGCTACTTATGCATAAATTCCAAAGAATTACCTTTCTGTGATGGTCAAAGGTCGAGTAGCACTCGTTACCGGCGGGGGAACCGGAATCGGCAAAGCCATTGGCCTGCAATTGGCCAAAAATGGGGCCCGCGTCGCCATAGCATCCCGCAATCACTCGCATCTGGACGCCGCATCTGCGGAATTTAGATCGCTCAGCCTCCCCGTTCTCCCTGTGCAGATGGATGTCAGGAACAAAAAGGATGTCCAGCGCGCGGTGAGTGAGGTCGTGGCCGAGTGGGGGGAAATTCATATTCTGGTAAATAACGCGGGCATCTCCGGGCTTATCACGACGGATGATCCTGATGACACGAAGTGGTACGACATTCTCGATACGAACCTGAACGGCATGTATTTGATCACCAAGGAAGTGCTTCAGCACATGCCGGAGCACCAAGGCGGCCGCGTCATTAACATTTCGTCGGTTCTAGGGAAATTTGGCGTCGCCGGCTACGCCGCCTACTGCACGACGAAACACGGTATGATCGGGTTCACGCGCGCTTTAGCCTTGGAAGTCGTCGACCGCGGCATTACCGTGAATGCGATTTGCCCCGGTTGGGTAGATACCGAGATGGCGACGCAAGGAATTAAGGAGACTGCGGCCCTTCAGGGAATCACGCTGGAGGAATTCAAAGCACAGGCAGTCGCCGCCGTGCCGATCAAGAGGTTCTTAGAAGCCGATGAGGTCGCCGGGCTTGCCTGCTATATCGCTTCTGATCTCGCCAGAGGCATCACGGGTCAGGCCATCAATATATGTGGCGGCCAGACGATGGTATAGCATCTTGCAGTCTCGCTTCACTGAGCTTCCATAGAGTTTCATAGCCATTAGTGAGATCATAACCAACGAGCGGTTCCCGATTACTCAAATTGTCGCACATAAAAAACAACGCCATGATTGCTCAAACTATCAAAGTTCGCAACCCGGCGACCTTGGAGCAGATCGCTGAATTGACTGTCGCTTCCCATGCCGACGTCGCTCATGCCGTCGCCCAAGCCCGTAAAGCACAAGCGGTTTGGCAAAGCACGAGCTTCGCCGAACGAGCGAAGCTACTGTACGGGTTACGCGACCTCTTGCTGGACGAACGAGACCAGCTCGCCGATGTTTTGACGGCGGAAACCGGGCGACCGAGGGCCGAGGCTTACGGCGTTGAACTCTTTTACCTCTGCGACGCCATCGGCGTCTGGGCGAAACGAAGCGCCGGATATCTTCGTCCCGAAAAAATCCAGCCTCATTTTCCTCTGATGTGGCCAAAAAAAGTCCTCACAACCTATGCGCCGCGGGGAGTGATCGGTATCATCAGCCCGTGGAATTTTCCACTCACCTTGACCTTAGGCGAGGCGGTCCCCGCGCTAATGGCCGGGAATGCCGTTGTGATCAAACCGTCCGAACTAACTCCTCTCTCCGCCCTCTTCGGTGCCGAAATGGCTGGCAAGGCCGGCTTCCCAAACCATCTGTTGCAGGTGGTCGTCGGCTTCGGGGAAACCGCCGAAGCCTTGATCGATCACGTAGACATGATCGCCTTCACGGGAAGCGTCGCTACCGGTAAGCGAGTTATGCAGCGGGCCGCGGAACGATTGATTCCGGTCTCTTTGGAGCTTGGCGGAAAAGATCCAATGATCGTTCTCAAAGATGCCGATCTGGAGCGAGCTGTTGGCGCCTGTGTTTGGGGTGCATTGATGAACTGCGGCCAGTGCTGCACATCCATTGAGCGTGTCTACGTCGAAGCGCCGGTCTATCAGCAGTTCGTGGATAAAACCGTGGCTAAGATGCGCGCGATCCGCCAGGGCCGAAGCGAAAGTGAAGTCGATGTAGGTAGCATGACGTCAGAGGCGCAGCTCGAAAAAATCGAAGCCCAAATCGCCGAAGCGGTTGCAAAGGGAGCAAGGGTATTGACGGGCGGCCGGCGGAATCCCGAGTTCGAGGGCCTCTATTATGAGCCAACGGTCTTGGTCGATGTCAATCCAAGCATGAGTGTCATGAGGGAAGAAACGTTCGGACCGGTCATTCCGATTATGAAAACCGAAAGCGCCGAAGAGGCTCTGAAACTGGCCAATGATTCGCGCTACGGTCTCAGTGGCAGTGTCTTTTCAGGAAGCAAGAGCACCAGTTTGAAAATCGCCGAAGGCATGCAATGCGGATCGGTCTGTATCAACGACAGTTTAGTCAACTATATTATTCCAGACGCGCCGATGGGCGGTCTAAAAGATAGCGGTTTTGGTTACCGGCACGGCGCCGAAGGTATCCGTAAATACTGCAACCACAAAACCATCGTCATCGACCGGTTTGGACTAAAAGAAGAGTTCCCATGGTATCCCGCCAGCGAAAAGAAATCCCGGCAAATTCGTCATCTACTCCGTCTGCTTTGTCGCTCGGGTTGGAAAAATAAAATCCGCGCCATCGGCGGACTCGCCAGAAGCTAAACTTCTTGCACTCCGAAAGGGATTCATCTAAGTAGGATGATGTTGATCAGCGCAGTTTAAAGAGGAGATTCCGTATGGCCAAAGATCTGCCAAGCTTCATCGCCCAGGAGGGCGCAAAGAGAGAAGGATCGATCATTCGCGAGAAAAACTTCATCGATGCGAATAATTATGAGACCGTCGCCTATCTCAAACATCTCGACATCCGCAACGAACCCAAGATGGTCTTGTTCGAAAACGTTCCAGCGTTGAACAAGCAGAAGTCCGATTTCCCGCTTTTTTACAATCCATGGGTGGCGCGGCAGTACGTCGCGGATTCTCTCGGCATGGGAGACATCAAATCGCCGATGGAGGTCAGCCTGGAGGTTGCGCGGCGTGAACTCAAGCACGGAAAGGTCGAAGTCATTCCGCCGGAAAGAGCCCCGGTCAAAGAGGTTGTCCTCACGGGGGACAAAGCGGATTTGAGAATGCTTCCGATTCCCATGCACCAAAAGGATGATGCCGGCCCCTATTTGACCATGACATGCGCGATGAAAGGGCTGCACGCCGATTTCTACGATATCACTTTCACCAAGAATAAATATTACGAGCCGCGTCGGATGAGCTTCTCCGCTCACAAGCATCACCATCTCGAGGCTATGACCTGCGAATACGAAGCCGAAAACAAACGAGCTCCGGTGATCGTCATCCTGGGCCACCACCCGGCGTTTTATCTTTCTACTTGTTGCATGACTCCGTTCGGCAACAACGATTACTTGACCGCTTCGTCATTTTTAGATGAGCCTTTACGGGTGACACCATCCACGACCTGGGGAGATAAATTCCTCGTCCCTGCCGACGCCGAAGTCATCATCGAAGGCGAGATTCCGCCTCATGTTCGAGACAAGCAAAACCCCTTCGGTGAAATCCTTGGCTACTATCAAGTGGAAATGGAAGTGCCGGTCATCGAAGTTACGGCTATCACCTTTCGACGCGGCGGTATCGTCGAAGATTTTTGGCCGGGTCACATGGACCATTGGAACCTGGGAAGTATTCCCAAGGAAGGAAGCGTCTACAACGTCATCAAGAAAAATGTTCCCGGCATCAGGGCCATCCACCTTCCGCCTTCAGGATGCGGCCGTTGCATCTGTTACATCTCGATCAAAAAAGAATTTGAAAACGAGCCGAACAAGGCCGGCATGCAGGCGTTCGTAGAGATGCCCAATCTGAAACTTGCCGTCATCGTCGACGACGACGTCGACGTCTTCAACGAGCGCGAAGTCATGTGGGCGGTAGCCACGAGAGTGCACTGGGACAAAGATATCGAGGTTATCCGCGAAGTGCAGAGCTTCCGCGGCTGGCTCGGCGATTCGGTGGCCATCATCGACGCGACGATTCCGTTGCAAGGTGGCTGGCCCAAGCGCAACGAGATTCAGCCGGAGGCCTTCGAACGAGTGGCAAAATTTTTCAAGTAATTCAAGAACAGCACCGTGGCCGACAAGATCAAATTCTTTTACAAAGCGACGTGAACGACGTGCCGCAAAGCAAGAAGTTTCTTGCAAGCAAAGAAAGCTGATTTCGAAGAGAGAGAATACGGGAAAAACCCGCTGACGGAAACAGAGCTAAAGGACATCATAGGAGATGAACCGATTCAAAACTTCCTGAATACCCGCACGCCGCTCTATCGAGAAAAGAACATGAAACAGAAGCCGCCTTCGAAGGATGAGACGATTAAAATGATGCTCAAGGATCAGAATCTTTTGAAGCGGCCAGTGTTCATTAAAGGCAAAAAAAAGATCACCGGTTTCAACCAAGCGGAAGTGAAAGAGCTGCTTTGAAAAAATGTCTACCAGCCGCGATTGCAGGTAGGTTCACACCTACCTGCCGCAAATAAAATCAAAAGGTTAGAACATGACTGAAGAATCGCTTTCTGGCCTGACTCTGTTTAACAGAGGCAAGGTGCGCGACATATACGATTTGGGCGACCAGCTGTTGCTGGTTGCCAGCGATCGGATCTCTGCCTTCGACGTCATACTCCCGACCTTGATACCTGAAAAAGGCAAGATTCTTACCGCTCTTTCAGTCTACTGGTTTGGCGTGATGAAGGACATTGTTTCGCATCACCTGATCACGACAAATGTCGATGAATTTCCTGCCGCTTGCCAACCTCACAGAGCCAAGCTGGAAGGCCGTACCATGCTGGTTAAGAAAAGTACACCCGCTCCGGTGGAGTGCATCGTTCGCGGCTTTATCAGCGGATCCGGATGGAAGGAATATCAGCAAACCGGAGCGGTCTGCGGCATTCCACTGCCGAGGGGTTTGATGGAAGCATCAAGGTTAGACCAACCGATCTTCACACCGTCAACCAAGGCGCCCGTGGGCCAGCACGACATCAACATCACTTTTGATCAAATGGTCAAAAAGATTGGCAAGAAAAAGGCTGAAAAGATACGCGACGTGACTGTTGCGATCTATAGCCGCGCCCGTGAAATGGCCGAGAAGAAGGGAATTATCATCGCCGACACCAAGCTCGAATTCGGCGTTGAAGGCGACGACATCATTTTGATCGATGAGCTCCTTACACCGGATTCGTCCCGCTTTTGGCCCGTGGACGGCTACAGGCCCGGCAAAACACCGGATAGCTACGATAAGCAGTACGTGCGGGATTACCTCTTGAACCTTCCGTGGGACATGAAAACACCGCCACCCGTGCTTCCGCCTGAAGTGGTAAAAAAGACTCAGGAGAAATATACAGAGGCGCTGAGAAGGCTGACTTCCAGTTAGCCCCTATTATTCCTTGCCGGACATGTTCCCCTTCACCAAACATTCATCAAGTGACGTGATGCTCATGCGTAGCAAAGCCGCGAGCGACTCTAGCTATGGGTGCCAACGGGCTAGGTAAATGGTGGCCGCGGGAGTCCAGGGCTCCGGCATACACGAGCGTCAAAATTATCTGTAGACCCGAGGTGGTGTCGCCGGTCTTGTCATTCGACGCTCGTTGTTGAAGCAGTCGCAGTCCGCGAGCTGAGCTGGCTTTAGGACCGAGTTCCTATGAAACCGGTGTCCTTCGCGGCATTGGTAGTGGAGCCATCTAGAACCGTCCGGCTTAGTAATAATCATATCTTTCGGACTTGCTACCTTGCCGCATTTTTCACAGCTCATCAGTTCATGCATGGTTAACTCCTTCTAGTCCGTTTGCACGGTGGTTGGAGTAGAACGGGAACCGCCTACTTAGACTCTAATGGAATGGGATGTCGGACGAATGGTGGGGCAAACTCCTAAACCTAACTTTGACGTTTACCGTTAGTGATTGCTGTCTAATATTGGACAACTTTCAAAAAATAAACGTAGTCAAAAACCCCTTTCATTAACCGGTTTGCCCCTCCGAATCGCCGAACTGTGACCGTCACGGCGATCGTTCAAATCGCCATTTTGTGGTAGGTGTCAAGCTCATTGTTCGGAGCATAATGGCTCTCTTTCTGAACCAAGATCGCCTTAAACCATCCCCTGAAATAGATGCCCCATGGTGGCGTCGGTTAAGCGTTTGAGTGTACACGCCAAAACTCTAAAGGTCAGCAACAGTCAGGCAAGGGATATGTAAACAATCTCTGCCAGACGTTCTAGCTTCTCGCGGAAATTGGAATTATCTCGCATCTTCTCCCCACCCGGGCCTACAAGCGAACTGATCGTCGCTACAGGGCATCCTTTAGGAAAAGAAAAACGGCCCTGGCTCGGTCATACGAGCGAGGGCCGTTCAAACAAAGATACGCTCGACTTATTCTTTGGGCGCAGCCCTAAAGGCCGGCCAATCAGACGCTTCACTATCGGAAGACGCAACCTCGTGGTAAATCTTTGATCCCCTCTTCTTAAATTCCTCTGCCTTTTCCTCCATGCCGGCGACCAGCGCATCCTGCTCAGCGATACCCTTTTGCGCGGCGTAGTCGCGAACATCTTGAGTAATCTTCATCGAGCAGAAATGCGGACCGCACATAGAGCAAAAGTGGGCGAGCTTCGCGCCCTCCGCCGGTAACGTTTCGTCGTGAAATTCACGAGCGGTGTCGGGATCCAGGCTGAGATTGAACTGATCTTCCCAACGGAACTCGAACCGCGCCTGGCTTAACGCATCATCGCGCAGCTGGGCTCCCGGATGGCCCTTGGCCAAATCAGCAGCATGGGCGGCGATCTTGTATGCGATCACGCCGTCCTTCACATCCTTTTTATCCGGCAAGCCAAGGTGTTCTTTGGGCGTCACGTAGCAAAGCATGGCCGTGCCATACCAGCCGATCATGGCGGCGCCGATGGCGCTGGTGATGTGATCGTAGCCCGGTGCGATATCGGTCGTCAGCGGGCCGAGAGTATAAAACGGCGCTTCGTGGCAGAGCTCCAGCTGCTTGGTCATGTTTTCATGGATCAGGTGCATCGGCACGTGACCCGGTCCCTCGATCATGACCTGCACGTCATGTTTCCACGCGATCTTGGTAAGCTCGCCCAGGGCCTCCAGCTCACCGAACTGCGCCTCGTCATTGGCGTCGGCAATGCTTCCCGGCCGCAGCCCGTCACCCAGGGAGAAAGAAACGTCATACGCTTTCATGATTTCACAGATCTCTTCGAAATGGGTATAGAGAAAGTTCTCCTTATGATGGGCGAGACACCACTTCGCCAGGATCGAACCACCGCGTGAAACGATGCCGGTGACTCGATTTGCCGTCAGAGGAACGTAACGCAGCAGAACCCCGGCGTGAATCGTGAAGTAGTCTACCCCCTGCTCTGCCTGCTCGATCAGCGTATCCCGATAAATCTCCCACGTGAGCTCTTCGGCCTTGCCGCCGACCTTTTCAAGCGCCTGATAAATCGGCACGGTGCCAATCGGCACCGGAGAGTTGCGCAAGATCCATTCTCGGGTCTCATGGATGTCATCGCCGGTGGAAAGGTCCATGACGGTATCCGCGCCCCAGCGCGTCGCCCAGATCATTTTTTCTACTTCTTCTTCGACCGACGAGGCAACGGCGGAATTGCCAATGTTGGCATTGATTTTCACCAGGAAGTTTCGGCCGATGATCATCGGCTCGCTCTCCGGATGGTTCACGTTCGCTGGAATGATCGCCCGCCCGCGGGCGACTTCGTCGCGCACGAACTCGGGAGTTACGAATTTGGGAATCGCCGCGCCGAAGCTGTTTCCCGTGGCGGTTCGCGGGTTGCCGTTCGCGCCGTTTTCAAGCGCCTTTTGCCGGCCGAGATTTTCTCGAATCGCAATATATTCCATCTCCGGGGTAACGATGCCTTTCTTGGCATAGTACATCTGGGTCACGTTCCGACCGGGCCGCGCCCGCAGAATCGGCCGTCGGGAAGCTTCAGGAAAGCGCTCCGTTTGAGAGCCATCCTTTGACACGTTTTTCCCGTTAGCATTCGAATGGCCGCCACCTGCGATCTCTTCCACATCGCTGCGCGCCTCGATCCAATTCAGACGCAGCGGCCTCAAGCCTTTACGAATATCAGTCTCCACATTTGGATCGGTGTACGGTCCCGACGTATCGTAGACCACAACGGGAGGATTCGCGTGGCCGTTGCCCGGGTGGCCTGCTCGGGTGGCGGACACGACGATCGCTCTCATCGGGACGCTGACATCCGGCCGTTGATGACTATGAACGTACATTTTATGCGAAGCTGGCAGGGGCTGAGTCGTGATTCCGTTTTTCCCTGAGCTATTTTGGTTTTGGGAATTTGCCATGGTAATCCCTCCTTGGGATCCGGGTTATCGCTGGCTTGCAGACCCTCAGACGTGCCGGTACGGTTTTACGTATTCTTCGTAGAGCCCTTCTTTTCCCTTTTCTGCCAATTCCTTTGAGCGCTGCATCAATACTTCTTTGGTTTCGACAAAATCTTTGCGACTAAAGCCTAAATTGCCTGGGTGGGTTCCTGAGTCCATGCGAATCGCATCACAAGGACAGGCTTCGACGCAGAAGCCGCAATAGATACAGCGAAGCGTGTCGATCTCGTAACGAATCGGGAATTTTTCGACCGGATTATCGGGATACTCGCCGGCTTCGATATAAATACATTCCGCCGGGCAGGCTGTAGCGCAAAGAAAACATGCCGTGCATTGAACCGCGCCGTCCTCTTTTAAGGTCAAGCGATGTCGCCCGCGGAAAGTATCCGGATAGGGCGCTCTTTCGTCGGGGTACTGGACCGTAACCGCCGCTTGAAGCCGCTTTGCCAAGCCAACCTTATGGAGCGTGTGAACGAACAGATTTCTCCAGAAGCGGTAGCCGGTGACCATCAGCCCGAGAATAATCTCGGGAAAGTAGAGTCGCTGCCAAAAACTCATCTTTTCGATTCGTTTCATCCGGTCATTCCTAGGTTGGGGACGCGGGCCGTCGCGTGACAGTACGGCAATTTAGCCTTTCGGCTCTACTGCCTCAAGCTAGATCAAAGTTAACTTATAGATTATTGCCGGGTGATGTCAAGGAATCATGCCAAGCGGCAAGCGGTCAGTGTGCCGGCTATTCGGAGTCATACTGGAGAAGCGAGAATACCCCATGAGGCTTGAGTTTTTCCCTCCCCTTTAGAAACGAAAGCTCGATCACAAAGGCGCACTCCACAACGGTGCCGCCGAGCTTGGAAACCAATTTGGCCGTCGCTGCCGCCGTCCCGCCAGTGGCGATCAGATCATCCGCGATAATGACCCGCGCATTTGCCGGCATCGCGTCCACATGAATCTCAAGGGCATCGGTTCCGTACTCCAATTCATAGCTGGCCTTATGGGTTTCGTAGGGCAGTTTACCCGGCTTGCGAACGATGCAAAATCCGGCGCCGAGTTTGTAGGCCAACGCCGAGCCAATAATGAAACCGCGGGATTCGATACCCAAGACCGCATCGATCTTTTGGGAGCGATAACGATCGGCCAGCATGTCAATCGTTCGGCCGAACAAGTGCCCGTCGCTCAGAAGAGGAGTAATATCTTTGAAAACTATGCCGGGCTTGGGGAAATTGGGAATGTCTCGAATGGCACGCCGGATAAGTGCAATGTCGTTGTTCATGAACGTGAGCTAACATAAGTAAATACAACCGGCAAGCATGAAGCGCGCTATGAGCATCGCCGCTTCCGTATCATGATGAACCTGCCCTTTTCCATCGAATGCGGGTGTCAAATTAGACAATCCGAAATTTGAAATCTGACATTTCTCGCCGCCGCGAGCACTAACCCCAGACCTGACGGCTGGTTTCGACCACGACGTCGAGTTTTCGCCTCTGATCGTCTTCGCCGATGAGATTGCCAACAACGTCCGATGAAAAACCACATTGCGGACTGATCGCCAATTGTTCCAGCGGCACGTACCTGCTGGCTTCGTCGATTCGCCGCTTGAGATCGTCGATCTTTTCAAGCTGCGGCACCTTGGTGCTCACCAGGCCCAAGACCACAATTTTCCCTCTAGGCAAAAAACGCAGAGGCTCAAAACCGCCGGCACGCGGAGAGTCGTATTCAAATAAGAAGCGGTCGTGCTTCAATTCATTCAACAGCCGTTCCGCAATGTCGTCGTAAGTCCCTTCGCGGTGCCACATACTCCGCTGATTGCCGCGACAGAGATGAATCCCGAAGGTAACGTCGTCAAAGCCATCCAAAACTTGGTTATCGGCTCTTAATGAGCGGTGAAAATTCTCCTGGGGGTCTTCTCCCCGGTCGCGCATGGCTTGCAGCGACGGTGGATCGACGTAAGCGGTATACCCCGGCGCGTCGATTTGAACGTAGCGGCAACCGGCTTCCGACAGCCCGCGAATGATCTCGCGTTGAATTGCGACGACATCCGCCATGAAGGCATCCATTGTCGGATAAACGTTTTTGGAATTCTGCGAGTCGAATCTCTGAGAGATTCGGTCCGGCCCGATCAGGGTCACCTTGGCCGGCTTCCGCGCCATCTGACTGACAAAACGATATTCTTCGAGCGGCACATTCCGCTTCAACCGCAATTTTTCCACCACCGGGCGACGCTGCGACACTGCAGTTCCCTTACTTTCCCCGTGGTCGGGAATTTCCCAACGCTGCAACGGGTTGCTTCCTTCCACCCGTTGCTCATAGAACTTTAGAGTCGCTTTGGCTGCGTCATAACCAGAGACCGACTCGCCAAAGCTATCCTGAAAGTTCAGCCGGCGATATTCGCCATCGGTAAGCACCGCCAGGCCGATTTCTTCCTGCATTCGAATCGCCTGAACGATTGCCTGGTCTTCGACCTGTCGAAACTGCGCAAGGGTCATCTTTCCCTCGTCATAGCGCATCCGCGCTTCTTTCAATGAAATCGGGCGCAATAAACTACCGACGACATCGTTTCTTATTTCGGCAAGATTTTTCATACGCGAATTTCTAGCCTTTCGGCGTCACCTTATCGGATGCCGGCATGCAGCACAACGGCGGCAAATAACGGAGCGGGTCCTGAGCTGCATTATTCTTCCGAATTTCAAAGTGGAGGTGAGGTCCGGTTACTCTTCCAGTGTTCCCCACCCTGGCGATGACTTCGCCTCGGGAAACCACCTGCCCCTCGCGCACTAAGTTGGCTTCATTATGCGCATAAACCGAAATAAAGCCTCCGGTGTGGCGAACGATGATGATATTTCCATATCCCCGCAACTGATCGCTATAAATGACCTCTCCTTTTTCAATAGCCCGAATCGGAGTTCCTTCCGGCGCGCCAATGTCAATTCCATCATGCGAGCTGATACCGCGCGGTCCGAAACCCGAGTTGATCGTTCCGTTCACGGGCCAGATGAATCCATCGACCGATGAATCCGGCACTTCAGGCATGCTGGGAGTAGCAGGAGAAGGTTCTACCGGCGTGATGGTCTCAACCGGAAGCTGTCGCGTCGCACCGGGAATGAAAATCCTTTGGCCAACGTGGATCTGACTGACATCTTTGATGCGGTTGACGCGAGCCAACTCTTCATAGGCGACATCGTAAGCTTTGCCGATGCGAAATAGATTGTCGCCGGGTCTAACCACGTGATAGATCCCTTGCGGTCGCTGTGGCGTGGGAGGAGCTAAGATCCGTGGAGCGCAGGCAGTCAAAACACAAAGGCATAGAAGAGCGGAATGAAGAATAAACGGGTTTCTAAATTCTAGTTTCTGGTTTCTGGCTAACTTAAAGCTAGAAACTCGAAACTCGAAACTGTTTTTAATCGCGCCAACCGTACTTCCCCCAGAGCTTTACAAAACGACACTCCCCGAGTTGCTCCTCTTCAAGCCCCGACTCGGCGCGCCTAACGCGAACCAATACCTGTGACTTTTCATCCCCAACCGGAATAACCAGCCGCCCACCAAGCGAGAGTTGATCAAGCAGAGGCTTCGGCAATTCCGGCGCTCCCGCCGTGACAATGATGGCGTCATAGGGCGCGTGCTCCGACCAACCCACGGTTCCGTCGCCGACGTGAAGCGCGATGTTGTGATATTGAAGCTGATCCAAGAGCGTTCTTGCCTTTCGGGACAAGGCACGAATTTTTTCGACGGAAAAAACATTGAAGCAAAGTTCCGCGAGCAAAGCCGTCTGGTACCCCGACCCGGTGCCGATCTCGAGTACTTTCTCTTCCCCTTTGAGCTCGAGCGCTTCCGTCATACGCGCGACTATAAACGGCTGGGAGAGAGTCTGCTTCTCGCCGATGGGGAGAGCGCTATCATCGTAGGCACGATTGACCAAGCCGGCATCTATGAACAGATGCCTGGGAATCTTGCGCAGGGCTTGGATAACTCGCGAATTGTTGACGCCGCGCGCAATGATTTGCTCCTGAACCATTCTCTCTCGGGTCCAGGTAAAGTCTGGTGGAATCGGATCGGGGAGTTTCACTTCGACAGAGGAAAGGATGGTCGGGGCAATCGGGTTTGACCCGGTGACCACACGCACCCCAGGAATTTCAAGGTATTTTTAATCTTCTTGAAAAACGGCAAGTGTCCAATTCTCCAAGATTCTGTTGCCGTGATGTCGGACGGTTTGACGTACCATTTCCGAAAAAAATAGGGAAAGCCCTCAGTACTCCTCACCAGATTTTATTCTTACAGGAGGATGAAATTTAACGAAACTTAGCACAGGCTGGATCAGTTTTCTATAAACATTACCCCGCTCACGATGGGACAAAGCCGGTTATCGGAATTCCGCGCGCCCGTGGACAAAAATTGACGTGTGCTATTGTCGCGTATAAGTATCTCCCGTAATTAGACGCGCCGCGCGATTGCGCCGGAAATAGTACCAAGCCCATTGGACCAAGACTAAGATCTTATTTTCAAATTCGATCAAGTTAACAATGTGAACAAAGAGCCACGCTAACCACGCGCCAAACCCGGCGAGTTGAAATCTTCCTATGTAAGCGACGGCCGATCCGCGGCCGACTATCGCCATATTGCCACGGTCTTTGTAACGGAAAGGGGCGGTCGTCTTTCCGTCCAATCTATTGCGCAACAGTCTTGCTACGTACTCACCTTCCTGCATGGCTACAGGCGCTAATCCCGGGAGGGGTTGTCCTGTCGGTTGCCGATAATTAGCCAAATCACCGATCACAAAAATCTCGGGATGGTTTAGGAGACTCAAATCCGGCTCGACCAGGACTCGACCGCTACAGTCCAGTTTGGCACCGGTCTTCTCGGATAATATTTTCCCTAAAAATGAGGCTCGGACGCCGGCAGCCCATAAAACAGTATGGCATGGGATGCGTTCGACGCTCTTGCCGCGTTTTGTGATCACGGCGTCATGTTCTATGGCCGTCACAATCGTGTTAGCTCGAACTGAAACGCCGACTCGACTCAAAAACTTTTCCGCTTTTTTTGAAAGCTCGGCCGGATAGGTCGTCAGCGTCCGATCCGCGGCTTCGATCAGTAAGATTCGTGCATCGGCGGGATCGATGCTCCGAAAATCATTAATCAGAGTGTCCCTTGCGATCTCTCCCAGGGCTCCCGCCAATTCGACTCCCGTAGGTCCCCCACCAACAATTATAAAGGTCAAAAGTGCGCGCACTCGCATCGGATCCGCTTCACGTTCCGCTGCCTCGAAGGCTAAGAAGATACGCCGTCGCATCTCCGTAGCGTCTTCAATGGTTTTAAGTCCCGGCGCCAAGGCTTCCCAATGGTCGTTACCAAAATAATGATGCCGGGAGCCGGTGGCGACAATCAGAGTATCGTAATCAACTCTGCCGTTAGCGAGCATGACCTGCCGTTTGTTGACATCGATATCTATCGCCTCGCCTAAGAGAACGCGCGCATTTTTCTGCCGTTTTAATACAGCCCTCAGTGTTGAAGCGATGTTCGCGGGCGAGAGCCAGCCGGTTGCAACCTGGTAGAGAAGGGGTTGGAAAAGATGAAAATTGCGGCGATCGATCAACGTCACTTCAAGTGCGGCGTTTTTTAGCGATTGAGCTGCATACAGGCCCCCGAACCCCCCGCCAATGATGACCAGGCGATGTTCCATGGAAACGTTTTATTATATCTATGCGCTTCAATCGATCTTGACTTATGGGACGGCGTGGCGATGTGATTTTCTCCAACCCTAACCTGACCTTTTACCCCTTGGATAAAAAACCTGCGGTACGTCTTTGGCAGCTGTATTGATTAAGTCTTCTATGATCTGGGACTCGGCGGGTTTTCTTCCCCGCTTATCCAAAGACTTTAGCCTGAGCTTCTCCAGGTTCTCCTTTGCTGTCGGACTTAGATATAAGCTCATCTTAACTCGTCTTCGACCGCGTCCGGCAACCTTGCGCTTTGGTGAAGAAGCCGGAATGACAGCGCGCTTGTCCTTGAAATCAGAACTCATGTATCGCACCGTGTCTTCTTTTTCGTACAACATTACCTTTCCGAATTCATCCCACTGCCGATCACTAGTCGTTGCGTGCCATTCACCGGGCATCGTGCAAAAGCCACACCAAAGACGCGGGAGGACCATTGAGTGCAAACGAAGCTTTGCTAGAATTTAAACGTGACTGCAAAAGATATTCTGCAGCAAGGCCGAAACTGCTGGAAAAAGGTCCGGTCAGGGCGTGTCAAGTTTCTGATCGATGGCGCGTCTTATTTTTCCGCGCTTGCCGAAGCTCTGGAGCATGCTCGTGAGTCCATACTTATTCTGGGGTGGGACTTTGACAGCCGTATTTGTCTGCGACCAGAAGCGAACGGTTCAGCGCCGGCTTCCAACGACCTGGGGACGCTCCTGAACACGCTCGTAGCGAGGCGGCGAAAGCTGCATGCTCATATTCTGATCTGGGACTATTCCATGATTTTCGCGTTAGAACGTGAGCCCACACCTTTTTTTGACCGCGCCTGGCGCAAAAGTTCACGCATCCATTTCCAACTGGACGGAAATCATCCCATCGGAGCCTCTCACCACGCAAAGATCGTAGTGATTGATGATGCCGTCGCATTCGTCGGCGGCCTCGATCTGGCAAAAGGGCGATGGGACACCCCGGAACATCGGCCGGAAGACCCGAGACGCGTAGATTTCAATAAAGCCTATATGCCACCGCATCACGACGTCCAGGTCGCAGTCGATGGCGAAACCGCCGCGGCTCTGGGAGAGCTAGTGAGACATCGATGGTGGCGTGCTACCGGCGAACGGCTAAGCGCTTTTAAAAGTTCCGAAGATCCTTGGCCGTCTAACTTGATCCCGGACCTCACACAAATAGATGTGGGGATTGCGCGCACCGTGCCGGCTTATATGGATACCCGGGAGATCCGGGAGGTAGAAACGCTCATTAGAGAAGCCATCTCGGCGGCGCAACGTTTAATCTACATCGAAAATCAATACCTCAGTTCCGCTGCCGTGGTCGAGGCCCTCGTCAATCGCTTGCGCGAAGCGGACGGCCCCGAAATCGTTCTCGTCATATCGCGGGAGAGCTACGGCTGGCTGGAAAGCGCCACCATGGATGTCCTCCGCGCGCGTCTGTTGAAACGCTTGCGCGACGCGGACGAGTACCATCGGCTGCGCGTCTATTGTCCAGTCATCGATGGTTTGGCTCAGGGCTGCATCTCAGTCCATTCGAAGCTTCTGATTGTGGATGACCGGCTGGTGCGCATCGGCTCTGCCAATCTCTGCAACCGCTCCATGGGACTCGATACCGAATGCGATTTGGCTTTCGACACGGATGGCCGCAACGAAATGGAGCAAAGGATTGCGCTGTTTCGAAATGCCCTGATCGCCGAGCATCTCGGAGTACAGCCGGAGCAGGTAAGCCGAACGTTGTCAGGCACGAATTCGTTGATCAAGACCATTGATGCTTTGCGGGGGAACAGCGCGCGCACTCTGGAACTTCTCGACGGATCCGTTTCGGAATGGTTGGATCAGATGATTCCCGAATCCGCCATCGTGGATCCGGAATCCCCCATCGCCGCGGAGAAACTCGTCGATGAACTGGTTGCTCCCGAGGAGCGTGGTTCGAACAGCGGAGCGTTGTTTCGGGGGGTCATGATCTTGGTTCTTTTATTTGGTCTTGCCGCGGCCTGGCGCTGGACCAGCCTGGGGCACTGGGTGAACGTTCAAACTATCGCAAGTTGGGAAACTTCCCTCCAACAGAGCGCCGCGGCGCCTCTATTCGTTATCGGCGCTTATCTGCTCGGCGGTTTGGTCGTGTTTCCCGTCACGCTCTTGATAGTCGCTACGGCATTTGCTTTCGGGCCGTGGACGGCAGTTATCTATTCGTTGCTCGGCTGTGTGACCAGCGCAATGTTGGTATATGCAATTGGCTATCTACTCGGGCGTGACACGGTCGCGCGCTTGACCGGACCGAGATTGCGTCGCCTCAATCGCCTGATCGGGCGACACGGTATCCTCGCGATCGTAGTGATTCGCATGCTTCCTGTCGCGCCTTATTCCGTGGTGAATTTGGCCGCCGGAGCGGCGCGTGTTCCTTTTCGTGATTTCGTCTTGGGATCCGTGATTGGCATAAGCCCCGGAGTGATCGGCATCACCTTATTCGAAGACCAGCTTGAGCAAATGATTCGCTCCCCAAGTCTCCTGACGCTCGTGACATTGGCGGTTATCTTGTCACTCATGTTGCTGGGAGTGACGTGGTTTCGCCGCTGGTCGGCGCCGGCCATACTCCGAGACGAACGGAAAATTAACGACGAAAAACGGCCGGCGGATCTCGATGATTCCGCTCGTTGACGATAGAGCCATTCTCTGTCTCTACCCCTTGGAAACCGGCCGATTTGGCAAGACAGCCTTACGCCCGATATAGCGTCGCGGTGACGGAACCTCTTCATTTGGGCTTTTTTTTGGCTATAGTGAATGAGTAAGTCAGTTAAAGTGAAACATCCAAATCAAGATGAACCTGGGAATGGGTCTGAGGTTGCGGACGGGACCGATGAGCGTCGGCCCAACATTATCGAGACCGCCAACTTCCTGGAGCCTGTACACGTTCGGTCATTCACGCTGACGGGTATTTTTCTCCTTTTAGCCTTATACGCGCTAAAGATTGGCAGCGATTTCTTCGTGCCCGTCATACTGGCTTTTTTGTTGAGTTTTCTGTTTGCGCCCGTCGTGCGACTTTTGCACCGTTTGTACATCCCTTTGTCTCTCGGAGCCGCTCTGGTTTTGTTCGGGCTTATTGGCGTCCTGACATTTGGTATCTATCAACTCGCGGCGCCCGCCAGCGGTTGGATGGCGAAACTGCCGAAAGCCGCGGCGCAATTGGAATATCGACTCAGCAATTTGAAGCAGACATTCAGGGAATTCAGCAAAGCGAGTCGGGAAGTCGAGCGGATTACTAAATTTGACACCGCCGGGACGGCTCAACAGGTGGAGGTGAAGAAGTCCAGCGTCGGGGAAATCCTGTTAGGTCAGACTCAAGGATTTCTTGTGAGTGGCGGCGTCATGTTCGTTCTCTTGTTTTTTCTCCTGGCTTCCGGCGACATGTTTTTGCGCAAACTGGTCACGGTGTTACCGCGCTTTGAGAACAAAAAGCTCGCCGTGGAAATCTCTCGTCAGATCGAACATGACATTTCGAGATACCTGTTGACCGTGACTCTGATTAATGCCGTGTTTGGATCGGCAGTCGGGCTAAGCATGTATTTTATCGGTCTGCCCAACGCACTTTTGTGGGGCGTAATGGCGGGTTTATTGCACTTCATCCCGTTCTTGGGAGCTATTGTAGGGATCAGCGTCGTAACTTTAGTGGCCCTCGTCACCATGGATCAACTCACCTCGATTTTGCTCGTACCGTCAGCGTATTTGGGGTTGAACCTGCTTGAAGAGTATTTATTTTTTCCCTTCCTCATCGGCCGCCGCCTTCTGCTTAATCCGGTCGTCATTTTCATATGGCTGATTTTCTGGGGATGGCTTTGGGGTATTCCGGGAGCGTTAATGGCAGTACCCCTGCTTGCCATTTTCAAGATCGTTTGTGATCACATAGAGCCACTCGCCGCCGTGGCCGAATTTCTCGGCCGCTAATGTCAGCCGCACGGCAACCAATCGGTCCTATGTCTCAGTTCGTCCCAAATCTGCACCACTGCATATGGTTTTGTTTCACTTTTGAGATCGACGCGAATTCATACCGGAATGCCAGTGTAAAACCGTTGGTATGTTCCTTGCGTTTAAAGAATTTAAAGACAGAACGAAGGAAAAATTCATACATAGAATATAATGCGATGAGCAGAAGGCAATGACCCGCAGACGCCGAAATAAAAGAAAGGGACGCGCAAACTCCACGACTGATCCAGAGATCCGTGGCCGGACGACTAAGGTAAGGCACCGAACAAACGAAGCATGCACGACGAGAAACAAAAGACCGGTGTCGCAATTTCACTCTGCTGAGTGAGAATTCCAATGGCAGCTCGAAAGTCCAAAACAGGAAAAAAAAAGCAGCCACGCAAGACCAACTCGCTTTCGAGGCCGATTTGGAAGGGTAGCATCGATTTTGGTCTGGTCAACATACCGGTCTCCCTCTACTCGGCGGAAACGCCGAGTAGGTTGGATTTCGATATGCTCGACAAGCGAGATTTTTCCCGCGTTCGTTATCACCGAGTCAATGAAAGGACCGGTAAAGAAGTTCCTTGGGATCAGGTTATCAAGGGTTATCAGTACGAAAAGGGGGAATACGTCGCCCTCACTGACGAAGATTTCCGCCGAGCGAATGTCGAGTCAACCCAATCGATCACCATCACCGACTTTGTTGATCTCTCTGAAATCAGCCCGATTTACTATGACAAGCCATATTATCTAGAGCCCGTGAAAAATGGTCGACGCGCTTATGCATTGTTGCGCGAGGTCATGAAAAAGACTGGTAAAGCCGGCATCGCCCGGGTCGTCATCCGCACGCGCCAGCACTTGGCGGTGCTACTCGTCCAGGGATCGCTGCTGATTTTGAATCTGTTGCGCTTCGCGCATGAGCTGCGCGACGCCTCCGCCCTCGATGTGCCCGAAACCGGCTCCAAACGCGCCGGGGTCTCGGATCGCGAGATCAAGATGGCCGAACAACTGCTCGAAAACATGATCGGCGAGTGGAATCCACAAAAGTATCGCGACGATTACTATGATGATCTAAAGAATTTAATCGATAAGAAGATTCGCTCCGGCCAGACCAAAGCGGTGGAAGCCGCCGAAACGCCGCCACGGCCCAAGCGGGAGGGCAAAGTTATTGACATCATGCACCTGTTGCAACAGAGCGTGAAACAGGCCCGGAGAAAAGAGGAGCCAGCACGGCGGCGCAAAGCCAGCTAAGCTTCGGCTGAATTCACGCTTAGATCATCCTGCGCTATGGGACTGGAAACTTATCGCCGCAAACGCAACCTTGGCAAAGCACCGAAGTCTGCCGAATCGAAGGCAAAGCCCAGGCGCAAACCGACCGCGCCTCAAAGAACGCTTGGCGACATCTCGGGAGCAAAAAAGTCGAAGCTGCCGAAGTTTATTCAACCGCAGCTGGCGACCTTGGTGGATTCGGTTCCCAGAGGCGATGAATGGCTCCATGAAGTCAAATTCGACGGCTATCGGATTTTGTGCCGCATCGATGCTGGACGCATCTCTCTACTCACCCGCGAAGCGCAGGATTGGACCTCGCGCTTCCCGTCTATAGCAGACGCCGCCAAAGAGCTGCCGGTTCGGCAAGCGCTTTTGGATGGTGAAGTGGTTGCTCTCGAAGAGGACGGGACGAGCAATTTCCAGTTGTTACAGAACTCACTCAAGCAAAAGACCGGCACAAATCTCGTCTACTTCGTTTTTGACCTGCTTTATCTCGATGGTCAGGAGTTAATTGCTTCTCCCCTTCTCGCCCGTAAAGAGCTCCTTGAAAAAATTCTCCAGGGCAAGACGCGAAATACAGCCTTCGCTCCCGCCGTTCGATGCAGCGAACACTGGATCGGCCAAGGCGAAGCTCTTTTCAAAAAGGCATGTGAAATGGGAATTGAAGGCACCATTGCCAAAAAAGCGAACCAACGATATCGCCCAGGCCGAAGCCGCGACTGGCTAAAAATAAAATGTCTGAAAGGCCAAGAATTTGTGATCGGTGGTTTTAGCGATCCGGCCGGGTCGCGAGCAGGGCTCGGCGCATTGCTTCTTGGCGTCTACGACGACAAGGAACAATTGCATTATGCCGGCCGCGTCGGTACGGGTTTTAACGCAACCACATTGAGAGATCTCCGCGGACGGCTCGATAAGCTCGGGCAAAATTCGCCGCCATTCGCCAAACCTCCCGTCGGAAGAGAGGCAAAAGGGGTGCACTGGGTCAAGCCGGAGCTGGTCGGCGAAGTCGTCTTCACCGGCTGGACGCGCGATGGCGTTCTCCGCCACCCTTCTTTCAAAGGTTTGCGTGAAGACAAACCGCCTCATCAAATTCGCCGGGAGGAGGCTGCGGCGACTGCAAAAGTCGCGTCTTCCGGCTCCGACGGCAATTCCGATATTAATAGTGGCAACGCCGATAGAGATAACGATGATGAAATTGCCGGCATAAAGCTCACTCATCCCGACCGTATCCTGTATCCCGATCAGGGAATTACCAAACGCGACCTGGCCCATTACTACGAGCAGATCGCCGACTGGATCATGCCGCACATCGAAGGACGGCCTCTCACACTGGTGCGTTGTCCTGAAGGGTATGAGAAGCAATGCTTTTATCAGCGGCACACTCGCGAGTCTCTCGATCCGGCGATTCGCCCTATTCAAATAAAGGAGCGTGGATCGGTCGTCTCTTACGTTTCAGTCGAATCTCTCTCTGGACTCATCGCGCTGGTACAGATGGGAGTGTTGGAGCTTCACGCCTGGGGCTCGCGTAAGGGTCGAATCGAGCAACCGGACCGCTTGGTGTTTGACCTTGACCCCGACCCATCAGTGTCATGGGAAAAGCTGAAGGAGGCCGCCGAGACGTTGCGATCACGACTGTCCGACCTGAATTTGGGCGCGTTTGTCAAGACCACCGGCGGCAAAGGACTTCACGTCGTCGTCCCCATTACGCCTAAACGAGATTGGAATTTTATCAAAGATTTTTGCAAGGCGTTTGCGGAAGGTGTGGTTCGGTCGGCGCCCGATCAATACATCGCCACTATGTCTAAATCGAAGCGAAAGGGAAAAATTTTCATCGACTATCTGCGCAACGCCAGAACGGCGTCCGCCGTTTGCGCTTATTCTACGCGAGCGCGCTCAGGCGCGCCCGTCTCACTGCCGGTGCGCTGGGAGGAACTGACAAATGATATTCGATCGAATTTCAATATAAAGAACGTCCCTCAGCGCCTGGCACGGCTGCGGGGAGATCCATGGGAGGATTATGAAACGGCGCGGGCCACGATTACCCGCGCCATGATGAAACGACTGTGACTCGAGACGCTGTGTAACTGCATTTCGGTAGAAATTGGTGGCAGGAGGGTTTTATCAACGCGGTATTGCCAATCATAACCGGCACCGGACTAGGTGCTCTCACCATGTACGTTTTCGATTTTGCGAGTCTTATTGAAGCCAATGTGCCGATCGTGGTGCAGCATACCCGGTTGGACTCGCGCCAGGCAGAAAACGCCCTGCTCAGCACGATCGCGTACGCCGGCTCATCTTAAGGGCAAGCTGCTACAAATGACGGTCAGCAGCTTTTCGTCGAGCGAAGGGAGCGCGCGCACGCGCAAACCAAGCAGAAAATTATCGGGCCTCGCCAGCGCCGCGCTAGTGGCGGCGACTTTTCTTTGGATCGAAAACAGAAGGAGAAGCAATCTATGAAATTTCAAAAACTTGAACAGAACACCTTTGCGCTTATTTTCGACAAGGGCGACGAATTCATCTCGGTGCTCACCTCGTTCGCAAAAGAGAAGGATCTTGGCGGCAGCCATTTTACGGCCATTGGCGCGTTTCGCACCGTCATGCTGGGCTATTTCGATCGTGACAAAAAAGATTACAAAAAGATCCCGATCGAAGAGCAAGTCGAAGTCCTCTCGCTTGTCGGCGACATCGCCTTGAAGGACGGCGCGCCGCAGGTCCACGCGCATGTCGTGGTTGGCAAATCAGACGGGACGGCTCACGGCGGCCACATTCTTGAAGCCCGAGTCTGGCCCACCCTCGAAGTGGTGTTGACCGAATCGCCCAGGCACCTGAGGCGAAAGTTCGACGCGGAAAGCGGCCTGGCGTTGATCGATCTCGCCTGATTCGCTGATGGCCGCTGAGTCCACGAAAGTCATCTACGCCGCCATCGCTGCCAATCTCGGCATCGCCGCAATCAAGTTCGCTGCCGCCGGATTCACCGGTAGCTCGGCGATGATTTCCGAAGGGATCCATTCTGTGGTGGACACGGGCAACGGCGGCTTGATGCTCCTGGGCGTGCATCGGAGCCGAAAGCCCGCTGATGCCGAGCACCCATTTGGGTATGGCAAGGAGCTTTACTTCTGGACCCTGATTGTCGCGATTGTGATCTTCGCCGTAGGCGGAGGAATCTCCGCTTACGAAGGTCTGCTTCACATCCTTCATCCGGTTCGTTTGGAAAGCCCCACTTGGAACTATGCCGTTCTAGGTTTCTCGCTTGTCTTTGAAAGCTACTCCTTAATTGTTGCCTTTAAGGCGTTTCAGGCGGAGAAAGGAGACCAGGGCATCTGGCAGTCAATCGCCACCAGCAAAGATCCTACCACCTACACAGTTCTCTTCGAGGATACGGCTGCGCTGCTGGGGTTAGTCGTAGCCTTCGCCGGCGTTTTTCTCGCCCATCTCCTTGATGTTCCGCACTTCGATGGCGCCGCCTCTGTCATCATTGGAATCATCCTCGCGGTCGTTGCCGTGCTACTCGCCTACGAAAGCAAAGGCCTTCTGGTCGGAGAGGCTGTCGATCCGGAAACTCTCAAAAGCATAAGGCATCTAGCCGAGTCCGATCCTCGGGTCGAAGCTGTAAAAACCGCCCTCACCATGCATTTTGGCCCTCACACGATTCTACTGGCCATGGATCTGCAATTTCGCAAGGATCTTTCCGCGGCGGAAGTGGAGGAGAGCGTGGACAGGCTCGAAGAAACCATCCGCGAGCATCATCGAGACATTAAACACATTTTCATCGAATCGGAATCACTCACTCCAAAGCACCGGAAAAATATCGCATGACTAACTTCCAAGTCGTTGTCAAAAAGAAACAGTACTCTCTTCAGGTCAGAAGGAAAGCGAGCAGCACGCCCATCCCGCCGACGCCTAGGGTCAACCAAATCAGTAACCGCCCACCCGCTAACGATGAACCATTCGATCGGTACCGGGCACCGAGGTAAACTCTACTCCGAAAGAAAGAACGTGATCCAGCCAGCGTTTATGAACTACAGGCGTGTTTTTACCTCTGATCTAACTCATTCGCCCATTGATCGACCCGTCTTTCCGCTTCATCCTTTGCGATCCCGTATCTCTGTTGAATCCTGCCGACCAGTTGGTCACGTTTGCCCGCGACCTGATCAAGGTCATCGTCCGTCAGGTCTCCCCACTTTTCTTTGACCTTCCCTTTCAATTGTTTCCATTGTCCAGAAACTTTATCCCAATTCATTTGTGCCATCCTCCTTTTTGGTTCTTTTACGCCAACGTGCTTTCAGCCGTTACCAATTTTTGGAGCGCACTCGGTCGAGGACCGCTTCCGTTCGTCCTGAGCGATGTCGAAGGGTGAACGGGGAATTTTTCAGTGAGAACTAGTTAGCCGGGCTATGAGTTCTCAAACTGAGAGGAACCGCTCAAAGAACGATCGGTACCGTTGCAAGACCAGCTGCAAATCTTCCGTGGATACCTTGTCGCCTCGATCCCACTGTCCCTCCAGCTTTCTCCTCTCGTCCGAAAAAGTCTCGGCTAGCTCTTTGATAACCTGAGCTACGAGTTCGTCGGCTTCCTCCACCGCCCGTCTGGGTTCATCCACAAATCCGGTTTGAAGAGAGTTCCACCGCGATCGGTAGCCCTGCACCGCTTCGTTGGAAAATAACGGCACAAGATCTTTTGCCCCGGCTCGATCAGACCCACCTTCTGGCGGAACGGCATTTCCTTCGTCGTCGTTTCTCGAATTGATTTCCGCGTTC